>Ga0207650_10002681_pt1 | contig 12310 bp, 11 predicted proteins | sample KBSS63metaG_FD_184325 | JGI IMG/M metagenome (GOLD analysis project Ga0207650, IMG submission 184325) | Switchgrass rhizosphere microbial communities from Kellogg Biological Station, Michigan, USA - KBS S6-3 metaG (SPAdes) (version 2) | ecosystem: Host-associated > Plants > Roots > Rhizosphere...
CAGCTGGAGCGAGCTCGTCAACTGCAACGTGCACTTGCGCGGGCTCGCCGAGTCGGTCAAGCGGGGCGTCTTCCAGGCCGGCGGCTTCCCGGTCGAATTCCCTGTGCTCTCGCTCGGCGAGTCCCTGATGAAGCCGACGACGATGCTCTATCGGAACCTGATGGCGATGGACGTCGAGGAGTCCATCCGCGCCTACCCACTCGACGGAGTCGTGCTCCTGACCGGATGCGACAAGACGAACCCGGCGAGCATCATGGGCGCGGCCAGCGCCGACGTCCCCGCGATCGTCGTGACCGGCGGGCCGATGTTGAACGGCCGCTGGCGGGGACTCGAGATCGGGTCGTGCAGCGACTGTTGGCACTACCACGAAGAACTGCGCGCAGGGCGAATCACCGAGGAGGAGTGGGTCGAGATCGAGAACTCGATGTCACGCTCGAACGGCCACTGCATGACCATGGGCACGGCGTCGACGATGGCGTGCGTCACGGAGGCGCTCGGCCTGACGCTTCCGGGTGGCGCGGCGATCCCTGCCGTCGACTCACGCCGCAGCCACCTCGCCGAGGCTGCGGGACGCCAGATCGTCGAACTCGTCGAGCGCGACCTGAAGCCGTCGGACATCCTCACGCGCGAGGCGTTCGAGAACGCGATTCGCGTGCTCCACGCGATCTCGGGCTCGACCAACGCGATCCTCCACCTCCTCGCATATGCGGGACGAGTCGGCATCGAGCTGCCGCTCCAGCTCTTCGACGAGCTCTGCGCCTCGACGCCGTGGCTCGTCGACTTGAAGCCCGCCGGGCGTTTCCTGATGGAGGACTTCTTCTACGCCGGCGGCGTGCCTGCCGTCATGGCCCAGATCGACGATCTGCTCCACCTCGATGCGCTAACGGTCTCCGGCCGCACCGTCGCCGAGAACATCGCGGATGCCCGGATCGTGAACCCGGAGGTCATCCGGACGCGCGCCGAGCCGCTCGACGAGGGCGGCGCGCTCGTCGTCCTCCGCGGAAACCTGTGCCCCGACGGGGCGGTGATGAAGATCAGCGCGGCGGATCCGGCGCTGCAGCAGCACGAGGGACGCGCGATCGTGTTCGAGGGCATCCACGACCTCGCTGACCGAGTCGACGACCCGGACCTCGAGTGCGACGCTTCGAGCGTCATGGTGCTCCGAAACGCCGGCCCGGTCGGAGGACCCGGAATGCCGGAATGGGGCCACCTGCCGATTCCGGCGAAGCTGCTCAAGGGTGGTGTCACCGACCTCGTGCGCATCTCCGACGCGCGCATGAGCGGGACCTCCTACGGCGCGATCGTCCTCCACGTCGCCCCCGAGTCGGCGGTCGGCGGTCCACTCGCCCTCGTCGAGGACGGCGACGTGATTCGCCTGGACGTCGCGGGACGCAGGCTCGACCTCGTCGTTGACGAGGACGAGCTCGCGGAGAGGCGCGCCCGCTGGTCGCCTCCCGCGCGTGTCGACGACCGGGGCTACCGACATCTGCACGCGCACAACGTGCTGCAGGCGAACGAGGGGTGCGACTTCGACTTCCTGCGCGGAACGACGCGCGTCGTCGACGACGCCGTGACGTACCTCTAGTGAAGGTCCTCGTCACCGGCGCGCGCGGCAAGGTGGGTCGCGCCCTCTGTCCTCGGCTCGTGCAGGCGGGGTACGAGGTGCGCGCGACCGACCTCGCCGTGCCCGACTGGGATCGCATCGGCGCCGACGAGATCGAGGACTACTGGCAGGTGGATCTGACGGACGCGGGCTCCGCCGACGCGGTCGTCCGCGGCTGCGACGTCGTCGTGCACACGGCCGCGATCCCGCAGCCGATCCACAACCCCCCGCACGTCGTGTTCGGCAACAACCTCCTGAGCACGTTCAACGCGCTCGAGGCGTCCATCCAGCATGGAGCCCGCCGCTTCGTCCACTTCTCGAGCGAGACCGTGCCCGGCTTCATCTTCGCGTACCGGCCCTTCCAGCCCGACTACCTGCCGATCGACGAGGAGCACGCGATTCGGCCACAGGACCCGTACGCGACCGCGAAGTGGTTCGGCGAGCTCTTGTGCGAGCGGGCGGTGGAGCGCGCCGACATCCGCTGCACGTCGATCCGGCCGAGCTGGGTGCAGGACGAGGGCAGCTACGAGCGGAACCTCGGGCCGATCGTCCGCGATCCCTCGGTTCTCATCGGGAACTACTGCTCGTACGTGGACGTCCACGACCTGTGCGACGCAGTAGCACTCGCGATCGAGACGGACCTGCCCGGACACGAGGTGTTCTACGTCGCCTCGCCCGACACGATCGGAGGCCATCCGCTTGTCGAGACCGTTACGGCGCACTACGGCAGCGGCGACATCGAGTTCCGATCGCTCGACCGCGCGGATGCCTCCGCCGTCTCGAGCGACAAGGCCCGACGGCTGCTGGGCTGGGAGCCGACGCGCTCCTGGCGCGACTACCTCGACGAGGACGGGCGGGCGCGCGCGTGAAGACCAGACGTCTCGGATCGATGGGGCCCGAGCTGACGACGGTCGGGTTCGGCGCCTGGGCGATCGGTGGACCGTGGCGATTCGGGTGGGGCGAGGTCGACGACGACGACTCGATCGCGGCGCTCCGGCGCGCCGTCGAGCTCGGCGTGAACTGGGTCGACACAGCCGCCGTGTACGGCCTCGGCCACTCGGAGGACGTCGTCAGACGTGCGCTCGCGCCGTATCGCGTCGGCGAGGACGTCTTCGTCTTCACGAAGTGCGGCCGGCGCTGGGAGGGCAGGCCCGACGGCGTCATCGAGAACGACCTCCGGCCCGAGTCGATCCGCGAGGAGTGCGAGCGAAGCCTGCGCCGTCTGGGTCTCGAGCGGATCGATCTCTACCAGTTCCACTGGCCGGACTGGATGACCGGCACCGCGCTCGAGGACTCGTGGGGAACGATGGTCGAGCTCGTCGAGGAGGGCAAGGCGCGCTGGATCGGCGTGGCGAACTTCGACGTCGACCAGCTCGAACGCTGTGAGGTGATCCACCATGTCGACTCGGTCCAGCCACCGCTGTCACTGCTCACCCGAGGTGCTCGAGCGACCGTGCTTCCCTGGGCAGCGGACCACGGAACCGGGGTTATCGTCTACTCCCCCATGGGATCCGGTCTCCTCACCGGTGCGTTCGACCACGAGCGCATCGCCGCCCTCGACCCGAGCGACTGGAGACGCGACTCGCCGGCCTTCCAGGAGCCGGCAGTGAGCAGGAACCTCGACCTCGTGGCACGGCTCGGACCGATCGCACAGCGCATCGGCGCCACGGTGCCGGAGCTCGCGGTGGCCTGGGTCCTCGCTCAACCGGGCGTGACCGCCGCCATCGTCGGAGCCCGATTGCCCCGTCATGCCGATGGGTGGGCCGGCGCTTCCGACCTCGGGCTCGACCAGTCGACACTCGACGAGATCGACCAGGCGGTGGCTGCGAGTGGTGCAGGCTCCGACACGCCCCCACAACCGCCGCCACACGTCCTGGCCGCGGCGCGACAGCTGGAGGCCGAGTGAGGCTCGGCCTCCTCTCGACCGCCGACATCAACCGCAAGGTGATCCCCGGGGCTCGCGCCTCGGACAAGGTCGACCTGATCGCGGTCGCGAGCCGCGATCGAGCGCGTGCCGAGGAGTACGCGAAGACGTGGGAGATCGAGCGCGCGTACGGCTCGTATGAGGCGATGCTCGAGGACTCGGATCTCGACGCCGTCTACATCTCGCTCCCGAACACGTTGCACCGCGAGTGGTCGATCCGCTCGCTCGAGGCTGGAAAGCACGTCATCTGCGAGAAGCCGTTCAGCAAGCGCCCGGACGACGTCGAGGCCGCCTTCGACGCCGCGGAGCGGACGGGACGCCTGCTGACGGAGGCCTTCATGTACCGGCACAACCCGCAGACGGCGAAGCTCGTCGAGCTTGTCCGGGAGGGTGCCGTCGGCGAACTCCGTGTCGTGCGGTCGGCGTTCAGCTACTCGCTCTACGACACGGAGAACATCCGTCTGCGCACCGACGTCGACGGCGGCAGCCTCATGGACGTCGGCTGCTACTGCGTCAGCGGGTCACGCCTCCTCGCGGGCGAGCCGGCGGCGGTTTCGGGTCAGGCTTACATCGGCCCGAGCGGAACCGACTGGGTCTTCACGGGCGCCATGCGGTTCGCCGGGGACGTTCACGCCCTGTTCGACTGCGCGACCTGCCTCCCGAACCGCGACGAGCTCGAGGCGATCGGGACCGAGGGATCGCTGTTCCTCGACGATCCGTGGCACGCCAACACACCGGTGATCGAGCTTCGTCGCGACCGGGGGACCGACCGGATCGAGCTCGACCCGATCGACTCGTACCGGCTCGAGCTCGAGAACCTCGCCGACGCGATCGCCGGCGAGGCTCCGTTGCTCCTCGGTCGCGAGGATGCGCTCGGTCAGGCGCGGACGATCGAGGCGCTGTTCCGCTCGGCCGACTCGGGAGACGTGGTCCGTCTCTAGCCGGTGACCTCGAAGTCGCCGTTCATCGAGCTCGCGTGCGGATCGCATTGGAAGTGGTACGAGCCCGCCTCGAGGGTCACCGTCCACGTGTCGGTCCCGGTGCCGCCGACGTCCGTCATCTCGTCCACGCCGGTTCCCGTCAGGTGGAAGTTGTGGGCGTCGGACTGATCGTCCACGTCGATCGTGTACGTCCCTGCGGCGAGCGTCGTGACGTCGCTGCCGTCCGCATTCGTGAGGCTGATCTCGAAGCCCGGACCGACCGACGCCGACAGCGTGGTGCCCGAGGCGGTGGTGTCCGTCGTCTCCGTCGTCTCCGTCGTCGTCGTCTCGGTCGTACCGGAGGCCTCGTCGTCACTCCCGCCGCAGCCCGCGAGCGCGAGCGCGAGAACCGCGAGACCGACCACGGCAGCGATGCGCGTACGTGTCATTCCGATCCTCCTTCGTTGCTCGCCACGACGATACGTCGTGGCTGCCGTTTCGGTTCGGCTCAACCGTGCGCGACGATCCCTGGAGGCGGCTGCTCCGCAGCCGCGCCGCGTCGACTCACGAGTGCTGTCTTCTGCGCAAGATCGGAATCCTCACGCGCAGATTCCGATCGCGCGAAGATCCCTGAAGGCGGCTGCTCCGCAGCCGCGTCGCAACGACTCACGAGTCCGTAAAGTCACGCGCTATGGACGTGCTCGAGATCGCACCGGGACTGTGGCGCTGGACGGCGTTCCACGAGGAGTGGAACGAGGACGTCGGCTGCGTGTACGTCGAGACCGAGGACGGCGTCGTCCTCATCGACCCGCTCGTCCCGCCCGAGGACACGGTGAAGTTCTGGAAGGCGCTCGATCGCGACGTCAAGCGACAGAAGGGGCCGGTCCACGTCTTCATCACCGTCTTCTGGCACGCTCGCAGCGCCGCGGCGATGCGCGAGCGGTACGACGCCCGCATCTGGGCGCCGTCGAGCGGCAAGGCCGCGATCGCCCGGCGCGCCGGCGTCGTCACCGACGCGTTCGCGCCCGGCGACGCGCTCCCGGGCGGTCTCGAGGCGCACCGGACGGCCCGTGCGGCGGAGGTCGTGTACTGGATCCCGGAGCACTCGGCCCTCGTCCCGGGCGACGTCCTGCTCGCCGACGGCAAGGGCGGCGCGCGCATGTGCCCGGAGTCGTGGCTGCCCGCGTCGAAGACCCACCGAGATCTCGCCGCCTCGCTGCGGCCGCTGCTCGACCTCCCCGTGCGGCGCGTGCTCGTCTCGCACGGACGGCCGGTGCTGACCGGTGGCGGCCGTGCACTCGCCCGCGCGCTCGAGCTCTAGATGCTCTGGCTCTGGATCGCGCTCGGCGTCGTCGCCGTCCTCGTCGTCCTCGTCGTCGTCGGATACAACCGGCTCGTCCGTCTGCGGAACGAAGCCGACACCGGCTGGGCGAACATCGACGTCCAGCTCCAGCGCCGCGGGGACCTGATCCCGAACCTCATCGAGGCCGTGCGCGGCTACGCAGCGCACGAGCGCGGCGTGTTCGAGGAGGTGACGAAGGCTCGGGCCGCGCTCCAGCAGGCAGCCTCGCCGGCCGCCGCCGGGGAGGCGAACGAGCTCGTGAGCGCCGCCCTCGGCCGTCTCTTCGCGGTCGCCGAGGCGTATCCGGAGCTCCGCGCATCGGAGAACTTCCTCCGCCTGCAGGACGAGCTGACGGACACCGAGGACAAGATCAGCGCCGCACGCCGCTACTACAACACGACCGTCATGCACTACAACACGGGCATCCAGAGCCTTCCGTGGGTGCTCGTGGCACGTCCTCTCGGCTTCCGGGAGAAGGAGTTCTTCTCGGCCGAGGGCGACACGGCGGTGCCGCAGGTCGCGTTCCCGCCACAGACGTGACGCTCCAGCAGCAGATCCGACGGAACCGCTTGCGCAGCGGCATCGTCGTCGTCGGCTTCGTCGTGCTGCTCGGCATCATCGCCGGACTCATCGGGGCCGTGCTCGACCTCAGGCTCGGCGTCGTCGCACTCCTCGGCGCCGGCCTCTACGCGATCTTCGCGATCATCTCGTCACGCAGGATGGTCGCGCGCATGACTGGTGCCCAGGAGCTCGCGCCGGAGCAGCTGCGGCCGCTGCGCCGCCTCGTCGAGAACGTGTCGATCGCCGCCGGTCTGCCGGTGACTCCCGAGGTCCGGATCGTCGACGACCCCGCGCCGAACGCGTTCGCCGCCGGGATACGACCGAAAACGAGCTATCTCGGCGTGACGACGGGGCTCCTGCGCGTCATGCCGAAGCGCGAGCTCGAGGCCGTCCTCGGCCACGAGATCTCGCACGTGAGGAACCGCGACACGTACCTGATGACCATGGCGACGATCTTCGCGGGCGTCATTGCGCTGATCGCGGACCTCGGGTTCCGCATGCTCCTCTACGGCGGTGGCCGCTCACGGCGCGGCGGCGCACTCGTGATGGTCCTCGCCGTCGTTGGGCTCCTGCTCGCGCCGTATGCGGCGCTGCTCCTCAAGCTGAGTCTCTCTCGGCGGCGCGAGTTCCTCGCCGACGCGGGATCCGCCGAGATCCTCAACGACCCGGAGGCGATGGCGCTCGCCCTTCGCCGGCTGCAGCTGGATACGACGACGGTCGCCTACGCCGACGCGTCCGTCGCGCACCTCTGGGTCGAGAGCCCGACGAGCCGTGTCGAGTCGGAGCGGCGCGGCGTGATGGCGCTTTCGAGCCTTTTCGACACGCATCCGCCGCTCGAGCAGCGCATCGCGGCGCTCGAGGAATCGGGCGGATTCCGCCTACCTGAGCGGCTTTCGCCGGACGAGCCGTTCGCGGTGGAGCTCGGGCTGACCTAGCCGTTCGCAAGAATGGCCAAACCCGGTTCAGCTATCGCGAATTCGGGTCGATAATGGAGAAGCCTTGAAAGGTCTGCGTATCGGCCGGCGCCGTGGGCGCGACAGCGACGTTGCCGTGTCGCCGCTCGAGCTCGCCCTGCGACCGGCCCTCGTGGACGGTCGCTGGCAGATCCCGGACCGCTTCAACTTCACGCGCGACGTCGTCGAGGCGCTCGCGCGCGACCCCAAGCGCCGTGCGCTGACGTCGCTCGGCAAGGAAGGGGTCATCGAGCACCGGAACTTCCACGAGATCGCGGACGGCGCAGCCGTGTGGGCGACGACGCTGCGCGAGGGGGGGATCAGCTCCGGCGATCGCGTGCTCATCGTCGCCGGCACCACGGTCGACTGGCTCGAGATCGTCCTCGGGACGTTGAAGGCCGGCGCCGTCGTGGTGCCGTGCATGCCGACGCTCACCGCCTCGATGCTCGAACGCGTCGTCTCGTCGACCGACGCCGCGCTGGTCGTGGGCGCGCGCTCGCTCGAGCCGACGATCGCGCAGATGGGATTCACGCCCGACGTCCATCTCTACGAGGAGGGCGCGAAGAGGAGCTCGAAGGACGTTCCGGACGCGCCGACGCACGACACGGCGTCGCGTGACCTCGCATTCATCGTCTCGACCCCCGGGGTCGGCGGGACGCGCAAGGACGTCGCGCACACGCACGGATCCATCTTCGCGACACGTGTCCAGGCCGAGCACTGGCTCGACGTAGGGCGTGGCGACGCCGTCTGGTGCACGACCGACGCCGCCTCGGCGCTGACGATGTGGCACACGGTCGCCGGGCCGTGGTCGCGCGGCGCGGAGGTCGTCCTGCACGAGGGTGCGTTCGAGGTCGACGAGCGTCTCGATCTCCTCTTCCGGCTCGGGCCGAGCATCCTCTGCCAGTCGCCGGGGGAATATGCGGCGCTCGCGGCCCACCCGAAGCTCGAGCGCTTCCGCTCCCCCCGCCTGCGGCGCCTCGTTTCGACGGGCGACTTCCTCGACCCCGAGGTCGTCGCAGTCTTCGAGGAGCGCTGGGGCATGACCATCTACGACGGGTACGGACAGGCCGAGACCAACATCGTCATCGCCAATCTCGCGGACGGCGCCGCCGAGCCCGGCGCGATCGGCCGGGCGCTCCCTGGCCACCACGTCGCGATCATCGACGACCAGGGCAACGAGCTTCCCGCCGGAATCGAGGGCGACCTCGCCGTACGCGGCCGGCCACCGACCCTCTTCGCCGGCTACTGGGAGCTCCCCGAGGAGACGAAGTCGGCGTTCCTCGGCGACTGGTACCTGACCGGCGACGTCGCCCAGGTCGACGAGGAAGGCGTCTTCACGTTCGTCGGCCGGGCCGAGGACGTCATCACGTCGAGTGGCCGTACCTTCGGCCCCTTCGACGTCGAGCGTGTGCTCACCGGCCACAACGCGATCGCGGCCGCCGCCATCGTCGGCATCAGGGATCTCCAGCGCGGCGGGCACTTCGTGCGCGCGTTCGTCGTGCCTCGGGCCGGAGCGGACGGCTCCGAGCAGCTCGAGGCCGAGCTCCGCCAGTACGTGGCCCTGACGCTTCCCGACCAGCAAGTGCCCCGCGAGATCGTCTTCGTCGAGGAGTTGCCGACGACGAGCTGGAAGGTGAGCCGCCACACCCTCCGCGAGCAGCCGCTCGTCGGTCGTCCGCTGTGGGAGCTCCCGCCCACGTCGGAGCCCGAGATGGAGGTCGTAGCCCCGCTCCCACCGCCGATCGACTCCGAGTTCACGCCCCGCGTGGACCGCGGCCTCGACGTCCCGCCCGCAGCTGCGCTCGTCCCCGAGCCGCAGGCACCGCCGGAGGCCGTCGTCGTGCCGGAGCCGGTCGTCGTTCCCGAGACGGTCGTCGTTCCGGAGCCCGAGCCTGAGCAGCCAAGGGCCGTCGTCGAGCCCGTGCCGCCGGTCGTCACACCTGAGCCGAAGGCCGTCGTCGCGCCCGAGGAGCCGGTCGCCGAGGCGTTCCCCGTAACGCCTCCCAGGCCGGAGCCCGTCGTCGAGCCGGAGCCGGCCGCAGAGCCGGAGCCCGTCGCAGAGGCGCTGCCGATCGTCGAGCCGATGCCGATGCCGGAGCCGGAGCCGGAGCCGGAGCCGGAACCCGTGGTCGAGCAGGAACCGGAGCCAGAGCCGGTCGCGGAGGCACCGCCTGTCGCGGAGCCGGAGCCGGAGCCTGTGGTCGAGCCGGAGCCCGAGCCCGAGCCCGAGCCGCCCGCACTCGTCGTCGTCCCCGAGCCCGAGCCCGAGCCGGAGCCCGAGCACCGACCCGAGTTCTCCGTCGTCTCGGAGCCGGAGCCTGCGTCTCCGCTTCCGGACTACGTCTTGGACGAGCCCGACGGGCCGCCTCCGGTCGTCGTGCCCGATCCCGAGCCCGAGCCCGAGCTCGGCCCACTGCCCGACTTCGTCGTCGAGCCGGGAGCCGCGCCGGACGCTCCTCCGACACCGGTCGAGTCGGGACTGGAGCCGGAGGAGGAAGAGGATCTCGGCCCCCTCCCCGACTTCGTCATCGACCCGAGCCTCCCACCGGAGCTCAGACCCGCGCCGCCACCCCCCGCACCGACTCCGGTGACGCCGCCCCCTGTCCCGCCACTGCAGGTTCCGACGAGCGCGAAGCGCGAGGCGACGACGTCGAACGCCGCGTCGGCCGGGATCTACTTCCCGCCGACGACCGCATTCCCGATCCGGCGCGACGACGACGAGCCCCCACGCCCCCGCACGCAACCCTCCCGTCCCCGCGCCGCCGGCGATCCGGGTAAGGGCGACGCCGGGAAGAAGAAGCGCTCCACCGAGCCGGCGGAGCCGGGCGACGAGGGGACCGAGGTGGGCTGGATGGCCGGCCTGTCTGGCCGACTCAGCGCGTACAGCCTCTCCGACGAGGACGCCGAGTCGGAAGCCGCCGACACCGGCGACGCCGAAAAGCCGCACGAGACCACGGACGACTGACCTCCGGATAGCCTGCCCGCATGGCGGACCAGGCTGCCGTGAGTCTCCTCCGCTGGCTGCGCAGACAACTGCGCCAGCCGACACCGCAGCGCGAGCACCTCGAGGCGGCGATCGAGAACGACGACCCCGAGGAGGTGCGTCGGCTCGTTGCGCTCGCGCCGTTCAGCGACGCGCAGCGCCGGCACGTCGAGGGACTGATCGCGCGCTGGGAAGCGGGGCATGGCGGCGGCTGAGAACGAGGCGATCGTCCGGCGCATCTTCGACGCATTCGCACGGAAGGAGGGGCTCGCTCTCCGCGGGCTGTTCGCCGAGGACGCCGTCTGGTCGGTCCCCGGACGCGGGGTCATGGCAGGCGTGTACGAAGGACGCGAGGCCATCTTCCGCTTCCTCGCGAAGCTGCCCAAGGAGACCGGCGGTACCTACGCCTCGGAACTGATCGACGTGCTCGCGAGCCACGACCGCGCAGCCGCGCTCTACCGCGCGCGCGGCACACGGCACGGCCGGACGCTCGAGCTCGACCAGGTGCTGCTGTTCCGCATCGACGACGGCCTCGTTCATCGCGTGCTCGCGCTGCCGAGTGACCCCGAGGCCTTCGAGTCCTTCTGGGCGTAGGGTCCGCAGGCGATGAGTGACGCGCGCTTCGCCGACGGCCTCCGGTACCGGATCGAGATCCCCTCGGTCGAGGGCCCACGCGTGCTCTCCGCCGTGCTCCAAGAAGCCGAGCAGCGGTCCGTCCCGGTTCGCCGCGTGTCACAGGGGAGCGGCGTGATGATGCTCACCGACGCGGAGATCCGCGAGCTGGCCTCGCTCGGTGCCGACGCGGGTGTCGAGGTCTCTCTCTTCCTCGGCCCGCGCGGGGCATGGGACACGGGCGGCCAGTCATTCGCCACTGCAGCGACCGCCGGGGTCGCGCGCGGGGGCACGGGGACTGCCGACGCGATCGCGGAGGTCCGGCGCGGCGTCCGACTCGGGATCCGGTCGTTCCTCGTCGCCGACCTCGGCGTGCTGCGGGAGCTCGGGCAACTTCGGCGGAGCGGCGAGCTTCCGGCGTCGCTCGTGCTCAAGACCTCCGTGCTCCTGCCCTGCGCCAATCCCGCGACGGCGCGGACCCTCGAGGAGCTCGGCGCGACGACGATCAACGTCTCGACCGACCTCACGGCAGCCGAGCTCGGGGAGCTCCGCACGGCGTGTGCGGCGCCCCTCGACGTCTACGTCGAGGTGCCGGACGACCAGGGCGGGTTCGTGCGCTTCTACGAGGTGCCCGAGATCGTCCGGCTCGCAGCTCCCGTGTACGTGAAGCTCGGCCTCAGGAACGCTCCCAACATCTATCCGTCCGGCCTCCACCTCGAGGATCTGGCCGTGAAGCTCGGGCGCGAGCGGGTTCGGCGCGCAGAGCTCGTACTGCGACTGCTCGAGGAGCGCGCGCCCGAGCTCGTCGAGGGGCGCGGCGACGACAGGCCCTCGGACCTCGGCATTCCGGAGCCGTGACGGCACGCGAGACGGACGCCAGGAGCGGCCCGCGGAAGCGAAGCCTCCGCGCTTCAGGGATGTTCGCGCGAGCGCGAGTTCCACGCTAGTGGACTCGCGGTCCGGCGTACGGCAGCGATTCGCAGCGATCTACACGGCCGCGCTTGCAGACATCCTCGATGCTCGCGGCCTCCACGCGCAGACCCTCCCTCCGTCGATCCGGCCCCTCGATCGGGGCGCACGCCTCGCTGGTCCCGCGTACACCGTGAAGGGAGCTCCCACGGCGACCTCGGACGCTGGCTCCTACGACCTGGCCGTCCGCAAGGTGCTGGAGATGCTCGGAGACGTCCCGTCCGGTCACGTCGCCGTGTATGCGTGCGACCACGACGCATCCGCCCACCTCGGCGAGCTCTCCGTCGCCTCCCTGAAGACCCGCGGCGTCGCGGGCTGCGTCCTCGACGGCGGCTGCCGCGACGTTCGCTTCATCCGCGACGAGGGCTTTCCGGTGTTCTGCCGGTTCGTGACGCCCGAGGACTCGACGTGGCGCTGGGAGCTCGAGGCGACGCAGGTGCCCG
>Ga0207650_10002682_pt1 | contig 12306 bp, 10 predicted proteins | sample KBSS63metaG_FD_184325 | JGI IMG/M metagenome (GOLD analysis project Ga0207650, IMG submission 184325) | Switchgrass rhizosphere microbial communities from Kellogg Biological Station, Michigan, USA - KBS S6-3 metaG (SPAdes) (version 2) | ecosystem: Host-associated > Plants > Roots > Rhizosphere...
GCGATTCGGCGAGGCCGATACGCTGCGGCTTCGAAGCGGCGAGCGAGTGTAATGAGGCCGACCGATGAGCACCGCGGGCGACGCGAAGCGGAGCCGAGGCCCGAAGGGCGCGGCGCGGTGCGATTCGGCGAGGCCGATACGCTGTGGCTTCGAAGCGGCGAGCGAGTGTAATGAGGCCGACCGATGAGCACCGCGGGCGACGCGAAGCGGAGCCGAGGCCCGAAGGGCGCGGCGCGGTGCGATTCGGCGAGGCCGATACGCTGCGGCTTCGAAGCGGCGAGCGAGTGTAATGAGGCCGACCGATGAGCACCGCGGGCGAGGCACGCAAGCCGGAACGGTGCATAGAGGCCGAGCGATGAGTGCAGGGCGCGAGGCGGTACGCCGATGACTTTCGCCACGTTCACGTTCTACGCGTTCGCGGCGATCCTGATCTTCGCGGCGTTGCGTGTCATCACGACGCGCAATCCCGTGCATGCGGCGCTGTGGCTCGTGCTGTCGTTCTTCACGGCCGCAGCCGTGTGGCTGCTGCTTCGGGCGGAATTCCTGGCGATCGCGCTCGTGCTCGTCTACGTCGGCGCAGTCATGGTGCTGTTCCTGTTCGTCGTGATGATGCTGGACGTCAACTTCGATACGATGCGCCAGCACTTCCGCAGCTACCTGCCGATCGGCGCCGCCGTCGGTGCGCTCGTGCTCTTCGAGATGGCGCTCGTCATCGTCGACAGCGCGATCGGTCGCACGGCCACGGCCCCTGCGACGCCGACGGGCAGCAACACCCGCGCCCTCGGCCAATTGCTGTACGTCGATTACGTGTACCCGTTCGAGATTGCCGCCGTCGTGCTGCTGGTGGCGATCGTTGCCGCGATTGCACTGACGCACCGCGAGCGCAAGGAACGCAAGCACCAGGATCCGGGTCAGCAGGTCAAGGTTCGCCGCGAAGATCGCGTGCGACTCGTCGACCTGCCGTCGGAGAAGCCGCCGGCCTGACGTCCGGCAGTCAATGACGGGCGAGCGCGCAAGCGGCCTTAGCAAAAAGGCCACCGCGAACGTCCGTGTGATGGGGAGTGACACCAGTCCGTGCTGAGCGAACCAACGCTTGCGCATTACCTCGTGCTCGGAGCGATCCTGTTCGCCATCAGCATGGCGGGGATTTTCCTGAACCGGCGTAACGTGATCATGATGCTGATGGCGATCGAGTTGATGCTGCTCGCCGTCAACCTCAACTTCATCGCGTTCTCGCGGTATCTGGGCGACATGGCCGGGCAGGTGTTCGTGTTCTTCATCCTGACGGTTGCCGCCGCGGAGTCGGCGATCGGCCTCGCGATCCTCGTGCTGCTGTTCCGCAACACGGGCTCGATCGACGTCGAGGCGCAGGGTCGCCTGCGCGGATAGGCTCGAGATGCGCCTTCTCTACCTCCTGATCCCGTTCGCGCCGCTCGTTGCGTCGATCGTCGTCGGCCTGTGGGGGCCGCGACTGGGTCGCGGCGTGTCGCATTGGCTCTGCATCCTCGGCGTGGCCGCGTCGTTCGTTGCATCGATCGTCGTCGCGCGCGACGTGCAGGCGGGCAACGTGTTCAACGGCGACGTCTATGCATGGCTCGTCTCCGGCGATCTCAAGCTCGCAATCGGCTTCCTGATCGACCCGCTGACGACGACGATGCTGCTCGTCGTCACGTTCGTCTCGCTGATGGTGCACATCTACACGATCGGCTACATGGCCGACGATCCCGGCTATACGCGCTTCTTCTCGTACATCTCGCTGTTCACGTTCGCGATGCTCATGCTGGTCATGAGCAACAACTTCCTGCAATTGTTCTTCGGCTGGGAAGCGGTGGGTCTCGTCTCGTACCTGCTGATCGGCTTCTGGTACACGCGGCCGACGGCCATCTACGCCAACCTGAAGGCGTTTCTCGCCAACCGCGTCGGCGACTTCGGATTCGTGCTCGGCATCGGCCTCATCCTCGCGTACTTCGGCACGCTCGACTACGTGCCGGTGTTCGCCAAGGCCGAGTCGATGGCGGCGACGACGATCGTCCCGTGGAATGGCGCGCAATGGTCGCTGATGAGCGCCATCTGCATCTGCCTGTTCATCGGTGCGATGGGCAAGAGCGCGCAGGTTCCACTGCACGTGTGGCTGCCGGACTCGATGGAAGGCCCGACGCCGATCTCGGCGCTGATCCACGCGGCAACGATGGTCACCGCCGGCATCTTCATGGTCGCGCGGATGAGCCCGCTGTTCGAATGGTCGGACACGGCGCTGTCGTTCGTGACGATCATCGGTGCGATCACTGCGCTGTTCATGGCATTCCTTGGCATCGTCCAGAACGACATCAAGCGCGTCGTCGCGTATTCGACGTTGTCGCAGCTCGGCTACATGACGGTTGCGCTCGGCGTGTCCGCGTATTCGGCAGCGATCTTCCATCTGATGACGCACGCATTCTTCAAGGCGCTGCTGTTCCTCGGTGCCGGGTCCGTGATCATCGCGCTGCATCACGAGCAGGACCTGAGGAAGATGGGCGGGCTGCGCAAGTACATGCCCATCACCTACATCACGGCGGTGATCGGTTCGCTGGCGCTGGCCGGCATCCCGCCGTTCGCTGGATTCTTCTCGAAGGACGCGATCATCGAGGCCGTGCAGCTGTCGCATGTGGGCGGCCATGGCTTCGCGCTATTCGCCGTGATGGTTGGCGTGTTCGTCACGGCGTTCTATTCGTTCCGGATGCTGTTTCTCGCGTTCCATGGCAACGAACGTTTTCACGCCGGCCATGCGGGTCACGCGGCGCATGATGGCCATGACGCACACGCGCACGGTGGGTCATCGGCCACCGACGAGGAACCCGATGCGCACGGCCATGAAGGCGGTCCTCCGCACGAGTCGCCGTGGGTCGTCACGATTCCGCTGATCCTCCTCGCACTGCCGTCGATCTACGCCGGGTGGATGTACATCGAGCCGATGCTGTTCGGCGGCTGGTTTGGCGACTCGATCTTCGTCCGCGAGCCGCACGCCGTCGTCGCCGAGTTGAAGGACGAGTGGCACGGCGCGATTCCGTTCATCCTGCACGGCTTTACGCAGCCGCCGTTCTGGCTCGCCGTGGCGGGCATCGCCACCGCCGCCTATCTCTATCTGATCAACCCGACGCTGCCGGCAAAGATCGAAGCCCGGTTTCGCGCCATCTACGCGCTGCTCGACAACAAGTACTATTTCGACCGCTTTAACGACTGGTTTTTTGCAGGGGGCGCGCGGGCCGTGGGGCACTTCGCTTCCACGGTCGGCGACCGGACGATCATCGACGGCATTCTCGTCAATGGCTCGGCGAAGCTCGTCGGCGCGGTATCGGCCCTTTTCCGCCGCATCCAGTCCGGCTACGTCTACCACTACGCGTTCGTGATGATCGTCGGCGTCTTCGGATTGCTGTACTGGTGGGGCGTGCGTTGAGACCCGCAGGGCCGTCCCAAGGGTCGAATTGCGCCCCCGCCGGGGGCAGCGCAGCGGCGAAGCCGCAAGCGTGGGGGGGCCTTTGACGCCCTATCTCTCGCTCGCCATCTGGGTGCCGATCGTCGCCGGCGTGGCGGTGCTCGTCGTCGGCCGTGACCGCGAGGCGAGTTTCGCGCGCTGGATCGCGTTCGCCGGCGCGCTCGCCGGCTTCCTGGTAACGATCCCACTGTGGGCCAACTTCGACACGACGACGTCGGCGATGCAGTTCGTCGAGATGGCCGACTGGATTCCGCGCTTCGACATCCACTACTACCTGGGTGTCGACGGCATCTCGATGCTGTTCGTGCTGCTGAACAGCTTCATCACGGTACTCGTCGTATGGGCGGGCTGGGAAGTGATCACCGTCCGCGTCGCCCAGTACATGGCGGCATTCCTGATCATGTCAGGCCTGATGAACGCCGTGTTCGCAGCACTCGACGGCATCCTGTTCTACCTCGTGTTCGAGGCGATGCTGATCCCGATGTACCTCATCATCGGCGTGTGGGGCGGACCCAACCGCGTATACGCCGCCGTCAAATTCTTCCTGTACACGCTGCTCGGCTCGCTGCTGATGCTGGTCGCACTGATCTACCTGTACAGCGTCTCCGAGAGCTTCGAGATCCTCGAGTGGTACAACGTTCCGCTCGCCATGCCGGCGCAGATCCTGCTGTTCGTCGCGTTCTTCCTCGCGTTCGCCGTCAAGGTCCCGATGTGGCCGGTGCACACGTGGCTGCCGGATGCGCACGTCGAGGCGCCGACCGGCGGCTCGGTGGTCCTCGCGGCGATCACGCTGAAGATCGGCGCGTACGGTTTCGTCCGCTTCATCCTGCCCATTCTGCCGGACGCGTCGCGCTACCTGTCCGGGTTCGTCATCACGCTGTCGCTGATCGCCGTGATCTACATCGGCTTCGTTGCGCTCGTGCAGACGGACATGAAGAAGCTGATCGCGTATTCGTCGATCTCGCACATGGGATTCGTCACGCTGGGCTTCTTCCTGTTCAGCCAACTCGGCATCGAAGGCGCGCTCGCGCAGATGATCTCGCACGGTTTCGTGTCGGCTGCGATGTTCCTGTGCGTCGGCGTGATGTACGACCGCATGCATTCGCGGCTGATCGCTGATTACGGCGGCGTCGTCAACACGATGCCAAAATTCGCCGCATTCATGATGCTGTTCGCGATGGCCAATGTGGGACTGCCGGGCACGTCGGGATTCGTCGGCGAGTTCCTCGTGATCCTCGCCGCCGTCAAGGCGAACTTCTGGCTTGGTTTCGCCGCGGCCGTCACGCTGATCCTCGGCGCAGCCTACACGTTGTGGATGTACAAGCGCGTGATCTTCGGCGACGTCGCCAACGACAACGTCGCGAAGCTCACCGACCTCAGCCGCCGCGAGTTCTGGCTGCTGGGGGCCGTGGCTGCGGCGGTCCTCGTCATGGGTGTCTGGCCCAAGCCGTTCATCGACGTCATGCACACATCGGTGACGGACCTGCTGCAGATCGTCGCGCGGACCAAACTGTAATGCTCGCCGAACTCAACTACTGGACTGCGCTGCCGGAAATCGTCATCCTGACGGCCGCGTCGCTGATCCTGCTGATCGACCTCTTCGTCCCCGACGACCGACGCTACATCAGCTACTGGCTCACGCAGCTCGCGTTGCTGCTCGCGACGTGCGTCACGCTGACGACGCTGCGCATCGATTCGATCAAGGGCTATCACGGCCTGATCGTCGACGACATGCTGGCGGATTTCCTGCGTATCGCGTGCTTCGGCGCCGTGTCGCTGATGCTGTTCTATTCGCGTGCCTACCTTGCCGCGCGCAACCTGTTCCGCGGCGACGTGTTCGTGCTGACGCTCTTCGCGCTGCTCGGCATGCAGGTGATGATCACCGGCGCCAACTTCCTGACGCTCTACCTCGGCCTTGAGCTGATGTCGCTGTCGCTGTACGCGCTGGTCGCGTCGCCGCGCGACCACCCGCGCTCCTCGGAGGCGGCGATGAAATATTTCGTGCTCGGCGCCCTCGCGTCGGGCATGTTGCTCTACGGGCTGTCGATGATCTATGGCGCGACCGGCTCGCTCGACCTCGACACGGTCGCGCGCGTCATTTACGGCCGGCAGGGCAGCGGGCTGCTGCTGACGTTCGGGCTGGTGTTCGTCGTGTCGGGCCTCGCGTTCAAGCTCGCTGTCGTGCCCTATCACATGTGGGTGCCCGACGTGTACGACGGCGCGCCGACGGCGATCACGCTCCTGATCGGCACGGCACCGAAGATCGCCGCGTTCGCGATGACGCTGCGCATTCTCTCCGGTGCGCTGCAGGGCACGGCGATCGACTGGCAAGGGATGCTGATCATCCTGTGCGTGCTGTCGATGGTACTCGGCAACCTGATTGCCATCTCGCAGACCAACATCAAGCGGATGCTCGCGTACTCGACGATCGCGAACATGGGCTACATGCTGCTCGGCTTCCTGACGGCGAACCGCTACGGATTCTCGGCGGCCATGTTCTATACGGTGTCGTACGTGCTGACGAGCCTCGCGTCCTTCGGCATCGTCCTGCTGCTGTCGCGGCAGGGCTTCGAGAGCGACCAGCTCGACGACTTCAAGGGCCTGAACCAGCGCTCGCCGTGGTGGGCGTTCATCATGCTGCTCGTCATGTTCTCGCTCGCCGGCCTGCCGCCGACCATCGGCTTCTATGCGAAATTCATGGTGATCGAGGCAGCCGTCAACGACGGCTTCGTGTGGCTCGCCGTCATCGCCGTGATGACATCGCTGATCGGCGCGTTCTACTATCTGCGGATCGTCAAGCTGATGTATTTCGACGATCCCGTGGAAACGCAGCCCATCCTCGTTCGCGGCGACACCTGGATTGCGCTGTCGGCGAATGGGCTGCTGCTGCTGATCCTAGGCGTGCTACCCCAGCAATTGATCGGTCTTTGCGCGATCGCGCTCACCCAATCGAACTTCCCGTGATCGCGTCGCCGCGCCGCCAAGCGGCCCGGGCGTGCGTGATAACATCGGTTGTCCCTGATTGACCTCCATGCGCGTCGGTTTTTTCGTCACCTGCCTTGTCGATCTGATGCGCCCGTCGATCGGATTCGCGGCGATCAAGCTGCTCGAATCCGGCGGTGCCGACGTGTTCGTGCCCGCTTCGCAAACGTGCTGCGGACAGCCCGCCTACAACTCGGGTGACCGCGCCGATACGATCACGCTGGCGCGCAAGGTCGTCGAGGAATTCGAGCGCTGCGACTACGTCGTCGCCCCGTCGGGGTCGTGCAGCGGAATGATCAAGACCCACTACGCCGAGCTCTTTGCCGATGATCCCGCGTGGTCGTCTCGCGTGACGGCGCTTGCGGCCAAGACCTACGAATTGACGGACTTCCTCGTCAGCGTGCTCAAGGTTGAACGGGTTCCCGGCACGTTCGCCGGCACGATCACCTACCACGACTCCTGCGCCGGGCTCCGCGAGATGGGCGTCAAGTCGCAACCGCGTGCATTGCTCGGCCGGATGGAGGGCGTGCGACTCTCGGAGATGGCGGAATGCGAGACGTGCTGTGGCTTCGGCGGCACGTTCGCGATCAAGTTCGGCGAGATCTCGTCGCGTCTCGCCGACAACAAATGCCAGCACATCGTCACCAATGGTGCCGAGACCGTCGTGCTGGGTGACCTCGGGTGCATGCTGAACATCGAAGGACGGCTGCGACGGCGCGGTGACGCGACACGCGTGATGCACGTGGCCGAAGTGCTTGCCGGCGACCTGCCGCCGGGCGCCTGACCGGAAGGGAATCCATGCAAGTCGCGTCGATGTATTTCAAGGAGCGCGCGCACGTCAAGCTGCACGACACGCAGCTCCAGCTCAACCTGACGAAGATCAAATACAAGTTTGTCGAGAAGCGCCGGTCCGCGATGACCGAGCTCGACGATTTCGAAGGCACGCGCGAAGCGGCGCGCGGCATTCGTCAGCGCGCGCTCGACGACCTCGACGTCTGGCTGACGATTTTCGAGGAGAACGCGCGGGCGCGTGGTGCGACCGTGCTGTACGCGCAGACGCCCGCCGACGTCAATGCGCTGGTGCTGGAAATTGCGCAGCGGCACGACGTGCGCAAGATCATCAAGTCGAAGTCGATGGTGTCGGAGGAATCGGGGCTCGATCACGCGATCGAAGGCGCCGGACTCACGGTCGTCGAGACGGACCTCGGCGAATACATCCTGCAGATCAACAACTACGAGCCGCCGTCGCACATCATCGGCCCCGCGCTGCACAAATCGCGCGACGAGGTCGCGGATCTGTTCCACAAGCGGCACGGCAAGCCGAGGAAGGAAGGGATCGACGAGCTCTGCCTCGAGGCGCGCGCGGAACTCCGCACGCATTACCTGACGGCGGATATGGGTATCTCGGGCGGCAACTTCTTCATCGCCGAAACGGGGTCGGTCGCCATTGTCACCAACGAAGGCAATGCCACGCTGACCACGACACTGCCGAAAGTGCACGTCGCGATCTCCGGCATCGAGAAGATCGTGCCGACGCTCGAGGACCTCGCGACGCTGATGCGACTGCTGCCGCGGTCGGCCACCGGGCAATCGATCTCGAATTACGTCGACGTTCTGACCGGAACCAAGGGCCCCGGAGAATTCAACGGCGCCGAGCACATGTACTTCATCCTGGTGGATAGCGGTCGATCGAACGTGCTCGCAAGCGACGTTCGAGAAGCGCTGCGCTGCATCCGCTGCGGCGCGTGCATGAACCACTGCCCGGTCTACCAGAACGTCGGCGGACACTCGTACGGCTGGGTCTACCCGGGCCCGATCGGTTCGATCCTGACGCCGATGTACGTAGGCCTCGAGCAGGCGCTGGACTTGCCCCAGGCTTCGACGATGTGCAATCAGTGCGGCGTCGTCTGCCCGGTGAAGATCCCGTTGCCCGATCTGCAGCGCAAGCTCCGCGAAAAGGAATTCGAGCGTCGGCTGCGCCCATGGTACGAGCGAGCTGCGCTGCGAGCGTGGGCGTTCGTCGCGGCGCGCCCTGCGCTCTACGGCGTGGCAACGCGCGTCGGAATCCGCGCCCTGCGCATGCTTGCCGATCGCAACGGGATGATCCGCAAGCTTCCGCTCGTTGGCGGCTGGACGGACGAGCGCGACATGCCGGCGCCGGCCGGCCGCACGTTCCGCGAGCTCTACGCGGCCCGCGCGCAGGCGCGCCCGGTAGCGCGCGAAGCCGGAGGAGCGAGCCGATGAGTGCCGGACACCCCGCGCTGACGACCGTGCCGCCGCTGTCGAGGCGCGCCGATTCGCTCGGCACCGAGAATGCATTCGTGGTGCTGGCGGAGGTGAATGCGCTGGCGCGCAGCGGCAGGGACATCGTGTCGTTCTGCATCGGGCAGCCGGACTTTCCGACGCCGCACAACATTCAGGACGCCGCAATCGCCGCGATTCGCGGCGGCAAGCACGGCTACACACCGTCGGCCGGCATCGACGAATTGCGCACGGCGGCGGCACGCGACATCGGTTCGCGTCGCGGCCTCGACATTCACGCGGACGACATCGTTGTCGCCGCCGGTGCGAAGCCCTTCATCGCCTACACGATCGCTTCGGTCACCGATTATGGCGTCGGCGACGAAGTGATCTATCCGGTGCCGGGATTCCCGATCTACGAGTCGCAGATCATCGCCAACGGCGCCGTTCCGGTTCCGATATTTCTGCGGGAAGCGCGCGACTACGCATTCGATCCCGCCGAGCTGGAAGCGAAGATCACGCCGAAGACACGCCTGCTGATCCTGAACTCGCCGCAAAATCCCACGGGCGGTGTGCTGTCGGCGCAGGATCTCGATGCGATCGCCGAGATCCTGCTGCAGCATCCGCAGATCTGGGTGTTCGCCGACGAGATCTACTCGCGCCTGATCTACAACGGCGAGTTCGACTCGCTCGCCCGTCGCGCCGGCATGCTCGAGCGCACGGTCATTTCCGACGGCGCGTCGAAGACGTGGGCGATGACGGGGTGGCGCCTCGGCTACGTCGCGAATCGCGCGCTGGCGCCGGTGTTCACGCGCTGGATCACGAATACCGAATCGTGCGCGTCGCAGATCTCGCAATGGGCTGGCGTCGAGGCGATCAACGGCCCGCAGGACTCGGTGGCCGACATGCACGCGCACTTCCTCGCGCGCCGGGACCTGATCGTGCGCCTGCTCAACGACGTGCCCGGCATCACGTGCAAGAGTCCGGGCGGCGCGTTCTACGCATGGCCCAACGTCACGCAGGCGTGCAAGCGCGTCGGAGTGGCGGACTCGGAAGCGTTCCGCAAGCGACTGCTGCACGAAGCGGGCATCGCCGTACTCGCCGACATCCATTTCGGGCGCCGCGTGCCGGGCGATGGACAGCACATCCGCTTTTCGTACGCGGCGTCGAATGCGGCGATCGAGAACGGCATCGCGCGGCTCGACGATTTCGTCCGCCGGAACACGGTGTAGGGGGCGCAATGGCGATCGACGACAACCGGCAATCCCGCGATGCGGTGCTGGCGAGCGTGCGCGCCGCATTGCATCGCGACGGCCCGGACGACGTTCCACGCGCCGCTGCGCTCGCGTACATGGCCGCGCACCGCCGCGGCCCGCGGCCGGCGCTGCCGGGAGACCTCGCCGAGCGCTTCCTCGCGCGGGCCACTGACATGGCAAGTACGGTTGAGCGCGTCCCGGCGTTCGACGGCGTCACGGCTGCGGTTGGGCGTTACGTCGCAGCGCTCGATGGAGTCTCCGCCGATGGGGCGAAAGATCCTCGCGCGGGCGTGTGCTGGCCTGAATTCGCGACACTCGGCTGGCGGGACGCAGGTGTGGCCATCGAATCACGGCCGACGCTGGGTCACGACTCGATCGGCATCACCGGCTGCTTCTGCGCGATCGCCGAGACGGGCACGCTGGTCTTCGTCACCGGTGCCGAATCGCCGACGGCAACGTTCCTGCTTCCGGAGACTCACATCGCGATCGTGCGCGCCGGCCAGATAGTTCCCGCGATGGAAGATGCCTTCGCGCGCATTCGTGCGGAACGCGGCGCGATGCCGCGAGCGGTGAACCTCGTGTCGGGGCCGTCACGTACGGGAGATATCGAGCAGACGATCGTGCTCGGTGCCCACGGTCCACGCCGGCTGCATATCGTGCTGGTAGGGTAATTCGAAGCCGCGCAAAGTTTCGCTCGCTTCGCTCGCACGATACTTTGCGCGGATGTGTTCTTCGCAAGCCGGCTTGGGACGGCCCTGCGCCGGCTTGCCGGCGACGACGTGTCAGTCCGCGAATTCGCGCAGCACCGTTTCGATGGCACCGCGGTCCGACAGGAACGCATCGATGACCGTCGGATCGAAATGCTTGCCGCGCTGGCTCTTCAGGAACTCGATCCCTTCGTCGACCGGCCACGCCTTTTTGTAGGGGCGCTCCGAAACGAGCGCGTCGAACACGTCGGCGGCCGCAACGATGCGCGCGACCAGCGGGATGTCCTCGCCGTGCAGGCCGTTCGGATAGCCCGAGCCGTCATATTTCTCGTGATGCCCGAGCGCGATGATCGCGCCCATCGACAGGTACTTCGACGGGCTGCCTTTCAGGATGTCGTAACCCATCCGCGGATGCCCGCGCATGACGTCGATTTCCCCGGACGTCAGCGGACCTTCCTTCAGCAGCACGGCGTCGGGAATGCCGATCTTGCCGATGTCGTGCATCGGGGCGGCGACTTCGAGCACGTGAACCGTCTCGGCGCCTAGACCGAGGTGCTGGCCGATCAGCGCCGAATAACGCGCCATCCGCATCAGGTGATTGCCCGTGGTCTTGTCGCGGAACTCGCCCGCCTTGGCGAGCTTGGAGAGCGTCTCGAGCTCGCGCTCGTGAATCTCGGCGACCGACTTGTCGACCTGGTACTGCAGCACGCGCGCCTGGTCGGACAGAACGATCTTGTGCCGCCGCAACTCGAGCAAATTGGCGCAGCGGGCGCGCGTCTCGTGGTCGTCGAGCGGCTTGATCAGGAAATCGGTGGCGCCCGCCTCGAGCGCGTCGTAGCGGATCTTGCGGTCGTCGACGACGGTGATCACGACGATCGGCACGTCTACGCAATGGGGCAGGGCGCGCAGCTGCTTCACGAGCTCGATCCCGTCGAATTCGGGCAGCTTGTAATCGGTAAGGATGATGTCGACGCGGTTGTTGCGCGCGAACTCCAGTGCGCGCGACGGCGTGTCGAAGAGCTCGAGGTTCAGCTTGCCGTCGATCTGCCGGACGATCTCGGCGAGCAGCAGTCGGCTGGAGAAAAGATCGTCGACGATCAGGACGGTGTTGCGCTGGGCGCGCGCGAACGCGAGCTCAGAAACGACGCCAGTCGCTGCATAGGGGCGTGCCTGAACGGCCGACATTAGAATTCCTCTTGGAAGCGCCCGCGGGCGTGGACGCCACACGTAACGCTGCGTACTTCAAAAGCAAGAAAGGTGCCGATAAAGCGGCGCATCTGTAGCTTACAGTTTTTGCCAGTGGATGGAAACGATCTCATCCGTCCGGGCTGCGCGGTCATTTGGGCAGCGGGGCGAGTCAAGCAGAGTTCCCATCCTCTCCGGCACTTCCATGTCGAAACCGGCAATGAGAGCGCATTTCCGAGTTTACGTGTAGGCCCGAGGGTAAGTGCATGATGTGCCGCACCTAGGCAGCATGCGGCGGGAAACCGCTGCCGTCAACGATTTGCGATCCGCAGCAGGATGGCGGCGTGGCATTTGTCGTCTTCGTCCCCTTCCGGCAACGGACACCAGCACGCGAGGTTGCGATTGCGGAGTTCCGCGCGCGCCCGCTCGCGCGGGTTCCCGCCGAGTCGCCGCAGCCAGGCGG
>Ga0207650_10002684_pt1 | contig 12300 bp, 11 predicted proteins | sample KBSS63metaG_FD_184325 | JGI IMG/M metagenome (GOLD analysis project Ga0207650, IMG submission 184325) | Switchgrass rhizosphere microbial communities from Kellogg Biological Station, Michigan, USA - KBS S6-3 metaG (SPAdes) (version 2) | ecosystem: Host-associated > Plants > Roots > Rhizosphere...
TTGCGCAGGTCCGGGCTGTCGGCCTGGCCCTGGGCGGCATTCGCCTTGATGACAAAGTCGGCGCGGCTCTGCGGAATTTCCTTGCCGTTGACCTTGGCGACCGGGGCCGCGGACTGCGCACGGCTCGGCGCAACCGCGATGGTCAGCACGGCGGCGAGCACGAGTGCAGTGGAGAAAGACATGTTTTTCATTGCATTTTCCTTGGTTTGGCCTGGTTTCTAAATTAAATTTCGTCGGGAGTATACGCCTTGATCGAAAGCGCGTGAATCTCGCGCTCGAGCATGTCGCCCAGCGCGGCGTGAATCATGCGATGGCGCTGCTGGCTCGATTTTCCTTCGAACGCCGGCGATACGATGATCAGCTGGAAATGACCTCCGCCGCCCTTCGCGCCTTCATGCCCCGCGTGCTGGTCGCTGTCGTCTATGAGCTCGACGCTGTCCGGGTTCAGCACCGCGAGCTTCTGTTCGATCCGGTCGAGCGTGTCTTTCATTTGGCCGGGCCGTCGTCCATGTGCTTCGCCAGCATCAGCGCCTGCAGGACGGCGAAGACCAGCATCAGCCCCATGCCGCCGAACAGCTTGAAATTGACCCACGTATCCGTCGAAAAGTTGAACGCGACGTAAAGGTTCAGCACGCCCATCACGATGAAGAACCCGACCCAGCTCAGCATGAGCTTGCGCCAGAGCGCGTCGGGCAGCGTCATCTGCTTGCCCATCATCAACTTGATCAGGTTTTTGCGGAATCCGAACTCGCTCACCAGCAGCGTCAGGCCGAACAGCCAGTACAGGACGGTCGGTTTCCACTTGATGAAGGTCTCGTCGTGCAGCAACAGCGTCATGCCGCCGAATACCGTGATGACGACGAGGCTCACCCACAGCATGCCGTCGACCTTGCGCCGGCGCATCCATACCCAGCCGATCTGCAGGAACGTGGCGACGATGGCAACCGCCGTCGCGATGTAGATGTCGGTGAACTTGAACGCGACGAAAAAGAGGATGACCGGAAACAGGTCGAACAGGAATTTCATAGGGCGCAATTATCGTCGGTGGCCACGCAGTTGTCCATGCGCGGCGTCACGTTTGCCGCGCTCATTTCGAGTCGAATCTCAGCGCTGCCGAGTTGATGCAGATGAAAATGCCCGGGCGTCAGCTGCTCTTTCCACGCTTGCCCGGTTTTCTCGATGTTGTCGGTCATGTCGTGATTCCGCGCCAGGGCCTCGGTTGAAGGATCTCCAGGCGTCGACGCGTGCGCGATATTACCGCAGTCACGCGCTCCGCTGCCGTGACATTATGCGCGGGCGGTTAGTTCCAGCTTGAGGTCGCCTTTTTCGACATACACCCGGCCGGCGCGCGGGCGTTTGGCGAGTTCTTTGAGCAGCCTTACCAGCGGCTTGTCGAAATGCCAGGCGGTCTGCATGGGGCCGGCCGCCAGCATGTCGTCGACTTGCGAGCCCGCGTACAAGTGGCGCAGCAGCCGTTCTTCATCGCTGATGCCCGGATACTTTTTGCCCAGGGCCGGCACCGCGGGCGCCAGCGGCTGCGGGGTCAGTGCGATTTTCGGCGAACCATTGGCGACGATGCGATCGAGCACTTCGGGCGCCACCGGCGCCAGTGGCTTGCCGTAATAGCCGAGCGCATATTTTTTGACTTCATCCGGCACCGTCCGGTAGCGCTCGCCTTGCATGACGTTGAGCACCGCCTGCGTGCCAACGAGTTGCGAGAAAGGCGTCACCATGGCCGGCCAGCCGAGATCGGTGAACACGCGTGCGGTTTCCGCGAGCACGGCGCCGAACTGGTGGCTCAAGCCGGCCTGCGCGAGCTGAAACTTCATGTTTGTCAGCATGCCGCCGGGCAACTGGTGTTCGTAGTGAAACTGGTCGTATTCCATCGGCACCCCGAGCGGCAACCCTTCTTGCTCGGCCACCGCGCGAAAATGCGCGCCGACTTCGTCGATCAGCGCATCGTCGATGTTGATTTCGTAACCCATGCTGCGCAGGTTGCGCGCGACGGTCTGCGTCGCCGGTTGGGCGGGGCCGTTCGCCAGGGGCGCGATCGACGTCTGGATTTGCGTGACGCCCAGCTTCACGCCTTCGAGATACACGAGCGGCGCCAGGCCGGTCATGCAATGGCTGTGCAACTCGAGCGGGACTTTGCCGGTGACTTTCAGCATCGCGGGCACCAGCGTGCGAATGCGGTCGGGCGTGAGCAATCCGCCCGGGTCCTTGATCATCATCACGTCGATATCGGCGCGCGCGATCAGCTCCGCGGTTTTGCGCGCGAAGAATTCATCCGTGTGCACGGGGCTTTCGCAGAACACCACGGAGCCGACCGATTCCATGCCGAGCTCTTTGACTTTCAGGAGGATGCCGACGATGTTGTCAAGATCTGACAAGGCGTCGATCGCGCGCACGCGCCGGATGCCGTTCTTCGCGAGGCATTCGAGCCACAGGTAATTCACGTCGTCGGGCTGCACGTCGAACGACAGCAGGCTTTTGCTGCGCATCGCCGACTGCATCTTGGTGCGCGTGACGCGCTCGCGCATGAGTCGCAGGCGCTGCCACGGGTCTTCCTTCAGATAGCGCACGCAGACATCGAACTGGATCGCGCTCATGAGGTCGATCGCTTCGAACCCACAGCGGTCCATCGCGTCCGCGACGGGCAGCATCATCGCCGTCGTCATGCGCGTCGCCCACAGGCACTGGTGCGCATCGCGCAGCGTCGTATCGATGACCTTGATTTCGGACATTGGGTTCAGGTTGCCGGTTTGATGATGACCAGCACCTGGTCCTGCTGGACCATGGCTTCGTTGGAAACCGGGATGGCGGTGATAGTTCCGGCGACGCCGGCTTTCAGCGTGCTGAAGAGTTTCATCACTTCGAATACGCCAACGGTATCGTCCGGCTGCACGCGATCGCCGACTTCCGCATGCGGTTTGGCGCCCGGCGACGAAGCGCGGTAAAACGTGCCCATCGTCGGCGCCCGGATCGCGACGTGGCCAGCCGGCACTACGATCGGCGCGGTCGTTGTCGGTTCCGACGAAGCAGCGGCTTGGACCGGTTTCGCGGCGGTGGGCGTTTTTGGCGCAGCAGTGAATTCGGACGAATCGGCGCCGCGCGTTACGTGTAGTTTCAATTCGCCGATTTCGAGATGGACGTCGCGGTCGCCCATCTCGTCGATGATGCGGAGGATGCGCTGAACGTCGTCGTGCGTGAGTTCCGACACCTGCGTTCCTTTCGGACCGGCTACAGCACCTTGCCGGGATTCATCAGGTTATTCGGATCGAGCGCTTTTTTGACGATTCGCATCAGGTCGAGCTCCGTCGCGCTCTTGTAATGCGCGAGCTCGTCGCGCTTGGACTGCCCGATGCCGTGCTCCGCGCTGATGCTGCCGCCGAACGTCTGCACGATGTCATGCACGAGCCGGTTGACGTCGGTCATGCGGCGCGCGACCTCGTCGCTGCGCTCGCGTCCGGGCACAAACGCGTTGAAGTGCAGGTTGCCGTCGCCGAGATGGCCGAAGCAGATGATGCGCACGCCCGGGTACGCAGCTTCGAGCGCAGCGCTCGCCGTCGCAATGAATTCGGGTATGCGGCTCACCGCCACCGCGATGTCGTGGCGATACACGAGTCCTTCGACTTTCGCCGCGTCGGGTATCGATTCACGCATGCGCCACAGCGCTTTGCCCTGGGCGGCGTTCTCCGCGATCGCGACGTCCTGGACAAGCCCGCGTTCGATGCCTGCCGTCAGCGCCTGCTCGACAGTCGCGCGCAATTTGTCGTCGTCCTGCGCCGCGGTGAGTTCCGTCAGCACGTACCACGGATATGCGGCGGCCAGCGGATCGCGCGTGCCGGGAATGCGGCGCACGACCATCTCGAGACAGTTGCGCGAAATCAACTCGAATGCGCTGATGCCGTCGCCGCATTGCGCGCGCAAAAGGGCGAGCAGCTCGACCGCGTGGGCGGGATTGTCGATACCGGCGAACGCCGTGACATTGCCGTGCGGGCGCGGAAATAATTTGAGCACCGCCTGCGTAATGATGCCCAGCGTGCCCTCAGCGCCGATAAAGAGATGCTTGAGGTCGTAGCCGGTATTGTCTTTGCGCAGGCCGCGCAAACCGTTCCATACGCGGCCGTCCGGCAGAACGGCTTCGAGGCCCAGCACCAGATCGCGCGTATTGCCGTAGCGCAAAACGTTGATGCCGCCGGCATTGGTCGAAATATTGCCCCCGATCACGCAGCTGCCTTCGCCGCCCAGGCTCAGCGGGAACAGGCGGTCGACGTCGGCGGCGGCCTGCTGGATGTTGGCGAGGATGCAGCCCGCCTCGACGGTCATCGTGTTGTTGAGCGGATTGACGTCGATGATCTTGTTCATGCGCCCGAGCGCGACGACCACCGCGGTGCCGGCGGTGTCGGGCGTGGCCGCGCCGCACATGCCCGTATTACCGCCTTGCGGCACGATCGGCGTGCGCGTTTCCGCACACAGGCGGACGACCGCGCTTACTTCCGCGGTGCTCGCCGGACGCACGACTGCGAGCGCACTGCCTTTGTAGAGGTCGCGCCAGTCGGCGAGGTAGGGCGCCATGTCGGCGGCCGCGGTGATGATGCCGCGCTCGCCGACGATTTCCGCGAGACGCTGCGGCAGTTCGCCGGCAACCTTTGGGCCTGCATTCATCGTGGCGTACCCTTGCTAGCTGCCGGAAACGTTGTGAATTTCGGGGAAGAAGAGATCCTTCCACGACGCGGGCTTCTTCTTCGTCGACCCCACCTTCATCATGAAGTCTGCGTACTTCATCGTGTTTTGCGGCACCAGCGTGTATTGCACCTGCGGGTTCGCCAGGATTTTGTCATACAGCCAGTCGCCGGTTAACTTGCTTTTGGTCGATTCGGCCCAGATCTGCGCGGCGGCACGCCGGTCCTTGTTCAGGATGTCGGTCGCTTCCTGCAGCGCCGCAAACACCGCGCCGTAAAGCTTCGGGTTTGCGTCGCGGAATTTCTTGCTCGTCCAGATGACCGTGAACGTGTGCGGCCCGCCCATTACATCGAACGAGTTGAGCATCGTGCGCACGCCCGTTTTTTCGAGCTGCTGATACTGGAATGGCGGCACGCTGAACACGTTGTTGATTTCGCCCGCGCCGGACAGCAGCGCCGCCGTCGCGTCGGGCGGCGAGACCGATACGGTGAGCTCGTCGAGCTTGGAAAAATTCGCCTCGCCGAATTCCTTCGCCGCGGCCATTTGCAGTGTGACCGCCTGCACCGACACCTTCACTGCGGGTACCGCGATTTTGTCCTTGCCCGAAAGATCGCGGATGGTTTTGATGTTGGGGTCGCGCGTGTTCAGAAAAAACGGCTGCGAGCTCATGGCCGAGACGCCGCGCACCTCCTGCGGCGAACCCGCGGTCTTTTCCCACAGCGTGACGAGCCCCGGCACGCCGCCGGAGACGAAATCGACGCGGCCGGCGAGCAGTGCGTCGTTCATGTTATTCGGCCCGTTGAACGTGTCCCAGAACACTTTGACTTCGCCCAGGCCGGCCGCTTTCGCGTATTTCTCGATCAGCTTGTAGCGGTCCATGATGCTGAACTGCATATAGCCCATGCTCGTCTGTTGGGCGAGGCGCACCTCGTTGACCTCGGCGGCGGCACGGCCGCAAACGAGACTCAAACTCAACAAGACAAGCAGGATGACGGGGCGGGCGCTGGTCATGGACATCTCCTCGCTGTGATGCAGCGTGCCATCGAGTATAACAACCCAACCGCGATATACGCGCGCAAAAAAACAGGCCGCAACCTTGTGAGCCGCGGCCTGCCGGACGAGCGCGGCCTTTTAAGCTGCGCGTTGGAATGATATCAGGCCGTAGGCAATTCGCTCAACCCCTGCGCAGGTCCTACGCGAGCAGCTCGCGTAGGACCTGCGCAGCTTGTCTGCGCTCGTTAATAAAAGGCCTTACGTGCTACGTGAGCAATTCGCGTAGTACCTGCGCAGCTTGTCTGCGCTCGTTAAAATAATGGGCCTTACGTACTACGCGAGCAATTCGCGTAGTACGTAAGGCAGAATACCGCCGTGCGCGTAGTAATCGACCTCGATCGGTGTGTCGATGCGCAGCTTGAGCGGAACCTGCTCGCTCGCGCCGTCCTTGCGGTGGATCGTCATCGTCACATCCTGCATCGGCGTGATGCCTTGCTCGACGCCGCTGATGTCGATCACTTCCGAGCCGTCGAGTTTCAGCGACTGCGCCGTGACGCCGTCCCTGAACTGCAGTGGCAGCACGCCCATGAAAACCAGGTTCGCTCGATGGATGCGCTCGAAATTGCGCACGATCACCGCCTTGACGCCCAGCAGCTGGGGGCCTTTCGCCGCCCAGTCGCGCGACGAGCCCTGGCCGTATTCGTCGCCGCCGAATACGACGCTCGGCACGCCGCCTTGCTTGTAGCGCATCGCCGCTTCGTAGATCGAGGTCTGCTCGCCGCCCGGGTAATGGATCGTGACGCCGCCTTCGCTGCCCGGCACCATCAGGTTCTTGATGCGGACGTTGGCGAAGGTGCCGCGCATCATGACTTCGTGATTGCCGCGTCGTGCGCCGTAGGTATTGAAATCAGCGACGCTGACGCCGTGATCGAGCAAATACTTGCCGGCCGGCGACGTCGCACGGATGCCGCCAGCGGGGCTGATGTGGTCGGTCGTGATCGAGTCGCCGAAGATGCCGAGCACGCGCGCGCCTTTGACGTCGGTCACCTTGCCCGGCGTCATCCGGAAGTCGTCGAAGTAGGGCGGGTGGCGCACGTAGGTTGATTTTTCGTCCCATTGGTACGTGGCGCCGATTGAAGTCGGAATCTCGTCCCACATCGGATTGCCTTCGCCGAATGCGGAGAAGAGTTTCTTGTACATCGCCGGATCGGTCGCGTATTTCATGACGGCGGCGACTTCCTGCGTCGACGGCCAGATGTCTTTCAGATAAACCGGTTTGCCATCCTTGCCGGTGCCGATCGCGTCCTTCGTTATGTCGATGTTGACCGTGCCGGCGAGGCCGAACGCGACCACGAGCGGCGGGCTCATCAGGAAATTGGCGCGAATGTTTTGATGAATACGTGCTTCGAAGTTGCGATTGCCCGACAGTACCGCGGCGGCCACCAAATCGTTTTTGGTTACCGCTTCGTCGATGTGAGGATCGAGCGGTCCCGAGTTGCCGATGCAGGTCGTGCAGCCGTAACCGGCGACGTAATAGCCGAGCTGCTCGAGGTAAGTCAGCAGGCCGGCGTTCTTCAGATATTCGGTCACTGCGAGCGAGCCCGGTCCCAGTGACGTCTTCACGCGCGGATGCGGCTTCAGGCCTTTCTCTACAGCTTTCTTCGCGAGCAATCCTGCGCCTAGCATCACGCCCGGATTGGAAGTGTTCGTGCACGAGGTGATCGCCGAAATCAGCACGTCGCCCTGGCCGACGTCGATGCCGGGCTGGCTCGTCGGCACGCGCTTGTTCATTTCGCCGGCTTTGCCATAGCCGCCGTCGGCGAATGGCTTGCCCATCAGCTCCTTGAACTTGCTTTTCAGGTCGGGCAGGTCGAGTCGATCGTGCGGACGGCGCGGGCCGGATACCGCCGGCTTGATCGAGGCGAGATCGAGCTCGACCACGTCGCTGTAATCGATGTCGCCGGCTTTGGGCATGCCGAACATGCCTTGCGCTTCGTAATAGGCCTTGACGGCCACGGCGACGTCGCCGCGTCCCGTCATGCGCAAAAACTGGCAGGACACTTCATCGACCGGGAAGAAGCCGCAGGTCGCGCCGTATTCGGGCGCCATATTGCCGATCGTCGCGCGGTCGGGCACCGGCAGCGATGCCGCGCCCGCACCGAAGAATTCGACGAACTTGCCGACGACTTTTTTCTCGCGCAGCAGCTGGACGATGCGCAGCACGAGATCGGTCGCGGTGACGCCATCGGGCAATTGGCCGGTCAAATGCACGCCGACGCAATCGGGCTCCAGAAAGTACATCGGCTGGCCGAGCATCGCGGCTTCCGCTTCGATGCCGCCGACCCCCCAGCCCAGCACGCCGAGGCCGTTGACCATGGGCGTGTGCGAGTCGATGCCGACCAGGCTGTCGGGGTAGTACATGTCATCCTTGTGCCACACGACCTGCGACACGTATTCGAGGTTGATCTGGTGGCAGATGCCGTTGCCGGGCGGGATGATTTCGAACGTATCGAACGCCTGCGCGCTCCACTTCAGGAACTGGTAGCGTTCGCGATTGCGCTTGAACTCGATTCCCATGTTTTTCCGGAGCGCGTCGGCGGTGCCGTACGTGTCGATCTGCACCGAGTGGTCCATGATCAGGTGCGCGGGGCACAGCGGCTCGATGATCGCGGGATTCTTACCCTGCGCCCTGGCGGCTTCACGCATCGCGGCGAAGTCGACCACCAGCGGCACGCCGGTCATGTCCTGCAGCAGCACGCGGGCGACGACGATGGGCACTTCCTGCTTGCGCTCGCCCTTCGGTTTCCAGTTCGCGAGATTTTTCAGGTGCGCTTCGGTGATTTTGCTGCCATCGAAGTTGCGCAGCGCCGACTCGAGCACGACGCGCAGGCTGACCGGCAGGCGCGCAACTTTGGCCACGCCGGCCTGCTCGAGCGCTGCCAGCGAATAGTAGCGACCGGTTTTGCCGGCGCCGAAACTGAATTCCTGCAATGACTCGTAAAGATTGTGGTTCATGGATAGCACTCCCGAATTGTTTCAGCGGAACTGCAATTGATGGCAATGCAGAGATTCGACTGCCGCACGGCCGGGCAGGCCTTACGCGGGTCGATGCAGGACGGGGCAGGGAAGCGCGAAATCGGCCCGGACAGGGCTGACAAAACCAATCCAAATCTGTCTTGAATTCTACGCGCCCGGCACATTGGGTGCAAAGCCAGCGTCAAGGCGCGACCGCGTTTGAAGTCGCAGCGACGGCCTTCTTTTTCGGTGCATGCATGCCCGTGGTGCGGATATGTATCGCAAATTGCCCATGCTATTATCGCGGCTCATCCAGACGTCTCAACACCGCCGTGCGGCCACGCTGCTTCGCACGCATCCGAGAGAGGGAGCGCACGGGAGTGCCCAAGACCGCAGATATCATCGCCGCCGCGCTATACGAGGACGGCGTGCGCTACGCGTTCGGCATCCCGGGCGGCGAAGTGCTGGAGTTGCTCGAAGCGTTTCGCAAAGCCGGCATCAAATTCATACTGACCAAGCAGGAACTGGGCGCCGGCGTCATGGCCGATGCGACTTACCAGCTGACGGGCAAGCCCGGCGTGCTGGTCGCGACGCTGGGGCCAGGCATCACGAACACGACGACCGCGGTCGCGCAGGCGCTGCTTGACCGCTCCGCCGTCATCGTGCTCACGGGCGAAATCGCGACCTCGCTCAAATCGATATACACCCACCAGATCCTCGATCAGGAATCGCTCTTGCGCCCGCTCGTCAAGTGGACCACAACGATAGCGGCAAAAAATGCGTTCGACCAGGTGCGCAAAGGCCTGGCAATCGCGCGCCAGCCGATGCCGGGGCCCATACATTTCAACGTGCCGACCGACGTGGCGGGCGCGGAGCAGGCTGAATCGCGGCGGTTTGCGCCGGTCCCCGTGCGCACGTTGCCGCGGCGCGAAGACCGCGGTCCGATCGAAGCGTTGCTCAAAAAAGCCCGGCGGCCACTGGCACTGGTCGGCTTGGGCGTGCAGATCGACGGCGCCGAGCGCGAATTCAAGCGTTTCATCGAAGCGTGGCGCATTCCGTTTATCGCGACCTATAAAGCCAAGGGCGTGGTGCCCGAAGATCACGCGCTATGCGCGGGCGCCACGGGCTTAAGCCCGGTCGTAGACAAGATCCAGATGGCGCACGTGCGCGAAGCCGATTTGATCCTTACGATAGGCTTCGACCCGGTCGAGCTGCGCGCCGACTGGATCGCGCCATGGGACGAGAAGAAAGCCACCGTCAACATCGATCTGGTGCCTAACACGCATCACGTATTTCGCAGCAGTTACGAATATGCGGGCAGCATTGTGGGCTGTCTGCACACGCTCACGCAGGCGGCGCCCAAGCGCGCGCCGTCGCGCTGGCTCGATTCCGATCTCGACCGTTATCGCCGCACCGTGCAGCACGCGCTCGAAAGCACGCCGGTCAAGGGCCTGGGCCCGTACCAGGTCGCGCTTGCGCTGCGCGAAGTGTTTCCGCGCGACACGATCGCGACGATAGATACCGGCTCGCATCGCATCCTGATCAATCACGTCTGGCAGTCGTACGAGCCGCGCCGGCTGCTGCAGTCGAACGGCCTGGGTACCATGGGTTACGCGCTGCCATCGGCGATCGCCGCCAAGCTGATGTTCCCCAAGCGTCCGGTGCTCGCGATGATGGGCGAGGCGGGGCTCGACATGGTGATTGGCGAAATGGCGCTGCTGTCCCAGCACAAGCTCGCGTTGACGCTGGTGGTGTTCCGCGACGACACGTTGTCGCTGATCAAGCTGAAGCAGGAGCGCATGAAGCTGCCGGAGACCGGGGTCGCGATGGGTAGCCCCGATTATGTGATGGTGGCCGAGGCGTACGGCGGCAACGGCTTCGTCGTCAACAATGTCGTGGAGCTGAAGAAGGCCGCGCGCGTCGCCTTGAACAGCAAGCGTTTCACGCTGATCGAAGCGCGCATCAACCCCGCCGAATACAAACACCAAATGTGATGATGCCATGTTGATCGATCGATTTATCGGTGCTGCGGCGCTTTTGCTTGCCGCGGTTTATCTCTACGCGACGGCGCAAATTCCGACACTTGAAATCGGCGATCCGCTCGGGCCCAAGGCATTTCCGCGCCTGCTGGGCATCGCGCTCATCGCCGCGGCGATTCTGCTGTTCGTGGAGACGTTCAAAGCGGACAAGGAGTCAGGCGAGAAAGCACCGCGCGGCAGCCTGCATCACCTGTGGCTGATCGGCGGCGTGACGGCATGGACGGCGCTGTATTTCGGCGTATTCGATCTCGCCGGTTATCTGGTGGCGACCACGATTTATCTGCTCGTGCTGACCTCGGTGTTCAATCGCGGCAAGCGGATGGCCAATATTCTGACCTCGGTGCTGTTCGCCCTGGGCAGCTACATCCTGTTCGTGGGCATCCTCGGCGTGTCGCTCGCGAAGGGCGTGCCGCCGATCGACGCCATCAGCTCCGGCGTGGATATCGGCTGGAAATCCGCGGTCGCGGCGGCTAAAAGCATGTTCGGGCGCTAGGGCGTAACCATGGATACTCTTTCCCACATCCTCCACGGTTTCAACGTCGCGTTGATGCCGATCAATCTTTGGTACACGTTTCTCGGCTGCTTCATGGGCACGATCATCGGTATCCTGCCCGGCATCGGACCGGCCGCCGGCATCGGGCTGCTGATCCCGATTACGTTCGGCATGGACCCGACTTCCGCGCTGATCATGATGGCGGGAATTTATTACGGCGCCATGTACGGCGGCTCGACGACGTCGATCCTGATCAACACGCCGGGCGAAGCGTCATCGGTGATGACCGCGCTCGACGGCTACCAGATGGCCAAAAACGGCCGCGCGGGCGCGGCGCTCGCGGTCTCGGCCATCGGCTCATTCATCGCGGGCACGTTCGGCATCATCGCCTTGACCCTGCTCGCGGTGCCGCTCGCGGCCATCGCGCTCAAGTTCGGCCCGGCTGAGTACTTCTGCCTGATGCTGTTCGCGCTCGCGGCCGTATCGTCGCTGACCGGCAAATCGGCGGCCAAGGGCATCATCTCTACGGTGCTGGGCCTGATGGTCGCGACCATCGGCATCGACCTGCAAAGCGGCCAGCCGCGCTATACGATGGGCGTGCCGGAGCTGCAGGACGGCGTCGGTTTCCTCGTGGTGGTCGTCGGCATGTTCGCGATCGGCGAAGTGTTCAGCAATCTCGAGGAGCACATCAAAGGCAAGGCCGAAATCATCCGCCTCAAGGGCCGCCTGTGGCTCACTGCGGAGGAGTGGCGCCGCTCAGTCCTGCCGATCATCCGCGGCGGCCTGATCGGCTTTTTCAAAGGCGTGCTGCCAGGCGCCGGCGCGACCATTGCGACGATGCTGTCGTATACAGTCGAAAAACGCATATCCAAAACGCCGGAAAAATTCGGCACCGGCATGATCGAAGGCGTCGCGGGGCCGGAGGCGGCAAACAATGCAGCCACGTGCGGCGCGATGGTGCCGCTGTTGACGCTGGGCATACCGGGCTCGGGCGCGACCGCGGTATTGATGGGCGCGTTCATCATGTACGGAATACAGCCCGGGCCGCTGCTGTTCGAAAAGCGCCCGGACCTC
>Ga0207650_10002686_pt1 | contig 12290 bp, 11 predicted proteins | sample KBSS63metaG_FD_184325 | JGI IMG/M metagenome (GOLD analysis project Ga0207650, IMG submission 184325) | Switchgrass rhizosphere microbial communities from Kellogg Biological Station, Michigan, USA - KBS S6-3 metaG (SPAdes) (version 2) | ecosystem: Host-associated > Plants > Roots > Rhizosphere...
ACGGCGAGACAGCCGAATCCGATGGCCACCAACAGATAGACGACGATGTCGCCGAAATTGATCACCTTGACCCGCGGCGGCGCCGTCAGCGGCAGCAGGTAGATGATTGGCATCACCAGCAGCGCGAGGCCCATCTCCAGCGTATAGAGACCGCGCCATTCGCCGAAATCGAGCAATGAGGGCGAGACCAGGCGGGTGGTGGGCGCGGCAAGCGTGGTGTTCATCATGGCGAGGCTCAGCCCGACCGTGAGCTTCTTTGCCGGCGGAAAAGCTTCCAGCATGTAGAGGAAGCCGAGCGTCGAAAGCGGTGCAGCCGCAATGCCGCTGAGGAAGCGCACGATGATCGCTGACTGCAGGTCCGAGACGAAAAGATTAAGCACCGAGGCGAGCACGAAGCCGAATATGCTGATCTCGGCAAAATTGCGGATGCCGTACTGCATGCGGATCTTGACCAGCCCGATCGCCAGGCTGACGTTCGGCGCCATGTAGGCAGCAGAGAGCCAGGCGGATTCGGTGGTGGTGGCGGCAATGGTCCCCTGGATCTGGGTGAGGTTGGCAAGGGCAAGGTTCATCCCCAGGCCCTGCGTCAGAAAGAACATCACCGACGACAGGATATAGGCAAGCCCTTTCCAGGCCGGCATCGGGGGTGCCGTGGCGGCGGCTGGAGCAGGTGCCGGATCGTTCGGACCGGCACCGACCGCATCACTGCTGCCGGCGACGCTCACGCAACCTCGTCTTTGCCGATGTAGGGGAGATTGGCCGCCATCTTGCGAATAACCTTCAGTGCCGTAGCCCGATCTGCGTCGGAGATGCCTTCAAGAATCTCGGCGCGGACGCGAGAGGCCAGCGCATCGATCTCGCCTGCAATCACCTTGCCGGCATCCGTCGTGTGGATCCTCTTGGCGCGGCGGTCCGTTTCGGCGGGGCGCCGCTCGATGAATTTTTGGCCTTCCATCGCGTCGAGAATGCGAACCAGCGTCGGGGTCTCAAGCTCCAGCAATTCGGCAAGTTCGCGCTGGTTGATCCCGTCTTTCTCCGCCAAGGCAAAGAACACGCGGGCCCTCGCCAGCGTCATCCCACGCTTGCGCACGAGCGCATCAAAGCCAGACCGTAACTTTCGGTTGAAAGCGGAAAGCTCATCGAAGAATTCACGGCTTGTCGCTTTGTCGGGCATGATCCACGCTTCTCTTGTTTTTGCACTTCTCAGATTACCGGCTTCTATAGTCTTTTCAAGCAAGGCTTGCCCTCATTCGGCTGCTTGAGAGTGTTAAACACGTTAAACTTTGCAGCGTTAAGCGTGAGTCGTCGATCTGCGTCTTGACGATCGTCAACATGTGAGTTTTTCGTTTTTTTGACCCTGTGGACAACGGGCATAGCCGGCGCGAATCGCCCCTGCCCCGATCATTATCGTTTGATCACCCTTGACGGCCGGGATCACAAGGGCGAACACCGCGCTAGATAGAGACGAGGGATCGAGATGGATGTCATGAACGACGCAGCGCGCAAAACTGTCGCGACTTCTCCCACCGAGCAGCATTATCGCGAAGCCCCGAACAACATCGAGGCGGAGCAGGCATTGCTCGGCGCCATTCTCGTCAACAACGACGCCTACTACCGCGTCTCGGACTTTTTGAAGCCGATTCATCTTTATGAGCCGCTGCATCGCCGCATCTTCGAGGTGGCCGGCGATATCATCCGCATGGGCAAGATTGCCAATCCGGTGACGATCAAGACCTTCCTGAAGGCCGACGAGAAGGTCGGCGACATGACCGTCGCGCAGTATCTGGCGCGCCTTGCCGCCGAAGCCGTGTCGATCATCAATGCCGAGGACTACGGTCGCGCCATCTACGACCTTGCGCTCCGCCGCGCGCTGATCACCATCGGAGAGGATGTCGTCAACATCGCCTATGACGCGCCGCTCGACATGCCGCCGCAAAGCCAGATCGAGGACACCGAGCGCCGGCTGTTCGAGCTCGCCGAAAACGGCCGCTACGACGGCGGCTTCCAAGCCTTCAACGACGCGGTGGCGATGGCCATCGACATGGCGGCTGTGGCCAAGGAGCGCGATGGCGGTCTTTCCGGCATTTCGACCGGCATCCACTCGCTCGACAGCAAGATGGGTGGCCTGCAGCGCTCGGACTTGATCGTGCTTGCCGGACGCCCCGGCATGGGCAAGACGTCGCTTGCCACCAACATCGCCTACAACATCGCTGCCGCCTATGAAGGCGAAGTGCAGGCCGATGGCTCGACCAAGGCCAAGAACGGCGGCGTCGTCGGCTTCTATTCGCTGGAAATGTCGTCGGAACAGCTGGCGACGCGTATCATCTCCGAGCAGACGGAAGTCTCCTCGTCGAAGATTCGCCGCGGCGACATCAACGACGCCGATTTCGAAAAGCTCGTCGCCTGCTCGATGATGATGCAGAAGGTGCCGCTTTTCATCGACCAGACCGGCGGCATCTCCATCGCGCAGCTCGCCGCCCGCGCCCGCCGCCTGAAGCGGCAGCGCGGCCTCGACGTGCTGGTCATCGACTATATCCAGCTGATGACCGGGTCTGGCAAATCCGGCGAGAACCGCGTGCAGGAAGTCACGCAGATCACCACGGGCCTGAAGGCGCTCGGCAAGGAGCTGAACGTGCCGATCATCGCCCTGTCGCAGCTGTCGCGTCAGGTGGAAAACCGCGACGACAAGCGGCCGCAGCTGTCGGACCTGCGTGAATCGGGCTCGATCGAGCAGGACGCCGACGTCGTGCTGTTCGTGTTCCGCGAGGAATACTACGTCAAGAACCAGGAGCCGCGCGATCCTGCCGACCCGAAATACAATGAATGGGAACAGCTGTTCGACAAGGTCAAGGGCACCGCCGACGTGATCATCTCCAAGCAGCGCCACGGACCGACCGGCACGGTCAAGCTCGCCTTCCAGGCCGAGTTCACCCGTTTTGCCGACCTCGCCGATGGCTCGTTCACGCCCTACGAGGAGCATTGAGCGTCCTGCTTCTTCACACGGCAGCATTCTGTCTTCATTTCAACTGGAATCATCCCTATCATGGCCGGAGACACCCCTCTCCGGCCACGTTCATTTGAGGTTTCATGACCGACCTTTTCGAAGACTTCGCTGACGACCAAGACGCCTTTGATGCCGCCGGCCTGCGGCTGACCGTCGATCTCGGGGCGCTGGTTGCCAACTGGCAGGACATGGCGCGCCGTTCGGGGCGAGCCCGTACGGCTGCCGTCGTCAAGGCGGATGCCTATGGCCTCGGCATCGAGGAGGTTGGGGAAACGCTGTATATCGCCGGTGCCCGCGACTTCTTCGTCGCCACGGCCGAGGAAGGCGTGACGCTGAGGCTCTATGCGCCTGATGCACGGATCTTCGTGCTTGCCGGCATCTGGCCCGGCATGCAGCGCTTGTTCTTCGAAAACGACCTGGTGCCGATCATCTCCTCCGAGGAACAACTGGCCTTCTGGATGTCGGTACTCTCCGAATACGGCGAATACCCCTGCGCTTTGCAGGTAGACACTGGCTTCAATCGGCTTGGGCTGACAGTGCCGGAGGCATTGGCGCTGGCCGACGACGTCTCGCGGCCGGCCAGTTTCTCGCCGGTCCTGGTTGTCAGCCATCTCGCCTGCGGCGACGATCCGGCGTCGCCGATGAACCGGCAACAACTCGATTCATTTCGGCAGGTTAGCGCCGCCTTCGAAGGGATCGAATCAAGCCTTTCGGCTTCTGCCGGCATATTTCTCGGACCGGAATATCATTTCGACCTGACCCGCCCGGGCATTGCCCTCTATGGCGGCGAGGCCGTGCCCGGCGTTGCCAATCCGATGCGGCCCGTCGCCACCGCCGAGGCCCGCGTTCTGCAGGTGCGCAACGTTAAGGCTGGCGAAGCCGTGAGCTACGGCCGCGCCATGCAGCTGACCCGGGACAGCCGCCTTGCCGTCGTCTCCGCCGGCTATGCCGACGGCTACATGCGCAGCCAGTCGAGCGGCGGCGTGCCGCTGCGCCGGACGGGAATCGAGGCCGGCCACGGCTTCATCGCCGGCCACCGCGTGCCCGTCGCTGGCCGTATCACCATGGACCTGACGATCTTCGACGTCACCGACCTGCCTGAGGGTCTTGTTCGGGCCGGCGACTACGTCGAATTGTTCGGCAGCAACATCCTCGTCGACGACGCTGCGCGTGCCGCCGGCACGATCGGCTACGAGATGCTGACCAGCATGGGGCTCAGGCACCAGAGGCGGTATCTTGTGGAGGAATGAGGGGGACTTTCCTCCCTCGTTTCCCTGTGATAGACCGTGAACAAAAGGAGATCGGGATGACGGATATCCATCTCAGCGAGCAGGACCGCGCGTTCATCGAAGATCAGGTGCAAACCGGAGTTTATGAGAACGCCGATGCCGTCGTCGCCGCTGGGTTAAGGCTGCTGGGGAGCAAAGAAGGCAAGGTGTTGGAGCTGCGGCGCCTTCTGCAGGAGGGCCTCGACGACGTCGAAGCGGGACGCGTGTACGAATACAGGACGGCCGAAGACCTGCTGATGGACATCCAGCAGATGGCCGCTTCCCACCCGCCGAAGATGGGGTCCGATCATTAAGCAACGGCGGCTCATCTGGTCCGGCACAGCGCGGGCCGATCTCATCGAGCAATATCGCCATATCGCCGAAAGCAATCCCCTTGCCGCAGACCGCTTCATCCTCACTCTCGAGCGGAAGGTTCGTTCGCTCGCCAGACTTGGTCTGACCGGCGTCAGTCGTGACACTCTGAAACCCGGCATGCGAAGCTTTGCCTATCGCCAGCGAGTCATCTACTTCGTCGTCAGAGATCAGGAGCTTTTTGTCATCCGCATCCCGCACGGCCATCAAGACACCTCGCCTGAAGACTTTACCGAAAGCAGCTCCTAATGGCCAAGGCCAGAACTCAATTCATCTGTCAGAACTGCGGCACGATCCATAATCGCTGGGCGGGCAAGTGCGAATCCTGTGGCGCCTGGAATACCATCGTCGAGGAAGACCCGATGGGCGGCATCGGCTCGGGGCCCGGCCGCGTGCCGAAGAAGGGCAGAGCCGTGACGCTGGTGGCGCTGTCCGGCGAGATCGAGGAAGCACCGCGGATTTACACCGGCATTTCCGAACTCGACCGGGCAACGGGCGGCGGCTTCGTGCGCGGGTCGGCGGTGCTGGTGGGCGGCGATCCCGGTATCGGCAAATCGACCCTGCTGATGCAGGCTGCCGCTGCGCTAGCGCGCCGTGGCCACAAGATCGTCTACGTATCGGGCGAAGAGGCTGTGGCCCAGATCAGGCTGCGGGCGCAGCGGCTCAAGGCGGCAGATACCGACGTCATGTTGGCAGCAGAGACCAACGTCGAGGATATTCTGGCGACGATCGCCGAAGGCAAGCGCCCGGACCTTGTGATCATCGACTCCATCCAGACGCTGTGGAGCGAGCTCGCCGATTCGGCACCGGGCACGGTGACCCAGGTCAGAACGGGCGTGCAGGCAATGATCCGCTTTGCCAAGCAGACGGGTGCGACCATGGTGCTGGTCGGCCACGTCACCAAGGACGGGCAGATTGCCGGTCCGCGCGTCGTCGAGCACATGGTCGATGCGGTGCTTTATTTCGAGGGCGACCGCGGGCACCACTACCGCATTCTGCGCACGGTCAAGAACCGCTTCGGCCCGACCGACGAGATCGGCGTCTTCGAAATGTCGGACATCGGCTTGCGTGAAGTCGCAAACCCGTCCGAACTGTTTCTCGGCGAGCGGAATTCCAAATCACCGGGCGCTGCCGTCTTTGCCGGCATGGAAGGCACGAGGCCGATCCTTGTCGAGGTCCAGGCGCTGGTGGCACCGACGTCGCTCGGTACGGCGCGTCGCGCGGTGGTCGGCTGGGACTCGTCGCGGCTGTCGATGATCCTTGCGGTGCTGGAAGCCCATTGCGGCGTGCGGCTCGGCAGCCACGACGTCTACCTCAACATTGCCGGTGGTTATCGGATTTCGGAGCCAGCAGCCGATCTCGCCGTTGCCTCTGCACTGGTTTCATCCCTTGCCGGTATTGCCCTTCCCGCCGATTGCGTCTATTTCGGCGAAGTCAGCCTGTCTGGGGCCGTCAGGCCCGTCGGTCATACCGCACAGCGCCTGAAGGAAGCCGAGAAGCTGGGCTTTGCGCAAGCGCTGCTGCCCTCCGGCTCGGCCGAGCTGCCCAAGGGTAGTGGCGGACGCTGGAACGAGATCGAAAGCCTGACCGACATGGTCGTCAGGGTGGCTGGTTCGAAGGGCGCGCTGCGGCAGACGGAAGACGAGGACTGAACTAATGTCGCCCCCGGGCGACGAAGCGAGACGCATTCAGGCAGACGGTAGCCATGGCACCCATGGCAGGTCTTGGAGTGGATTATAAATGCCCATTACGATTTTCGACGGTATTGTTATCGGCGTCGTGCTGTTTTCCGCCGTTCTCGCCATGGTGCGTGGTTTTTCGCGGGAAGTGCTGTCCATCGTCAGCTGGGGCGGCTCGGCTGTGGCGGCCTACTACCTCTACCCGAAGCTGGTTCCTTACGCCAAGCACTACACGGATGATGACCGCATCGCCATCGTCGGTTCGGCCGCCGTGGTTTTCCTCGTGGCGCTCATCATCATCTCCTTCATTACCATGAAGATCGCCGATTTCATCATCGACAGCCGCATCGGCGCGCTCGACCGAACGCTCGGCTTCCTGTTCGGTGCCGCTCGTGGCGTGCTCTTGTTGGTGGTAGCCGTCGCTTTCTGGAACTGGCTGGTTGACGAGGCCCATCGCCCGGCCTGGGTGAACAACGCCAAATCCAAGCCATTCCTCGACTCGCTGGTCGTCAAGCTGGAAGCCGCGCTGCCGGAGAAATTCGCGCAGATGATCCGCACCAACGTCATCGACAAGATCCAGCCTGAACGGCAGCAGCCGAACGACGACAGCACGGCGCCCAGCGACGCCGCTCCGTCCGACGACACGCCGGCCGCGCCCGCTTCGCCGACCACGACGCCCGCCGCTCCCGCGACGAACAATTGACACTGAGTTTACAGCCTTGACCCGCCCGGCTGGCATCGCCATCTGAACGGAACCCGACACCATTATCCGGCCTGGCATTTCGTCTGGCCGGATTTTCAGTTATTTTGGATCCCAGCCGCAGCGCTGCCCGAACCCCGTGAGAGCAAAGGCCTTCAGCCATGACCCTGTCACCCTCATCTGCACTCGATAACGACATCGACGGCGACACACTGCATGAAGAATGCGGCGTATTCGGCATTCTCGGCCATGACGACGCGGCGACGCTGACGGCGCTTGGCCTGCATGCCCTGCAGCACCGGGGCCAGGAAGCGGCCGGCATGGTCGTTTTCGACGGCCAGCGCTTTCATTCGGAGCGCCGCATGGGTCTGGTCGGCGACCACTACACCGATCCGGCAACGCTTGCCCGCCTGCCCGGCGACCGCGCCATCGGACATGTCCGCTATTCGACGACGGGCGAGACGATCCTGCGCAACGTCCAGCCGCTGTTTGCCGAACTTGAGGTCGGCGGCATCGCCATCGCCCATAACGGCAACTTCACCAACGGCCTGACGATGCGCCGCATGCTGATCGCCGACGGCGCCATCTGCCAGTCGACGTCGGACACCGAAGTCGTGCTGCACCTCATCGCCCGCTCCAAGCATCCCTCCTCCTCCGACCGCTTCATCGATGCCATCAGGCAGATGGAGGGCGGCTATTCGATGCTGGCGATGACACGCACCAAGCTCATCGCCGCCCGCGACCCGATCGGCATCCGGCCGCTGGTCATGGGTGAGCTCGACGGCAAGCCGATCTTCTGTTCCGAGACCTGCGCGCTCGACATCATCGGCGCGAAATACATCCGCGACGTCGAGAACGGCGAAGTCATCATCTGCGAAATCCAGTCGGACGGCTCGATCACCATCGATTCGCGCAAGGCGGAACAGCCGGAAGCGGAACGGCTTTGCCTTTTCGAATATGTCTACTTCGCCCGACCCGATTCCGTCGTCGGCGGCCGTAACGTCTATGTTGCCCGCCGCAACATGGGCATAAACCTGGCCAAGGAAGCGCCTGTAGAAGCCGATCTGATCGTGCCGGTGCCGGATGGCGGCACGCCGGCTGCGATCGGCTATGCGCAGGCAAGCGGCATTCCCTTCGAACTCGGCATCATCCGCAACCATTACGTCGGCCGTACCTTCATCGAGCCGACGCAGTCGATCCGCGCCTTCGGCGTCAAGCTCAAGCATTCGGCCAACCGCGCCATCCTCGAGGGCAAGCGCGTCGTGCTGGTCGACGATTCGATCGTACGCGGCACGACGTCCGTCAAGATCGTCCAGATGATCCGCGAGGCCGGTGCCAGCGAGGTGCATATCCGCGTCGCGAGCCCGATGATCTACTTCCCGGATTTCTACGGGATCGACACACCCGACGCCGACAAGCTGCTGGCCAACCAGTACGAAAACCTGGAAGCCATGTGCGCCTTCATCGGTGCCGACAGTCTTGCCTTCCTGTCGATCGACGGCCTTTACCGCGCCGTTGGCGGTGCACCGCGCAATCCGGATGCGCCGCAGTTCACCGACCACTATTTCACCGGCGACTATCCGACCCGGCTGCTCGACCGGGAAAGCACCAACAATGTCCGCAAGCTCTCGGTGCTGGCCGGCAACGGCTAAGGGCCGCGCTTGATGCTTTGACCGATTTGCTGTTATGGGGCATATACTTGCCCCATCGCATCGCAAACGGAATTCGGCATCATGAGCGTCAACCTGCAGGACAAGATCGCCCTGGTCACCGGTGCCTCGCGCGGCATCGGCTACTTCACTGCGCTGGAGCTGGCCAAGGCGGGTGCCCATGTCATCGCCTGCGCCCGCACCGTCGGCGGCCTTGAAGAACTGGACGATGCCATCACCGCTGCCGGCGGACGGGCGACGCTTGTTCCCTTCGACCTTGCCGACATGGACGCCATCGACAGGCTCGGCGGCTCGATCTTCGAGCGCTGGGGCAAGCTCGACATCCTCGTCGCCAATGCCGGCGTGCTCGGCACCATTTCTCCGATCGGCCATGTCGAGGCTAAGGTCTTCGAAAAGGTCATGACGATCAATGTTACGGCCACCTGGCGGCTGATCCGCTCCGTCGAGCCGCTGCTGATGCGCTCCGACGCCGGCCGTGCGGTGATCCTCTCCTCTTCCGCCGCCCACAAATGCCGGCCCTTCTGGGGCCCCTACTCTGCATCCAAGGCTGCCGTCGAGGCGCTGGCACGCACCTGGGCAGGCGAGACACAGCTAACGCCGCTGCGTATCACCAGCCTCGACCCCGGCGCGACCCGCACCGCCATGCGGGCACTGGCGATGCCGGGCGAAGATCCGGAAACCGTGCAGCATCCCCGAGATGTCGCCGACGTCATCATGGGACTGGTCGGGCCCGAGGTGACGGAGACGGGCAAGCTGTTCGTGGTGCGCGAGAACAAGCTGGTGGACTACCGGTTGCCGGAATAGATCTCTGGGACTTGGCGTCTGGCCCGACTCTCGACAACAACGGTTCCGTCCGACATTGTCGATCGTGAGCGGCGGGGGGGCCTATGATTTCACTGTTATTCTGGATGGCCGTCACCGGACAAGGCGCCGCCTATCCTGCCGACGTCGCAGCTTTTCTCGATCGAAGGACGCAATGCGCGCACTGGGCCGGTGAAGATCCCTACGACAAGGACAGGGAGGCGGAGATCATCGCAGCCATGAAGAAGCGGAAATGCGAAGCTGTCGAAGGCGCTGAACGAAAACTTCGGTCGCGATACCATGCCGTGAAGACGGTCATCGATGCACTTGACTTTGAGTAGACCCGATCGATCTACCGACGTCACGCGCAAGTTGAATTGTCACAGCGCTTCACGCAGGGCCAGGCCCTGCGGTCCAAAGGAACGCAATGCTGAACCGCCGCCTACTGATCTGGTTCGTCTCTGCCGGACTATCGCTCAGCCCCTACATCGCCTTGGCTGACAACACCGGCTTTCCCGAAGGTGCAGAGCAGGCAACGACGCTTCAGGCAAGCGAACTGATGATGAAGGCACCCCCGCTTTTCAAAGCAGGACGGAAAGAAGAGGCCGTGTTCTGGTTCTACGCCGGACAGCTCCGCGCGCGTGCCCTCATGAAAGCCTATCCCGACCAAGATCCATCGGGCGGCCCGGCGTTGTTCGGCGCGCTCTTCGAAACGATAGGTTCCGAGATCAACGGCTGGGCCTTTGGCGATATTCCCCAGTTGCAGCGAACGATTGCGGCCGTCCTCGAGTGGGACAGGCTGCATCCTGATTCTTCGATACCAGCGGCGGCGATGGAAGCCACGCGGTCCGGACTGGAGAAGCTCAGCCTCCAGATCGGTCAAAACGCCGACCAGATCCGCCGAGAACGCGCGGCAAATGGACTTCCAAACCGGTGACCGCCCAGAGACAGCGCTAGGGGCGTCAGTAAAATGCACGACCGCATCCGCTATGCCTGCCCTCCTCTTGACCGAAATCTGATCCCGCGCCATAAAGCCAGCCATGAAAACGACGATCTGCATCATCTGCCGGAAAATTATTCGCTAGCGCACCGCTGGCCTGGCCGTTTTCGTCTCCCCATTGCGCAAAGATGAGAAACGCCCGGTCCGCCGGCCGCGACGATTTTTCGATCGTGCATCTGGGAGAGTGGACATGGGCGGGACGCCTGAGCTGAAATTTTACAATACGATGACGCGCGAGAAGAGCGTGTTCGTTCCGATCGATGCGAACAATGTCCGCTTCTACGTCTGCGGCGTGACCGTCTACGATTTCGCCCATATCGGCAATGCTCGCCCGGCCATCGTCTTCGACGTGATGTTCCGGCTGCTCAGGCATGTCTATGGCCCGGAGCACGTGACATATGTGCGCAACATCACCGACGTCGACGACAAGATCAATGCGAGGGCGCTGCGCGAGTATCCCGGCATGGATCTGAATGCTGCGATCCGACTGGTGACCGAAAAGACCGACAAGCAATATCAGAAGGACGTGGCCGCACTCGGCTGCCTCGAGCCGACGGTGCAGCCGCGCGCCACCGACAACATCAGCCAGATGATCGAGATCATCGAGGCGTTGGTGGCGAAGGGCCATGCCTATGCGGCGGAGGGCGAAGTCCTGTTCGACACGAAATCGATGGCGGATTATGGCCAGCTGTCGAAGCGCCCGCTCGACGAGCAGCAGGCCGGTGCCCGCATCGCCGTCGATGTCCACAAAAAGAATTCAGGCGATTTCGTGCTGTGGAAGCTGTCCGATGCCGACGAGCCGGGCTGGGACAGCCCCTGGGGCCGCGGACGTCCGGGCTGGCATATCGAATGCTCGGCGATGAGCAGCCGCTATCTCGGCGATGTCTTCGACATCCACGGCGGCGGCCTCGACCTGATCTTCCCGCACCACGAGAACGAGATCGCCCAGTCGCGCTGCGCCCATGGCACATCTGTCATGGCCAATGTCTGGATGCACAACGGCTTCCTGCAGGTCGAAGGCCGCAAGATGTCGAAATCCGACGGCAATTTCGTCACCATCGCCGAACTGCTCGAAACCGAAAAGCTCGGTGGGCGGACATGGCCGGGCGAAGTCCTGCGGCTGGCGATGCTGATGACCCACTATCGCGAGCCGATCGACTTTTCGGTGAAGCGGCTGGAGGAGGCGGAGCGGCTGATCGCCAAGTGGCCGGTGGCAGGCCCCTCTGAGGCGGCACCGGATGCCTCGGTGGTCGATGCGCTGGCCGACGATCTGAATACCGTTGCTGCCGTTCAGGCATTGCATGCGCTTGCGCAAGCGGCCAATGCCGATCCGGCGGTGCTGCCGGTGTTTGCTGCAAGCGCTGCGCTGCTCGGTGTGCTGCCGGAGAAGAAGGCACTTGACGCCGATCTGACGGCGGCGATCGAAGCTTTGGTGCAGATGCGGCTCGAACTGCTGAAGGCGAAGAATTTTGCCGAGGCCGACCGGGTGCGCGACGAACTGTCCGCCAAGGGCGTGCAGCTGAAGGACGGCAAGGATGCTGCGACGGGTGAGCGGGTCACCACTTGGGAGATCAAGCGGTGACTTCAGCGGCTGCCGCGGCATACCCCCCTCTGTCACCTTCGGTGACATCTCCCCCACAAGGGGGGAGATTGGGTGGGTGCGGCGACATCCATGCCCGAAGGGTACCCTCTCTTGATCTCAGGCAAATATTGCGAGAAACTCCGCGGGTCGTGGCGGGGCGAAATGGTGCCTCAATGCAATCTCCCCCCTTGTGGGGGAGATGTCACGCAGTGAC
>Ga0207650_10002687_pt1 | contig 12287 bp, 11 predicted proteins | sample KBSS63metaG_FD_184325 | JGI IMG/M metagenome (GOLD analysis project Ga0207650, IMG submission 184325) | Switchgrass rhizosphere microbial communities from Kellogg Biological Station, Michigan, USA - KBS S6-3 metaG (SPAdes) (version 2) | ecosystem: Host-associated > Plants > Roots > Rhizosphere...
CATAGGCGTTGGGATCGGGCTGCGCGGGATTGCGCGGCGCGGCGACCGCGGCCGGCGGCTGCGCCGGCACTCCGTCCACCAGCACCGCGGTCTCGCCGGGCTCCGTGTTTCCGAGATGCTCCATCGCGTAGGCGGGCGCCTGGCGATGCGCGCGCAGCTCGTCGTTGATCCGCTGCGCCTCGGCGATCTGGCGCTGGATCTCCTCCTCGGTCATCGGCGTCGGGGCGTCGGGCACGCTCGAGGCGGGCAGGGACGACAGCAGGCGATCGGCGAAGCGCTGCGTCCCCCACGCCGAGACCAGGAGCACGAGCAGGCAGCTGCCGAGGAAGGTCAGCCGCGGACGCCGCTTGAGGGTCGTCCAGACGTCGTCCGCGATCTCCTGCAGTCGAGCGCGATCGAGTCCCATGCCGACCTTCCTGGCTTTCTAGCCTCGCCCCGTGACCGGCGCTTCGCTGTTGAAGAAGACTTCGCGCAGGAACGGCAGCGGCGGCGTTCCGTGCGACAGCAGCGCGTCGTTGAACTCCTTGAGGTCGAACGCCTCGCCCTTCGCCGCCTTCTGCTCCTCGCGCAGCTTGAGGATCTGCTGCCAGCCGACGAAGTAGGTCGACAGCTGCACCGACGACACCTGGGCGCGGCGGATCTTCTCCTCGGCGACCTTCTTCGTCTGGTGCCCTTCCTCGAGCAGCAGCCTGAGCGCATCCTCTTCGGTCAGGTTGCCGGCGTGCAGGCCGACGTCGATGATCGTGTTGAGGACCGCCCGCTGCCAGAACTTGAGCTGGCCGAGCTCGTGCCGCGGGTCATGGTTCAGCCCGGCTTCGAGCATGAGCTGCTCGGAGTAGACCGCCCAACCCTCGGCGAACGCCCCGTTCCACAGCGCGTTCGGGACCAGGCGGCCGCTCCTGTTGGCGTGCCACAGCTGCAGGTAGTGCCCGGGCAGCGCCTCGTGCACCGCGAGGATGCGCAGCTGCCACTCGTTGTACTCGCGCAGGTAGTCGTCGGTCTGCTCGGGCGTCCACGCGTCCGGAATGGGCGTGACGTAGAAGAACGTCGGCAGGTTCGCCTCGAGCGGGCCCGGCGGGTCGCACGAAGCGCCCGGCACGCCGCGGTTGAACTCGGGCGTGAGCTCGATTCTGAGGTCGGTCTTCTCCGGCATGGTGACGAGGTCGTGCTCGCGCAGGAACGTCTCGAGTTCCTTGCAGTACTCGCGCGAGCGGGCGAGCAGCTCGTCGCGCCCGGGCTTGTCCTTCTCGAGCTCGGCGAGCGCGGCCTTCACGTTCGGCGCCCCCATGCGCGAGGCGACTTCCTCCATGCGCTTCTTCTGCACGGCGAGGACGCTGTACGCCCATTCGGAGAGTTTCGCCGGCGTCAGCCCCGCGACCAGCGCGAGCTCGAGCTTCTCGGCGTACAGGTCCTCCCCGAGACGCCACTCGCCGCCCTCCTTCTTGCTGAGCACCTTGAGGTGCTTCTCGAACGCGACCAGCGCCGTCGTCGCCTCGTCGACCGACTTGCGCGCGCGGTCGGAAAGCGCGGGCGCCTGGGCGTCGACCTGGGAGAGGAACGTCTCCTCGAGGAATTGCGACAGCCCGTCGACCTGGAGCAGCGCGACCGCGATGTGCGGCTTGGGCACGCGCACCAGGTTGAGGGTCGCCTGGTTGAAGAACGCCGGGATCTGCTCGATGCGACGGATCGCGTTTTCGAAGCGCGGCGCGGCCGGGGCGAACTCGCGCTTGAGCAGCGTCGAGATGCCCTCGCCGGCCTGGCGGATGTAGAAGTTCGGGTCATGCTGCCAGCTGCGCTCGTCCTCGAGCTCGAACAGGGCGGCCTTCGCGCCGTTGGTCAGGATCTTGAGGTCGAGGCGGTCGGCCGCATCGAGGCCGTCCTCGCCGACGCCTTCGAGCCGCTCGAGCAGCGACGCGAGGCCCCCGGCTGCCTTGCGCCGGCCATCCTTGTCGTACGCGGGCAGCAGATGATCGAAGCCGTGCTCCCCCATCGCCGTGGCATAGACGGGGTCGGAGGCGAAGAGGTGCTGGATCAACTCTTTCGCCAACGTTGCGAGCGCGGGGTTGGTGGGCAGTCCTTGCATGGATATCCTCGTCGGGAGCGGAGCCGAAAGTCGACCGGGCAGAACGCCCTCGCCGCTCCCGATCACCGGAACGGCCGGATTATCCGGGGCTGCCGGGGCCGGGGTCAAGGGTCGTACTCAGACAAATGCGCGCCAGATCGAGGTTTGGCCGGATCGGACAGGAGGCAGGCGTGACCGACGAGAAGTGGGAAGCGATGGTCGGACAGATTCGCCGCAAGTTCAAGGTGAGCGAGCACGAGATCGGCGAGCCGGACCCGCGCGATCGAGGCGTGCGCGAGGTGGTCGTTTTCGAGGGCCCGACCGGGCCGATGAAGCTCGAGCGCGTGACCCGCCCGCTCGTCCTGGAGAAGAAGCCGATCTACTCCCACCGCTCGGGCAGCGGGACGAACTACGAGTTCGTCTACCACCCGACCGAGAAGACCCACCGCGAGACGCTCTACCGCTGGGAGAACAACGGCTGGACCGAGATGGACCTGTCGTTCATGACCCGCTGACGGTCCAACCCCCATGGCCGAGCTGTGGATAGCGGTGGGAAACCGGGGGCGCCGCCGGCGGGAGAGCCTCTAAGCTCTACCCGCCCTTGGGTTTGACGCATGGCTCCGGACCGATACGTTATCCACCGACGCGCGGCGGTTAAACGGAACGCGGAGTCCCGCCACGAGTTGCCGCGCTGCCCGAGGCGTCGCTCGTCGCCTCGTCCTCGAGCGAGATACACCGCCCGGAGAAGCGGACGCCCTCGTCGATCACGATCGCGTGGGAGGTCAGGTCGCCCCGGACACGCGCCCCGCCCAGGAGCTCGATCCGCTCCTCGGCCTGGATGCCCCCGTCGAACGTCCCCGCCACGATCGCCACCCTCACGTGCACGTCGGCCCGCACATGGCCGTAAGGGCCGACGATGATGCGCTCGCAGTTGAGGATGTCGCCCTGGAAGTCGCCGTCGACCAGAAGCGTGCCCTCGATCATCAGCGTGCCCCGAAAGCTCGAGCCCACGCCAATGTGGCAGTTGGCAACGATTTCCTCCTCGTCCCCCTCCGGATTGCGGTCGCGGGCGAACGGGTTGCGGAGCCCGCCGCGGTTTTCGTTGTCCATCTCGCTGGGATCGAGTCCGAGCGCCTTCGCCGCGACGCGCTGGGCGAGGGAGCGAGGACGGACCTTCGTCTCGTTCGCCATCAGAGCACCCCCAGGATTTCGAGCAGACGCTCGAGGTCGGTCTCGTTGTAGTACTCGATCTCGATGTGGCCTCGCTCGCCGCTCGGCTGCGAAACAATCTTCACGTGCGTCGCGAGCTTCCTGCGCAGCTCGTTCGTCCATTCCGCGTAGTTGCTAGAAACCGCATCGACACCACTTTGCGAATCCACGGAGGCGCGCGTCTTGCGAGCGGAGACCTTGCGCCTGAGCTTGCGCGCGACCAGCGCCTCGGTCTTGCGCACGCTCAGTCCCATGTCGACGACGTAGCGTGCGCTCGCCTCGATCTCCGCGCTCGATTGCAATCCGAGCAATGCCCGCGCGTGTCCCGCCGACATTGTTCCACGTGAAACCATCGACTGCACTCCGCTCGGAAGCGTGAGCAGTCGAAGGGTGTTCGTGATCGACGCGCGATTTTTTCCCACGCGCTCGCTCAGCCGCTCGTGCGTGTAACGCAGTTCCTCGATCAGCCGCTGATAGCCGAGCGCCTCTTCGATCGAGTTGAGATCCTCGCGCTGCAGGTTCTCGATGAGCGCGACCTCGAGCATCTCGTCGTCGTCGAGCTCGCGGATGATTGCAGGGATCTTCTCGAGACCGGCGCGCTGCGAGGCGCGGAAGCGGCGCTCGCCGGCGATCAACTGGTAGGAGTCGCCCGCGGAGCGCACCAGGATCGGCTGCAGGACGCCCTGCGCGCGAATCGACTCGGCGAGCTCCGCGAGCGCCTCCTCGGCGAACTCGATGCGCGGCTGCTTGGGGTTGGGAACGATGCGGTCGAGCGGGATCTCGCGCACGCGCTCGCCCCCGATCTCCGCAGTCGCGGAACCATCCGTCGGCGCCGTTGCGAGCGCCGCAGATGCGTCCGGCGCGTCGGTCGGGCCAGGGGCTCCCGGAATGAGTGCGCCCAGGCCACGGCCCAGCGCCTTTCTAGTCATGGTGAATGACCTCCTGCGCAAGTGCGCGGTAACTTGCTGCACCACTTGATGTTCCATCGTAGTGAATGATCGGCTTCCCGAAGCTCGGAGCCTCGCTGAGGCGCACGTTGCGGGGAATCATGGTGCGATAGACGCGGTCGGAGAAAAACTTCCGGGCCTCATCGGCGACCTGCTGCGACAGGTTCACGCGCGCGTCGAACATCGTGAGCAGGACGCCCTCGATGCGCAGGCCGGGGTTCAAGTTCTCCTGGACGAGCTGGATCGTCCGCACGAGCTGGGTCAGGCCCTCGAGCGCGTAGTACTCGCACTGCAGCGGGATCAGGACCGAGTCCGCGGCGGTGAGCGTGTTCACCGTCAGGAGCCCGAGGGAGGGCGGACAGTCCACGAAGATGTAGTCGTAGCCATCCCGCACCGCCTGAAGCGCATGGCGCAGGCGGGTTTCCCGCGCCATCACTCCCACCAGTTCGACTTCCGCGCCGCTGAGCTTCTGTCCGGAGGGCAGGACGTCGAGGTTCGGCAGGACGTCGTGCTGGATGGCTTCGTCGATCGGCAGGCTCGCGACCAGCACTTCATAGAGCGTGGGGCGCGACTCGTCGACCGAAACCCCGAGCCCGCTGGCGGCGTTGCCCTGCGGATCGATGTCGACGAGAAGGACGCGCTTGCCTTCTTCCGCGGCGCAAGCGCTCAGGTTGATGGCGGTGGTTGTCTTTCCGACGCCACCCTTCTGGCTGGCGACAGCAATCACTTTGCCCATGGGACCGTGACATCCTGTGCGGGGGCCAGGGGAATGACTTCGGGATCAACAACCTGGCGGTCAACCTACGCGCGGGGCTGCGAGGCGGTCAACGAGCTTTTAAAAGCCTGCCGTTTTCACCGGTTTACAGCGTTTTTGCGGGGCTCGTGCGGGTGATGTTCCACGTGAAACAACGCCGGCAGCGTGCGCAATGTTTCACGTGGAACGTTACGGGAGGCGCTCGAAGACCAGGTACCAGAGATGGCGTTCCTCGACCGGCACGGTCTCGACATGACGCCAAACGCGATCCTGGGTCTTCGTCCACTCGGCCAGTTCCTCGACGTGGGCGCTGCCCTTGAACAGGACCGCGTGCCCGCCCGGCCGGATGACGGGTGCGAGCCAGGGCAGGAGCTCGCGGATCACCGCGACGGCCCGTGCGGTCCCGACGTCCTGCGGCGGGAGGCCCTCTTTTTCGAGGTGCTCCGCCCGGCCGATGATCGCCTGGGCGTTCTCGAGCTCGAGGCGCTCGACCGTGCGCTTGAGGAAGAGTCCTTTCCTACGGCGGGATTCGATGACGGTGACGGCGAGCTCGGGGCGGGCGATCTGGATCGGAATCGCCGGGAATCCGGCGCCACTGCCGACGTCGATCAGGCGCGCGGGCGCCAGGCGATCGAGCAGCGGCAGGACCGCCAGGGACTCGGTGACATGGCGGCTCGCCAGCCGTCCGAGATCGTTCTGGGCAACGAGGTTACTGTCCCGCGTCCAGGTCAGGAGGTCTTCGAGATAGGCCTCCAGGCGGGCCACCATGATGGCCGCGGATTCGGCGTCGGGGGCGTGTTCCTTCGCCAGCGCGCGCAGTACGCTGCGCTCGCCGGAGCTCAATTGTCGGGTGGCGGATTCGGACATGGCCGCACACTACCCTGCGGCGAGCGGCCTCAGGCAGGAATCTTCGCGAAGCCCTTCAGGAGGACGAGCAGAACCGAGAGGTCGGCCGGCGAGACGCCCGCAATGCGGCCGGCCTGGCCGATCGTCGCGGGACGGATGGCCTTGAGCTTTTCGCGCGCCTCGTGCGACAGGCCGTAGAGGTCTTCGTCCCAGAGCGCGGGCGGGATCAGCGCCGACTCGACCGCCGCGAGCCGGGAAACCATCTTCTCCTGGCGATCGAGATAGCCGGCGTACTTCGTTCGCACCTCGAGCATCTCGCCCTCGAGCGGATCGAGAGCGGCGAGGCCGTGCTCGGCGAGGAGCGCATAGGTGCCCCGAACGTGCCGGAGCACGTCGACGAGTGCATGCATCGACGCCGGCAGGTCCGCACCGGCCTCGAGCCGGGTCGCGAGCGCGCTGCGCAGGGGAGGTGGCACGCGCATCGCGGTGAGCCTCGCATGCTCAGCGACGATTCGTCCAACCTTGCCACTCACTTGTGCCACTTGTGTTTGCGAGATCAGTCCAAGCCGGTTCCCGTGCACCGCCAGGCGTTCGTCGGCATTGTCGTGCCGGAGCAGCAGGCGGTACTCGGCCTGCGAGGTGAAGAGCCGATACGGCTCGGCGGCTCCGCGCGTGACCAGGTCGTCGACCATGACGCCGATGTAGGCCTCGTCGCGGCGGGGCACGAACGCATCCTCGCCGCGGGCGGCGAGCGCGGCGTTGATCCCGGCGACGAGGCCCTGGGCGGCCGCCTCCTCGTAGCCCGACGTTCCATTGATCTGCCCGGCCAGGTAGAGACCCTCGACGCTGCGCACCTCGAGCGTCGAGGCGAGCTGCGTCGGCACCACGTAGTCGTACTCGACCGCATACCCTGGGCGCAGCATCTCCACGTGCTCGAGTCCGGGCACGGTTCGGAGAGCGGCACGCTGCACGTCCTCGGGGAGACTGGTCGAGAAGCCGTTGACGTAGATCTCGTCGGTCGTGAGCCCCTCGGGCTCGAGGTGCAGCTGGTGGTGCGGCTTGTCCTCGAAGCGCACGACCTTGTCCTCGACCGACGGACAGTAGCGCGGCCCGATGCCTTGAATTCGGCCCGAGTACATCGGCGAGAGGTGCAGGTTGTCGCGAATGAGGCGGTGCGTCGCCTCGGTCGTCTTCGTCAGGTGGCAGACGATGCGATTGCGCACCACCACGCCGCCCCAGTGCGAGAACGGCAGCGGCGGCTCGTCGCCATGCTGTACGGCGAGCGTGTCCCACGCGATCGATTGGCGCGCAAGGCGCGGCGGCGTCCCGGTCTTGAGCCGCCCGAGCGTGAGCCCCGCGCGCCGAAGCGCGGGCGAAAGCCCGGCGCTCGCGCGTTCGCCGCGGCGGCCGCCCGTGACCTGGCGCGTGCCGCAGTGCATCACGCCGTTCATGAAGGTCCCGGGCGTGACGATCACGCGCGCGCCCTCGACCTGGCGTCCGTCCTCGAGCGTGACTCCGCGCATCCGGCCGCGACGCCCGGGCAAGAGATCCATCACCAGGTCGTCGACCATCGCCTCGATCAAGGTGAGCCGCGGCTCGCCGCGCAGCTCCGCTGCCATCGCCGCCGGATAGAGGTCGCGGTCGGCCTGCGCGCGCGGCGACCACACCGCGGGGCCGCGTCCCTTGTTGAGCATGCGGAACTGGATGCCCGCGCGATCGATCACCCTGCCCATCACGCCGCCGAGCGCGTCGATCTCGCGCACGAGGTGTCCCTTGGCGAGACCGCCGACCGCCGGGTTGCACGACAGCCGCCCGGTCGCGTCGACGGAGGCCGTGATCAGCGCGGTGCGCAGGCCCATGCGCGCGGCGGCGAGCGCGGCTTCGCAGCCCGCGTGTCCCCCGCCGACGACCAGGACGTCGTACTTCACTTGCCGATGCAGAAGCGCGCGAAGATGCGCTCGAGGAGATCGGGCGCCGCGGCCTCGCCCGTGACTTCGCCGAGCGCGGCGAGTGCGAGGCGCAACTCGCCGGCGACGATCTCGCCGGGCGCGGCCTCGGATGCGGCGAGGGCTTCATCCAGTGCAGCGCGCGCGCGGCGCAAGGCGTCGATATGGCGCGCGTTCGTCACCAGCGCCTCGCCGCCGTCGCCGGATGCTCCGGCGGCGCGGGCGAGCGCGTCGCGCAGCGCGGGCAGGCCGTCGCCCGTGTGCGCGGAGACGTACAGCGCCGAAGGCGCTTCGAGCCGTCTGGGGAGGTCGGACTTGTTCGCCGCGACGACCGCGGTGCGGCCTTCGAGCCGCGCGGCGACCGACGCGTCCTCGTCCGTCCATTCGGAGGAGGCGTCGAGGACGTGCAGCACGACGTCGGCCTGCGCGATTTCGTCGAACGTGCGCGCGATGCCGAGGCTCTCGATCCGCTCGCTCGATGCGCGCACGCCGGCCGTGTCGATCAGGCGCAAGGGAATGCCGGCGAGCGCGAGCCGCTCGCTCACCGCGTCGCGCGTGGTGCCCGGCACCTCGGTCACGAGCGCACGGTCTTCTCCCAGGAGCGCATTGAAGAGCGACGACTTGCCCACATTGGGACGCCCGACGAGCGCGAGCCGCGCCCCTTCGCGCGCGCGCCGGCCGAGATCACAACCGGCAAGCAGCGCATCGAGGCTCGCGAGCGCGCGTGCGAGTCCGTCGCCGATCGAAGGCGGCAGCGCGGCCTCGCCCAGGTCCTCGGCGAAGTCGACGCGCGCCTCGACTTCGGCGAGCAGGTCGCGCAGCGGTTCGGCGATGGCGGACAGGCCGCGCGAAAGCGCGCCTTCCACCTGGCGCGCCGCCAGGCGATGCGCGAGCGCGGACTCGGCATGGATGACGTCGGCCACCGCCTCGGCACGCACGAGGTCCATGCGGCCGTGGACGAACGCGCGCTCGGTGAACTCGCCGGGACGCGCCGCGCGTGCGCCGGCATCGAGCAGCGCGTCGAGCAGGCGCGGCGCGGACCAGTCGCCGCCGTGGCAGGTGATCTCGACCATGGTCTCGCCGGTGTAGGAAGCGGGCGCGGGCAGGAACGCCGCGACGACCTCGTCGATCGTCTCGCCGCGAGCGTCGCGCGCGAAGCCGTGGCGCAGCGTGCGCGGCGACTCGTGCAACGGCAGCACGCGTGCGGCGATCGCGATCGCGTCCGTGCCCGAGAGGCGCACGACCGCGAGCGCGGCGCGCCCCGGGGCGGTGGAGATGGCGGCGATGGTGTCGGTCATGGTCGCGCCGGGCGGCGCGAGTGCGACGACCGGCGGATCGCTCCTAGCCCTGGACGGCCGGGCGGATGCTGATGCGTTTGAGCGCGCCGTCCCCGAACGATTCGGTGGTGACGGTGCCATCGGCGGTGAGCGCGCGATGCACGACGCGGCGTTCCTCGGCGGAGAGCGGCTCGGTCGTCGCCTCGTCGCCGCTGGCGATCGCCTCGGCGGCGAGCGCGCGCGCGCGGGAAAGCAGCGACTCCTTGCGCTCGGCCCAGTAGCCGTTGACGTCGACGAGCAGGTGCGCGCCCGGTCCGCGGCGCGGATTGACGAGGCGCGAGAGCACGTGCTGGATCGACAGCCGCGTGTCGCCGCGGCGCCCGGTCAGGAGCGCGTCGTCCACTTCGCTCTGCAGGCTGACCGTGACCTCGTCCTCCTCGTGCGCGACCGTGACCGTGCCCTCCATGCCGAGCTTCTCGAGCAGCCACTCGGCGTCCTGCTTGACCTTGGCGAGGAACGGCTCGTCGACCTGGAAGCGCTCGCTCGGATCGAGCGGCGTCATCGGGCGGCGCGGGCGATCGGCACGCGGCGCACGCTCGGGACGCTCGCGGCGCTCGGGACGGCCTTCGCGGCCGCCGCGTCCGCCACGCTCCTCGCGGCCGCGGCGTGGCGGGCGCTCGTCGTAGCTCGGACGCTCCTCGTACGCGGGGCGCTCGGGCTTGGGCGCGGGCGGCGGAGGCGCCGGCGGCTCGAACTCGGGACGCCAGGTCGCGCGCACGCGGAACGGGCGCGCGACTCCGCCCATGAGGCCGGCGGGTCCGCCTTCCTCGAGCTTCTTGAGGACGACCTGGTCGGGACGGGCACCGAGCGCGTTGAGCGCGGCGAGGACTGCATCTTCGAGCGTGGGACCCGATCCGACGGCGCTGTTCACGGTCATCCTCCTACGCGGCCTTGGCGTTGGGCTGCGTGTCGCCCCTGGCGATGAGCCAGGTCTGCAGCGCGGTCAGCAGGTTGATCACGGTCCAGTAGAGGACCAGTCCCGACGGCAGATTGTAGAACAGGAACAGGAAGACGAGATTCATCAGCGTCATCGTCGTCTTCTGCTGCGGATCCGACGGCGACAGCCGCATCTGCAGCACCATCGAACCGTACATGAGCAGGGGCAGCAGGCGCACCGGCAAGGGGCCGATCTGCGCGAGCAGGTCCGGCGACGACAGGTCCGTGATCCAGCCGACGAAGCCCGCCTGGCGCAGCCCGATGGCGTATCCCAGCACATGATAGAGCGCGAGGAAGAACGGCATCTGGATCACCATCGGCAAGCAGCCGGACACCGGATTGATCTTGTTCTCCTTGTACAGGTTCATCATGGCTTCGTTCAGCTTGGCCGGATCCTTGTCGTACTTCTTCTTGATGCGCTCGAGCTCGGGCTGGATCTTCTGCATCGCCCGCATCGAGCGCATGCCGCGCGCCTGCAGCGGGTGCGTCACCGCCTTGGCCAGCGTCGACAGGAGGATGATCGCCAGGCCCCAGTTGCCGACCACGTTGCGGAAGAACGTGAGGAGCCAGGCGAGCGCCGAGGAGAAGGGCTTGAAGAAGTTGAACGCCAGCGCGTGCGGCGGCTCGAGGTCCAGGCCGATGCGCTGCACGTGCCAGTAGTCGAGCGGGCCGGCGTAGATCATGTACTCGTGCACGCGTCCCGGCCCGGGCAGGGGCACGGTGATGTCGCCGGCGACGAAGTCGTGCTGCTCGGGATTCGTGCCCGGGGCCAGCTCCGCGGTCGTGGCGACGCCCTCGACGTTCTTCGCGACGAGGCTGAGCAGGAAGTACTTGCTGTGCACCGCCAGCCAGCCGATCGCGCCTTCGCGCTGCTTCGGACCCTTCTTGAGCCCGCCGGCCATCTCGCGCTTGTTGTCCTTGCCGATCTTCGCGGTGACGGCGAGGTTGTTCAGGTCCTCGAGCCGGTTGCGCTCGGTCGACAGCGGCCACGAGCGCAGCGCGATCCGGTAGCGGCGCATGTCGAGCCGAGGATCGACGCCCGTGATGGCGACCGAGTAGCCGATCCGGTAATCGTCGGCGAGGAAGCGGTAGGTCTCCTCGATGACGAGGCCACTCGAGTCGCGCGCGGTGAACGCGAGCTTTGCGATGCGCCCGGAAGCGTCGAGGCTGTCGGCCCACGTGAACGGCACGTCCGCCAGGCTGGCCGGCGTCTGCTGGTCCCCGAGGTCGAGCGCGACCAGCGGATCGGCGGCGAGCGTCGCGCGCCCGGTGCTGCCGTCCTTGTAGTTCTTGAGCACGACCGAGAGCAGGCGCGCGCCCCGCGCCCGGATGCGCGCGGTGTAGAGCGGATGCTCGATCGTGAGAACGCTGTCGGCTCCCGCCGGCGCGGCCCACGTGCCGTTCGGGCGCGACGGCGTCGGCGCCGCCTGCGCGAGCGCTCCCGGCGCGGGATTGGGCACGCGGATCTCCGACGCGCCGGGCGCCGCGGAAGGCCGGCTCGTGGAATCAGATTTCGCCTCGTTGCGCGCGCGCTGCTGCCCGGGCGAGGGCAGCCAGCCGAGTTTCTGGAAGAGAAGGTTCGAGCCGAAGAGGACGGCGAAGGACAGGGCGATCGCGAGGACTGCGCGACGATCCATGCGTCAGGCCTCCCGGCGCAGCGGCACGGGATCGAAGCCGTGGCCGCCCCAGGGATGACAGCGCAGCAGGCGAAGGGCGGCGAGCGCCAGGCCCTTGAGCGCGCCGTGACGGGTGCAGGCTTCCTCGGCGTAGGCGGAACACGACGGCCAGTAGCGGCAGGCCTTGGGCAGGAGCGGGGAGACGAGGCGCCGGTAGAGGCGGATCGCCGTGACGGCGTTCGGGATCAAGAGTCGAGTACTCCCAGGTTCCGCAAGAGACGGGCGACGTCGTCTTCGAGTCGCGCGAAGTCTACGGTCGGCACGACGGAGAGCGCAATCAGCACGACCTGCCGGCCGTCGCCGGGGACGCGGGGCCAGAGCGCGCGTGCGACTTCGCGCAGGCGGCGCTTGGCGCGGTTGCGCAGCACCGCGTTGCCGACCTTTCGGCTGGCGATGATCCCGACGCGGGACGGCTCGCCGGGGACGACGTGCGCGTAGGCGACCACGCACTCTCCGCGCTCGCTCCGCCCTTCGCGGAACGTGCGCTGGTACTGCCAACCCCGGACCAGGCGATTGGCGCGCCCGAAACGCGCGCGCGGCTCGCCTCCCGCCGGCGGGGCCGGGGGACCGTCGG
>Ga0207650_10002692_pt1 | contig 12271 bp, 10 predicted proteins | sample KBSS63metaG_FD_184325 | JGI IMG/M metagenome (GOLD analysis project Ga0207650, IMG submission 184325) | Switchgrass rhizosphere microbial communities from Kellogg Biological Station, Michigan, USA - KBS S6-3 metaG (SPAdes) (version 2) | ecosystem: Host-associated > Plants > Roots > Rhizosphere...
GGGCGGCAGCGCGGGACGTGGCGGTGCAGGCGGCGCGTCGGGCGGCAGCGGTGGACGCGGCGGCGCGGGCGGTGCCGCTGGTGGTGGCGCCGCGGGCCGCGGTGGTGCGGGTGGCGCGAGCGGAAGCGCCGGCCTCGGCGGCGCGTCGCTGTGCACGGCCGGCCGCTTCCTGCTGTGCGAAGGCTTCGAGGGCGTCAACGTCGGCAACAACACACCGTCGGGATGGTCGCGGTCAGGGAACGCGACGGTCGCCGACGATCAGGCCGCACGCGGCGCGCACGCGCTCAAGCTCACGCCCGCCGCCGACAAGGGCTACGGCTTTTACAACTACGGCAACTCCGAGTCCTTCGGCGCCGCGCACTGGGGGCGCATCTTTTATCGCGTGCAGACGCCGCCGCCGGAAGCGTTCGTGCATGCGTCGATGGCGGCGTACCAGGGCGACGGGCCCAGCATCGGCCCGTCGACGTTCCGGGTCGTCGACACCGTCAAGATGACCGGGACCACCGCGAAGCACCAGTTCCTGTACAACGTCCAGATCACCGGCTCGAGCGAGTTCGGCAAGGAAGGCCCGTACGACTGGATGTTCGACGGCGCGTGGCATTGCGCGGAATGGTTCGTCGACGGCGCCAACCAGGCCTACCAGTTCTACTGGGACGGCGCGGAGGTGACGCAGATGCGGCTCGCAAACGGGCCCGGCAATTACGGCAGCGGCAGCAGCCGCACGAACCTGCCGATGACGTTCAACGACTTCCGCGTCGGCTTCATCACGTACCAGAACGCGCCGCCCGGGTTCACCGCCTGGATCGACGAGGTCGCGATCGACAGCGCCCGCATCGGCTGCGCGAACTAGCGACTCAAAGTTTGCCGACGCCGGCGCCCGCCGGTACGGTCGTCGGCAGATCGGCGACCGTGTCGAGCGTGTACGTGTACGGCGGCGTGAGTTGGCCCGTCGACGTCGTCGGCTGGCTGCCGGTACACGCGGAGAACGTGTTGTCGGCGACGTCCCAGTACCCGGTCATGGCGCTATCCCAGAATCCGATCGGGTTTTCCATCATGTGGAAGTAGTTGCCGTCGACGCGGACAACCGCGCCCATGCGGCTGTTGACGCCCGTGCCGCCGAAGTTGTTGACGAAGTAGCTGGAGAAGATGTGCGCCTTGCCGAAGCGGATGCTGGGCATGCGCGAGCCGCAATTGTGAAAGTAGTTGTGGTGGTAGGTCGCGCGGATGACTGTGTCGCCGACCTGCTCGTCGCCCGAGCTGATCAAGCTGGCCTTGTAGTGGTCGTGGACGTGGCACCACGACACGGTGATGAACGCGGCGCCGTTTTTGATCTCCAGCAAGCCGTCGTAATAGTCCTTGTCGTGCGTCAGGTCGGAAAAGAGCTCGCAATGATCGACCCAGACGTTCATCGCGCCGTTGATGACGATCGCGTCGTTGGCCACGCCGGCGCCGTCGGCGACGACGTGCGACACCGCGATGTTGCGGATGATGACGTTGCGCGCGTTGGCGATCTCAAGCTCGATGCCTTGCAGGTGCGCGGCGGCGCCGATGCCGAGCAACGTCTTGTTCGATGCGATCTTGATGCTGTCGGCGCCCTGGATGAGCCCCGAGAACGTCACGACGTATGGGTCCGCGCTGGCGAGGTAGGTCTTGAGCTCGTCGAGCGTCGTCGCGGTCACCGTCGGGCCGAGTGAGCCGCCGTTGAGCAGGTAGGGCGTCCCGGTGTCGTCCTGGACGGCGGCGTAACCGATCAGCGCCTGATCCTGCACGGTGCCGGCCGGCAGGAAGCGCGCGGTCATCGTCGTGTTCTTGGTGATTGCGAACGTGTACGACGCCATCGCGTTCGGCGAATCGCCCGTCCAGCTCTGGAAGAAGTAGCCGGGCGACGCCGTCGCCATCACGGTCACCTGCGTGCCGACGGGATAGAACGCCATCACCGGCGCGTATGTGACGCTGCCCGCCGCTGGATCGTTGGCCGCGACGGTCAGTGAGAAGCTCGGGTTATCGGGCGTGATGCCTTCGCCGCGGATCTCGATGTAGTCGATATTGCCGAGGCCGCTGGCGCCCGTCGCCTGCAGCTGGATGAAGTTGGACCCGGCCGCGAGCTGCACCGCCAGCGGCGGCGTCACCTGCCAGTTGCTCCAGTCCGTAGTGAACGGGAACACGACCTCGGCGGCGGCGACGCCGTTGATCATCAGCCTGGCGTCGCGCGTGTTGGCGGCGGCGCCACCGAACGCGTAGCGCCACAGCAGCGCATATGTCCCCGCGGTCTCGGCCTTGACGGTCCAGCTGATCGTCTTGCCCAGGCCGGGATCGCCGTCCGCGAAGCCGGTGCCGGTGTAGCCCGTGACCGTGGTGCTGCCCTGGCGCGGCAGCACCTTGCCGTCGATCGCCGCAAACCCGGGCTGGTCCTCCTGGATGAAGGTGACGCCGGGTGTGCTGATCGGCGTCTCGGGGCCCGCGTCGGAGGGTCCATCGCCGGCGTCGGGAGCCCGGCCGCCCATGCCGGCGGCGGCGTCGGGCGCGCCCGCGCCGCCAGTGCCTGCCGCGCCCGGTCCGGTGCCGGCCGTGCCGGGCGTGCCCGCGTCCGCGACTTGCGATGCCGGGCTGGATGAACAGCCGGTCGCGACCAGCATGGCGGCGAACGCGGCACGGCGGACGGAGGGCGTCATTTCGCGGATAGGTTGCGCCACCCACCCAGGAAGGTTCAGGGGACCCGGAAGCTAGAACGACAGCTTGCCAAGCACGCGCGGGCCAACGGCGCCGGTGACCGCCGGGATGTTGCCGGCTTCGCCGAACAGCGTCTGGTTGGCGAGCACGGCGAACGAGATCGCCTCCTTGGCCTCCGGGTCGACGCCGAGCGCCGCGCTCGATTCGACGCGGATCGGCGCGAGCAGCTCCTTGAGGTGGCGCATCAGCACCGGGTTGAGCGCGCCGCCTCCCGATACGAAGACCTCGTCGGGCATCGCCGGCAGCATCTCGCGGTAGCTGCGCGCGATAGCCTCGGCGGAGAACCGGGTCAGCGTCGCGAGCAGGTCGTCCTTGCGCGCCTCGTAACGGGCGAGCAGCGGGTAGACGAACTCGCGGCCGAAGGTCTCGCGCCCGGTCGACTTGGGCAGCGGCTTGGCCAGGTAGGGGTGGCGGTGCAGCTCGGTGAGCAGGCCGGCGTCGATCGAGCCGCGCGCGGCGCGATGGCCGTCGCGGTCGAAGGCTTCGCTGCCTGCCGACGCCGAGCGCGCCACCGTGTCGAGCGGCATGTTGCCCGGCGCGTTGTCGAACGCGACCAGCTCCTCCAGCCTCGTGGCGACCAGCGTGACGTTGGCGATGCCGCCGATGTTCTGCATCGCGCGCCGGCGGCCGGGCGCGCGGAACAGCAGGTGGTCGACCAGCGGCACCAGCGGCGCGCCTTCGCCGCCGGCCGCGACGTCGCGCACGCGGAAGTCGCTGATCACGGGACGCCCGGTGCGCTCGGCGATCACGGCGGCCTCGCCGATCTGCAGCGTCGCGCCCAGGCTCCCTGCGGAGCGGGGGTGGTGCACGGCTGTCTGGCCGTGCGAGCCGATCAGATCCACTTCGTCGATCGAGATGCCCGCCGCCGCGCAAACCGCCAACGCCGCGTCGGCGAACGTTTCGCCCAGCAAGACGTCGAGATCGCACAGCTCCGATGCGTCGGCCTGGGCCAGGCGGTAGATGCGTTCGCGCAACGGGCGCGGGAACGGCGTCGTCACGAACGCGCGCGCGACGAGACCCGTGTTCTCGCCGAAGCCGCCGACGTCGCACAGCGCCGCATCGGTTCCGTCGGCGCTGGTGCCGGACAGCAGGCCGATGATGATGCGGCGGGGGCGCTCGCGCGCGGCGAGCAGACGGCGCAGCGGGTCGTCGGTCATCGCGCCCCGTTGCTGGTGCGCGGCCCGTCGCCTGTGGATGCAGCGTCGCTGACATCGCCCGGCGCGATGTCGCCGACGATCGCGCGCAGCGAGCCCTTGTGCTTGACCAGCAGCTCCTTGGCGCGCGTCGCGTTGACGCCCGCGTGGTGCATGACCAGCGCGACCTTGGCGCGGCCACCGGCCTTTTCGATCAGCCGCCGCGCCGTCGCGTCGTCGACGCCGGACAGCGTGCGCACGATCCGGATGGCGCGCGCCCACAGCTTGGCGTTCGTCGGCCGCACGTCGACCATCAGGCCGCCGTAGGTCTTGCCCAGTAGAACGAACGCGGCCGTGGACATCGCGTTGAGGGTGATCTTCGTCGCCGTCCCGGCCTTGAGCCGCGTCGAGCCGGCGATGACCTCCGGCCCCGTGTCGAGCGCGATGACGACGTTGGCGGCGCCGCTGTCGTCGTCGTTGGGCCGCCCGCAGCGGACGAAGATGGTCGCGGCGCGCCGAAAGCGCGCGTAGTCCAGGGCGGCGCGCACGAACGGCGTCGTCCCCGACGCGGCCACGCAGCAGACGACGTCAGCCGGCCCGACCGCCACGCGGCGCAGGCGCTGCTCGCCGTCGCGCACGTTGTCCTCGGCGCCTTCGACAGAACGTGTCAGCGCCGCCGGGCCACCCGCGATGATCGGCACCAGCCGCGACGGCGGCACGCCGAACGTCGGCACGCACTCCACTGCGTCGAGCGTCCCCAGGCGCCCCGACGTCCCGGCGCCGACGTAGATCAGCCGGCCTCCCGCCGCCAGCCGATCGGCGACCAGGCGCGCGGCCTTACCGATGTCATCGGCGCGGGCCTGTGCGGCGCGCACCGCCTTCGCCTCCTCGCCCAGCATCAGCGCCGCGATGGCCTCGGGCGGCATGGTGTCCAGCCGCGCGGCGCGCGGGTGTGTTGCCTCGGTCGGCAGCTCGGCCAGCTCCGACGACGTCCGTGGTGCGCGAGGCATCTGCCTCATATTACGGGTAGCGGAAACCCCCGACAAATCAGCCGAACTCGTAAGCAGACCCCGGCGGCGAAACAAGCCCGCAACAGGGCTTGAACTCGGGCCCCGCGAGCGGTAACAAGGCGGTCATGAGCAACCGCGTCTACAACTTCAGCGCAGGGCCGGCCATGCTGCCGGCAGAGGTCCTCGAGGCATCCGCCAAGGCTCTGGTCGACTTCCAGGGTAAGGGCTTCGGCATCGCCGAGTGCAGCCACCGTGGCAAGGAATTCGACGGCGTCCTCGACGAGGCGATCGCCAAGTGCAAGAGCCTGCTGTCGGTGCCCGATACGCACGACATCCTCTTCCTGCAGGGCGGCGCGACGCAGCTGTTCAACGTCATCCCGATGAACATCCTCAACGGCACGGCCGACTACGTCGTCGGCGGCGAATGGTCGAAGAAGGCGGCGTCGGCGGCGCAGAGCGCCTACGGCGAGAAGATCCGCGTCATCGGTTCGAGCGAAGCGACGAACTTCGATCGTCCGCCCACGGGCTGGACCGCCGATCCGAACGCGGCTTACCTGCACGTCTGCTCGAACGAGACTGTGCATGGCCACCGCCTGGTCGAATGGCCGCAGCACGCGAACCTGGTCGTCGACGCCAGCTCCGAGATGATGTCGCGGCCGCACCCGATCGCGCGCACCGCGCTGGTGTACGCGGGGGCGCAGAAGAACCTCGGTCCGGCCGGCGTCGTGCTGACGATCGTGCGCAAGGATCTCTACGAACGCATCGCCAAGAGCGTGCCGAAGATCTTCAGCTTCAAGGCGCTGGCCGAGGCCAAGAGCTGCCTCAACACGCCGCCCACGTTCGGCATCTACTTCTTGCTCGAGACGTTCAAGTGGATCGAAGCGCAGGGCGGCCTGGCCGCGGTCGAGAAGCGCAACGCCGAGAAGGCGGCGCTGATCTACGGCGCCATCGACGCGTCGGGCGGCTTCTACAAGGGGACCGTCGCCGACAAGGCGGCGCGCAGCCACATGAACGTGACGTTCCTGCTGCCGAGCGAAGAGCAGACGGACAAGTTCGTCAAGGACGCCGCCAAGGCCGGCATGGTGGCGCTCAAGGGCTACCGCACCGTCGGCGGCATCCGCGCGTCGATCTACAACGCGATGCCGGTCGCCGGCGCCAAGGCGCTGGCCGACTTCATGGCCACGTTCGCCAAAGCCGCGGGTTAAGGTCGGCCGCCGGACCCCTCTCCCTGACCCTCTCCCCGCTGCGCGGGGCGAGGGGACCAGATCGAGTCCGGATCTTCCTCCCTCTCCCGCTTGCGGGAGAGGGCCGGGGAGAGGGCAAGCCGCCTGAGGCAACGCGCGCAGAAAGCGCCGCGGGGAGGCGGCGACGCGCGCTACAGCCCCAGGCCGAGCACGTTGCGCATGTCGTAGAGGCCGGGCTGGCAGCCGATCAGCCACAGCGCGGCGCGCACGGCGCCGACGGCGAACGTGTCGCGCGTGCTGGCGCGGTGTGTGATCTCCAGCCGGTCGCCGTTGCCCAGGAACATGACGGTGTGGTCGCCGACGACGTCGCCGCCACGAAGGGTCTGGATGCCGATCTCGTTGTGCGACCGCGCGCCGATGTCGCCGTGGCGGGCGTAACGGGCGGCGGCCGTCAGGTCGCGCCCACTGGCGGAGGCCAGCGCGTCGGCGAGCGTCAACGCCGTCCCCGACGGCGCGTCACGCTTGGCGCGGTGGTGCGCCTCGACGATCTCGATGTCGTAGTCGGGGCCGAGCGCGCGCGCCGCGTCCGCGATCAGCTTCAGCATGACGTTGATGCCGACGGAATAGTTGGCCGCGTAGACGACCGGGATGCGTGTCGCTGCGACGCCCAGCGCCGCGCGCGCGTGCGTCCCGAGGCCCGTGGTGCCGACGACCAGGCCGACGCCGAGGCTAGCGGCGGTGGTCGCGACCGACTCCGTGACGTTGGCCGACGTGAAGTCGATCCACACGTCGGCGACACCGCGTCCGGGCAGCTCCTCGGCGATCGCGATGCCGGTCGCCTCAGCGCCCGCCACCAGCCCGGCGTCTTTGCCGACGGCTGGCTGCCCCGGCCGCTCCGTCGCTGCCGCGAGCTCGGCGCGCGGACCGGCCGCGAGCACCGCACGGGTGAGGGCGCGTCCCATCCGCCCGTCGGCTCCCAGCACCGCGATGCGAACCGGGCGCGCCACGGCTACACCAGCCCGAGCTCGGCGAGTTGCGCGCGCAGCTTGGCGCGGAATTGTTCAGCCAGCGGGTAGAGCGGCGGCCGGATCTCCTCGGCGATTCGCCCCATCATCGCCAGCGCCGCCTTGACCGGAATCGGGTTCGCCTCGACGAACAGCCCCTCGCCCAGCGGCAGCAGCTTGTAATGCAGCTCGCGCGCCTTCTTCCAGTCGCCGGCGGCGGCCGCGTTGCACATGCCGCTCATCAGCGCCGGGGCGACGTTGCTGACCACGGAGATCACGCCGCGCGCGCCCAGCGCGAGCAGCGGGAACGTCGTCGCGTCGTCGCCCGACAGCACGGCCAGTCGATCGCCAACTCGCGCGATGATCTGCGCGGCGCGCAGCGCCGACCCGGTCGCTTCCTTGACTGCGACCAGCTGGCGCAGCTCGGTGAGCCGCGCGATGGTCTCGGGCAGCGCGTCGCACGCGGTGCGCCCGGGGACGTTGTACAGGATCGCGGGCAGCGGTACGGCCTCCATCACCGCCTTGAAGTGGCGGTAAAGGTGCTCCTGCCCGGGGCGGTTGTAATACGGCGTGACCAGCAGCAGGCCGTCAGCGCCGACGCGCTTCGCCGCCGCGGACATCTCGATGGTCTCGCGCGTCGAGTTCGACCCGGTGCCCGCGATCACCGGCACGCGCTTGTTCGCCGCCTGCACGACGATCTCGATGACGCGGACGTGCTCCTCGTTGGTGACCGTCGGCGATTCGCCCGTCGTCCCGACGGGAACCAGCCCGTGGATGCCCGCCGCGATCTGCTCGTCGACCAGGCGGCGCAGCGCCTCTTCGTCGATCGCGTCGCCGCGGAAGGGCGTTACCAGCGCTGTGATTGCCCCTTGAAACATCGCCTTCGTATATCACACGCCGGTCAACGCGCTTCCGCTGACAGGCGCACGATCGGAATGAACGTGCCGTCGTCGCGGACGCGGCCGGCTGCGGCGCGCAGCGAGTGGAGATGCGGCACGACGACCACGGTCGTCCCGCCCGCCGACGTCAGCGGCGTGGTGCGCGGCTCGACCGCGATGCCCGTCGGCGTCCGCCGCAGCAGGAGTAACTGCAGCGCCGGCGAGTTCACGTTCGGGGGCAGCCGCCACTCGATCTCGACCTCGTCGCCCCGCCGGTCGACGCGCAGCCCGGGCGTGTCCATCGGGCGGACTTCGCGCGGCTTGCCCAGCGCAGCCATCCGCTCCTCGTAGCGGCGGCGCATGGCGAGCTCGTCGCTGTGATCCGCCAGCCGTCGATAGATGGCGACGGCCTCGTCCATCAGACCCTGTTTGACGCAAAGTTCAGCCATCGTCTCGGTATCGAACATCGCGCTCATACTAGCTGCCGGACGCGCGCGACGTCTCGCTCGATCTGCGCCACCAGCGCCGCGACCGAGTCGAATTTCAACTCGTCGCGCAATCGCGCGCCAACCTCGATGCGCAGCCGCCGGTCGTAAAGATCGCCTTCGAAATCCAGCAAGTACGCTTCGATGCTGACGTCGCCCGCGGACGGAGAGGTGAACGTCGGGTTGCGGCCGACGCTGAGCGCCGCGGCGTGGACCTGGCCGGCGAGCGGCCCGTCCAGCACGCGCGCGCTGGCGGCGTAGATGCCCAGCGCCGGACGCAGCTCCCCCTCGGCGGCGATGTTGGCGGTCGGAAAGCCAAGGCCGCGGCCGCGGCCCGCACCCCGCACCACCGGCCCCTCGAGCTCGAACGGTCGGCCCAGCAGCCGCGCCGCACCGACGGTGTCGCCGGCGGCGACCAGCTCGCGAATGCGCGTCGACGAGCAGTTGATGCCGCCGATCGCGATCGGCGGGATAACCGCGACGGCGATGCCCAGGCTCGCGCCCAGCTGCGTCAGCATGGCGGCGTCGCCCGCCCGCCCGCGCCCGAAGCTGAAGTCGTAGCCGACGACGACGTCACGCGCGCCCAGGTCGCGTCCCAGCACGTCGCGCACGAACGCATCGGCGGGGGTGGCGGCGAACGCGCGCGTGAACGGCTCGACGATCGCCAGCTCGATGCCCGCGTCGGCGCACAGCTCCAGCCGCCGCGCGAGCGGCATGATCAGCGGCGGCGCCTTGGCGGGGGCGAACAGCCGCGCCGGGTGGGGCATGAACGTCAAGATCGCGGCGCGCGCGCCGTGCTGCTCCGCCCGCGCGCACGCCTCGCGCAGCAGCGCCTGGTGGCCGATGTGCACGCCGTCGAAGTTACCCACAGCGACGGCCAGCGGTCGCGCATCGCCCGCGCGTCGTGAGGCCGCGAGCTCGGCCGCGCCCGCGACGACCTTCATTGCGCGGCCGCCACGGCCAACATGCCGTTGACGGTGTCGATCAACGTCTCGAGCTCGAACGGCTTTTCGATGACACGCGCGTGCGTGACGCCCAGCGCCGCTCGCCGGCGCGGCGGCACGCCGGTCATCAGCGCCAGCGGCGTCGACGGAAAGATGCCGCCGAGCTCCGACGGAAGCTGAGCAGGGCCCGGCGATCCGGCGACCATGAGGTCGCTGATCACCGCCGCCGGCGCGTTGCCTTCCGCGCGCCAGGTCCGCGCCGCGCCGACGTCGCGCACGAGCACGGGCGTGAAGCCTGCCTCGCGAAGCACCTGCACGACGAGCCCACCGATGTGCGCGTCGTCTTCGATGATGAGAATCACCTCACGAGGCATTGACTTCCCTGCTCACGACATAAAGAATAGCGGCCCGAGTTGAAGACGACATTCTTCTCGGCGTCAAGCAGACGCGGAACGGAGACACGATGACCGCGCCTGCCCGATCAGCTGTAAGAGCGACCGCTAAACAGACCAAGTTCATCTTCGTAACGGGTGGGGTGGTCTCGTCGCTGGGCAAGGGGCTCGCGTCGGCGTCAATCGGAAGCCTGCTGGAGACACGCGGGCTGAAGCTGACGATCCAGAAGCTGGACCCATACCTCAACGTCGATCCGGGGACGATGAACCCCACGCAGCACGGCGAGGTGTTCGTCACCGACGACGGCGCCGAGACCGATCTAGACCTGGGCCACTACGAGCGCTTCATCTCGCAGCGCATGACCAGGCTGAACAACGCGACCAGCGGCCAGATCTATCAGACGGTCATCCAGAAGGAGCGGCGCGGCGAGTACCTGGGCGGCACCGTCCAGGTGATTCCGCACGTCACCGACGAGATCAAGGCGCGCATCCTCGACTGCGCCAAGGGCCAGGACGTGCTGATCGTCGAGGTCGGCGGCACCGTCGGCGACATCGAATCGCTGCCGTTCCTCGAGGCGATCAGGCAGCTGCGGCTCGAGGTCGGCGCGACCAACGCCGTGTCCGTGCACGTGACGCTGGTGCCGTTCATCGGCGCCGCAGGTGAGCTCAAGACCAAGCCGACGCAGCACTCGGTGATGAAGCTGCGCGAGATCGGCATTCAGCCGGAGATCCTGCTGTGTCGGTCGGAGCGCCCGATTGAGACGGCGCTGAAGAAGAAGATCGCGATGTTCACCAACGTCGCGGCCGACGCCGTGTTCTCGGCCGAAGACGTCAGCTGCATCTACGAGGTTCCGATCCGCTTCCACAACGAAGGCGTCGACACCAAGATCGCCGAGCTGCTCAACATCTGGTCGCGCGCCCCTGAACTGACGGGGTGGGAGCGCGTCGTGCACCGGATGAAGAGCCCGCAGGCCGAGGTCGACATCGGGCTGGTCGGCAAGTACGTCGATCTGGTCGAATCGTACAAGAGCCTCAACGAGGCGCTCATCCACGGCGGCATCGGCAACGACTGCCGCGTCAACCTGCGCCACATCGACTCCGAGGAGATCGAACGGCGCGGCCCCGCCGCGCTGCTGTCCGAGATGGACGGCATCCTGGTGGCGCCCGGCTTCGGCAGCCGCGGCATCCAGGGCAAGGTCGAAGCGGTGCGCTACGCGCGCGAAGAGAGCGTGCCGTTCTTCGGCATCTGTCTGGGGATGCAGGTGGCGGTGATCGAGTTCGCGCGCAACGTGTCCGGCCTGCGCGGCGCGAACTCGACGGAGTTCGAACCGAACCCGCCGTATCCGGTCGTCGACCTGATGCCGGAGCAGCGCACGGTCACCGAGAAGGGTGCGACGATGCGCCTGGGTTCGTACCCGTGCCTGATCACGCCGGGCGCGAAAGCCGCCGCCGCGTACGGCGCGTCAGAGATCAGCGAGCGACACCGCCATCGCTACGAGGTGAACAACGACTTCCGCGAGGCGCTGACCGGCCACGGAATGTTGATCTCGGGCTCGTCGCCAGACCGACGACTCGTCGAGATGATCGAGCTGCCGCAGCACCCGTATTTCGTCGGCTGCCAGTTTCACCCCGAGTTCAAATCGCGGCCGCAGGCGCCTCATCCCCTGTTTCAGTCGTTCATCGCGGCGGCTCTGCGCGCTCGCCTCAGCGATGGTCGCCGGCGCCCCGTCGAAGCGGTGGCGGCCCCGGCTCCCTAGCCCCGACAACTTCGAGCAGTTACAGATGCTTGCGACGGCGCAGGCGCGCACAGGGGGTTGGTGTGCGACATAGTATGTGCAATTGGTGTACCACAAGCCCCTTGACGCTTGTCGGTGCCGACCTCCAAGTGTTACAAGAGAACGAGGTCGCCGCATGTCCATCGAGATAAAGCAGCACCTACGCCTGTCGCAGCAGCTGGTGATGACCCCCCAGCTGCAGCAGGCCATCAAGCTACTCCAGCTGTCGCGGATGGAGCTGTGCGACATGGTCCGCGACGAGATGCTGGAAAACCCCATTCTGGAGGACAGCGTCGAGTCGGCCAACGAGCAGGCCAAGGCCGAAGCGCCGGCGGAGGTCGACAGCAACGGCGCCGACATGGAGCGGGTCGGCGAGACCGAGACGCCGATCGTCGAGATTCGCGAGAACAAGGTCGACACGACGTCGGAGGTCAAGGCTGACGTCGGCTCCAACGAGGCCGTCAACGACTTCGACTGGGAGGGCTACCTCGACAACCAGGCGGCGGCGGCGCCGATGCCGTCGTACAAGTCGAACAACGAAGACCTGCCGTCGCTGGAAGCGACGCTGACGCGCGGCACGTCGCTGTTCAACCACCTGGAGTGGCAGCTCAAGCTGAGTCACTTCACGCTGGAAGAAGACGGCATCGCGATGCTGATCATCGGCAACCTGACGCCGGACGGCTACCTGGAGGACGACCTCGCCGATCTAGCCGAGGAGGCGGGCGTCAGCGTCGAG
>Ga0207650_10002696_pt1 | contig 12266 bp, 10 predicted proteins | sample KBSS63metaG_FD_184325 | JGI IMG/M metagenome (GOLD analysis project Ga0207650, IMG submission 184325) | Switchgrass rhizosphere microbial communities from Kellogg Biological Station, Michigan, USA - KBS S6-3 metaG (SPAdes) (version 2) | ecosystem: Host-associated > Plants > Roots > Rhizosphere...
GCTGGGATCGACCGGGTCTTCGTCAATGGGAGAATGCTCGTTTCAGAGGGCGCCTATACTGACGAACGGCCCGGCTTGCTCGTCTAGCGAAACTTGCCCGCGAGCGTTCAGCAGCGCGTGACTACACCGCTTTGGTCTCCGTCTGCGCCGATATCACAGGTTTGAAGCGCGAGGATTCAAGCAAGCGACCGGATATTTCAGAGACGGCGCCGACGGTGTGCGATGGAGTCTGACATGATCGTGGAAGAGCGCAACTATGCCTTCGCGCCTGCCGATATTGAGCGATTTCTGGCGATCTACGAAAGCGAAGGCGTTGTGATTGCCACACACGTTCTCGGCAATCTGCTTGGCTATTTCGCACTGAGGTCGGTCACGATCTCAACGAGGTCGTCCATTGGTGGGGAGGGCGGCAAGAGCGCTTATCATCCACCCTTCGCACTCGAGTTCGCCCCGGCTGCTTGGCCCGACCGCATCGTAAGCCGCCAGTTCGCAGTACCTTCCAGGAAGACGGGCAATCATAAGAGGAAAAATGAGGATGGAAGAGGCTGAAACCCAAGAGCGCGGCGCCCGAGAAGTCGTGCAATTCCTGGTCGATCATGGCCACCGGCACGTGTTCGGCCTGCCCGGGAGCTCGATGGTTTCGATCCTTTACGAACTGCAGGGCAGCGATGTCGCATACGTGCCCGCGATCCACGAATCCGTGGCAGTCGCAATGGCCGATGGCTATTCTCGAGTGACGGGCGGGGCTGTCACCATGCTCTACATGCTCCACGGGGTGGCGAACGGCCTCGCCAACCTCTACAACGCGTGGAAGGACGAGAGCCCGTTGACGGTCATTTCGTCGCAGCAAGCCTCGTACTTCCGCACGCCAGGCTGGACAATCGGCGAAGGCGACGTCGTCAATCTCGTGCGGCCCTACACGCGCTTGGCGCACGAACTGTCGCCGGGGATGTCGGTGCGCGAATGGATGGAAGCGGCGCGCCGGGCCTCCACCGGCCCCCTGCCCGGCCCCGCCATCCTCTCCATGCCCGAAGACGTGCTCGAGCAGGAGTGCCCCGGCAAGCCGCTGCGCATCTCCGACCGTTCGCTCGCCAACCGGCCGGATATGTCGGACATAGCCGCCGCTCTGGCCGAGGCGGACAGGCCTTTGATCGTGGTGGGCGGCCAACTTCGTCGCTTCGGCGGATCGGAGGCAATCGAGCGGATCGCGCAAGCGTACGAAATTCCGGTGACCTACGAGTTCGGTTTCAACGATCGCCTCGGTATTGCTCCCGGCCACAGCCACAGCCTGGGCAACATCGGCGCGCACGGAGCCGAGGCCGAGCGAGAAGCCGACGTCGTGTTGATGATCGGGACTCGCGCCATATGCGAGGCGCATCCACGCGGCGGCTGGTTCCCCGCTGCGCGGCACATCGTGCACATCAACAACGATCCGGCGAAGCTGGAGGAAACGGTCACGGCCGACCGCAGCCTCGCGGTCGATCCCGGCAGCGCGGCAGCAGCGCTGGAGCAGGCGCTCGCTGCGCTTCCGATCCCTGCCGAGCGCCTCGCGGCACGGCGCGAACGACTCGCACGACTGAAGGCTGCTTCGCTGCCTGAGATGCAGGAGACGTTCCTGGCGCAATATGCCCCGGCCCTCGCCGGCTTGCATGACGCGCTCGACAGGGGTTGGGTGGTCGATGAATCCGTCATGGGCGCATTGGCGACCATGCGCCTCCTGCGCTCCACGGACGGACGTCGCTATGTGTCCACCACCGGCGCGGCGCTCGGCTGGGGCACAGGCGCCGCAGCCGGGATCGCACTCGCCTCCGGCGAGCCAGTCACACTGATCATCGGCGACGGCTCGTTGCGCTTCGGCGCGCTGGGCCTGTGGTCCATCCGCCAGAGCAATCTGCCGATCACTATCGTCGTGCTGGACAACGGCGGGTACGGTTCCACCCGTTTCTTCGAACGGGCCTACATGGCGCGGCTTGGCAACAAGGCGCCTTTCGCCCAGCCTGCTTACAGCGGCAGCGACCTCCGCTCGGTGGGATCGAGCGTGGGCGGCATTATCGAAGGATTTGGTATAGCTTGCCGCACACTATCTCCTGATGACGATGTGCGCGCCGCGGTCGAGGCCGCGTGGGCCACTTCTTCAGAAGGACCAAACGCGATCGTTGTTCCTCTGGGTTTTCAATAGCGCGGGTTCGAATGACGACAGCTGGCCCGAGCGCGGCCCGCTGAGACAAGGAAAGGATGAAAACATGAACGGCCGGCATGACTTGGTTATCCGCGGCGGCAATGTGATCGACGGCAGCGGCGACCCCGCCTTCCGTGCCGATGTCGCCATTGAAGGCGGGCGCATCGTCGCCATCGGTGAAGCTGTCGGCCCGGGCGATCGGGAGATCGACGCATCCGGTCTCGCCGTGGCGCCCGGGTTCGTCGATGTCCACACGCACTACGATGCGCAGGTTTTTTGGGATCCCAAACTGTCGCCATCAAGCAACCACGGCGTCACCAGCGTCTTCGGCGGCAATTGCGGCTTCAGCATAGCGCCTCTGAGCGGCAAACCGGAGGATGCTGCCTACATCATGCGCATGCTCGCGCGCGTCGAAGGCATGCCGATCGAGAGCCTCGAGGCCGGCGTGCCATGGTCTTGGACCAGCTTCGCCGAATATCTCGGGTCGATCGAGGGCCGACTGGGCATCAACGCGGGGTTTCTGGTCGGGCATTCGGCGCTGCGGCGTGCGGTTATGGGCGACCGCGCAATCGGCGAAGAAGCAAGCGAGGCTGAAATTGAACAGATGTGCCGGCTCCTGGCGGTATCGCTCGAGGCGGGCGGCCTCGGCTTCTCGACTACGCTGTCACGCACCCACAACGATGCGGAAGGCAAGCCGGTACCCTCGCGCTACGCCAGTGATGCGGAACTGATGGCGCTCGCCGCGGTCGTCAAGGGGTACGAAGGCACCTGGCTGGAAATGGTGTCCGACACCGGCACCTCGTTCAGCCCGCGCAATGTCGAGCGCATGACCGAAATGTCTCTGGCGGCCGACCGCCCGCTGAACTGGAATGTGCTTTCTCCCGATTCCCGCTACCGCGCCGAATACGACAACCAGCTCGCCGCGAGCGATTACGCAGCCGAGCGGGGTGCAAAGGTCATCGCGCTCACCGCACCCCAGCCAATCGGCCTCGTGCTCAACTTTGAGTCGGGAATGGTGATTGACGCATTCCACGGTTGGGGGGAGGTCATGGCACTACCGATCCCCGAACGGATCAAGCAACTATCCGATCCCCAGGTCCGCCGCGAACTCAACCGCTCGGCGCGCGCCGCACCCGGTCCCTTCGCACTACTCGCCGACTGGAGCGCATGGACGATCGTCGAGGCGACCCGGCAGGAGAACAAGGACCTCGAGGGCATGACGATCGGCGCCCTCGCCTCGCGTCTCAACAAGGCACCCCTCGACACGTTGCTGGATCTGGCAATTTCCGAGGATCTCAAGACGCGGCTGACGCCGCCACGCTCCGGGGCAGACCATGAAAGCTGGCAAATGCGCGGCAGGGCCTGGCGTGACGATCGTACAATCATCGGCGCCTCTGATGCCGGCGCACACCTCGACATGATCGATACCTTCGCCTTCTCGACGCAGGTTCTTTCGCTCGGTGTGCGCGAGCGCGGCCTGCTCGGACTGGAAGAGGCGGTGCACCGGATGACCGACCTGCCTGCACGCACCTTCGGTCTGCGCGAGCGCGGCCGGCTGACGCCAGGCTATTTTGCCGACATCGTCATGTTCGATCCGGACACGATTGCCTGCGGCCCGCTGCATACCCGCAGCGACCTGCCGGCGGGCGAAGGGCGGCTATTCTGCGACGCGATCGGCGTCGAGCATGTTCTCGTCAACGGTGAGCCGATCGTCACCCATGGCCGCCACACGCAGGCGCTGCCAGGCAAGGTCCTGCGTTCTGGCCAGGACACGCAAACGGTAAGACCTTCGAACTAATGGTCGGCGGAGCAGGAAGACCGGTGACCTAACGGCGCGCAACATCGCACCAGCAGCTCAATCGTCACCGTAATGGGAGATACAATGATGCTGGGAGAATATGACCTCGTCGTCAGGGATGGCACTATTTTCGACGGCAGCGGCGCAGATCCATTTGACGCCGATGTCGCGATCAAAGACGGCCCCATCGCCGCAGTCGGCAAGCTCGCCGGCCGCGGTCGCGAGGAGATCGACGCCGCCGGACATTTGGTGACGCCCGGCTTCGTCGATGTCCACACCCATTACGATGGTCAGATCACCTGGGAAAATCGGTTGATGCCGTCGTCGAACCACGGTGTCACGACCGTGGTCATGGGAAACTGCGGAGTCGGTTTCGCGCCGGTGCGCGATCATCAGCGGGATATGGCGATCAAACTCATGGAGGGTGTCGAAGACATCCCCGAGGTGGTCATGACCGCGGGCGTTCCCTTCAACTGGGAGACCTTTCCGGAATATCTGGATGCCATTGAAGAACGGCACGCCGACGTCGATTTTGCCGCGCAGCTCCCGCATTCACCCTTGCGCGTCTATGTCATGGGCCAGCGCGGAGCCGATCTGGAAGCTCCTACCGATGCCGAGCTGGCCGAGATGACGCGGATAACCGCACAGGCCGTGGGCCAAGGCGCCATCGGCGTGTCCACCTCGCTCAACATGGTCCATCGCTTTCGCGACGGGCGCTCCGCGCCCTCGACCCGAACCGCCGCGCGCGAGGTATTGGCCCTGGCACAGGGCCTGCGCGAAGCCGGTTCAGGCGTGTTCCAGCTGCTCGGCAACAGCGACATCTCCAAGGAAGACCAATTTGAGATGCTGCGCCAGATCGCCCGCACCTCTGGCCGGCCGGTCTCGTTTACATTCGGCCAATCGCCGATGGCGCCAGGCGAATGGCGCTGGACGCTGGACCAGCTCGATGCCGCCAATGGGCAAGGGATGACCATCCGCGGGCAGGTCATCCCCCGGCCGCCGGCGATCATGATGGGCCTCGAACTTCTGTTCCATCCTTTCGCATTCCATCCCTCGTTCAAACCGCTGGCCGATTTGCCGCTTGAAGAGAAAGTGGCGAGAATGCGCGGCCCCGGCGCGATCCGCGTAGGGCATCGCACCGGTATCGCCGGCGACTATTCTCTGGGGCGGCACCTAGAGGCAGACGAACTACGCTTTGTCGAGGAACGATTGCTGGCGTGAGCGCATGCAGTCCAGCCCAGTTTAGAAGGTTGATACCGTGAAGGCGCCAGGCTGCTGGATACCTTCAGCATTGAGCTCGCGTCGGAGAAGACGTGCGGACTTGGCTCACGGCTAGGCGGTCTGACGAGACGCGGAAAAATAGGCGAAAAGGGAGAAGGTCTATGACGGTGCAATCACCAAAGGATGTCGCGCTCGGTTTTTTCGAGGCCGGGTCGAGCGGCCGATTTGCCGATGCGATGGTCCGGCTCGCGCCCGACGTCGTCTACGACGTCGTCGCACCCGCCCCCTATGGCGGGGTCTTCGATCGCGACGGGCTGACGGCGATTGCCGCCCACATGGTCAATCTCCTCACCGCGCCGCCGCAGATGACGATCAAAGGCGTTATCGCCGACGGGAATCGCGTTGCAATAGAAGCCGAAGGCCGCGCGACCACCAAGACCGGCAAGCCTTACAACAACCGCTATCATTTTCTGTTCGTGGTACGCGACGGTTTGATCGTCGAGGGACGGGAATACCTTGATTCGGCGCTCTATGTGGACGTGATGACTTCATAGCGCGCTGCGGCTTACGCAAGGCGTCTATGTAAGGACCCTTCCCCGATGGAGGAGGTTCGTAATCGCAGTGCGGGTGAGCAATGGCTGCCCCATTCCGATAAAGGCTTGGTCAGCCTTGCCTTTCCAAGTTCATGACATGGCCGACGCAGTCCAGCCGCCATCGACAGCAAGGGTGGCTCCCGTAACATAGGACGATGCTTCCGACGCAAGAAAGAGGGCAGGCCCGACAATCTCGCTGGGGTTACCAACGCGCCCAAGCGGCAGTCGGGATGCGACTCCTGAGCCTGCGCGCCGCGCAATCTCCGGCACGTTCGTTTCGGTTCTAAACACTCCGGGAACGATCGCATTGCAGGTGATTGACCGATCGCCATATTCGCAGGCTAGTGCTTTGGTGAGCGCAATAAGCCCTCCCTTCGATGCGATATAGGCGGGGTCACCCTTTCTCCCCCGCATTCCTGTGACAGACCCCAGCATGATGACCCGGCCATTCTCGGGCATGTGTCGGACGACATCGCGCGTGAGGGTGTAGGCAGATGTCAGATTGATATCTAGAATTCGCGAAAACTCGGAACGATCAATATTTTCTGCTTCGGTACGCAGGCGAGCGCCCACATTGTTCACCAAAATGTCAATTCGACCAAATGCCGACACAATTTCCTTTATCGCCTGACGAGCCATTTCTAGGTCTTCAACCGGGAAAGGGCTCAGGTTTACCTTTATTCCGTCTTGATCAAAACGCTCTCTGCAACGCTCCAATTTTTCCAAGCTTCTACCATTCACATAAACTTCTGCACCAGCTCTCGCAAATGCTCGAGACATCTCGAATCCGAGGCCCTGAGAGCCGCCAGTCACTAGCGCAACCTTCCCGTCCAGCGAAAAGAGATCGAAAGGTTTGTCGAACATTGGCCCTCTTCCGTATGCTGCAGTCCCCTGCATCGAGATACCGCGTAGTTACCCGATCGTCCGGACTAACTGTAATGCAAGTATATATTCTACTTTGCCCTCGGCTCCCCTGACAAGTCATGTGCCGAAGCTCATAACATAGTGACAGTAGGCTTAGATACAGTATTGATTAACTAATTCTGTCCTATCCTAGAGGTGGGCATGTGGGGCCGCGGCTCGCTGACAGGATGGGCAGATTGCTGCGTTCCGCTAGCACCGCTTCATCCTTCTTCCAGAATACGTAGGGCCATGCGTGTCAACACTGGAAAGTTTTCTGCCCGCTGCCGGGCGTGGAGCGATGTTGCGTTGCGCTCGTCGGCCAGCGGCTCACGCCCGACTTTTGAGCAATATGCCGCAAGATACTCTTTTTCCGACGGAATCCCTAACGCCTCCAGGTCTGCCTGAGCCAGGCCGGAGATAATGTCGGGCGGCAGGCGGTAGACGGTAGACCATGGCGTTGTAGGCGAAGTCGGCCAGCGGATGGCCGAGGGTCGACAATTCCCAGTCAAGGACGGCGCGCACGGATGGCGCATCCGGCGCTAAGATCAGATTGTCGCAGCGGAAATCTCCGTGCACGATCCTTGGAGCCTCGTCAGCGAGCACGCGTCCCGGCAGACGCTCGATCAGCAGGTCCATCGCATCGTCACGCCCTGCCTCGGCATCGGCAAGATATTGGCGCGTCCAGCGGGAAATCTGGCGCTGAAAATAATTTCCCGGCTTGCCAAAATCGCTCAGGCCAATCGCCGCAGGGTCGATCCCGTGCAGGTCGGCAATGGCGCTGTTCATGGCATCGTAGAGCAGGGCGCGTTCGGGTCCGGCCCGTCCGGGCAGTGTACTGTCCCACTCGATCCGGCCCTCGATATGCTCCATGACACAAAACCAGCTTCCGAGCACGTCATCGTCGGTGCAGACCCCGTAAACCTTGGCGACGGGAAATCCCGTCTGCCCAAGCGCCGCCATCACCCGCGCTTCCCGGTCGACCGCGTGGGCGCCCTGAACCGTCGCGCCGGGGGGCTTGCGCCGCATGACATAGGAGCGCTCAGGCGTGACGAGCTTAAACGTGGGGTTTGATTGCCCCCGCGGAACTGCTCAACGGTGAGCGGCCCGGCGAAGTCCGCCACGTTCTCACGCAGCCATCGCTCCAGCCTCCGCTCGTCGAACCTCGATTCCTTGCGAACGGGCTCGGTGCCCGCGCTCGCCGCCGCCGCGGACCCGCTCATGCCTGCGCCTCCCACCACTGGCGCTTGATTCGTTTCGCCAGACTCCACTTGTGCACCTCGGTCGGGCCATCATAGATGCGGAAACAGCGGATTTCGCGGAAGATTTGCTCGACCACGGTATCATCGCTGACACCTCTTCCCCCCATGACCTGCACACATCGATCTGCCACTTTCATGAGCAGTTCCGATACCGCAACCTTGGTCATCGAGCTTTCCATGATCCCCAACGATCCGGTGTCGAGCACGTCAGCGCACCAGTTGATCATCAACTCGCAATGTTTGAGGTCGATGAGATCGTCGGCGAGCATGAAGCCGACACCCTCGTGATCGATGATCACCTTGCCGAATGCGTGGCGACGGTTGGCATAGTCGACGGCGATCTCGTTGGCGCGCTGGCATGCGCCCAGCCAGCGCATGCAGTGCGAAAGGCGCGCGGGCGACAAACGGACCTGGGCATATTTGAAGGCCCCGCCCGGCTCGCCCAGCATCTGGTCAGCCGGCACCTTGAGGTTCTCGATCGACACCATCGCATGACCGCCCGGAAGCTGCGAATCAAGCGTATTGGGCACGTACTCGATCCGGATCGCGTCGCTCGGCAGATCGACGATGAACATGCAGGCACCGGCAGAATCCGCTTCCACCGATTTGGCCATGATCATGCCGATCTTGGCTCCAACCAAGCCGGTGATGAAAGCCTTGCGGCCGTTGATGACCCAGCCATCGCCCTCGCGCCGGCAAGTGGTCTTCATTTGGGAGGGATCGGATCCGCAGCCATCGTCGGGCTCGGTCATAAAGAAGGCCGAACGGGCACGCCCCTCTTTCAAGGGCTTGAGGAAGCGCTCCTTGATCATCGGCGTGCCCATTTTGCCGAGGAGGTACATGTTACCCTCGTCCGGTGCGCTGGTGTTGCATGCGACCGGCCCTAGTGGAGAAAGCCCGGTCCGTTGCAGGACGATCGCGGTTTCGCGCTGAGTCAGATGGCTGCCATCCGCCTTGATATGCGGTGACAGGACGCCCGCCTCGCGCGCCTCCTGCTTGAGTTCCTGCACCAGTTCTTCGGTCGGGCAGCCATGATGATCGAAGCGGGTATCACGTTCGTAAGGAATTACTATGTTCCGAACGAACGCCTCGACCCGATCTGCGATCACCAGCGCATCCGGCCCTGTGTCGCCACCCGTTCCACGGCTGCGATGTTCATTTCCGTAACTCCGTTGTGTGTTGCTTCCTCTCACACGCAATCTCTTGCGGTGAGGCGATTCAGGACTCCCGCGTTTCGCGGCACCGCTAATCACGGCAATGGCCGCGCCGACGGTGCACGGCGCGCCGGTAGGTTACGAGTGCAATGGTAGATCGCTGTCCTCAGGCGCGCCTATCCGGCTCTCCCGCACGCCATTCCATGTATCGTGTCGTTTCCTCGCGCATGATGGCGAGATAATCATCGCAGTTTTCCCGCAGCTCACCGGTGATACCGGGAACGCCGACGACCAGTTGCTCCTCACCGTTGATCTGCGGGAGGCGCATGGCGATCATGCCGCCGCCTTTCGTGATCGTGTCGAACGTGACGGCCCACCCCTGGCGCCGGACTTCGGCGACCCGTTCCATGAGAGTGGCGATGCAATCGCGCGGCTCGTTCGGATCGGCTTCGGCATTGGTTCGTATGGCGATGCGCTTGATGTCGCTGTCGGGCAAGTCAGCCAGAAGCATCAGCCCCGTGCCGGAACGCACCAGCCGGCGTCGCGAGCCCTTGACCACGAACAGCCTGATCGCGTTGGTCGATTGCACTACATGGATATATTCCGACCAGATCTGATTGCGCACCGCAACCACCACGGCCTGGCTGGTGCGGGCGTTGATCCGCTGCAGCAGCCGCATTAGCAGCCCGTCGCTGATCATCGAGCCGTTGATCCAATTGCCCAGCAGTGCAACCCGGGTGGTCGGGCTGAAAGCGTGTGTGGTGGGATTGAAGTGCAGATACCCCATGAGGACCATGCTGCGCAGGAGGACGGACGTGCTGGATTGAGGCAGGTCGAGCAGATCCGACACTTCATAGACCGGCGCTTCGCGGCGAAGGGCGTCGAAAAGCTCCAGAATCTTGAAGACGCGGCCAGCGGACTTGACCACTCCGTCAGTTGCCTGGCTTCCCAACCCGACGACGTTGAGTTCGCCCAACGATCGTGACAACTGCGCTGGCTGCATCGTCTCTCTCCTCTTCTCGAACGATCATTCGAAAGTTGCGACAGTCAGCCACTTGCTCAGGCCGCGCAACTCCTCGAGAACTTCGACTGTCCGTTCGGAATCGTTCCAATTAATTGAATTATCTCTGGTTCCGGTTTGCACATGTCTTGCGCTCCTGAAACCGCGGTCAGCTGACTGACAGGAGACGGTTGATGAAGGAGGCCGCTTGCCGGTAGTCTATCTTGCATCGACGCTCGGCCACCCGCCAGCAATCGGTGCGATCCTTTCTCAGTCGGTCATCATAATGGCCGGTGTGATCAAGGCCGTGTTCGGTGAACACAATGAAATAAGTGCGAACGTCAGCGATATCGGAGCCCATCAGCGACACATTCATCGTGGTCAGGTGATGGCGGATCGCCCTGACGCCCAAGTCGCTTTCCGGATCGCCCGTCATGCGGGCGATGATTTCGTCAACACCCGAAGCGTTCCACGCGGGCGTAAACAGGTGCGCGTCAGCGTAATAGATTGCCCGCAACTCATCAACGTCGAGCCGATCGGTGGCCGATGCCAACCGGTGCAGAACGGCGCTAACTGCGGCAAGGGCGGTGCTGTCACGTTCGCGCATGGTAACTCCCCGGAATGTTGTCTATTGCTGTCATGGCAGCACCATGCACCGCTTGGGCAGGACATTGCGCCGAATTTCTTAAGTGCGCCCGCTTCGCCCGGCTTCGGTTTCTCCCTGCGCTCTTACGCGAAAATCTGTGACTTTCACTCACCTCTCGCCGCATAACTAACGCCCCGTTTGTTATTGTCAAGCGCTCCATCGCAGGCATTGAGAGCGACTTTTCTCATGGTAACTGGATTTCGGGCGCCCGGTCATTGCGGTTCCGGGCGCGATATTGATGGACAGTCATATTGAGCAGCCACTGCCGGCCGTTCGCGATCAACCAGCATTCGCGACTTCGGAGCTGGTCGCAGCCCGGCAGATCGTGACGCTGGGCGTCGCCGGCGCGAGGACCGGGGACAGCACCGAGATCGAAGCCATACAGGGTATGAGACCTGCTTTCGTCAGAACCCCTCAGGAAATCGATGTTAACCCCTTACCTTACGTCAATTCCCATTGATCAGAGAAAATCCGCCAGCGCGACCGCCGGGTCGGCAAGATCCCTTCGACGATCACCGATCGATTTGCCGAGCAACCGCTTGGACTGGGCATGCTCTCGCGGCTGGTTGACGGCGTCCGCGGCGAGCACCCGTGAATCCTCATCTAGATAGAACACACAAAACGCGCGGCTTTCGGGAGCACCGCGCACCACGGTTTCGACATAGCCTTGCGACAGGCCAGCCATTTGCAGCTTGATCTCGAACTGGTCCGACCAGAACCACGGCAGTTCGCGATACGGTTCGGGCGCGCCGACGATGGTTCCCGCGACCGCCTGGGCCTGCCCGGTAGCGGCTGGCACCGACTCGAGCCGACAGGAACGACCGAGTTCCGGGAAAAACTGGTTTGCGCAATCGCCGCAGGCGAGGATGTCAGAATCACTTGTCTGTCCATTTTCGTCGATCGTTATGCCGTTGTCGCAGTCGATCCCCGCGGCTTCGGCGATCTCGATGTTGGGGACCAATCCGACACCGACCACCACGATGTCCGCTGCAATGATTTCCCCACCAGCAAGTTGGACTCCGGTCGCAACGCCATTCTTGCCGGTAATTGCAACGGGTGCCTGGCCCAGTTTGATACTGACACCTTCATCGGCATGCATGTCCTGATAGAAGCGGGACATTTCTAGGGATGCCGAACGCGCGAGCACTCGGTCGGCAGCTTCGAGCACGGTAACGGAAAGCCCCGTCCGAACAGCCACCGCCGCCACTTCCAATCCGACGTAGCCGGCGCCGATCAGCACCATTTTCCGGGACGGCTGCATGGCCGCGCGCAGTTCGACAGCATCATCGGCGGTGCGCAAGCAGAAGACGTTGCCAAGTTCGGCGCCGGGCAGCGCCAATCGGCGGGGACGGCCACCAAGCGCGAGCACCAGCTTTTCGTAGGCAATCTCGCCGCCATCATTCAGCCGGACGACATGCGCGGCGCGATCGATTACCTCCGCGCGAAGGCCCGTGCGGACCTCGATGTCGAGCTGCGCATAATCCTCATTCGAGGCCAGAAGGAGCGCGTCGAG
>Ga0207650_10002700_pt1 | contig 12262 bp, 9 predicted proteins | sample KBSS63metaG_FD_184325 | JGI IMG/M metagenome (GOLD analysis project Ga0207650, IMG submission 184325) | Switchgrass rhizosphere microbial communities from Kellogg Biological Station, Michigan, USA - KBS S6-3 metaG (SPAdes) (version 2) | ecosystem: Host-associated > Plants > Roots > Rhizosphere >...
ATCCGAAAGCGGCCGCAAGCTGCTGTTTACGCCCGCGAATCGCCCCATGACAAAAAGACGATATGACTTGTGATTTTTTTCGCAAAAAAGCAAAATGACCGCTTGCGGGATCTGAAACACGCCCCTATAAGGGCGCCACAAGTTATGCGCCCTTCGTCTATCGGTTAGGACGACAGATTTTCATTCTGTAAAGAGGGGTTCGACTCCCCTAGGGCGTACCACTTGTTCTTCCCCTTCATCGCTGAAAATCTACCGCGTTTGTTGCCAGGCGGCGGCTACGGGATGACCATTTTGCTTTCCAGCCTGCGCCCTCCGTTCATCGATGAGAACCGTAAATTCCCGTTCGACCAAGAGCGGTTAGGCTCTCCGAGAGCACACCGGCATCGTTGATCGGGGCCGCGTTCTGCGCCTGTGGAAAAACCGCTTTTCATTGTGGATTTATGACGATTTTCCGCTTGCGGGATCGAAACGGCCTGACTATAAGGGCGCCACGGTATGCGCCCTTCGTCTATCGGTTAGGACGACAGATTTTCATTCTGTAAAGAGGGGTTCGACTCCCCTAGGGCGTACCACTGTCTTCCCCTTGAATTTGATAGAGTTTCTCCTCCGCCCACGCGGCATATAAACGCGCGTCCGTCTCACGCGGCGCATGAAACGCGTTGGCGGTTACAATGCCTTGGCGGCGTCGGTGACGCGGAGCTGGACGCGGCGCGAGCCCTGCCAGTGATCGGCGCCCAATGTTCCCGCCACATGCAGCTGCGCTCCGCGCGAGCCGAGCAGCAGATCGCCCAGCGGCGTCTCGGCGGCGCGGAAGGCGATGCCCTCGAGCCGGCCGCCATCCATCGCCTCCAGCGTCACCTTGATGTGGTTCTGGCCGACCAGGCGCGAATCGCGGAGCCGATGGCTGGGGATGGCGAAGATCGGCTGCGGATGGCCGGAGCCGTAGGGACCCGCCGTCTCCAGCTGGTCGACCAGCTCGACGGTGGCGCCGCTGGCACCGAGCGCGCCATCGATCTTCAGCGTCGAATCGGCGACGAGGCCGAACACCTGCTTTTCGGCCCGCTCGGCAAAGAAGGTTCTGAGCTTGCCGAGATTGGCGCGCTCCACCGTCAGACCCGCCGCCATGGCATGGCCGCCGCCCTTGACCAGCAGCCCGGCGTCGACCGCCGCGCGCACCATCTTGCCCATGTCGAAACCGCTGATCGAACGACCGGAGCCAGTGCCCTTGCCCTGCGAATCGAAGGCGATGGCGAAGGCCGGCCGGCGGAAGGCGTCTTTCAGCCGCGACGAGATCAACCCGACGATGCCGGGATGCCAGCCCTCATGGGCGGTGACTATGACGGCGGCGCCCTCGCCATTGCCGTATTCGGCCAGCGCCTCGGCTTCCGCCTCCTTCAGCATGACGGCTTCCATCGCCTGGCGCTCGCGGTTCAGCTCGTCGAGCTTCTCGGCAATGACGTCGGCTTCGGATGTATCGGTCAATGTCAGTAGCCGGCTACCGAGTCCGGCATCGCCGATGCGGCCGCCGGCGTTGATGCGCGGGCCGATCATGAAGCCGAAATGGTAGGGCGTGACGGGTCCGGCAAGGCCCGCCTTGCGAAACAGCGCCGCCAGGCCCGGATTGCCCTGGTGGCGGGCGGCGAGCAGGCCCTTGACGACATAGGCGCGGTTCAGCCCCTTCAGCGGCACCACGTCGCAGACGGTGGCGAGCGCCACGATGTCGAGCCAGGCGAGCAGGTCGATATTGCCGGCGCGCAGGTCCCCCGCCTGGCGCAGCAGCCGCAGCGCCGCCACCAGCACCAGGAAGACGACGCCCGCCGCGCAGAGATGGCCCTGCCCCGACAGATCGTCCTCACGGTTGGGATTGACCAGCGCATGGCAGTGCGGCAGCGCGTTTCCGACCTGATGGTGGTCGATGACGACGACGTCGATGCCGCGCGCCTTGGCGGCATCGAGCGATTCGAAGCTCGTCGAGCCGCAGTCGACGGTGACGATCAGCTTGGCGCCGTTGTCGATCAGCTGGTTGATGGCGGTCGGATTGGGGCCGTAGCCCTCGAAGATGCGATCCGGGATATAGATCGTCGCCGGCACGTCGAAGTGACTGAGGAACTTGTACATCAGCGCCGAGGACGCCGCGCCATCGACGTCGTAATCGCCGAAGATCGCGACGCTTTCGCCCTTGCGCACGGCCTGCAGCAGCCGCTCAGCCGCCTTCTCGCAGTCGGTGAGCTTGTGCGGGTCGGGCATCAGGCCGCGAATGGTCGGATCGAGAAAGGCCATGGCCTCGTCGAGACCGACGCCGCGGCCGGCCAGCACCCGGGCGATCAGATCGGCCATCCCGTGGGTCTGGGCCATGGCCAGCGCGCGGTTCTGCCCGGCCTGGTCGAGCCGCGACACCCAGCGATTGCCGGCAGCCGAGCGCTCGACGCCAAGGAAAGCCCGCTGTACGGGGTCTGCCGCTTCGATCGGTCCCATCAGTTTGGTCGGATCCGTTCTGTCTGTGGTGGCAGGCCGGGCCTCATGCGTCGGCCTCGCCTGGTTTCTGAGCAGATCATCGCAAACGCCGGATGCGTCTGCACGATCCGGCGACAGCGTCCTATTGCTCGTGCTTCGGCCGCTCTATGCGGATGACCTGCGGTTCGCCGACCAGAAAGCCGTCGGACTTGATCGCTTCCACCGCCTTGCGCACCGAATCCTCTGTTGTCGCATGGGTGACGAGGATGATCGTCTGCTGGTCGGAGGGCGACAGATGCTGCTTCGAGCGCTGCACGATCGATTCCAGCGAAATGTGATTTTCCGCCATGCGGCCGGCGATGCTGGCGAACACGCCGGTGCGGTCCTGTACGCTAAGGCGGATGAAGTAGCCGCCCTCGTGGCTCTGCATCTGTGCCTTGCGATAGGGCTCGAGCGATTTTGCCGGATGGCCGAGCACGGGGACCCGCTGGGCGCCCGGCTGGCTCTTGGCGATATCGGCGATATCGCCGAGCACGGCCGATGCCGTGGCATTGCCGCCGGCCCCGGGGCCAACCATCAGCAGTTCGCCGAGAATGTCGGATTCGATCGCCACCGCGTTGGTGACGCCGTCGACCTGGGCGATGACCGAATCGAGCGGCACCATGGTCGGATGGACGCGCTGCTCGATGCCGGTTTCGGTGCGCTGGGCGACGCCGAGCAGCTTGATGCGATAGCCGAGATCGGCAGCAGCCCGGATATCCTCGATCGAGATGTTGGAGATGCCCTCGAGATAGATGTCGTCGGCGGCAAGCCGGTTGCCGAAGGCGAGCGTCGTCAGGATCGCCAGCTTGTGGGCGGTGTCATTGCCGTCAATGTCGAAGGCCGGGTCGGCCTCGGCGTAACCGAGCCGCTGGGCTTCCTTCAGGCAGTCGGCAAAGGACAGGCCCTCTTTCTCCATCCGCGTCAGGATGTAATTGCAGGTGCCGTTCATGATGCCGTAGATGCGCGAAATCGTGTTGCCGGTGAGCGATTCCCGCAGCGCCTTGATGACCGGAATGCCGCCGGCGACAGCCGCCTCGAAGTTGAGCAGCGTGCCCTTCTCTTCGGCGATCTCGGCGAATTCGACGCCGTGATAGGCAAGCAACGCCTTGTTGGCGGTCACCACATGGAGACCACGGGCAAGTGCTGCGCGCACCGACGCGTTCGCCGCGCCCTCGGAGCCGCCGATCAGTTCGACGAAGACGTCGATATCGGCCTTGTGGGCGAGATCCACCGGTCCGTCGAACCATTCGACGCCCGCAAGATCGATGCCGCGATCCTTGCTGCGGTCACGGGCCGAGACCGCGACGATCTCGATCGGACGGCCGCAGGTGGAAGCCAGTTCCGCCCCGCGCTGCTGAATGATACGGACAAGCGAGGCACCGACGGTGCCCAAGCCCGCAATGCCGATTTTGAGGGCATCTGCCATGATCGATCCTGATATTTTCGCAAAGAGGCAGCCGCTTTTGACGGCCGCCCTTTAAGTTGGCAAGTGGGCAGCCGCTTGGCGGCTGCCCTTGAAATTAGCGGTGGGCGTTGAGCGAGATGACGTTGTGCATCGTCTCGTCGGCCGTCGACAGGAAGCGCTTCAGATTGCGCGCCGCCTGGCGGATGCGGTGCTCGTTCTCGACAAGCGCGATGCGGACATAATCGTCACCCATCTCGCCGAAGCCGATGCCGGGTGCCACCGCGATGTCGGCCTTCTCGACGAGCAGCTTGGAGAATTCGAGCGAACCGAGGTGGCGGAATTTCTCCGGGATCTTCGCCCAGGCGAACATGGTGGCTGCCGGCGGCGGGATCTCGAAGCCGGCCTTGCCGAAACTTTCTACCAGCACGTCGCGGCGGCGCTTGTAGATCGAGCGCACTTCGGCAATGTCGGAGCCGTCGCCGTTCAGCGCATGGGTGGCGGCCACTTGGATCGGCGTGAAGGCACCGTAGTCGAGATAGGATTTCACCCGCGTCAGGGCGGCAACCAGCCGCTCGTTGCCGACGGCAAAGCCCATGCGCCAGCCGGGCATGGAGAAGGTCTTCGACATCGAGGTGAACTCGACCGCGACATCCATCGCGCCGGGCACTTCGAGAACCGAAGGCGGCGGGGCGTTGTCGTCGAAGTAGATTTCGGAATAGGCGAGATCCGACAGCACGATGATGTCGTGCTTCTTGGCAAAGGCGATGACGTCCTTGTAGAAATCCAGCGTCGCGACATAGGCGGTCGGGTTGGACGGATAGTTGAGGATCAGCGCGATCGGCTTCGGGATCGAATGCTTGACGGCCCGCTCCAGCGGCGGAAAGAAGCTGTCGTCCGGCTCGACCGACATCGAGCGGATAACGCCGCCGGCCATCAGGAAGCCGAAGGCATGGATCGGATAGGTCGGGTTCGGGCAGAGGATGACGTCGCCCGGCGCAGTGATCGCCTGGGCCATGTTGGCAAAGCCCTCTTTCGAGCCAAGCGTCGCGACGACCTGCGTGTCCGGATTGAGCTTGACGCCGAAGCGGCGGGCATAATAGCCGGCCTGAGCGCGGCGCAGACCCGGAATGCCCTTGGACGAAGAATAACGATGGGTGCGCGGGTCCTGGACGGCTTCGCACAGTTTGTCGACGATCGACTGCGGCGTCGGTAGATCGGGGTTGCCCATGCCGAGATCGATAATGTCGGCGCCGCCCGCTCGCGCGCTGGCCTTCAAACGGTTGACCTGTTCGAAGACGTATGGCGGCAGGCGCCGGACTTTATGAAACTCTTCCATTTCTTTCCCCATGGGACGGCAGTGATCGAGGCATTGGCGAAGTTCGTGGGCTTTCCGGACGACCGCGATACGAACTTCGGAATCGCGGCGCCGTATTCTCGTTTGACGCGAGGGATGCGGTGAATGTTGGGCGAGAACCGGCGATTTGCCGTCTCAAACCAGCAGGATACATCGAAACGCGGCTGAATTGAACCCTTTGCGTGCAGAGCGGCGGGGATGCCAGGCTAGTTCTGCAAATCGGAAAGGGTCTGCTGCTGCTCGGCCGCCAGTTTGCGCATCTCCGCGACTTTGGCGTCGTACTGCGCCTGGGTCAGGGCGCCTGAATCGCGTGCGGCACCCGCCGCGGTCAGCTGGTTGCGGATGTCGAGCGCCTGCGCGTCGCTGATCTGGACGTTCGCGGCCGTAATCGGGGTATTGAAGTCAGGAAAGCCGTTCTTGTTAAGCTGGCCGGTTTCGCCGACGGGCTTACCGTTCGCCGACTTCATCACCACGGCAGTGGGGGCCGCACGCTTGCGCGCGTCTTCCGCCTGCTTTTCGGCGATCGTCTTGCAGCCTGTCAATGTCAGCGCGATGAGACCGCAGACCACGGAATACCGGTAGAAACTTGCCACTATGCCGCCGCCTATCATCGTTTAACCGCCTGGTCTTCATTGTCCGATGCGACTGTTAGATTCGTCGCGGCGGCAAAGCAAGAGCAGGCCTGCTCGTCATTGGAACTTGTATTCCATTTCCCCGCCGATGTACAAACGGAAATGAGATCAAGCACCGCCGCCGGAGAATGACGCGTGAGCGACAGCAAACGGGACGATAGCGCGGGCAAGCCGCCGCCCTCAGATAAGGACGCAGCGTCGGCAGATCCCTACAAGGTAAGGGATGCCGAGGCGATGGCGATGAATTTCGCCCGGGCGCTGGAAAATCTCGGCAAGGCCGCCTCCGCCTGGCTGGCGCCGCGCGAGCGGGGCGACAGGGTCGAAGCGGATGATTCGATGAGCGACATGGTGAAGACCCTGTCGGGCGTCTCGGACTATTGGCTGTCGGACCCGCAGCGCGCCTTCGATGCGCAGACGAGATTGCTGTCCGGCTATTTCGGCCTCTGGACGCAGTCGATGCAGCGGCTGTCGAATCCCAACGAGACGCCACCGCCGCAAGCGCCTATCAAGGACAAGCGGCTTTCAGGCGATGATTGGCAGAGCAATCCCTTCTTCGATTTCCTGCGCCAGACCTACCTGCTGACTTCCGACTGGGCGGAGACGCTGGTGAGCGAGGCGGATGGCCTGGATGCGCATACGCGGCACAAGGCCTCGTTCTACGTCAGGCAGATCATGGCGGCGATCTCGCCGGCCAACTTCATCGTCACCAACCCGCAGCTCTATCGCGAGACGGTGGAGACCAACGCCGAAAACCTGGTACGCGGCATGAAGATGCTGGCCGAGGACATCGGCGCCGGCGGCGGCGAGCTGAAGCTGCGGCAGACCGACATGAGCCAGTTCGCGCTCGGCCGAAACCTGGCGATGACACCGGGAAAGGTGGTGGCTGAGAGCGACATCTGCCAGATCATCCAATACGATTCCGCCACCGACAGCGTCCTCAAGCGGCCGCTGCTGATCTGCCCGCCCTGGATCAACAAGTTCTACATCCTCGACCTCAATCCGGAAAAATCCTTCATCAAATGGTGCGTCGACCAGGGGCATACCGTCTTCGTCATCTCCTGGGTCAATCCGGATGCAAGGCATGCGGAGAAGGACTGGAACGCCTATATCAATGACGGCATCGACCTGGCGCTCGACACCATCGAGACGGCGACAGGCGAGCGCGACGTCAACGCCATCGGCTATTGCGTCGGCGGAACCTTGATGTCGGCGGCGCTGGCTTTGCATGCAGCCAAGGGCGTTGCCCGCGTCAAATCGCTGACGCTGCTGACCTCTCAGGTCGACTTCACCCATGCCGGCGATCTCAAGGTGTTCATCGACGAGGCCCAGTTGCAGGCGCTGGAAAGGCAGATGGGCAGCAAAGGTTATCTCGACGGCTCGAAGATGGCGGCCGCCTTCAACATGCTGCGCGCCTCGGAACTGATATGGCCCTATTTCGTCAACAATTACCTGAAGGGCCAGGAGCCCCTGCCCTTCGACCTGCTCTACTGGAACGCCGATTCGACCCGCATGTCGGCGGCCAACCACCTTTTCTACCTGCGCAGCTGCTACCTCGAGAATGCGCTCAGCGAGGGTAGCATGGTGCTCGACGGCGAGACCTTGTCGCTGAAGGACATAACCATCCCGGTCTACGACCTTGCCACCCGCGACGACCACATCGCGCCGGCCAGCTCGGTGTTCGAGGGGGCAAGATTGTTCGGCGGCGAAGTGGACTTCGTGGTCGCGGGCTCGGGCCATATTTCAGGCATCGTCAACCCGCCTTCGAGGCGCAAGTACCAGTTCTGGTCGAACGGACCCGACACTGAGGATTACGATGCATGGCTTGCCGCTGCCACCGAGACCCCCGGCTCCTGGTGGCCGCACTGGCAGGCCTGGATAGAGGCGCGCGATGCCACGCGGGTTGCGCCTCGCAAGCCCGGCGGCGATGCGTTGAGCCCGATCGAGGACGCCCCCGGTTCCTTCGTGATGCAGGCCTGACAGAGCCTTTTCATTGCAGCGAGCACCCATGCAGTTCGAACGTCCCTTGGTGCCCGCCCGCCTGGTCGCCCGCTACAAGCGCTTCCTGTTCGATGCCGAACTGGAGAGCGGCGGCCTTGTCACCGGCTTCTGCCCGAACACCGGCTCAATGCGCGGGCTGACGACGCCGGGTGCGCGCATCTGGCTGTCGGAGCACGATAGCCCGACGCGCAAGTACCGCCACGTCTTCGAATTGATCGAAGCGGACGGGACGCTGGTCGGCGTCAACACCGCCATGCCCAACCGGCTTGCCGAGGAGGCCATCCTGGCTGGCCGGGTCAAGGACCTCGCGGGTTATGCCGGGCTCAAGCGCGAGCAGAAATACGGTCGAAATTCGCGCATCGACCTGCTCTTGACCGACCCTTCCAAACCCACCACCTATGTCGAGGTCAAGAACGTGCATTTCACCCGGACGCCGGGGCTTGCCGAATTTCCCGATACGGTGACCTCGCGCGGCGCCAAACATCTGGAAGAACTCGGCGACATGGCGGAACGAGGTCACCGCGCGGTGATGCTCTACATCGTCCAGCGCGACGATTGCAGCAGCCTGCGCATCTGCGGCGATCTCGATCCGGGCTATGCACTTGCCTTTGCCCGGGCACAGCGGCGCGGCGTAGAGGCTTTTGCCTTGAAATGCCTGATATCACCGCTTGAAATAACGGCGGCAGGATTGATCCCGATAGACGAACCCGGCATAGCTGCATTACAAACGCGAACGACAATCTTGGACTGAAGGCAGATCATGGTGAACTACATCGAAGCAGCGACGGCGTCGCCCAAGAACACGGGGGCTATCCGCCTTTACGGGGACGACGCTTTCGCCGGCATGCGCAAGGCCTGCCAGCTCACGGCGCGCTGCCTGGACGAAGTCGCGGCCCTCGTCGTGCCCGGCGTCGCCACCGACGTGCTCGACCGCTTCATCTTCGAATTCGGCATGGATCACGGAGCCTATCCGGCAACGCTGAATTATCGCGGCTACACGAAATCGAGCTGCACCTCCATCAACCATGTTGTCTGCCACGGCATTCCCAACGACAAGGGACTGCGCGAGGGCGATATCGTCAATATCGACGTCACCTATGTGCTGGATGGATGGCATGGGGATTCCAGCCGCATGTATCCCGTCGGCCCCCTGAAGCGGGCGGCCGAGCGGCTGCTTGAAGTCACCTACCAATCGCTGATGCTCGGCATCGCCGCCGTCAAGCCGGGTGCGCGCATCGGTGCCATCGGCGAAGCAATCCAGACCTATGCCGAGGCGGAACGCTGCTCGGTGGTGCGCGATTTCTGTGGCCACGGCGTCGGCAGCCTGTTTCACGATTCGCCCAACATCCTGCACTACGGCCGCGCCAGTGATGGCCCGGAAATCCGCGAGGGCATGATCTTTACCATCGAGCCGATGATCAATCTCGGCAAGCCGCACGTTAAGGTGCTGGCCGATGGCTGGACGGCGGTGACCCGCGACCGGTCGCTGTCGGCGCAGTACGAACACACCGTCGGCGTCACCACGACCGGCTGCGAAATCTTCACGCTGTCGCCCGGCGGGCTCGATCGGCCGGGCCTTCCTCCTTATCAAGGGTGAACCATGGCCAAGCGCCCCGGTCTGGACAATGGACTTGGCGAGACAAATCCGGGTGCCGATGCATTGCCGGGCGAACTCGAGCCGGGGCTCTATGACGAGCGGATGTTCTTTGCCGAGCAACCGGCCAAGGGCGGCGACATGCCCAAGCGGATCGATCTCAAGAAGATCGATCCGATGGCCCATGTCCATGGCCACCGCGAGCGGCTGAGGACACGCTTTCGGGAAAACGGCGACGCGGCCCTTGCCGACTACGAGATCCTCGAGTTGCTGCTGTTCCGCCTGATCCCGCGCCGCGACACCAAGCCGATCGCCAAGGCGCTGATCGACCGTTTCCAGACCCTTGGCGGCGTCATGGGCGCTCCGACGGCGCTCTTGCAGGAGGTCAAGGGTGTTGGCGAGGCCGTTGCCCTCGACCTGAAGCTGATGGCCTCGGTCGCCCAGCGGATGCTGAAGAGCGATATCCGCGGCAAGCAGGTGCTCGCCTCCTGGTCCGCTGTCATCGACTATTGCCATAGTGCCATGGCCTATGAACAGCGCGAGCAGTTCCGCATCCTGTTCCTCGACAAGCGGAACACCCTGATCGCCGACGAGGTGCAGGGGCGCGGCACGGTCGACCACACGCCGGTCTATCCGCGCGAGGTGGTGAAACGGGCGCTGGAGCTCTCGGCCACCGCGATCATCCTCGTGCACAACCACCCCTCCGGCGACCCCACCCCGTCGCGCGCCGACATCGACATGACCAAGACCATCGTCGATACGGCAAGGCCGCTCGGTATCGTCGTCCACGATCACATCATCATCGGCAAAGACGGCCATGCAAGCTTCAAGGGCTTGCGGCTGATCTGACACCGTGACATCCGCCCTGAGCTGATCCTTCGGGGCCGCCGCCCCTCTTAGGGCTTTCCGCGGCACGCCGATCAGGCGCATCTCCGTCAAGAATTCTTCACAATCTCTTCAGCTGGCTGTCAGCCTGAAATGGCAGAACGACGTCGGTCGTGACGATGGCATTTCGGTGCCGCACGGCTCGCCGAAATCGATCGTTCCAAGCGCGCCTGCCACTTCGGCTGGCCCCGGAGATACCATGCAGACAGCAGCCCGCTTGCGCCGCTTTCCATCCCTGCGCCGTGTAGCCCGGGGGTTTCTCATATTTGGTATCTTGCCCGCCTTGGCGGTGGTTGGTGGCTTCTACGTCCACATGGTCCTCACCACCAATTTCTATCCGGTCATAGCGGGCGAGCTCTATCGCTCGTCGCAGCCATCTGCAGCGACCATCGCCACGCTTCAAAAGCAGTATGGCATCCGGACGATCATCAACCTGCGCGGCGAGAACAGCGGCCATGGCTGGTACGACGCGGAGGTCGCCGAAGCGAAGGAACTCGGCATCAACCACATCGACTTCCGCATGTCGTCGCGGCACGAACTGACGCAGGAGCGGGCCGCCGACCTGGTGCAGCTTATGCGCGACGCACCAAAACCCTTGCTGATTCACTGCCAGGCGGGCGCCGACCGTACGGGCCTCGCCACCGCTCTTTATCTGGCCGCCATCGACAAGCGCAGCGAGAGGACTGCGGAAGCCCAGATGTCCATCTTCTACGGCCATATCTCGCTGCCGATCAGCGCCGCCTATCCGATGGACGAGACCTTCGAAAAGCTCGAGCCATGGCTGGGTCTGACGAATTCCTGATTGTCCGCCGTTAGACAATCTGTAACATTGCTCCGCTACCGATGAATTGCGCCTATTGTTGCGGCGCAGCAGTGATTCTCGTCTATCCAGCGGAGCCTCAGATGTACCAGTACGATCTCATCGTTGTCGGCAGCGGGCCGGCAGGCCGCAGGGGCGCCATTCAGGCCGCCAAGCTCGGTAAGACGGTCCTGGTCATCGAGCGGGGCAAGCGCGTCGGCGGCGTCTCCGTCCACACCGGCACCATCCCCTCCAAGACTTTGCGCGAAACCGCGCTCAACCTCTCCGGCTGGCGCGAACGCGGCTTCTACGGCCGCGCCTACCGTGTCAAGCAGCAGATCAGCGCCGAGGACCTGCGCCGTCGCCTGCTGATCACCCTCGACCACGAGGTCGAGGTGCTCGAGCACCAGTTCTCCCGCAACCATGTCAACCACATGCGCGGCACCGCGAGCTTCATCGATCCGCGCACGCTGGAGGTTACCAAGGAAGACGGCGAGATCGTCCGCGTCACCGGCAATGCCTTCCTGCTGGCCGTTGGCACGAAACCCTTCCGCCCGAGCTACATGCCGTTCGACCACGCGACCGTGCTCGACAGCGACGAAATCATCGAGATGGACACCCTGCCGCGCTCCATGGTCGTGATCGGTGCCGGCGTCATCGGCATCGAATATGCGACGATCTTCTCCTCACTCGACACCCAGGTGACGCTGCTCGATCCGAAATCGACCATGCTTGACTTCATCGACCGGGAAATCGTCGAGGATTTCACCTATCAGCTGCGCGACCGCAACATGAAGCTGCTGCTCGGCCAGAAGGCCGACAAGGTGACGCGGCTGGAGAACGGCAAGGTCGAAGTCACGCTCGACAGCGGCCGCCGCATCGTCACCGACATGGTGCTGTTTGCCGCCGGCCGCATGGGCGCCACCGACGACCTCAACCTTCCAGCCGCCGGCCTCGAGGCCGACAGCCGTGGGCGCCTCACCGTCAACCCGGAAACCTTCGCCACCAGCGTGCCGCATATCTTCGCCGCCGGCGACGTCATCGGCTTCCCGAGCCTTGCCTCGACCTCGATGGAGCAGGGCCGCATTGCCGCCCGCGT
>Ga0207650_10002704_pt1 | contig 12244 bp, 13 predicted proteins | sample KBSS63metaG_FD_184325 | JGI IMG/M metagenome (GOLD analysis project Ga0207650, IMG submission 184325) | Switchgrass rhizosphere microbial communities from Kellogg Biological Station, Michigan, USA - KBS S6-3 metaG (SPAdes) (version 2) | ecosystem: Host-associated > Plants > Roots > Rhizosphere...
GCGCACGTTCGTCGGCCGCATCGTCTTCGCGGCGCTGTGCGACAAGCTGTTCGACATCGACGAGAAGCTGCAGATCGTGCCGCAACTGGCGACCGGCTACGAGTGGTCGGCCGACAGCAAGACGCTGACGATCAAGCTGCGCAACGACGTCGTCTTCCACGACGGCGAGAAGCTCGACGCGGCGGCGGTGAAGTTCAACATCGAGCGCCACAAGACGATGGCCGGCTCGAACCGGAGCGGCGAGCTGCGACCGGTGGCGAGCGTCGACGTCGTCGACGCGACGACGGTCAAGCTCAACCTCTCGGCGCCGTTCACGCCGATCCTGGCCGCGCTGGCCGATCGCGCCGGCATGATGGTCTCGCCGAAGGCGGCGAAGGCCGAGGGCGCGAACTTCGGCGCCAAGCCGGTGTGCTCGGGCCCGTTCAAGTTCGTCGAGCGGGTTGCCCAGGACCGGATCGTCGTCGAGCGCCATCCGGCCTACTGGAACAAGGCCAACGTCCATTTCGACAAGGTCGTCTACACGCCGATCGTCGATGCGACGGTGCGCCTGGCGAACCTGCGCTCGGGGCAGTTCGACGTCATCGAGCGCGTCGCCCCGTCGGACATCGAAGGACTCAAGAAGGACCAGAACCTGAAGGTCGCGCGCATCACCGAGATCGGCTATCAAGGCATCACGATCAACGTGGGGAAAAGTGAGCAGGCGCAGAAGAACCCGCTCGGCAAGGACGCCAAGGTGCGCGAGGCGTTCGAGCTCTCGCTCGACCGCGCCGGCATCGTCCAGGTGGTGATGGACAACGAGGCGACGGTTGGCAACCAGTGGGTCGCGCCTTCCAACGCGTTCTATGCGAAGAACGTGCCGGTCCCGAAGCGAGACATCGCTCGCGCCAAGGCGCTGCTGAAGGAGGCCGGCGTCCCGAATCCGAGCTTCACCCTCGTCACGCCGACGACGTCGGACGCGCAGCGCCTCGCACTAGTCGTCCAGGCGATGACGCGCGAGGCCGGCTTCAACGTCAAGATCCAGTCGACCGAGTTCGCGACCTCGCTCAACATGGCCGACAAGGGCGACTTCGAGGCCTACGTCCTGGCCTGGAGCGGCCGCGCCGATCCCGACGGCAATCTCTACAGCTTCGACGCCTGCAAGCAGCCGCTCAACTACGCCGGCTACTGCGTGCCCGAGGTCGACGAGCTGCTCAACGCGTCGCGCGCCCAGGGCGCTTCGGCCGAGCGCAAGAAGACCTTCGAGCAGATCGCCGCGCGCGTCCTCAAGGATCGTCCGATCATCTATCTCTACCACCGCAACTGGCTGTGGGCGCACAACGCCAAGCTGGGCGGGGTGCGCGGCATTCCGGACGGGCTGCTGCGGGTCACGGGCCTGAAGATGGGGTCGTGAGCCCCGAGCTCGTCGGCGCGCGGACGATCGGCTCGCCATGATCGAGTTCCTCGTCAAGCGCGTCGCGACGATCCTGCCGACGCTGGTCTTCGTCTCGGTGCTGATCTTCGGGCTGCAACAGCTGCTGCCCGGCGATCCGGCGGTCATCCTTGCCGGCGAGGAGCGCGACCCGAACGTCGTTGCCTACCTGCACCAGAAGCTCCACCTCGACGATCCGCTGCCGGTGCGCTACGGCTACTGGATCGGCGGCGTGCTGCGCGGCGACCTCGGCGAATCGGTGCGGACGCAGCAGCCGGTGCTCGACCTGATCGTCCAGAAGCTGCCGGTGACGATCGAGCTCGCGGTGCTGGCGATGGCGATCGCGCTCCTGATCGGCATCCCGGCGGGCATCGTCTCCGCGGTCGGTCGCGGCACCGCCTGGGACCTCGGTGCCAACGCGTTCGCGCTGTGGGGCCTGTCGACGCCGAACTTCTGGCTCGGCATCCTGATGATCCTGCTGTTCTCGGTGCAGCTCGGCTGGCTGCCGGCGTCGGGCTACGTCAGCCCCCTTGAGGACCTGCGCGGGAACCTGGCGGCGATGATCATGCCGGCGTTCGTGCTTGGCAACGCGATCGCCGCCGTGCTGATGCGCCACACGCGCAGCGCCATGCTGCAGGTGCTCAACGCCGACTACGTCCGCACGGCGCGCGCCAAGGGGCTCAGCGAGCGCGCCGTCGTCCTGAAGCACAGTCTCCGCAACGCGTTGACGCCGATCATCACGCTCGGCGCGCTCGAGTTCGGCACGCTGCTCTCGGGTGCCGTGCTGACCGAGCAGGTGTTCACCATTCCCGGCTTCGGCAAGCTGATCGTCGATTCGGTCTTCAACCGCGACTACGCCGTCGTCCAGGGCGTCGTCCTGGTCACCGCGACGGCCTACATCGCCTTGAACCTGCTCGCCGACATCGCCTACTTCGCGGCCAACCCGAAGCTCCGCGGCCGCTTGTCATGACCGCCATCCTCGGCACCGCCTCCGTCGCCACCGTCGATGATGTGGGTGCGCGCGTACCGCCGCCCGGCGCCTGGCGGCCGGTGTGGCGCAAGCTCAGGCGCCGGCGCAGCGCGATGATCGGCCTCGTCGTCGTCGCGCTCTTCATCGGCGCCGCGCTGTTCGCGCCGTGGCTCGCGCCGTTCGATCCGATCGAGACGAGCTGGAGCGCGATTCGCAAGGCGCCCTCGGCGGCGCACTGGTTCGGCACCGACGACATCGGCCGCGACGTCTTCTCGCGCGTCGTCTGGGGCACGCGCGCTTCGCTGCTCGCCGGCGTCGTCGCGGTCTCGATCGCGGTCGCGCTGGGCGTGCCGATCGGCATGACCGCGGGCCTGGTCGGCGGCTTCGTCGACGCGCTGATCTCGCGCATCACCGACGCCTTCCTCGCTTGCCCGTTCCTGATCCTGGCGATCGCGCTGGCCGCGTTCCTTGGACCGAACCTCACCAACGCGATGATTGCGATCGGCGTCTCGGCGACGCCCATCTTCGTTCGCCTGACGCGGGCCCAGGTCATCAACGTCAAGGTCGAGGAATACATCGAGGCGGCGCGCGCGCTCGGCACCTCGCCGTTCCGGATCGCGTGGCGCCACGTGCTGCCGAACATCCTCGCGCCGGTGATCGTCCAGTCGACGCTGGCGATCGCCGCGGCGATCATCGCCGAGGCGAGCCTGTCGTTCTTGGGCCTCGGCCAGCAGCCGCCGGCGCCGAGCTGGGGCAGCATGCTCAACACCGCCAAGAACTACGTCGACAACGCGCCGTGGATGGCGATCTGGCCGGGGCTGGCGATCTTCCTGCTCGTGCTTTCGTTCAACCTGCTCGGCGACGGCCTGCGCGACGCGCTCGATCCGCGCCAGCGGTGAGGTAGCCCTCGCCGCTCATCGATGCAAGGCACCAGGCCCGAGGGGTGAGAAAATCGAGTCCGCACCTGCTCCAGGAGCAGACTGGCGACCTGAATGCTGAATACCCGAAGGCCTTAACAATGATGAAACCTACCCTGTCGCGCCGCGAAGTCGTCAAAGCGGCTTCCGCGTCGTTGCTCCTCGGCGCGATGCCGGTCGCACGCGCTCAGGAAGCACGCCGCTTCGAGCCGAAGCCCGCAGGCTGGCGCAGCTTCGAGGTCACCACAACCGTGCAACTGCGCGACGCTCAGGGCGGCGCGATCGTCTGGCTGCCGGTCGCCTCGCTCGACACGCCTTGGCAGCGCACGCGCGACACCACCTGGTCCGGCAACGCCGCCGACATGCGCCTGGCCGCCGACGGCGACACCGGCGCTCGCGTCCTGGTCGCTCGATTCGACGCCGGTGTGGCCCAGCCCACTGTCGTCCTGACCAACCGCCTCGAAACGCAGAACCGGGCGGTCGACTGGAGCGCCCGTTCCACCGAACCGGCCGCCGACCCCGCGGACCTGCGCCGCTGGATCGAGCCGAGCGAGCTGATCACTACCGATGGCATCGTCCGCAAGGTCGCACAGCAGATCGTCTCCGGCGCGCGCACCGACCGTGAAAAGGCTCAGCGCATCTACGACTGGACGATCATCAGCACCTACCGCGAGCCCAAGGTGCGGGGCTGCGGCGTCGGCGACATCAAGACCATGCTCGAGACCGGCAACCTGAGCGGCAAGTGCGCCGACATCAACGCTCTCTTCGTCGGCCTTTGCCGCGCTGCCGGCGTTCCCGCGCGCGACATCTATGGCGTGCGCCTGGTGCCGAGCGAATTCGGCTACAAGGAACTCGGCGCCAACCCGGCCAGCCTGAAGGGCGCACAGCACTGCCGCGCCGAGGTCTACCTCAAAGGGCACGGCTGGGTGGCCATGGATCCGGCTGATGTCACCAAGGTCATGCGCCAGGAGACGCCGGAGTGGATCAAGGACGCCGGCCATCCGATCGTGGCGCCGGTGCGCAAGGCCTTGTTCGGCAGCTGGGAGGGCAACTGGATGGGCTACAACAGCGCCAGCGACATCGCCCTGCCGGGAGCGAAGCAGAAGAAGCTCGCGTTCTTCATGTACCCGCAGGCCGAGACCAGCGGCGGGGCCCGCGATCCGTACGACCCGGACTCGTTCTCCTATCAGATCACTGCGCGTGAAGTGAAGGCTTGAGGAACGGCTCGATGAGTTTCGCCGACGCGAACGAGATCTCACCACCGACGGACGGCGCGGCCTCGGTGTTGACGCTGGCCGGAATCGCCGCGCTGCTTGCTTCAGCGTGCTGTGTGCTGCCGCTCGTCTTCGTGGTTGTCGGCATCTCCGGCGCGTGGATCAGCCAGCTGCAGCGGTTCGAGCCCTATTCGCCGTGGCTGGCCGGCTTGGCGCTGATGTCGCTGGGCATCGCCGCCTGGCGGCTGTTCCTGGGCAAGGCGCCGGTCCGCGCGGCCTGTGCGCAGGATGGCGCGACGGCGTGCCGCACGGTCGGTACAGTCGCACGACGCTGGTTCTGGTTCGTCGCCCTGCTCACCGCCGTGCCGCTGGTCGTTCCGCTGCTGGCACCGTTTTTCTATTGAGGTTGTGACATGAAGACGTTGTCTATCGTCGCGGCTGCCTTCGTGGCGGCGGGTTCCGGTGCTGCCATGGGCGCGCCCAAGGAAGTGACGCTCACCGTGCCGACGATGGACTGCGCGACGTGCCCGGTCACGATCAAGGCCGCGCTGCTCAAGGTGCCAGGCGTCACCCGTGCGGTCGTCAGCTATCCACGGCGATCTGCAAAGATCAGCTTCGACGACGCGAAGACCGATGTCGCCGCCCTGACGCGGGCGACCGATCAAGCCGGTTATCCCTCGTTCGTTGCAGAAGGACGCTGAGCCCACGGGCGCGGGCTACCACCTGCGCGAGCTCGGCGCCGCCGACGTCGCGGCGGTGCAGCGATTCTTCGAGGCGAACCCGGAGTACTTCCGGATGGTCAACGGCGAAGGGCCGCGGCCCGGCGAGGCGCAAGCCGAGTTCGCCGACCTGCCGCCGGCCGGCATGCCGTACCGAAAGATGTCGCTGCTCGGCTTCTACGACGGCGCCGGCACGCTGATCGGCGTCGCGACGATCGTCGCCGACTTCATCGTCGAGCACGTCTGGCACATCGGCCTCTTCATCGTTGCGACTGCGCTCCACGGCAGCGGCGTCGCGGCGTCGCTCTACTCGTCGCTCGAGCGCTCGATGATCGACCAGGGCGCGCGCTGGCTGCGTCTCGGCGTCGTCCACGGCAGCGCCCGGGCCGAGAAGTTCTGGCTGCGCTGCGGCTACGTGCAGGTGCGTGAGCGCGGCCCGGTGGCGATGGGCCAGAAGAGCAATCTCCTGCGCGTCATGGCCAAGCCGCTCGCGGGCGGAACGATCGCCGACTACCTCGCCCTCGTCGAGCGCGATCGGCCTGGGGCCACCTGAGGCGCCGACGCCTAGCAGGCTGTTTGCCCCGTCGGTGCCACGGCACACCGATGGGATCGGCATCGAGTCGTGCTCGCGATCCAGGGCAATATACACTTGGATATAGCGCTAGCACGTCGCTCACTTCACGCATGCGATGCCGACACGTCCCGATCGCCGTTCCCTCTCTTTTCATTTCGCTGCCCGCTTTGTCGCCGCGCTGCTGGTCACGGCGAGCGGCCTCGCCGCTGCCGCCGATCTCACCGTCTCCGCGGCGGCGAGCCTGACCAACGCCTTCCAGGAGATCGGCACCGCGTTCGAGGCCGCCAACCCCGGCCAGAAGGTGCAGTTCAACTTCGCCGCGTCGGGCCCGCTGCTGCAGCAGATCGCCAAGGGCGCGCCGGTCGACGTGTTCGCGAGCGCCGACCAGGAGACGATGAACCAGGCCGAGCAGCAGAAGCTCGTCGTGGTCGCGACGCGCACGAACTTCGTTCGCAACTCGCTGGTGGTGATCGTTCCCGCGGATCGCGCGCCGCCGAAGGCCCTCGCCGACCTCGTCGCGCCGTCGGTGCGACAGGTCGCGGTCGGCGTGCCGGCCAGCGTGCCGGTCGGCCGCTACACCAAGGCGGTGCTCGAGAAGGCCGGCCTGTGGGCACAGATCGAGGCGAAGATGATCGGCGCCCAGTCGGTGCGCCAAGTGCTCGACTACGTCGCCCGCGGCGAGGTCGATGCCGGCTTCGTCTACGCGAGCGACGCCGCGCTGATGCCCGGCAAGGTGAGAATCGCTTTCACCGTGTCGACCGAGCAACCCGTGCTGTATCCGATCGCCGTCGTCGCTGCCAGCGGCAACGCCGCGACAGCCGAACGCTTCGTCGCCTACGTCGCTTCGCCGCCGGCGCAAACTGTTCTGGCGCGCTATGGCTTCGGCAAGCCTTGACGCTGCCTGGATTGCGTTAGGCCTCTCGCTCAAGGTCGCGCTCTGGGCGACGGCGCTCGATCTCGTGCTCGGCGTCGCTGCGGGATTCGCGCTGGCGAGGCTGCGATTCCCGGGCCGCGAGCTGGTCGATTCGATCCTGCTGCTGCCGATGGTGCTGCCGCCGACGGTGCTCGGCTATTACCTGCTCGTCGTCGTCGGACGGCGCGGCTGGATCGGCAGCTGGCTCGAAGACACGCTCGGCATCCGCCTGGTGTTCACGTGGCAGGGCGCGGTGCTCGCGGCGGCGATCGTCGCCTTCCCGTTCGTCTGCAAGTCGGCGCGCGCGGCGTTCGAGAACGTCGACGTCCAGCTCGAGCAGGCTGCGCGCGTCCTCGGCCTCGGTGCGGCCGCGGTGTTCTTCCGCATCACCTTGCCGCTGGCCTGGCGCGGCATCCTCGCCGGCGTGCTGCTCGCGTTCGCGCGCGCCTTCGGCGAGTTCGGCGCGACGCTGATGGTCGCCGGCAGTATCCCCGGCCGAACCCAGACGCTGTCAATCGCGGTCTACGAGGCGGTGCAGGCGGGGCGGGACGATCTCGCCAACCTGCTGGTGCTGCTGACGTCGACCGCGTGCATTGCCGTGCTTCTGCTCGCCGGCCGGCTCGCCCCGGCGCGAATTCCGGGACGCTCATGAGGTGGGACGTCGCGATCAGCAAGACCGTCGGCAGCGGCGCGAATCGCTTCGACCTGAACGTCTCGTTCCGCAGCGATGTCGAGCGGCTGGTCCTGTTCGGTCCGTCGGGTGCGGGCAAGACGATGACGCTGAAGGCGATCGCCGGGCTCGTGCGGCCCGACGCCGGGCGCATCGAGATGGCGGGAACGACGCTGTTCGACGCCGAGCGCGGCATCGACACGCCAGCCCGACAGCGCGACTGCGGCTACCTGTTCCAGGAGTACGCGCTGTTCCCGCACCTGAATGTCCGCCAGAACATTGCCTTCGGCCTCGCCACCGGCTGGCGCAATCCGCGCCGCGATGGCGGTGGTGCGGCCGTCGACCGCTGGCTCGACGCGCTCGAGCTGCGCCCGCTCGCGACGCGCTTTCCCGACCAGCTCTCGGGCGGGCAGCGTCAGCGCGTCGCCCTCGCGCGCGCCCTCGCGGGCGAGCCGCGCGCGCTCCTCCTCGACGAGCCGTTCGCGGCGCTCGACGAGCCCTTGCGCAATCGCCTGCGTGCGGAGCTGGCGGAGCTGCAGGCGCGCCTGGCGCTGCCGATCGTCCTCATCACCCACGACCCCGCCGACGTCGATGCCTTCGCCGACGACGTCATCCACATCGATGCCGGCAACGCGATCGCCGCGCCGGTGCAATACCTCGAGGAGCATCCGATGAAGTCGAGCGCCCGCAACCAGCTCGTCGGCACGGTCAGCGCCATCGTTGCTGGCGCGGTCAACGACGAGGTCGAGATCACGCTTCCCGGCGGGCAGCGCGTCGTCGCCGTCGTCACGCGCGAGAGCACCGAGCGTTTGGGCCTTGCCGTCGGTTCGCCGGCGTTTGCGCTGGTCAAGGCGTCTTCCATCGTTGTCGTCGCGGACGCCGGATCGACGCTGCTCTCGGCGCGCAACCAGCTCGCCGGCACGGTCGTCAGCCTACAGCCGGGTGCTGTCAACGCCGAGGTCGAGATCGACGCCGGCGGCGTCCGCATCGTCGCCATCGTCACCCAGGCGAGCGCGCGCGCGCTGGGCCTCGCGCCGGGCGTTCCGGCGCTCGCGGTGTTCAAGGCGTCGAGCGTGATCGTCGGCGTGACGCGCTAGAGCGCGCAGGCGCTGGCGGCGTGGCAAGCTCGAGCAGGCGCGCCAGGTCCTTCGCGCAGGCGCGCGCCGCCGTCGCCTCGATCCGGCGGTAGACGGCAATGAGCTCGGCACCCAGCGCAGTGAGCGCGCTGCCGCCGCCGCGCTCGCCGCCGATTGCAGACTCGACCGCTGCGCTCGCCAGCGATCCGTTCAGCTCGTCGACCAGGACCCAGGCGCGCCGGTACGACATGCCGATCGACTTCGCGGCCGCGGTGATCGAGCGTGTGTCGCGGATCGCCTCGAGCAGCGCGATCTTGCCGGGACCGACGAAGATCGCCTCGCCCGCCGTGACTCGCAGGCGAAAGCGGGCGACGGGGCTTGGTGCGGACGTTAGTGGCGGGCGGGTCGGCATGGTGTCGGCGCCGCGAAGGCAAGGTGCCGCGCGCCGCGATCCCCTTATACCAATCGTTTTTGCAGTGACCGATAGACCCCGCGGCCATGTTCTCGGTCCCGATGAGTAAGCCGCACGCGATGATCGCCTTCGCGCTGGCGGTGGTCGGCGCGCCGTGCGCGGCGGTGTGTCCGGCCGATCCTGCCGCGCCGGCCGAGACGCTGCTCTCGCTTCGCTTCGCCGCCGAGGCGCCCATTCGCCTCGACCGGCGCGCGCTCGTCGCGCTCGGCGAGCAGCAGCTGACGCAACGGCGCAGCGTCGGTGCCTCGGCTAGCGCCTCGGCGCCGGCGCTCGAGCAGTCGATCGCCTACTCAGGCGTGACGCTCGGCCGCGTTCTCGCCGCCGCCGCCGGCGACGACCGCCAGGGCCGCGACCAGCGCAGCTGGGTCTTCGAGGCCGTCGCGACCGACGGCTATCGCGCGATCTTCAGCTGGGGCGAGCTGTTCAATATCGATGCCGCAGAGCAGGTTCTCGTCATCACGGCACAGGACGGCCAGCCGCTCACGGCCGCCGCGGGGCCGCTTGCGCTGCGTGCGCTCACCGACCACCGGCCGGGCCCGCGCCATGTCCGGAACCTGTGTGCCATCGTGGCGCGTCCGCTGCCGCCGGCGGACCGATGATCCTGTCGAACGCGACGCCTCGGTGAACGCGCCTCGGCGCCGCTAGCGAGCGCCCGGCACCGCGCCCATCACTGCGTCGGGCAGCGCGGTCGCGATCCCCGGCACGAGGCAGATCAGCACGACCGCGACGAACATCAGGCCGACGAAGGGCAGCACGCCCCAGATGATCTGGCCGAGCGTGATGTCGGGGGCGATGTTCTTGATCACGAACAGGTTGAGGCCGACCGGCGGGTGGATCAGCCCGGCCTCCATGACGATCGTCATCAGGACGCCGAACCAGATCAGGTCGAAGCCGGCAGCCTTGAGCGGCGGCAGGATGATCGGCGCGGTCATCAGGATGATGCTCACCGGGGGCAGGAAGAAGCCGAGGATGACGACGAGGAACAGGATCGCCGCCAGCAGCAGCCACTTCGAGAGGTGCAGGTCGACTATCCACTGCGCCATCGACTGGCTGATGTGGAGGTAGCTCATCACGTACGAGAACAGCAGCGACATGCCGATGATGAACATCAGCATGGTCGACTCCTTCAGCGTCGCCGACAGGATGGGCGTCAGGTCGCGGACGCGCCAGACGCCGTAGACGACGGCGATCAGCACCAGCGCGAGAAGGGCGCCGAGGCCTGCGGTCTCCGACGGCGTCGCGAAGCCGCCGTAGAGGGCGATCATGACGCCGATCAGCAGGATCACGAACGGCAGCACGCGCGGCAGCATCTCGACCTTCTGGCGCAGCGTGAAGACGTCGACGTCGAGCATCGCCGAGGCGGTGCCGTGGCTGGCGTGGGCGGCGATCGCGTTCTTGTGCTCGCGCCGGTAGCGCATCACGGCATAGGCGGCGAACAGCCCGACCAGGAGCGCGCCGGGGCCGATGCCGGCGAGGAAGAGCCGGCCGAGCGATTGCTCGGCGGCGACCGCGTACAGGATCATCGTGATCGACGGCGGCAGCAGGATGCCGAGCGTGCCGCCGGCGGCGATGATCCCGGCCGCGAATCCCGGCGAGTAGCCGCGCTTCCTCATCTCCGGGATGCCGGCCGAGCCGATCGCCGAGCACGTCGCCGGGCTCGATCCGGCCATCGCCGCGAAGAGGGCGCAGGCGAACACGTTGGCGATGCCCAGGCCGCCGGGGACGCGGCTCATCCAGGCGTGCAGCGCCGCGTACAGGTCCTGGCCGGCGCGCGATCGGCCGATCGCGGCGCCCTTCAGGATGAAGAGCGGGATCGAGAGCAGGGTGATGCTCGCCATCTCCTCGTAGACGTTCTGAGTGATCGTGTCGAGCGAGGCCGCCGGCATGAAGAACGCCATGAAGACGACCGCGACCGCGCCGAGCGCAAAGGCGATCGGCGCGCCCGACATCATGAAGAGCAGGGTGACGGCAGCGAACAGCAGCCCGATCGCGAGCATCGACATCAGCGGCCCTCCGCCACGACGGCGCGCGCGTGGTTGACGCTGGCGGCGACGTGGACGACGAGCTGCAGCGCGAGCAGCGTCATGCCGACCGACATCAGCGAGTAGGGGATCCAGAGCGGCGGCGCCCACGACGACGACGTCGTCTGCTTGTCGACCCAGGCCTCGTGCAGGAGCGTCCACGACTTCCACGCGAACAGGCCGCAGAAGGCGAGGCACAGCAGGTCGACGCCGATGCGGCGGAACGCGTCGGCGCGCTTCGAGAGGAGAGTGGACACCGCCTCGATGCCGACGTGGCCGCGGATCGACTGCACGAAAGCGCCGCACAGGAAGGTCGCGCCGACGAGCAGGAAGACCGCGGTCTCGTCCTGCCAGTCGGTCGACGACTTGAAGAGGTAGCGCGTGACGACGCTCGAGGTCAGGACGAGCGAGGCCGCGAGCAGCGCCAGCATGCCGAAGCCGACCATGACGCGGTTGGCCATGGCGAGCGCGCGCGCCAGCGGCATCAAGGCGCGCGGCGTCGCCCGGTCGATGCCGGTTCTCGCGCCGGTCGCGGCCGCTTCCGGCGGCAGGCTCGCGCCGGAAGCGAGCAACGCCGCGTCGGCGCCCATCCCGTGCGGCAGACCGCCGCCGGGATTGCTCACGCGATCAGCTTTTGCGCCGCCTTCAGGAGCGCGGCCGAGGTCTCTCCGCGCTCGCCGTAGTCCTTCCACGCCGTGTCGCGGGCGATCGCCTGCCACTTGCGCACCGTCGGCTCGTCGAGGTCGTAGACCTTGGCGCCCGCCTTCGCGTAAACGTCGGCAGCGATCTTGTCGTCGGCGCGCGCGGCCTCGGTCGCGAACTTCTCCTGCTCCGCGCCGGCCTGCATGATGATGTCCTGCTGCGCCTTCGGCAGCTTGGCGAAGATCTCCTTCGACATCAGCAGCGGCTCGAACATGAACCAGTACGCCTTGTTGCGGCCGCTGGTCAGGTGCTTGGCGATCTCCTCGAGCTTGAACGAGATGAAGCTGGTCGACGAGGTCATCGCCGCGTCCATCGCGCCGGTCTGCATCGCTGCGTAGATCTCGTTCGAGGGCAGCGAGATCACCGATGCGCCGGCCGCCTTCAGCATCATGTCCATTTCGCGGCTGCCGCCGCGCACCTTGAGGCCCTTGGCGTCCTCGGGCTGGACCAGAGGCGCGGCGCGGCTGGCGACGCCGCCCGCCTGCCAGATCCAGCTGAGGACGACGATGCCCTTCTCGTCGAGCGTCTTGGTGAGCAGCTTGCCGACCTCGCTCGTCTTCCACTGCGCGCCGACCTCGTAGCTCGGCA
>Ga0207650_10002707_pt1 | contig 12239 bp, 9 predicted proteins | sample KBSS63metaG_FD_184325 | JGI IMG/M metagenome (GOLD analysis project Ga0207650, IMG submission 184325) | Switchgrass rhizosphere microbial communities from Kellogg Biological Station, Michigan, USA - KBS S6-3 metaG (SPAdes) (version 2) | ecosystem: Host-associated > Plants > Roots > Rhizosphere >...
CTTCAGCATCAGAAACAGCGGCAGCATCGCGACCTGCCCGGGAATCACGAGCGCGCCCAGCAACGCCTTGAAGATCGCGTCGCGACCGCGAAAGCGCAGCTTCGCGAACGCGTAGCCGGCCATCACGTTGAAGGTCACCGAGATCAGCGTCGCCAGCACCGCGATCGCGAGGCTGTTGAACACGTAGCGGACCATGCCGATGCTGCCGAACAAGGTGCGATAGTGGTCGAGCGTGAACGCCGGCGGCAGCAACGGCGCCGGCAAGGCGCTGGCCGCGCCGGCCGGCATCAGCGAGACCGACAGCATCCACAGAAGCGGGAACACGCTCACCGCCGCGAGGCCGGCGAGCAGGCCGTTCACGACCCAGACCGCGAGGCGCGGGTTCATCGGCTCCCCGCCGGATCGCGGTCGAAGCGCAACAGCCCGGCGCTGACCGCGAAGACGATGAGGAACAGCAAGAACGCCACCGCCGACGCGTAGCCGAGGTTCCACCAGCGAAAGCCCTCCTCGTACATGAAGTACAGGACGCTGACGGTGCTGCGCAGCGGCCCGCCCTGCGTCATGACGTACGGCTCGGCGAAGAGCTGGAAGTAGCCCGCGAGGGTCATGATGCCGACCATCACGAGGGTCGGGGTGAGCAGGGGAAACGTCAGGTCGGTGAACTGCCGCAACGGCCCGGCGCCGTCGACGCGGGCCGACTCGTACAGCTCGCCAGGGATCGCCTGCAGCGCGGCCAGCAGGATCACCATGTTGTAGCCGAAGTTCTTCCAGGCTGCGAACAGGATGATCGCCGGCATCGACCAATGCGGGTCGCCCAGCCAGTCGACAGGATCGATGCCGATGGCGGACAGCGCCTGGTTGATCAGCCCGTAGCGCGTGTGCAGCAGGTAGCGCCAGATGACCGCGACGGCGACGACGGTGGTGACCACGGGCGCGAACAGCGCGGTTCGAAAGAAGCCCTGCCACTTCGCGACGCGGGCGTTGAGCAGTAAGGCGGTGCCCAGCGAGAGGCCGATCGACACCGGCACACCGACGGCGACGAAATAGAGCGTGTTGGCGAGCGCCTGCCAGAACGGTGGCGCCTGGAGCAGTCGCAGGTAGTTGTCGAGGCCGACTAAGCGCACCGTCGAGAGATCGGAGAGGCCGTAGAGGTCGAAGTCGGTGAGGCTGAGCGCAAGGCCCATGACGACCGGCAGCGCGAAGAAGACAGCGATGACCGCCAGCGCCGGTGCGGCCAGCGCCCAGCCGACGACGCCGGTTCGCGTCATCGCCGGCCGTCGCCCGCCTGGGCGCGCGTGCGCAGCCAGCGGCGCTTCTCGAGCAAGGCATCGACCCACGCGTCGAGCTGCGTCGTCGCTTCGGCGATGTCCTGGTTGCGTGCGACCACGCGCTCGGCGGTGAGCTGCATCGCCTGGAAGATACGCTCCCATTCGGGGATCTTCGGCGCGGCGCGCACGCGCTCGAGCTGGCGGGCGAACGCCTGCGACGGCGCATCGGTCGCGAGCGCGGCGGTTCGCCAGGCGCTGCGGCGCGGCGGCAGGTTGCCCGTGAGGGCGTGAAAGCGCTGCATCGTCGCCGGCTCGCTGAGGTACTCGACCAGGCGCCACGCCGCGGCCTTGCGCGGCGAGCGCTTGAAGATCACGAGGCTCGAGCCGCCGGCGGTCGAGAAGCCCGGCCCGTCGGGGCCCGGCAGCGGTGCCGTCGCCCAGTCGCCCTGTCGCTCGCGCGGCAGCCGACGACGGAACTCGCCGATGTTCCAGGGCCCGCTGACGTAGAACGCGAACAGGCCGCGCCCGAACTCGTCCCAGACGTTCGAGATCTGGCTGGCGCTCATCGCCGGGGCAAGGCCATCGCGGAAGACGCCTGCGTAGAAGCCGAGCGCGCGGCGGAATGGCGCCTGCGAGAACGCGCCGCGGGTGTCGTTGTCGGCGAGCAGCGCGCCCTGCTGCAATGCCAGCGCATAGAGCGGGTCCGGCTCGTTGAGGGGAAGCAGCGCGCCGTAGATCTTGCCGGCGCCGAGCTGGCGGACGGCGCGCATGGCGGTCAGCCACTCGGCCCAGCTTTGCGGCGGCTGCGGGTGGCCGGCCGCACGCAGCAGGTCGCTGCGATAGAAGAGCACGCGCGTGTCCACGTACCACGGCAAGCCGAACAGGCGGTCGCCGCCGGGCGTGCGCATGACGTTCGTGTCGAGGATGCCGGCGAAGTAGTCGTCGCGCGCGATGCCGGCGCTCGCCACCGCTGCATCGAGCGGCTCGAGCGCGTCGAGCGCGCTGAGCTCGGGCAGCCACGTGTTGCCGAGCTGGCAGAGGTCGGGCAGCGAATCCCCGGCATAAGCCGTCAGCAGCTTCTCGTGCGCCGCCGTCCAGGGCAGCTGCTGCACGTGAACGCGAATGTCGGGATGGCGGGAGTGAAATACCGGAAGGAGCTCGGCCACGACCTCGGCCTCCCGCCCCATCGCCCAGAAGTCGAGGGCGCCGTGCGGATCGTCGGAGCGGCCGCAGCCGGCGACGGTGAATGCGGCGGTGCCGGCCGCGAGCTTCAGCAGCGCCTGCCGGCGCGCCTCGCTGGGAGGCCCGTTCGGGCGCATGGCGCCGGGCCTGTGGCTCAGCCCGAGCTCGCCAGCCAGCCGCCCTCGAACCCGGCCCGCTGCAGGCCGCGCTGCAGCGGCTTGCACTGGCGCATCGCGTCCCAGACGAACTCGTTTCGGTAGTTGCCGATCATCGCCAGGATGGGGCCCTGGTCGATGCCGATGGAATCGCTGGCGATCCAGCCGAAGGCGGGATCGATGCGACCGTCGCTGAGCTTGACATCGGTGGCGGTGAGGCTGCGGTTGAACGAGTCGACGAAGCCGAATTTCGAGTAGATGAACTTGCCGTAGCGCGCGTGCATCTCCTCGACGGCCGGGATCACGATCTCGGGCGCGAAGGGCAGCGACGACAGCGCGGCGGTGGGGGCGATGGTGCCGTCGTCGATGGTGCCGAAGCGGCCGGCGCCGCGCGCCGAGTAATCGAGGTAGTAGCGGAAGCGGTTGTTGCGGTCGAACTCGCGCAGCTTGCCGGGGCCGTCGCAGGCGGTGAATCCCCAGACGTTGGCGCCGTATTCGAAGAAGCCCTTCGGATTCGCGATCGCGTAGGCCCGTTGCGCGTAGACCGCACGGCGCGTGTTCTCGAAGTAGTCGATGTCGCGCTGGCGCATCGTCGCGTCGCGGATGCCGCGGAAGTCGATCCACACGTGCGAATACTGGTGCCCGAACAGCGGCGCGAAGCTCAGGTGTTCGTAGCCCATGAAGCGGCCCCACGCGTGGCGATAGCTCTCCGACCACGCGGCCCAGGCGCTCTCGCCGACCGGGTGGGCCGGCGAGCCGAGCGCCAGCAGCACCACCAGCATCGCCTCGTTGTAGCCCGCCCAGTCATAGGGAATGTGTCCCTTTTCGGGACTCCAGCCCATGCTGATGAGGGAGCCGCGCACCTGCGCCCACTTCCAGTCGATGCGCCAGTAGATCTTGTCGACCGCGTCGCGGATCTCGACCTCGTCGGGATGCTCCGAATCGAAGTAGGCCTGCGCATGGAGCATGCCGGCGAGCAGCAACGCGGTGTCGACGGTCGAGAGCTCGCTGTGCCAGGCACGCGCGCCGGTCTTCATGTCGATGAAGTGATAGAAGAATCCCTTGTGGCCCGCCTTGCCGCGCGGCTGCGGCCCTTGCGGCGCGTCGCGGAAGAAGCGCACGGTGGCGAGCGTGCGCTCGCGGGCCAGGTCGTGGCCGACGTAGCCGCGGTCGACGCCGATCGCGTACGCCGTCAGTGCGAAGCCGACCGCCGCGATGCTGCATGGCGACTTGCTCGGATAGCGGTCGGGCACCAGGCCGTTGACGGGGTTGCCGATGCCCCAGAAGAAGTCGAAGGTCCGTCGCTCGATGTCATCGAAGAGCGGCGGCAAGGGAACTTGCGCTCCGAGCGTCGGCGGCGCCGTGGGCTTCGCCGCGCTCGACGACGCGTCGGCCGCGCTCGTGTCGTAGGCCCGATTGCGTAGCAGGTCGGGCACCAGCGGGTCGGGAACCAGGCTCGAGCAACCCACCAGCGGGCTGAGCGCCATGGCGCCGCCGGACATCAGCAGCGCGCGTCGTCTTGCGTCCATGGGGCTGGTTCCTAACGCAAGGATGTTCGCAGCAGCGGACGTCGCGAGTCAATCGGTGCCGGCGAGGGCGGCGCCTTGCGTCGCGATCACGTCGGCGTAGAACCGGGCGCTGTCCTTCGGCGTCCGCTCGAGCGTCTCGAAGTTCACGTGCACCAGGCCGAAACGCTTCGAATAGCCGAGCGACCACTCGAGGTTGTCGAACAGCGACCAGGCGAAGTAGCCGCGCACGTCGACCCCTTGCTGGATGGCCGCGTGCACCGCGCGCAGGTGCGAGCGGTAGTAGTCGATGCGCAGCGGGTCGGCGACGTGGCCGCCGCTTGCCGCTGGCGGATCGTAGAAGGCTGCGCCGTTCTCGGTGACGTACTGGGGGATGTCGCCGTAGCGCTTGCGAACCCACGACAGCGTGTCCGTCAGGCCCTGCGCGAAAACTTCCCAGCCCGTCTCGGTGTAGGTCGCCTGCTTCTGCCGGACCGGCACCGCCTTCAGCGGCCACGACGTCTCGTCATGCCGCACGACGTTGCGGGTGTAGTAGTTGATGCCGAGGAAGTCGATCGGCTGGCGGATCAGGTCGAAGTCTTGCTGCGGCCAGTCGGGCCACGCCTCGGCGAAGATCTCGGCCATCTCTTCCGGATAACGGCCATGGAACACCGGGTCGAGGTACTGCCGGTTCATGTACGCCTCGGCTCGCCGGGTCGCCGCGAGATCCTGCGCTGACGTCGACGCCGGGTACTTGGGCTCGATGTTGACCACCAAGCCGACCTGGTGCTTGCCGATCGCGCGGTAGGCCTGCACCGCCTTGCCGTGCGAGCGCAGCAGGTGATGCGAGGCGATCGGCGCCTCGAAGCGGTTCTTGTGGCCCGGTGCGAGGGCGCCGTGAAGATAGCCGCCGTCGGTCACGACCCAGGGTTCGTTGAGAGTCGCCCACAGCTTCACGCGGTCGTCGAGCCGGCGAAACATCACGCTCGCGTAGTCGGCGAACCAGTCGGCGACGTCGGGATTCAGCCAGCCGCCGCGATCGTCGAGCGCCGTCGGCAAGTCCCAGTGGAAGAGCGTCGCCATCGGCTCGATGCCGTTGGCGAGCAGGGTGTCGACCAATCGCTCGTAGAAGCCCAGGCCGGCTTCGTTCACCCTGCCCCGGCCTTCCGGCAGGACACGCCCCCACGCGATGCTGAAGCGGTAAGCCGTCAGACCGAGCCGCTTCATCAGGGCGACGTCGTCTTCCATGCGCTGGTAGTGATCGCAGGCGACGTCGCCGGTGTCGCCGTCCTTGGTCAGGCCCGGGGTGCGCAGGAAGCGGTGCCAGATGCTGGACCCGGCGCCGTCGGCCAACGGCGACCCCTCGATCTGGTACGCCGACGTGGCGGCGCCCCACAGAAAGGATCTCGAGAAGTCGTAGGTCATGGCTCAGCCGTCTGAGGGAATCTATCGCTGCAATGCCGCACGCACAACGCCATCGACGTGCGTATTTGGCGGTCGTTGTTCTCTTGTCGAATGGCGTGCCACGCTCTTGACAAGGCGCGCGACGGATTCCCGGCCAAGGGTCGCCATGCGCGCGGGCGCCGCTGCGGACGCTGCAGCCATTCTGGAGTCGGCGCCGCGCCGGTGCGTGGGGTGAAGCGAGAATGAGGTGATGAAAATCTCGCCGCCGACCCTGACAATCGACGACGTCCGCGCCGCCGCCGCGCGCATCGCCGGCGAGATCGGCGAGACGCCCTGCCTGGCGTCGCGAACACTGTCGCAGATCTGTGGCTGCGCCGTCTTCCTCAAATTCGAGAATTTGCAGTTCACCGCCTCGTTCAAGGAGCGCGGCGCGCTCAACAAGATGGCGCAGCTCACGCCCGCCGAGCGCGCCAAGGGCGTGCTCGCGGTCTCGGCCGGCAACCACGCCCAGGCGGTCGCCTACCACGCGCAGCGCATGGGCATTGCGGCGACCATCGTCATGCCGCGCTTCGCCTCGAGCGTGAAGGTCGAGAACACGCGCGGCTTCGGCGCCGAGGTCGTCCTTGTCGGCGACACCTTCGAGGACGCGCGTGTCGCCGGCCTGAAGCTCGCCGACGAGCGCGGCTACACCGTCGTCCATCCGTTCGACGACTTGGCGGTGATCGCCGGGCAGGGCACGGTCGCCCTCGAGATGCTCGCCGAGCAGCCGGAGATCGACACCCTGGTCGTCGCCATCGGCGGCGGCGGCCTGATCGCCGGCATGGCGACGGCGGCGAAGGCGCTGCGCCCTGACCTGCACGTCGTCGGCGTGCAGACCGAGCGCTTTCCGGCGGCGTGGAACGCGATCCACGACGGCCATCGCGAAAGCCGCCAGGCGACGATCGCCGACGGCATCGGCGTCAAGTCGCCCGGGACGCTGACGCTGCCCGTCATCCGCGCCCTCGTCGACGACGTCGTCCTGGTCTCCGAAGATGACATCGAGCAGGCGATCCTGATGCTGCTCGAGATCGAAAAGACGGTCGTCGAAGGCGCCGGCGCGGTCGGCCTCGCGGCGCTGATGAAGGAGCCGGCGCGCTTCGCCGGAAAGAAGGTCGGCCTAGTCCTCTGCGGCGGCAACATCGAGCCGTTGGTGCTGGCCGAGATCATCGAGCGCGGCATGGTCAAGTCGGGCCGGCTCGTTCGCCTGCGCGTCGACGTCCGCGACGTCCCCGGCGCGCTCGCCGACGTCGCTGCGTTGCTCGCCCGCCTCGGCGCCAACATCGATGAGGTCCAGCATCAGCGGGCGTTCACTTCCCTGTCGGTCGAGCGGGTCCAGATCGAAGTCGTCGTGCAGACGCGCGGCGCCGCCCACGTCCAGGCGATCCTCGAGGCGATGCGCGCCGAGGGCTACGACGCCGAGCGCATCGGCTGATCGCAGTCGCCGCCGCCGACATCCAGATGCGCCGCCGCCAGCTTCTCCTCGCCCCGGCCTCCCTGCTCCTTGCCCGAGATCCGCTCATGGCGGGCACTCGATCGCCCGCCTCGTCGTTCGCGCACGAGGAGGCCGGCGCGGTGGCGCTCGCGCTGGCGATGGCCGAGGGACGAGCGACTTCGGAACGAATCGTGCGCGACTGCCTGGCGCGGATCGAGGCGATCGACCGGAAGGGGCCGCGCCTGCTGAGCGTCATCGAGATCAATCCGGACGCACTCGCGATCGCCAAGGCACTCGACGGCGAGCGCAAGGCCGGCCGCCTGCGCGGGCCGCTTCACGGCGTGCCGGTGCTGGTCAAGGACAACATCGCGACCGGCGATCGCATGAGCACGTCGGCGGGATCGCTCGCCTTCGACGGCGTTCGCGCGCCGCGCGACGCCCACGTCGTCAAGCGGTTGCGCGATGCCGGCGCGGTGATCCTCGGCAAGAACAACCTCAGCGAGTGGGCCAACATCCGTTCGTCGCGCTCGGTGAGCGGCTGGAGCGCGCGCGGCGGCCTGACCCGCAATCCCTACGCGCTCGACCGCAGCACGAGCGGGTCGAGCTCGGGCACCGCGGCGGCCGTGGCAGCGAGCCTGGCGTCCCTCGGCGTCGGCACCGAGACCGACGGCTCGATCGTCTCGCCGGCGTCGATCTGCGGCCTGGTCGGCCTGAAGCCGACGGTCGGCCGGCTCAGCCGCGACGGCATCGTGCCGATCTCGCCGAGCCAGGACACGCCGGGTCCGATGACCCGCAGCGTCGCCGACGCGGCGCTGCTCTACGCGGCGATGGCCGGCCGCGACGGCGCCGATGCGGCGACGTCGGCCGCGCCCGACAAGCCCGGGCCGGCCGCGATCGCCCTGCCCGACGATGCGCTGCGCGGCGCCCGCATCGGCGTCGCGCGCGCCTACTTCACCGGCTTCGACGAGCTCGACGCCTTGATCGACCAGGCGATCGTCGTCATGAAGCGCGCCGGCGCAGAGATCGTCGATCCGGTCGACCTCGCGCTGCCGACTTACTCGGACGCCGAGCTGCGCGTCCTGCTCTACGAGCTCAAGGCGAGCCTGCCGCGCCACCTCGCGACCTTCGCGCCGGGCGCGAAGGTGAAGACGCTTGCCGATGCGATCGCCTTCAACCGCGCGAACCGCGAGCGCGAGATGCCGTGGTTCGGCCAGGAGCTGTTCGAGAAGGCCGAGGCGTACGGCGGGCTCGACGCGAAGGAATACCTCGATTCGCTCGCCGAGTGTCGCAAGGGCGCTCGGGACGACGGGCTCGACCGGGTGCTGAAGGCGAATCGCCTCGATGCGCTGGTCGCGCCGACCGGCGGACCGGCGTGGCTGATCGATCCGGTGAACGGCGACCACTTCGCCGCGAGCTTCTCGTCGCCGGCGGCGGTGGCGGGATATCCGCATCTCACGGTTCCGGCCGGGTTCGTGCGCGGCCTGCCGGTCGGCCTGTCGTTCGTCGGCCCGGCGTGGAGCGAAGCGAGGCTGCTCGCGTTCGGCCATGCCTATGAAAAGATCAGCGCGAATCGCCGGCCGCCGACGTTCGCGCGCCGGACCACGCCCGAGTGAGCCGCGCCCGCTGAAACGACAAAGCCCGCCTACGCGGGCTTTATGCGAACCGGTTGCTGCCTAGCGGCGCCGGCGCCGGCGTGCGACGAAGCCGACGAGTGCCGCCCCCATCAGAACCGTCGCCCAGGTGCTCGGTTCAGGAATCGCCGAGACCTGCAGGTTCAGGTTGCCGGTGCTCGTTCCCGCCGTCGTGCGCGAAACGGTCGTGCCGATCGTCAGCGAGTACGGGCTCGCGGCGGGCGCGAACACGTTCGATGCGGTTGCGGAGAACGAGGCGGTCGTGAACGGACCGACCGAGCTGAGCAGGTTCGCGCCGGAGAACTGGAACTCCGTGTTGCTCGTGCCGCCCCAGGCGCGACCCTGAACGCTGCCGCTGCCGCCGGAATTCGTGCCGCCGAGGGTGAGCGCGAACTGGCCGCCGGAGAGGAAATCGGTATCCGAGGCGTACAGGAAGACGTTGCCGGCGCCCGACCCGGTCACCACGAACGACAGGTCGAGCTGCGGCGCGGTCGCGCTGCCGATCACCGGCTTGCTCTGCGACGTGTTGACCTCGAGCGTGTAGCCGAACGCCGATGTCGCGAAGCTGATCGCTCCGGTCATCCCGATCAAATCGCCGACCGCGTTGTCTTGGACGAGGACGTCATCACCGCCCGCGCACTGGAGGTCGTTGCAGATCCGGGCGACGAAGACGGCGTTCGCTGGCGCGCTCATACCCATCGCGCACGCCAGCACCGCAACGACGCTGAGGGCCTGTCGGGCAATCTTGGTCATGGGGTTACCTTGACTTGGCTGCATTGGCTACCCCGTGCTCACGGGGAAGGGGGACCGATCATGCGCCGTCTGTCCAGCTCGAGCAATGAAAGCACCCCCCTGAATAAGGGGGTCTAGCCCGATTTACTTTCTGGACTCGGCCTGCGGCCGTCCCGGGCTGGGCGCTCTGCGCAGGACCACGTAGAGGCCCTCGACAACCTGGCCCTGGTCCTCCCGCACCGGCGCGTCCTTCATCGCGACGACCGCGAAGCCGTGCTGCGACGCCAGCCGCTCGAGGTAGGCCCTGGAGTGCGCATAGCGCAGGCTCGGCAGCAGGCGCAGGCCATCGCCGTCGCTGTCGAGCGACTCGACCGAGAAGCAGAACACGCCCTCGGTCATCGCACGCTCGAGACGGGCGAAGACCGGCTCGAGGTCGCCGACGTAGATAAAGACGTCGGCGGCGAGGACGAGATCCCAATGCTCTTCGCCGGCGCCCAGGAACTCGACGATGTCGCCGTGCTCGAGGCGGTCGTAGACGTCGAGCGAGCGGGCCTTCTCGATCATTCGCGCCGACAGGTCGACGCCGGTCAGCCGATCGACCATCGGCCGCACCAGCGGGCCGCACAGCCCGGTCCCGCAGCCCAGATCGAGCGCCGAGCGGAAGCGCGTGCCGGCCCCGCAGGTCGCGACCAGCTGATCGACCAGCTGGCGGTGCGCCTGGTAGCGCAGCGCGCCGACGAGGTGGCTGTCGAACTCGTCGGCATAGCTGTCGAACAGGCCGGCGACGTAGGCGGCCGGTGCGGTCGCAGGTGCCGCGCCGGCCTCGACCGAGGCGAGGTAGAACGCGTTGAGATCCCCGTCCGCGCCATGGCGCAGCGCCTCGCGGAATGCATGCGCGGCCTCGTCGAGGCGATGCATCTCGCGCAGCAGCGTGCCGCTGGCACTCCACGCCGCGGCATGGTGCGGATCGCTCGCGAGCAGGCGCCGGAAGGCGGCCAGCGCTTCCTCTGCACGGCCGAGCCGGGCGAGCGCCGTGGCGCGATGGAGCAAGGCGTCGGCGCTCCCGGGCTCGGTCGCAAGTGCTGCATCGGCGCTCTCCAGCGCATCGGCTGGCCGGGCCTGCTGCAACTGGACGGCGGCGAGGTTGATGAGCGTCGATGCCCGTCCCGGAACGAGCGTGAGCGATGCCCGGTAGAGCCGCTCGGCCTCGCCGAGATCACCCGCCTGCTGGCGCCCGAGCGCCGCGAAGAAGTGAGCCTTGGCCTGCTCGAACCGATCGTCCACCGGCGCGGATCGGCTAGGCCAGCGCCGACCGGTAGAGGGCGAGCAGCTTGCCCCAGGCGCGCTCGGCATCGGCAGCGCTGTAGATTGGCGCGCCGGCCTCGGTCGGCATGTCGGGAACGCACCAGCCGTGGCGCGCCGGATAAACCTCGATCTCGGCGGGCACGCTGCCGGCGGCGAAGGCGGCGCGCAGCTTGTCCTTCGCCTCGGGCTGGCGCTGATCGTCGTTCGCGGCGACGCCGACGTACATCCGGGCACGGATCCGCGGCGCCAGAAGGTGGGGGCTGTCGGCGCGGTCGGTGACCAGACCGCCGCCATGGAACGACGCGCCGGCGCCGATCCGGTCGGGGAGCGCCGCCGCCGTCCGCATCACCAGCGCGCCGCCCATGCAGTAGCCCTGGGTACCTATCCGGCGCGTGCGATCCACTTGGCGCTGCGCGTCGAGGAAGGCGACGTAGACCGCTGCATCCTTCTCGGCGGCGCCGGGTGCGTTGATCGATCCCATCAAGGGGCCGAGCTTCGCGCGCGTTTCCGGCGCGCTGAAGTCGACATTCGCCGCCGTCTGGTATTGCGGCGCCTTGGCGATCCGGTAGAACGGATTGGGCACGAGCACCGCGAAGCCCTCGCCGGCAAGACGGCGGCCCATCTCTCGCATGGCAGGGCGCAGGCCGAAGGCGTCGGGCCAGGTCAGCACGCCGGGATGAGCACCGCTCGACGGATGGAAGAAGGCGGCGTCGCAGCTGCCGTCCGGCGTCTCGATCGCGAGATCGCTTTCGACGACGGGCAGCGCCGCGCCGGCCGAGCGCGTGGCCGCGGCCAGCCCGCTGCCGAGGGACAGGGCGACGCAGGCGCGCCGGGAAAGATCGTTGTCGGTGGCCTCGCGGCGGTCGCGCTCGTGGCGTTCTTCGCTCATGGTCTCGGTTTCCGCGTCGAGGTGAACAGGCGCCGATGATGCGACATCCCGGGCCGGTCGAAGCCGGTGCTGCGAGCTGGACGGCGCGACCAAGAAACGATGCGGCGTGGCCGGAGCGCGCCGTGGCGAGATGTGCACGATGCAACGCAGTCGAGCCGCCGTAGATCGGAACGGGGCGTTGTCCTACTGCACGAGGAGCCGAATATGCCGAAGCTGTCCGCCGCGTAGCAAACGACGTACCTGCCGGCCGTGTTCATTGCTGCGCGCGCGAGGGTCTTCTCGCGAGGGTGAACGCTCGATTCATGCGGGGTCGCTGGCCATAATCTTCTCGGCCTGCAACGCCTTGTTTGTCGCACCGAACCGCACCAGGAGATGTGAATGAAAGTCGTCGACGACCCGAATGTCAGCGGCCGCAACGAGGAAATGAATTCCCTCCTGGCGGCGTTGAGCGGGCTCCTCAAGGGCGACGCGAGCGTGCGCTTGCCGTTGCACTGGTCGGGGGTGTCGGGCAAGGTCGCCGACGCGTTCAATGCGGTCGTCCAGCAGAACGCCGACATGGCCGACGAGCTGATCCGCCTGCGCCAGGTCGTCGGCAAGGAAGGCAAGCTCAAGCAGCGCGCCTCGCTGCAGGGCGCGCGCGGTTTCTGGGGCGAGTCGGTCGAGTGCATCAACTCGCTGATCGACGACCTCGTCCATC
>Ga0207650_10002713_pt1 | contig 12229 bp, 9 predicted proteins | sample KBSS63metaG_FD_184325 | JGI IMG/M metagenome (GOLD analysis project Ga0207650, IMG submission 184325) | Switchgrass rhizosphere microbial communities from Kellogg Biological Station, Michigan, USA - KBS S6-3 metaG (SPAdes) (version 2) | ecosystem: Host-associated > Plants > Roots > Rhizosphere >...
GTACGGCAACGTACGCAGCTGCGGCTCGTCGCAGGACGGTCAAACGCGCCCGGGCGACAACCTGTTCGGCAATTCGATCGTCGCGCTGGACATGCGGACCGGTGCCTACAAGTGGCACCACCAGTCCGTCCGCCACGACACCTTCGACATGGACAACGTCCACTCGCCGGTGCTGGCTGACGTGCAGGTCGGCGGGCAGACACGCAAGGCGCTTTTCTACGGCAGCAAGGCGCACATGACCTTCATCCTGGACCGCACCAACGGCAAGCCGCTGACCGGTCCGATCGATTTCAAGCCCAGGCCGGTGGACACCCGCCAGAACAACGCGCCGACGCAGCCGTTCCCGGCGCATGGCACATGGGTCGACACCCTCGGGCCCGGCCCCGACGAGTGCATCGTCTGGGAGAAGCTCGGCACCAACAACATCCCGGGCAACCCGTGGCGCGGCGTCCCGAACTACAACGGCTATCAACCCGACGCCAACGGCAACCTGGTCTACACCGAGCCGAACTACCTCGATGTCGACAAGCCGTTCGTGCAGTACCCTGGCGGTTACAACCCGCGTGGTGAGGCGGGGACGGTGCACCGTCAGGGCTGCCTGTGGGAGCCGCACTTCGACTTCCCCGTGCTGACGATGGCCAGCCAGAACGGTGGCGCCGACCTGTCGAACCACGGCTACAGCCCGCGCACGAACCTGTACTACGTGCCGTACGGCGTCGCACCGGTTGCCCACTACCGTTCGGCCGGCAGCAACGGTTTGCGTGCGCTCGGTGAGTACCAGACCGGCGGCGTCTTCGCGATCAACGCGTCGACGGGCAAGGTGGTGTGGCAGAACCACCTGGGCCTCGACGCCGCGCACGGCCAAGGCGTTCTGAGCACCGGCGGCGACCTGTTGTTCGTCGGCCAGCCCGACGGGATGCTCTACGGCCTCGACGCCGCCACCGGCAAGACGCTGTGGAAGTTCCAGACCGATGGCGACATCGAGGGCGCCGTCACGACCTACTCGATCAACGGGCAGCAGTACGTCCTGGCCATCTCGGAGGGCGACAAGCTGTGGGCGTTCAAGCTCGGCGGCACCTACAAGTCCGCGTCGGGCAGCAGCGAGATGCCGACGCCGGCGCCGTTCGTCGTTCGTCGCGCCGTCGGCGGTGCCGCCGTCGAAGGCAGCACGGTGAACAACACCGTGTACCTCGCCCGTCCCAACCGGACGGATGTGGCGGCTTCGGTCGACAGCATCGCCACCAACGGCATGAGCCCGACCTTCATGCGCGTGCCGGTGGGAACCACGGTGACGTTCACGAACCCGGGGTCCGCGCAGTTCCCGGACTTTCCGAACCTGAAGGTTCACTGCGCGACCCAGTTCTTCGAGGGCCTCTTCAATCCGAAGCTCGCTCCCGGACAGTCGTTCCAGTACACGTTCTCGAAGGAAGGCGAGTACTTCTTCAACGACTGCACCGATCCGCGCCCGACCGCGAAGGTCGTCGCCTACCACGTGCCGCAGGACGTTCCAGGCGCCTTGCAGTTCGTTCCCAGCACCCTCAGCATGCGGCCGGCCAACGGCGTCTTCACGAGCGTGCAGGGTCTGGTGACGGCCATGTTCAAGGTCCCGGCGGGCTACACGCTCGACGGCAACGTTCAGCTCAAGGCACCGCTGTCGACAGCGTTGTTCCCGGCGGTCACGACCAGCGTGACGTCCGACGGCGCAACGCTCATCGCCACGTTCGACAAAGCGCTGATCGACAACAACATGCCTGAGGGTTCTGCCGTCCCGCTCGTCGTGACCGCAAACTTCATCAACGCCGGCGTGCAGAAGCAGCTGTCGTCGACGGCGAACGTGCGCGTCATCAAGTGATACCCTGAAATTGCCATGCACCCGGGGGGCGCATCGAAAGTGCCCCCTGAAGTAAGTTCCTGCCCTGCCCTCCAGGCAGAAGCCCTGACGAACCCCGGCACCGGTGACGGTCCCGGGGTTTGTTTTTGCCCTCAGGCCACCGAGGCGGCTGCCATCAGGAGCCCTAGTCGCGCGAACTTCTTGAGCGCGTAGTCGACAAACTCCGCCGCCCTCGACGGTTCGATATTGATCGCCAGGCTCGGGACGGCAGCGGCGAGCGCCGCACGATCGCGCGTCCCGTCGACGAGCGGCAACAGCTTCAAGGCATTCGTATCCGCGATGATGACGGGGACGTGAAGGAGCGTCGTCACGCGGGTGCTCGTACGTGCCTGCAGCCGAGCGAGCGGGCTGGCGACGGGTCGCTCGGGCGGCTCTATCGCCAGTGCAGCCGGCTGCCCGTGCAGCTCGACGATGCCCGAGTGGACCGCATCCCTCAGTACTTCCTCGATGGGGCGGGACAGCGAACCGAGATCGAAGCGGCTGTGGAGCGAGGCGATCTCCAGCGTCGCCGGCTGCCTGGTCACGAGCTCGTCGAGCAGCTTGCGCACCGGCCCTCCGCCCCCCGCGGCAGGATCGAGCTTGCGAGCAAGCTTGTGGATCCCGCCGGTCGCGGCCGCGCGCACCAGCTCGAACGTCGCCGACAAGTGCATGCCACGCAGTCGTTGCGAGCTCGTCCTCGTATCGGCCGGCGAGTCGTGACGGACGAGCAGCGATTGGCGAAAGCGGCGCAGTCTGACGAAGTCGAGATACTGTTCGCGCGCAAGAGGATCGAGCGTGGACAGGAACGCCTGTGCCTCGCTGGAGATCCCCGTGACGTCCATCGTGTGCAGCTCCGCTTCGGCGAGGTAGCGCAACCCATGACGCTCTGCGTGCTCGGCAAACGAATGGAAGAGGACCGGCTCGTTCGGCACGGCGAGATCGTCGTGGCATAGCTCGCTGTCGCTGCGCTGGGCGATCGCACCCAGTTCCGTGCGGACGGCTTGATCCGATTCGAGGGATGCCGATCCGCCGTCAGCGATGAGACGGGCAAGCTGCCGTGCTGCACCGAGTCGGGTGCGCGCGTCGTCGATGCGATCGACGTGGTGGTGCAGGACATCCCAGGCGGCCTGGCGGACGCGACAGCCGGGAAGGACATTGAAGCTCACGTACAGGATGCCGTGATTGGCGAGGCGTTGGGCAGCGAGCGCGAACAGCGCATCGCGCACCTGCGCTGGCACCCACGAGTAGACACCGTGCGCGATGATGAAATCGAAGTCGCCGTGCTCGGGCGCCAGCGCCGCCAGGTCCGCTTCGAGAAGGACGATGTTCGTCAATCTGAGAGCGTTGATCGTGCGCCGCCCTTCCTCGATCGCCCGCGGCGAGAGATCGCAGCCGACGAACCGAGACTCTGGCAGCGAAACCGCCATCGGGATGAGGTTCGAGCCGTCGTTGCAGCCGACCTCGAGCACGCTGCAGCAATCCACCCGGGGAGCGGGGTGCCCGACGAAAGTCGCGACGGACGCGAGCCGCGCGGGATGCGTCGCTGGATGCGGCAGCGCGTCGTACGGGATCTCCTCGTAGCGACTTGCGAGCGCGATGTTCGAGGTATCGATGCTTCGCATGGCAGCAAGTGTGGATCGATGCGGCGGATGCATGACCTTGCGCCAATCGCGGCGCCGGGCATACTGGACATACGGTCCGTGCGTACCTGAATTGTCCACGCTCGGGAACGACCGCCGCCCGGCCGGCAACTCCGGGCATGCGCCGGCGTCACATCGCGCCCCGCCAGCAACACCTTCGATGGGATCCAGAAGCAAGTCAACCTAAACACCATGAAGAGACGGAAACCGAGTACCACCGGCGAGCCGAAAGATCAGACTCGTATAGCAGCCATCGAGAAAACGTTCACGCCCGAAGAGTGCTTGCGGTTAATTGCAGACTTCACGCCGCATCTGCAACCCGCGCTGGTGGAGACCATGAATCTTGCTCAGTCGGCGAATATTCGCAAGTCGTCTGCCTTCTTTGTCGCCCCGGACAAGTCTACGAGCTGGGTGTTCGAACGTTTGGCCAAAACCATCCGCGGAATCAACGACACCGTGTATGGCTTCGACGTGAGCCAGTTCAGGGAGGGTTTCCAGTTCACCCGCTATGAAGTCGGCGAGTACTACGGGCCGCACTTCGACATCGGTCCGGGGAAGCTGACGGAACGCAAGTTGAGCCTGACCGTCCAGTTGTCTAATCCTGAAGAGTATTCCGGTGGAGATCTAATCATCTATCCGGAGTTTGTGGCGCCCAAGGATCAGGGAACCATGACCGTGTTTCCGTCGTTCATGTGTCACGACGTCCGCCCGGTGCTGACAGGCGTTCGCTACTCGCTCGTGAGCTGGCTCGCAGGGCCGCAGTTCAGGTAAGGCTTGTGTGTCAGCGCCGCATGCTGGCGCTTCAGGTTTGGCTGGATTCAGTAGATGACGATCTCGGAACTGCCCGCGGAGATCCGGTCCGGTCCTTTCCAGACGGGGGCTCCGGTCGTGGCGGGCCCCGTCCACCAGCCGTTGATGGCGAGACGCTTGCCTTGCGCATACGGCGAGACGTGAGTCACGAAGTGGGTCGATTCAGGCCCCACGTTGAAGAGCCATAGCGTGTTGAATTCCGGCGGCAGGTAGCACCCCTTCGAGCACCAGAACAACGCGCCGCCCCACTCCCGCCGCCAATCCTTCGCCAGATGCCACACGAAGGCGAATTGACGGCTGAGGTTCGGCCCGCTCGGCGCGACATCGTCGTGGGGAAGGGAATGGTCGCCTGGAAGGTACCAGGCCGCGGAGACCTCGGCCGGCCCCGGACAGGATCGACCGGACAACCGCGTCGCCCATGCCTTCGTGCTCGGCGAGTCGAAAATCTCGGAGCACCAGGCGAGGTCCGCCGGAAAATCTGGTGCGTCGTAGAGGTTGTGGTGGTGATAGTGAAAATCCCCCTCGTAGCCCTCGTACACACGCCACGCGGTGCAGGCGTCGAGACTGCGGTACATCCGCTCGGCAAACTCCGGCTCGAAGGCGTTGCGTATCGCGACCAACCCCCCGGCGGCCAGCCGCGGAACAGCGTCTATCAACGTGGACCCCGGTCCGCGCAGCGACGGGCGCAGATAGGTTTCGATTGAAAGGATGCTGGTGTCCACTGCAGCCTGCGAGCCGCCGTCGGTGGGCGGCGCGCTGGAGGTGCCGAGCGCGATCTCGTCGACGCTGACCACCTTGCGTCGCACCTCCTCCATGTCGAGCGCTCGCGCCGCACCCAGCACCTGGTCGAGCTCCGCGGCCTGTAGCGCACCCGCTTTGGCATAGACGATGATGTTGCTGCGGAAGATCAGCAGCGTCGGTATCGCACGGACATTGAACTGCGCGCCGATCGCCGGATGCTTCTCGGCATCGACCCTTGCGAACAGGACATCGGGGTTGCGCGCCGCGGCGGCGGAAACGGTCGGCGCCAACGCATGACTGGGCGCCGACGACGGCGCCCAGAAATAGACGACTGCGAACGGATGGCCGTCGATCGCCGGCGCGAGATTCTGTTCGGTGAGCTCGAGGACGCCCGCGGTGCCAGCCGACATGGGATTTCGTTGTTCCAGGAGCGCGCTCGACAACGGTACGACTGACTGTGTCGCGCCAAGCGGTCGATGGGGGAGGCCTGCGGGCTTGTGAACTTTCCGCTTCTGACTCTTCATGAGGTTCAGCTTGACCCGAGGTTGCGGTTGACGCCATGCATGGCGAGCGGCACTGCGCGTGGGGGCGTGAGTGCCGAGCGTCAGCGCCTCCGGGGTGCTTGCGGCGTCCGCACCAGTCGGATCTTCTGCTCGCCGTCGACATGCTTGCCCGTGACAGTGCCCTCCATCGTCTTCGCGTCGATGGGCTTGACGTACACCTCCAAGTTGGGACACTGGGGCGAAACGGAAATGCCGAACGCCGTGAAGGCGAACCCTTCCTTCTGGCTCAGCTGCACCGTCACCGGCATCGGTTTTCCGCCGCAGACACTGCCTGTCAAACGATTGGCCGGGCCAACGTCCTGCCATGTCCCGGCGAAGTCTTTGAGGACGAGCGTGGCAGTGCCGGTCGCGCCGACGCTACGGTCGAACGTCGCGGTCCAGGTGCCGTCGTAAATCTCGGTCACGGTGTCGCTGTATGGGTGTGCGTGGCTATGGGAGTCAGCGGCATGCGCGACGCTGCCGCACAGGGCCAACAGCGCCCAAGCGATAAGCGAAGGTGCGGTCGCCCGGGGGCGTGCGCTGCGGGGCGCGGCACCCAGGTGCGTGGAATCGATGGATTGAGAAGTCATGGTCTGACGTTGAAGAACGGGGTAACGGTGGCGCCAAAGAAAAAGCCCCTGGCCACCGCAGCGACTCAGGGGACTTGCGAGAGACAGAATTCGCGAGGCGAATCAGGTGCAGAACGGCGTCAGGCCCATCGCCGACTTGATGCCCTGGACGACCAGCTTCTGGAACTCCGCCTGCCCCGGGAAGCCCGAGCCGGGAGTGAACGCCCCCGAATCGTGGCCCATCGTCGTCACCCATGAGCGGCCGCCGTCGTAGTACTGGCACCAGGTATTCGGGTGGAAGTTGCCGTGTCCCGGGTGAACCGTGCGGCGGACGCCGAGCGTGTCGTCATCGACGCGGGTGAGGAACTTGACCTTGGTGGGGTACGGCACCAGGTTGTAGAACTCGTCGCGGTGCGGGAACCTCGCCGTAACGCCAGCCGTCGACGGGTCGGCGTTGACGACAACGACCTCGCCGTTCTGGTTGGCGCCGTGATCGTAGTAATTGGTGTTGCCGATCAGGCCCTCGTAATACGGCCAGTTGTATTCCGTGCCCAACACGTTGTGGATGCCGACGAAGCCGCCGCCCGAGCGCATGTACTGGCGCAGGTTGGTCTTGGGCGCGTCGATCGAGGCGTTGACGGAGGTGTTGACCGTGATCGTGACCTGCTTGCCGTGCAGCGTCAGCGTGTCACGCGTCGGGCTCATGAAAATCACGGCCTTGTAATTGGAGCCCAGGCCCGGGATCTGGCTGGCGTCTTCGGTGATGTCGGCGGCGATGCCCTCGGCGGCAAGCCAGGTCCGCAGCGCCTGCTGCGCCACGTTGTTCGCGTTCAGCGTCGGCGGAGCGGTCGGGTTCGACGCCCGGTTGATTCCGGCGGCCAGCGCCGTCCCGAGGTTCCCGTGGCGCGGACCGGCCGTGCGGCTGTAGATCAGGACCGTGTTGGGTTCCGCGTCGCGGTTGATCCAGTTGTTGTAGCACTGCGGGTACGGGCCGCGGCAGACGTTGTAGTAAGTGTCGAAGGCGGCCAGCGGCGCGCCGGGCGGCAGATTGCCGGTGACCGGCCCGCCGGTACCGTCGCCCGCGACGGCGGCGCCGCTGAGGAGGGTCACCGCGCCGGCGATCAAGGTCTTGGAAAAGGGTGTTGTCATCGTTGCTCCTGCTGTTGTCGTGCCGTGAAGAAGGATCGGATTGATCCGTTCAGAAGGACCCCTGCTGGTCCGGGAACGATCCCTTGGCTGCAGGGTGTTTAGCTGTCGTTCTACTCTGCAGAACGTCGTTTTGTTTTGCGGTGGGCCAAGTTTAGGAGTCGGAACGGGCCTGTCAATGGGGAGTCTCACCCACCCGGATTCCAGGCCCCGGCCAGATCCTGCCGATGCCGGCTACGCCGCTGCGGCAACGCCCGGCTTCTCGCGGCGGCGGCGAACCATGGCGACCCCGGCCAGCCCGCTGCCGAGGAGGAGCAACATCGACGGCTCTGGGATCGCCGAAACGGTCGCGTCCGCCGACATGCTCACGAAGCCGAAGTCTCCAGCGCCGAGGTCCAAGTGGTACGTGAACGTGCCAGCCCGCGTTCCCGCGGCGAGGAGCTGCTCGAAGAAGGTAGCAGAGAAAATCGGGTTGGCCAGGTTGGCGAAGGTCAGGAGGACGAACGCCTCGGCGTTGTCAGCACCACCGGCAGCCGTGCTCGCCAAGAGCGAGTAGTCGAAGATGAAGTCGATGCCCCCGGCGACGGGCGTGACCAAGTCGAGCGAGCTGACCAGGTTGAACACTCCCTCCTTGGAGGCACTTCCCGACGCTTGGTTAAAAAGCCCGGAAGCCGGAGGCGTCAACGTCGTCGCGTCGGCGGACACGCCGGTCGAGTCGATGGGGTTGAACGGATCGTCCGACCCGCCCGTCCCATTCACGTTGCCGGCGTGGGCCACAGTGCCGCCGGGATTCGCCTGCGACAGCGCCGCCGCCGTGCCCCAGTCGAAAGAGAAAGGCGCCGATGATTGCGTCACCAGACCATTGGTGGCGAACGTCTCGTAGGTTTGAAAGCGGTCCACGAAGTTGATGACTCCCCCGCCGGTCACCACCGCGGAGGCATGGCCGAACCCCCCGAGGTTCGCCGTCGCGACCGCGGCGACGCTGGCCTGAACCGCGCACGCCAGCGCGAGCGCTGCACCCACTGCCTTTAACGAAGGCAGGAACGCTCCAATTCTCTTGTCAATCTTCATGGTTTCCCCTGGTGGTTGCATTCATGTTCGGCCCGCGCCGCCGCAACGTTCTACCTGATAGAACTGCGTTTTGTTTTGAGGCGACCAAGCCAGTATAGGAATCGGCTTTCGACTGTCAATCGGGATCGACGATCACCCCCCCTGATCGAAGGATCCAGTCGGTCGCTTGAGCGCGAAAGGCGAGCCGGACGCCGTGGCCGGCGGGCCCGGCGTCTGTCAGTAGAACCAGCGCGCCGGCACCATGACCAGCTGCGGGAACAGCACCATGGCGAACATGATGATGAACTCGGCGATCATGAACGGAATAACGCCCTTGGTCACGGTGTCCATGCTGATCTTGCCGACGCCGGCGACCGTGTTGAGCACGACGCCGACCGGCGGAGTGATCAGGCCGATGGCGTTGTTGATCATGAACATCACGCCGAAGTAGATCGGGTCGATCTTGGCCGCATAGACGAGCGGCATCAGCACCGGCGTGAGGATCAGGATCGTCGGCGTCATGTCGAGCGCCGTGCCGACGATCATGACCAGCACCATGATCGCGATCATCAGCAGGGTCGGGTTGTCGTGCAGAGGCTGGAGCAGCGCGACGACCTGCCCCGGGATGTTCGCGACGGTGATGAGCCAGGCACTGACGGCCGCGGTGGCGACCAGGAACATCACCACCGCGCTCGTCCGCGCGGCGGCGATGAAAACCTTGTACACCTGGGAGAACTTCAGCTCGCGGTAGACGATGGTGGAAACGAACAGGGCGTAGACGGCGGCGACGACACCGGCCTCGGTGGGCGTGAAAACGCCCATCTTCAAGCCGACGATGATGATCACCGGCAGCACCAGCGCCCAGGCCGCCTGCCGGATCGCCGTGAGGACCTCGGCGATCGACTTGCGCGCGGGCGACGCCATCGTCTCCTTGCGCGCCAGCCACCACCACGTGAACCACAGCGTCGCCGCGAGCATCAGCGCCGGAAAGATGCCGGCGAAGAACAGCTTGGAGATCGAGACGTTGGCGGCGACACCGAAGATGACGAAGCCGATGCTCGGCGGCACGACCGGCGCGATGATTCCCGCCGAGGCGATCAGGCCGGCCGAGCGCCCCTTGTCGTAGCCGGCCGCGACCATCATCGGCAGCAGCATCGTCGACAGCGCGGCGGCGTCGGCGATCGCCGAGCCGGACAGCGCCGCGAGCAGGCAGGCGGCGACGATCGTCACGTAGCCGAGGCCGCCCCGGATGTGGCCGACCATCACCAGCGCCACATTGACGATGCGCTTCGACAGGCCGCCGACGTTCATCAGCTCGCCGGCGAGCAGGAAGAACGGCACCGCCAGCAAGGGATAGCTGTCGGCGCCATGGATCACGTTCTGCGCCAGGATCTGGGCGTCGAACATGCCCAGGTGCAGCATCAACGCCACGCCGCACACCAGGAGGGCGAACGAGATCGGAATGCCGAGCGCCATCGCGGCGAGCAGCGAGCTGACGAAGATGAAGATCGTCACGCGTGGTCCTCGGTCTCTTTGATGATGACCAGGTCTGCTTCGGTGGCGCGGCCGGTGAGGAGCTTGAACAGGTCGTTCAAGAGAATGGCCGCCGAGGAAACGCCGAAGACCAGGCCGACCGAGTAGAACCAGGCCATCGACAGGCCGCTCGAAGGCGCCGAATTGTCCCAGTTGATCTTGGTCTGCTCGAGCGCACCGCGGAACAAGAGCCAGCAGACGACCAGCATCAGGACATAGCCGATGACGAGACACACCTTCTTGCCCGTCGGGCCGAGGTGGCTGACGAGCATCTCGGTGCCCAGATGGGCATGCTCGTGCAGCGCGACGACCCCGCCGAGGAAGGTCAGCCAGACGAACAACCAGCGCGAGACCTCCTCGGAGATCGAGATGCCCGAGTTGAAGCCATAACGCAGGACGACGTTCCCGAACACGAGAACGACCATCACCAGCAGGAAGATGGCGATGACGGCCTCGAGGACCTTGCAGTAGCCGTGGATGAACGCATCGACCGGGCCGCTGCGGGGTGGATTGACCGATTCCATCAGGCTGGCCTCATGGCGCGCGCGCACCGCTATCGGAGTTCAATGCTTCTCCATCGAGACAAGTACTGTACAGGATGCTGTCACGAGTAGAACGGCGTTCCATTGCGGAATACGCCTAAAGGCGGCAGCGACCCGGAACATCTTTCTCGCGGGTGCACACTGAGCTGTCTTTCACGCGCAGGAGACGACATGGGCAATCACGTCTACAAGATGGTCGAGATCGTCGGCTCGTCGACGACCGGAACCGACGACGCCATCCGCAACGCCGTCGCGACGGCGGCGTCGACCCTGCGACACCTCGACTGGTTCGAAGTCGTGCAGACGCGCGGCCACCTCGTCGACGGCAAGGTCGCGCATTACCAGGTCACGCTGAAGGTCGCGTTTCGGCTCGAAGCCGCGGGCGGCAGCTGAGGTTGCAGCGGCGGACGCCCACGCCACGATCCGCTCGAGGGCCGTGGCTGCGCATCGCTACGTCGCGACGGCATGAAGCCGCCACTCGCCGGGGACGCCCTTCAGCGCATGCGCGCCGCGGTCGACAAACGAGATTCCGGAGCCGGCGACCAGGTCCTTGACCGTGCTCGACACGAGCACCTCGCCGGCGCCGGCCTGCGACGCGACGCGCGCGCCGATGTGGACGGCGATGCCGCCGATCTTCGCGCCGATCACTTCGCACTCGCCGGTGTGCACGCCGGCCCGTAGCTCGAGGCCCAGCGGGCGGGCGCCTTCGCGGATCGCCTCGGCGCAACGGATCGCGCGCGCCGGACCGTCGAAAGCGGCGAAGAAGCCGTCGCCCGCGGAATCGACCTCGCGCCCGCGAAAGCGCTCGAGCTGGCGCCGGGCGACGCCGTAGAACGCATCGAGGAGAGCGTGCCAGCGCGAGTCGCCGAGCTGCGCGGCGCGCTCGGTCGAGCCGACGATGTCGGCGAACAGGATCGTCGCGAGGACGCGATCCGGCGTGCCGCCGTGCCGCTCGCCGGTGAGGAACTCCTCGATCCGGTCGAGGTAGGCGTCGGCGTCGCCGGTGAAGAAGAAGTGGTCCGTGCCGGGCAGCTCGACGAACTTGGCGCCCGGAATGTGGGCGGCCAGGTAGCGTGGCAGCTCGACCGGCACGAGGTGGTCCTTGCTCCGGTGCAGGACCAGCGTCGGCACCCGGACCGCGGACAGGATCGAACGCGTGTCGATCTCGTAGACCATGCGCATCACCGCCACCACCGCCCCGGGACTGGAAGCCTGGCGCTGGAAGCGTCCCCACCACTGGCGTGCCGCCGGATCGCGGGCGAGCGACTGCGCGAACGAGCCGAGCAGGACTCCCTTGCCCCAGCCCTCTTCCATCCGCGCCAGCAGCGCGTCCCACACGTCCGGCCGGGTCCCCAGCGGATAGTCGGGCGCCCAGGCGACGCGCGCGAACGTGGCGACGAGCACCACGGCCACGGTCCGCTCCGGATAGGTGGCGGCGAAGAGCACGCTCATCGGACCACCTTCCGACACGCCGACGAGCGCCGCGCGCTCGGACCCGGCCGCGTCCATGACGGCGCGGACATCGTCCATGCGCTCCTCGAGAGTCGGGAGCTGCCGCACCGGCACGGGATCCGACATTCCGGTACCGCGCTTGTCGAAGATAATTACGCGGGCGAACGATGCCAGCCGCCGCAAGAAGTGCGCTATCGGCGGGTAATCCCAGCCGTGCTCGACGTTCGAAATGAAGCCCGGTATGAAGACCAGATCGATCGGTCCGCTGCCGACGACCTGGTAGGCGATGTGGTACTCGCCGCTCTTGGCGTAGCGGGTCTCCGGAATCTCGTGC
>Ga0207650_10002718_pt1 | contig 12208 bp, 20 predicted proteins | sample KBSS63metaG_FD_184325 | JGI IMG/M metagenome (GOLD analysis project Ga0207650, IMG submission 184325) | Switchgrass rhizosphere microbial communities from Kellogg Biological Station, Michigan, USA - KBS S6-3 metaG (SPAdes) (version 2) | ecosystem: Host-associated > Plants > Roots > Rhizosphere...
GCCTGGGCGCGTAGCGTGGGGGGACGCCTACCCAGGAGGAGAAAGTGATGACGCTGCCCTGCCCCCGCTGCGGTGCCCAGATGGCCGAGAGCGAAGAAGACGACCGTTGGATCTGCCCGCAGTGCAGCTACGACACCGGAGACACTGGCGAAGATCCGATTCCGGCATGAGCGTCGACAGGGCGCTGTGGATCGGCTTGGCAGCGGTGTTCGGTGTCACTGCTTCGACTGCACCGCCGGACAAGATCTCCCACGGGGCGAGCGCCAACGCTGTTGCTGTTCGCAACCCGTCACCAGGTCAGGCGAAGAGGACGGCGACGATCACGGTTCGCGCCGTGGGGGCGACGATGGAGTTCCGCACGCTGGGCAGGCTGCCCACAGCGTTCACCGTGGCTGATGGCGCATCGCAGACCTTCACGAACCTGCAACCGGGGACCTACGTCGTCGCCCAGGCCCCGCCGATCGGCGTCTCCACGCAGGTCGGCCCCGACCAGTTCGTGATCGAAGGCGGGACGCTGGTCCAGTGCTCGATGCCGGGCAGCACCCACCAGTTCGACCTGCAACGTGGCGACGTGCAGACGTGCACCTACACCGCCTTGGTCGGATAGCTCGATGACCCAGGATGAGTGGTACCGGACCGGCGTGCGCGAGGGGTTCTGCTCCAGGTCGTTCTGCATGACCCATGACGGGCCCCCGCTGACCGACGAGGAAGAGGCCGACTACGAGGACGGCGGCGACCCGTGCATCCACGGCGTGCGCCTGTGGACGGTCATCGAATGATCCGGGTCCACTCCCCCAGGTTGTACTGGGGCCTGGAGACGGAGCCGCTCGATCGCAGCCCGGTCACCAGGGCCACGCTGCACGAGATCCTCCCGCCGTACCGCTTGAGCAACCGGGCCGTTCGTATCCGGGTATCACCACGGCACTGGCTCCATCTCGGCACGTTCCGCTATGACGATGCCGTCGGACGTTACGGTCTTGATGTAGACCCGACGGACATCTCCGAATGGAGGGGCCCCAATGCTCCGACAGAAGAAGCCGACGAAGGCACCCCCGCCCGATCCAACCAAGTTTGACACCTGGGACGCCGGCCAGGTGTTCGATGTGCTGGAGACGAGCGTTGGCAACTCCGGCCAATGGATACACGGGTATCGAACGATGCCGGAGATGCGTGAGGACTACCTCCACATGCTCGATACCGACCTGAAGCAGGCCATCGCCGCTGCTCAGTCGCTTCGAAGGAGGTTGTAATTGCTTGTAACTGCACGTAGGCTAGAGCCATGACCACCCCTGACTACGAACAGCTTCAACTGCCCCTGGACGACCAGCGCTCCACCGGGCCCTACGAGGTGTCCATCTCCGCCGGCGCCCTCCACGAGGAGGAGTTGCTCCGCAAGCACACGGCAACGACCCCCGAGGACGCCCTCAACTTCATCGAGGCCCTGCGCGACACCTACGCCGGACGGGAAAGCGTCGTCTGGCAGTCCGAGGAGCCCAACCCGGAAGGCACCATGTACGGCCTGGCCCCCAAGGGCGTGGTCTACGTCCTGCGGGTCACGCCGCCCCTCGATCTGTGATGAGCGATCGGATGCCTCTGGAGTTCGTGTGGCGGGACGGCACGACGCACGACACCCCGCCGCCCGAGCCGTGGGAGAACGAGGACGGGTCGACCAACGTGGACGGCTGGCTCGCCGCTTACGCCGACGACGACAACACGTTCTGGCGCACCGAGCAGGGGCACATCATGAACGTGGTGGACGAGTTGATCGACCGGCTGGAGTCGAAGTGATCTTCGGACCGGTGGTTTGGTCCCGGAGCCCCTCCGGGTAGTATGGTGACACCAGGGTTCTGTCAGGGGCTCTTGCGTTGAAGGGCCGTCCCTCCGGGGGCGGCCCTTCCGCTTCTGCTTGAATGACGGCGTGAGCATGATCACCGACCTGGGCTATGGCTCATCCGTTGCGGACGAAGAGGTCGAGGATCCCACGCTCCTGGCCGAGGAGGAGCAGGAAGAGGTCATCGACCTCGATCCGGACATGGCCGGGTTCGTGGACGAGTTGATCAAGCGGATCATCGTCTTCTGCGAGGAGCTTGCCGGCTTCGACATGTACCCGTACCAACGACAGATCTCGTACCGCATCATCGAGTCGTTGGTCCTCAAGGACGCCGAGGAGATCACTGCCCTGCAGGCCCGTCAGTCGGGCAAGAGCGAGGTCGTGGCCACCACCCTGGCCGGGTGCATGGTTCTCCTCCCGAAGCTGGCCCTGACGTTCCCGATCCTGGAGCGCTTCAAGATGGGCCTGATGGTCGGGATCTTCGCCCCGGTCGATGAGCAGGCCGACATCGTCTTCAGCCGCATCGTCACTCGCCTGACCAGCGAGCGGGCCGTGACCATGCTCCTCGACCCGGAGATCGATGAGAAGGTCGACGGCAAGTCGAAGATCATCCGCCTCAAGGGCGGCTCGTTCTGTCGCCGCCGGACGGCCAACCCCCGAGCCAAGATCGAGGGCGCCAGCTACCACGTCATCCTGATCGATGAGTGCCAGGACGCCGACGAGGGCGTGATCCGCAAGTCGATCCACCCGATGCTGGCGTTCTACGCCGGGACGATCGTCAAGATCGGCACGCCTGGGTATCACAAAGGTGACTTCTGGAAGGCGATCAACCTCAACAAGCGCCGGCAGACGTCCAAGCGCACCCGCCAGAACCACTTTGAGTTCGACTACAAGGTCGTGTCCCGGTACAACGCCGACTACGCCCGGTGGGTGACCAACGAGAAGCGTCGTGTGGGCGAGGACTCCGAGGAGTTCCAGATGTCCTTCTGCCTCAAGTGGCAGTTGGACCGAGGCATGTTGATCACCGAGGACGACCTCGACTACCTGGCCGATCCCAGCATGCAATTGGTCAAGGGATGGTCGCGCAGCCCCGTCGTGGTGGGCGTCGACCCGGCCCGGGTCAAGGACAGCACCGTTGTCACCGTCATGTGGGTGGACTGGGACTTCCCCGATGCCGCCGGGTTCCGCGAGCACCGCATTCTCAACTGGCTGGAGATCCACAACACGGACTGGGAGGAGCAGTACTTCCAGATCATGGACTTCCTCGACCCGTACCGCATCGCCTACATCGGCGTCGACGCCCAGGGCATGGGCTCGGCCGTGGCCGACCGCCTCAAGCGCCTGATGGGCACCCGTTGTGAGGTCATCGCTTACAACAGCGACTCCAAGAACCAGTCCGAGCGCTGGAAGCACCTGATCGAACTCATGCAGCGCAAGATGTTCGTCTACCCAGGCCACTCCAAGGCCCGCCGTACCCGTGTATGGCGCCGGTTCCGCCAGCAGATGGTCGATGCCGAGAAGGAGATGAAGGGCCAGTACCTGATGATCGCTGCGCCGAACGAGAAGGAAGCGCACGACGACTACGTCGACTCGGCGGCCCTGGCTGCGGCCTGTTCGATGATCCAGACGGTCCCCGAGGTCGAGGTGGTGTCGTCCCCGTTCTACCGCAGGTAGACCCCTATACGTCGGAACCTCCCCGCTCGTCCACAGATGATCTAGGCTCGTGTCCATACACGACTATGAGGGAGGGCCTTCATGGCATACCGTCCGGAATCCGGCTACGAGACGGCCATCGCAATGAACACGGTGCGCCGTGGGCCGCTCCGCTTTGAAGAGGGCGTGGCCACCGACACCGACATCCCCAATGACTTCGGTCTGGGCGCCTACGGCGACACCGCCGGCGATGGTCGGGGACGTCCGTCCACCCAGTTCAAGGATCCGGCGACGACCATGCGTGAGCGTGTGCATGTCGGCTCGGCCTCGTGGATCGAGGCTCCGACCATGCTCAGCGACTTCGTGATCGGCGCCAGCGCCGGCCAGTCGGGCCCCGTCTTTGAGATGGAGCTTGGCTCGGAGCAGCGACTCGTGCGGATCAACCCGGCGCAAGTCTTCGACTGATCCCGTGGCCGACAAGGCCAAGCCGAAGAAGAAGCCCTACCTCTCGGTTGGCGTCCCAGGCAAGGGCAGTCCCAGCCTGGCGTCGGGCATGTGGCCGGACAAGAACCCACGGGCCGCCGGCAGTCCTTTGGCCGGTGGCGCCAAGGGCGCTGCCCCGATCGGCTCCCCGCAGATCGAGCCCAACCCGGTGGGCCGGCCGAAGTCGAACATCGGCAACTACCTGATCAAGCCGTCGGCCAACGCCCTCACCGGCTTTGAGATGCTGAACGAGACGCCGGACATCATCGACCAGGTGCACAAGAACTATCTCAAGGCCCAAGAGCTTCCACCGCACCTCCAGCCGGTGCGGTTCCACAGCCCGGTCGTGGAGCACAACAGGGCCCTGGCCATCTCCCGTGGGTGGCGCAAGCCAAGGAGTCGTAGTGGCTAGGAATCTCACCCGTAGGCAGTCTCGGTTCCCGATGCAGCCGATCACAGGGTCTGTGAAGACAGGACCGACGAATTACCCCTCTCCGGCGCATACCGACTACGCCACTTGGCACGGTGAGCAGGTTCCGACACCCGTCAGTGGTGAGCGGGTGAACATGCCCCCGGAGGGTTCCTCGTACAACAAGGCCCCCAAGCCGATGACCGCCGTCGAACAGGGCCGGGTGATCACCGCCCGTCAAGGACGCACGGACTGGGAGGCCTCACCGGAGGGCCAGGCCAGGACTACGGACATCTCGGCGCACATGAAGGCGACCCATGGCATCACCGCCACCCCCGGGCAGATCTACGACGACCTCCGCCGTGCCGGGCATCCCCTCGGCCAGCACAACGTCGGCCCGACCCACTACGACGTGCAACTGCCCGGCATGGCCGACCCCAATGCCGCTCCTCGTCCACCGAAGTGGGAGGAGTTGAGCCCCGAGCAGCGGGAGCACACCAATCGCCATCTGGCGATGCGCGGCACCAGCCTGGAGCAGATGGCCACCGACCTCGGAGCGCAGCACGACCAGGCGATCATCCGTGCCGCCGGCCAGGGTGGCCAGGATCTCGGTACCGGCGGCAATCTGACGCCGACGCCGCATCCCTACGCCTCGGACTTCTACTCGGTGGGCGAGCCCCGCCAGGTGATGGAGAAGAGCGCCAAGGAGATCGGCATGCCGATGACGGTGTACGCCCAGATGAACGCGTTCACCTCGCCCAACACCAAGTTCTCGGCCACGCTGAAGAGCGGCGAGACGGTCTATCCCAACGAGATGGCCGCCAAGCACTCCGTGCTCCACGCTCGTCAGGGCGGCGACCCGGCAGAGCTTCGCACCTCCACCGAGGCCCGGGAGCTTCGCAAGACGGGCACGGCCGAGCCGTGGGACACCCGCAAGGCGCAGGGCTATCCGGCGAACATGGAGAAGACGGCCCAGGCGACGTACCAGTTCGAAGCTGGGATCGCCCCGGCCGACTGGAAGACCGGCGAGGGCGCTGGCCCGATGGGTGACCGGATGCGCCGCAACCCCAAGGACGAACTGGTCCCTGCCGGTAACTCACCGTGGCGCAACAGTCCCAAGACGGGCCCGTACGCCAACTCGTGGAGCGACAGCCACCCGCAGTACTTCGTCTCCGACGTCCACTCCGGCGGCGGTGGCGCCGTGCCCCATCTGGGCATCGCCAAGGGCTCGGGAGACACCAAGGACAAGAGCGAGCGGGAGAAGGCGATCGAGAGCGTCCCGTACTTCCACGCCGCTGCCGACTTCGCCGGCCGTAAGGCGATGGCCCAGCGTGGGCTGCGCTCGACGCGTGACTTCCAGGCCGGCCAGTGGGGCGAGGAGCAGATCCAGCGTCGTGAGGACGCCGATCGTCGTGGTGCCTCGCCCGGCAACCTGCCGACCGAGGCCGAGGCGTACAAGACGGCCGAGCCGACGATGGACGTACACACCGGTACCGAGATCAACTTCAAGGACGGCAAGACGGAGCGTGGCAAGGCGGTTGCCAAGAGACACGTTCTTCATCAGGACCAGTTCGACTTCGGATAGAGGTCATACTGGGCCCTCGCTCCAGAGCCGGAGCGAATCATCAATCTGTAAGGAGATACCAGTGGACAACCTGGAGCAGCTAGTCAGCGAACTGCAGCAGAAGATCACCGAGATCAAGGCCACCCTGCAGCCGGCCTGGGAGCAACTGCAGCAGGACGTGCGGGCCAAGGCCGACGAGATCAGCGATGCCATCGACGCCAAGGTCGAGGAGATCAAGACCGCCGTTCAGAACCGCGGCTGACGTGCCTGGCGGCAAGGACCCTGGTCCCTCGATCAAGAAGCCAGACGAGTACGAGGCGCTGAAGGACGAGGGCTACTCCAAGTCCAAGGCAGCGGCGATCTCCAACGAAGCGGCCAAGGGTCCTGCCGCACGGAGCAAGATGGCCAAGAAGGCCGCAGCCACGAGAAAGAAGAACAACTGATGTCCAGTGGACATGGTGCTGACAAGCCCGACAAGGCCAACCATCCCGGCCGCCAGGTGCATCGGGAACGCTTCAACGCAACCTTCTCCGGTCCGCAGGGCTTCGGCGGCGTGGACCCGGCCTACGAGGCTGATCACGACTACACGGACGAGATGGAGACACGCTCTCGTCTGGAGGATGAGTACGGCGGTGGCGCCGGGGATTGGGACCACTGATGTCCAGCGGACACGGCGTGGCCAAGCCGAACAAGGCCAACCATCCGGGACGGCAGGTCGGCGCGGATCGGTGGAGCCGTGTGCCCAACACCGACTACACCGGGGAGATACCTCCCTATGGGGAGGAAGAGGACCGCACGGACTACGAGGCGATCCAAATGGCCCGCCTGGAGCGCCGGCGTCCAGAAGGTGATACCTGGTAATGGCCTTCGTCGGTGGAGGGTGGCGCTCGGGACAGGCAACTGATCCCGCTGTCAACACGGGGGCCGCTTCGACGGCCACCGTGACCACCCTCGCCCCGACGACGTTCGTCCGTAAGCAGAACATCACCCTGACCGTCACCGGCACCGGGTTCACCTCAGCCACCAAGCTGTACGCCGACTACAGCCCGATCGCCACGACGTTCGACTCAGCCACGCAGTTGCGCTGCACGAGCTTCAACACCACGCCGGACAACGGCCAGGCCGGGACGATCAACGTCGGCGTCGTCAAGCCTGGCGAGAAGCTCTCCGCCACCAAACCCTTCACGGCGACATGAGCGACAAGATCAAGCGTGTGGCCCAGCTTGGGCAGTTCGGCGGCATCCTCCCGGGCCCCACGTCCGAGCCCGACTCTGATACGGGCGCTGCGTGGTTGGATGAGCGCACCAACGCCGGCGTGATGGATGCAGCGTTCAACGCCAACGAGCGGCAGAAGCACATGGCCGAGGTGGGCGAGCACCAGTGGATCACCGGTGAGGCCGACACGGCCGTCCATCCCCGGAGCGGCTTCATGACCAAGGTGGGCGAGAGCAAGCACCTCTCCCACCAGCGCAGTGACAGCGGTATCAGGGAGCGCATGGGGCTCCAGTTCAACGTGGTCGATGAGAGCGCTCCGCACTTGGGACGCCCCGTTGCCGGCCAGGAGCCGGTCAAACACGTGTATCGAGGCATGTCCGAGGACGAGTTCCAGGAGGCCAAGGGCCGTGGCCACATCGCCTCCGACGAGCGTGGTGTGATCCAGCCCGGGTGGGAAGGGACCAACGCCACCACCGACTACGGTACGGCGCACAACTACCTGCCCAGGGAAGGGCCGAGCCGGATCGTCAAGATGGCGGTGCATCCTGATGACCAATGGTTCACCTCCGACATCGGGGACTACCCCCGGACACGAGCACAGATCCCGTGGGATCGTGTGATCTCGCACACGTCGGTGATGGACAAGAGCAAGTCGTCCAACCTCCGTGAGCAAGTGGTCGAGAAGCAGAAGCGGGAGGGGACCGTGTGAAGGAGCGCAACGAGTCCCAGATCCGCCAGGGCCCTCCTCTGCAGGAGTCGCTGTTCGACGCCTCGACGTATGACAAGCCCTCTCCGCCGCAGGTGACTCCCGGCCCGGCGGTGAACCGCAACGTGCATCCCATCCAGTTCCAGATGTTCTATGGGGCACAGGAGATGAAGGACATGATCACTGACTCCGGTGACCGGGGCAGCATCGGGTCCAACGCCAGCTACTACGGCCTCTCCTCTGGGGCTCGTGCGGATCCTGACGTCACGGGCGAGAAAGAGTCCATGGACGAGATGTGGGAGCGCAAGACGGCCGAGTCGAAGTCCGACGACTACACGGTTCATGGCTCAGGCGTCCACAAGAGCATCATGGACGAGGGCTTCCGGGCGCATACCAAGGTCACGCTGAACTGGGACGACTCCGAGGACTACGGCGAAGAGCCTGAGGTACGGCTGGGTGACGCCCACCACCGTGTCGCTGCAGCGGCCGACATCGAGAAGACCACCGGGCGCAACATCTGGATCAATGCCAACCACTCTGACCCCAACCTGCGCTACCGCACCAAGGTGTACGGGCAGAAGGGCTTCCGATGACCGTCGCCTTCTACCCCGGCAGCTACAGGGCTGCGGCCAGCGACCTGACCATCGCCATCAGCCCCCTCGGCCTGGTCGAACTCGCGGACGAAGAGTTCGAAGTCCATGGCCCTCGCCTGAGCCGGTACGCCAGTAACTGGGCTTGGTACCTCGGCCACCACTGGGCGTACAAGCGGGAGATCGGTGAGCCCCAGCTTGTCTTCAACTGGGTGCGCGCCTTCAGCGACTTCCTCGTCAACTTCACCTTCGGCAAGGGCGTCAACTTCCACAGCCCCGAGGCCACGGCCGGGATCATCCCCTATCTCCTCAAGGAGGTGTGGGAGGTCCACAACAACAAGCAGGCGATCATCCACGAGATGGGCCAGCTTGGGTCGGTGTCCGGCGACGTGTTCGCCAAGGTGGCCTTCGAACCGCCGTACGTCGACTCGGTCGGCATTCCCCACGAGGGCCGCATCCGTGTCCTGCCACTGAATCCGGCGTTCTGCTTCCCCGAGTGGCACCCCCACGACCGCAGCCGGATGATCCGCTTCAAGCTGAAGTACAAGTTCTGGGGCACGGCGCAGGACGGCGCTCGCCAGGTGATGACCTACGTCGAGTTGATGACCGAGGACGTCATCGAGGAGTACATCAACGACGAGTTGATCGACCAGCGGCCCAACCCGCTCGGTGAGATACCGATCGCCTACACCCAGAACTTCCCCGTCTCCTCCAGCCCGTGGGGCCTGGGCGACATCAACGAGATCATCCCGCTGAACCGTGAGTACAACGAGAAGGCCACGGAGATCTCGGACATCATCAACTACCACGCTGCTCCCGTCACGGTGATCACCGGCGCCAAGGCCTCCAACCTGGAGAAGGGCGCCCGCAAGCTGTGGGCCATCGGCAACGAGAAGGCCAAGGTCCAGAACCTAGAGTTGCAGACCAACTTCACCGGCCCATTGGGCTACATGGAGTTGCTCAAGCAGGCGATGCACGAGATGACCGGCGTGCCGGCGACGGCGCTGGGCACCCTGCAGCCGATCAGCAACACGTCCGGCGTGGCCCTGGCCCTGCAGTACCAGCCACTGATGCTCAAGCATGAGCGCAAGATCACTCAGTACAAGCCGTTCTTCGAACGGATCAACGAGTTGGTCATCAAGCACTGCTTCCTGTTCCGCCCGGACCTGACGGTGTACAACCCGTACCTGTCAGCAATGATCCTGCGGCCGGACCAGATGCCGGAGCTTGACCCGTCCAACCCAGCGTCGTACCGCTCGACCATCGACTGGCCCAGCCCGATGCCGATGGACACGCTGATCAAGATCAACGAGATCCAGGCCAAGATGGCCATGAACCTGGAGAGCCGGCGTGGAGCGCTCCGCGACCTCGGTGTCCAGTTCCCGGATCAGAAGCTGCGCGAGATCTTCGAAGAGGTCATGGAGGACACCAAGGAGCAAGGCGCCTTGGACCTCATCCGCAGCCAGATCGGCGCCTTCAACATGATGGCGACGGGCATGACACCAGACGGACAGCCCCTGATGGGCCAAGACGCAGAGGGGAACCCGGTGCCATCACAGCCTCCGGTGGACCCCAACCTCGCCATGGAGCTTCAGCAGTTGGCGTATGGCATCATGCCTCCGCAGATGAGCGACTTTGAGTCAGACGACCTCGTCTGACGCTCGCTTAGAGACATGAGATACCGCCCTATGGACGCTCCTTGTGCTATCAATGGGGCGTCCGGGGCCTGAACACTGGACAACTGAACGATGACAGACCAAGCTCCCACCCAACCGCCGCCGGCCACCATCGTGGACTCTGGCAACGGCTTCATTCAGGGTGTACAACCCGCACAGCCGCGCATGGCCGGCGAATGGAACGGCCAACAGCCGTCCCAGGGCCAGCAACCGCCCCAGCAAGCACCGCAACAGCCGGTGTTCACCGCTGAGGACATCGAGCGGGCTCGCCAGCAGGAGAAGGACAAGCTGTACGGGCGCATTGAGGAGATGGGCGCCCAGTTGCAGCAGGTCCTCTCGGCACGTGAGCAAGAGGAATCCGAGCGCAAGCGGCTGGCCGACGAGGCCGACGCCGCCCGTCGGGAGAAGGAAGAGCAAGAGATGGACCTCCGGGCCCTGCTGGAGAAGCGGGACAAGGAGTGGGAGGATCGGTTCAAGGAGACGGAGTCCAAGTACGCCGTCGATCGGGCCGTCTTCGAACAAGAGCGGCGCCTGGCCGAGGTCGAGCAGTACCGACGTCAGCGAGTCGAGCAGGAGCAGGAAGAGATCATCCCTGCCCTTTGGGACATGGTGTCGGGCAACTCACCGGAGGAGATCGAGCAGTCGATCGCCTACATGAAGCAGCGATCCGAAGTGATCGCACAGAACTTCGCCGCTGCAGCAGCAGCGTCGCAGCAGCAAGTACCGTTCCGGGGGGCAGCGATGCCTTCCGTCCCACCCGTTGGACCACTGGAGCAACTACCGGTCAACCAGCAAGTCACTGACCAGATGGTCAAGGACATGCCCATGGATGAGTACAAACGCCATCGTGAGAGCCTCCTACGGATGACAAATCCCAACCGCCGGGGCGGATAGGCCCCGCAACACAAGGAGAAGCTCATGCCCGCAGGCACCAGCCTCGGTGGCGAACTTCCTGTCATCTCCGGCATCACCGGTACGACCAGGCTCGCCAGCGGTGGCCCCCTGTCCAACTACACCCCGCCGGTCGGCTATGACGCGACCATCGGGATGGACAACACGGCGGTTGGCTACGGCGCCGGCGTGACCACCGGTTCCACCATGATGGGACCGGCGATCCAGACGATCTGGTCGAAGGAGATCCTCTTCCAGTCGATGCCGACGCTGCGTTTCGAGCAGTTCGCCGTGAAGAAGACCGAACTGGGCACCATGCCCGGCCTCTCGGTCAACTTCATGCGCTACAACAACCTGCCGATCCCAAACGGACCCCTCCTGGAGGGCGTCCGCATGAAGACGCACGCCATCACGGCCAACCAGTACGCGATCACGGTTGCCGAGCAGGGCTTTGCGGTGGCTGTTTCGGAGCTTCTCCTGAATGCTTCCTTTGATGACGTGATGGCCTCGGCCAGCCGTCTGCTGGGACGCAACATGGCGCTGTACATGGACGGCCAGGCACGGGCGACGCTGCAGCGCTCGACCAGCATCGTGTTCGGCTACCAGAAGCCGACGGCGATCAACCAGGGCTACGGCGTGTACGAGCCGGGCACGGTGGCCACCGGTCTGACGACCGGCGCCAACCCGCTCACCGGTGGTGGGTTCTACCTCCACCCGCACACGATCAAGGACGCCGTCGAGGTGCTGTCGTCCAAGAACGTGCCGCGCCTCGGTGAGACGTACGTCGCCTTCATCCACCCGCACCAGTCCCGCCGCCTGCGTGACACCCCGGAGTGGATCGAGGTCACCAAGTACGCCGCCCCGGGCAACTTCATGCTCGGGGAGATCGGTCGCCTGGACGACGTCGTGTTCATCGAGACGACCCAGGTCGGCGGTCCTGTCGGTACCGACATCGCGGACCCGTACACCAACCTGCCGGGTGGTGCGGTGGTCACCCCCGATCCGTTCAACCCGGACTGGCGTGGGACCGCCCTCGGTGCCGCCGGCGGCGACCCGACGTTCCCGAACATCACCCAGCCGGCCGCCGCTACGCCGGACGTCCCGCCGTACAACTCGGCATCGGACGACGACGTCACTGTCACCACGACGCCTGGCTGGGGTCAGCCGTGGGGTCCGACCGGCAGCGTCTA
>Ga0207650_10002720_pt1 | contig 12201 bp, 9 predicted proteins | sample KBSS63metaG_FD_184325 | JGI IMG/M metagenome (GOLD analysis project Ga0207650, IMG submission 184325) | Switchgrass rhizosphere microbial communities from Kellogg Biological Station, Michigan, USA - KBS S6-3 metaG (SPAdes) (version 2) | ecosystem: Host-associated > Plants > Roots > Rhizosphere >...
CACCAGACCGGTGGTGATCGGTACGAAAATAACATCGTCCTGATCGGTGCCATTGGGCGACGCGCCTTTTTCTGTCATGACGCCGGTCACCAGAAAGGGCACGTTCTTCAGCAACACGTACTTACCTACCGGGCTGTCGCCGTTGGGAAACATCGTTTTCGCCACGGTGCGCCCGAGCACGACCACGGCGGCATAATGCTTCGCGTCGTCGGTATTGAAGAACTGTCCTTCGCCTACCGGCCAATCCCGCGCCGAGGGAAAATCCTCACCAGTGCCCTGGACCGAGGTCTGATAATCGATGTTGCCGAGTCGCACCGTGGCGCGGCCGCTGCGCTCGGGTAAAGCCGCTTCGATGTTGGGCAGCGCTTTGATGGCGGCGGCATCGTCCGGCACGAGTGTCGCGATATCGCCGGTGTTACGAATGCCGGCGGCGCCCGGACGGATGAGCATGAGGTTCGTCCCGAAGGAGCTGATCCGATCGAGAACTTTCTGCCGGCTGCCTTCGCCGACGGCCAACATGGCGACCACTGCGGCAACGCCGATGATGATACCAAGCAAGGTCAAGACGGTACGAAAGAGATTGACGCGGAGCGAACGCCACGCGGTGACCAGCGCTTCTTGCATGCTCGCAGCTAGGCTCACACCCTGGCGCAGATCACGATCGTCTACTGCCGTAGTGCCAGCTTGTTCATTCATCCGACCACTGTCCTCGAGAATCCGGCCGTCCTGGATGCGCACGATACGACCGGCATGCTGCGCGACATTTTCAGCGTGGGTGATCAAGATAATCGTTCTACCTTCGGCATGAAGTTGCTTGAGCAGCGCCAGCACCTCGTCGCCACTGTGGCTATCGAGGGCGCCGGTCGGCTCGTCTGCGAGAATTACTGGCGGATCATTGACTAGGGCGCGTGCGATCGCGACGCGTTGCTGCTGGCCACCGGAGAGTTCGGCGGGACGATGATCAGTCCGATCGCCGAGTCCGAGGCGCTCGAGCAGCTTCACCGCGCGCTCGGTGCGCTTGTGCTTGGCAAGGCCGGCGTAAACCGATGGAATCTCGACATTCTCGCCAGCGGTGGCGGTGGCGAGGAGGTTATAACGCTGAAATACGAAACCAAAAGTCTCCCGTCGTAGCGCTGCGAGCTCGTCCGGCGAAAGATTTGCCGCTTCCTTGCCCAACACCCGATAACTTCCTGACGTTGGCCGATCGAGACAACCGATGATGTTCATCAGTGTCGATTTGCCGGAGCCGGACTGTCCCATGATGGCAACGAATTCGCCGCGCTCGATCGACAGTGAAACTCCATCGAGGGCGCGGACAGTGGTATCGCCGTTTTGATAGTGCTTATGAACGTCGGTCAATTCGAGAATTAGGGCGCTCATAATTGTGGACCTCGGTTAAAGCGCGGGGTGTTAGTGGTACGATTGTTATTTCCCTGCTGCGCAGTGTTATTCGGGCTCGCATTGCCCGTGGGCCGATTGACAAACACCCGCTCGCCTTCTTTCACTCCATCGATGACCTGGGCTTGGGTGCGGGTCTGGAGGCCGACATGGATGATGCGCTGCTCACGACCTTTTTCGGTGGCCACGGCGACCCGATACGCTTTGCCGTTCGCGTTGTCTTCTTTTGCGGCGCGGCGAGTCAGCACTTCCGCCGGCACGATGACGGCGTTGTCGGCTTTGCCCAGGATGAAAAAGACCTGTGTGGTCATGCCGGTTTTGAGCTGGCGGCCTTCGTTCTTGACGTCGATCAGAACGTCGTAGAGAACCACATCATTGACGATTTCAGGCGAGGGCTGAATCTGTCGAACCGTGCCTTGCCAGCGCTGCTCAGTATCGCCCAGGGTGGTGAAATAGGCGGGCATGTCTTCCTTCAAACGATTGACGTCCGCTTCGGCCACCTGCGCACGCACTGTCATGGTATCGAGATTCGCGACCTGCATGACGGTCGGCGTCGTCTGATTGGCATTCAAGGTTTGGCCTTCTTTGGTCGGCAGGGTGGTGACCGTACCGTCCATCGGCGCATAAATCTTGGTAAAACCTAAGTTGGTTTGGCTCGCTTTAAGATTGGATTGGGTCTCTTGAATCTGAGCGGCGATCGAATCGACCTGTGCTTTGGCCACCGACGCCTGAGATTCCGTTTCCTGCAACGCTTGCTGGCTGACCGCGTTGACGGCAATGAGGTTTTGATTGCGTTTGAGATTCTGGTCAGCCAGAACGGCTTCCGCCTTTTGCTGATTGAGTTGGGCGCGCAAGCTATTGAGCTTGGCTTCGCCGGCCTCCACCTGCGCCTGGTAAACACGCGGATCGATTTCGGCCAGGAGCTGTCCTTTACGGACAGTGTCGCCGATGTCGACGTGGATTTTTTTTAGCTGTCCCGAAACCTGGGTGCCGACATCGACATATTGTTTAGGTTCCAGCTTGCCCTGGGCGGTAACCACTTCCTCGATTGTGCCCTTCGTGACCGCGATCGGCACCAGATTTTCCCGCCGCGGTTTTTGCGCGGCGGCGCTGTACCAGTACCAGCCGCCCGCGGCAATGGCCACCGCCGCTAAGAGGCCAATCAGCTTCTTTCGTTGAAATTTCAGTCTTGCGATCATTAGGTTCCACTTCATGTCAGTTACGCCTCCCACCAACTGTCATATCTTAATACGACCTGGCGATGCTTAGTCTTCGTTCGGGGATTTCAAAAAAAAGCACCGGAAATACCGGTGCTTAGGAGGTCAAGCTACTGGACTCAGATGGTTATCGGTTGGTCGGGCGGCGCAAAACCTCGGCGAACATGCGGCGCTCGTCGGGCGAAAGCTCCTTTGCGGATTCCTTGATCGCCTGGCCGATTTGCTTGAACATCTGTTCGCGTAATTGGTCGAATTTGGCGACTTCTCGGTCATAGGCCGCCTCATCGAAGCGCTCGGCACCGAGCACCCGAAGGGCCTCGGCGCGAGACGCATCCATTTGATCCCGAATTGGGTCACCGGCAGCACGGATCCGAGCGAAGACCGCGCGAATATGAGCTTGAGCAGGCTCGGGAAGTTTCTTCAGGCTTTGTTCCATCCGTTCCTGGCGCGATGGCGTTCCGGAAAAACTTCGGGGCACATGGCCCAAAACAACGCCGAGAAACATGATGTTCAAAACGAGCGAGGCAAGAAATACCAGTTTCGCCGTCTTGCTCATAGTATCGCCTCATCTATTGCTAAGAAGCTTTGTGCTGCTACAACGTCTTTGCCGCTGCTATCGTTATCCTGTGGAGTGCTGAAACCGATCACCAGACCAATCGTCAGCGCGCTGGCCAGGACATAGGCGGGCTTTGGCAAGTGGAATTCGGCGCAAAGCTCGCGAACCGATTGCCATAACGACGCGGTCTTAATCTGCGGTACCTGCTGTGCCCGCAAAATAATTCTTTGCGCCAGATCGGAACTCGCTGGAGTCAGTCCCCGCCGCTGTAACCAGAGATCGAGTTTTTCGTCGCGCGGGTCCTTCATAGCCATAAACACCTCATAAAATGCTTCTTAGGCGCGCTTTCAACGTCGTTTTAGCGCGCATGATCAAAGATTGCAGCGCTTTGAGATTAAGTCCCATAATTTCGGCAGCCTCCTGATTCGTCAGCCCTTCGTCGAAACAGAGATTCAAAGCCGTTCGTTGGCGTTCAGGAAGCGCCGCGATCTCTTTTTCGAGCATTTTCTGCTCCTGAGCTCGGATCATCGTTTCGTCCATCGGTTCGCGTTCGTCGATTAGCTGCATCCCATCGTCCAGCGGCGCGGCGCTTTTCCGTTTGCGTGAATCGAGACATAAATTCACGACGATGCGATAAAACCAGGTGGTAAATTTGCTGTTTTTCTCCGGTTGCCAGAGCGCTGGATTCTCCCACAGTTTGATAAACGCGTCCTGCACCACGTCCTCCGCCGCTTCCCGGCTTTGCAGGTAACGGTAGGCGAGGCGATAAAAGCGTTGGGTGTGGCGCTCGACCAGTGTCGAAAAGGCTTGGCTGCTGCCGTTCTGAATCAATGAGAGAAGCTCGTTGTCGTCTCTCTCCGGCCAAGCTGTCGGCATAGGTTGGGTTAGAACGTCTGACAATATGCTTTCCGAGCTTGATCATACTATTTGCGGGCTCCGAAAATAAGGCTGAATACAAACCATTCAATGAGTGATACGAGTGGAGGGGAAAAAGTCTTCGGCAGCACAAATGCCGGTATTTCACGGATTTCCCGCCAATCGGGTCGAAATCCATCCGAGAAAACGCTTCCTATCGTGAATGGAAGCGATATCTAACGAGCACCATGGGTGGGCGCCGCCATAAAGCCGGGCGGTGGGAGCGAAACCGTACACGGTCGGAACCAGATCGCGGAGCGTATCGTACCAGGCGCGCCGTTCGTCACGGTCGAAGGGCTCATCGTCTCGAGCATCGAGGCCGCGGCACAAATCGCGCCAATCAGTCATCGAAAAGCCGAGCTTTACGTCTTTTGGATAGAGCGAAAGCGCGATCAGGCGGGGGCGGGAAAAGTGTTGGTTCTCGTCGAATTCTAAGATAAAAGGCGGATCTGAAACGTAGTAATCGCAGGGCGGCACCAGCGGGCTTTTGATGAAGTCGCGATTGCCGCGGAAATTTTCCAGGCTTGACTGAATCCGTTCCAGAGTCGCGCCGATAGGCGTCTTGGCATAGTCGCGCGGCGACGCCGACCAGCCAAAGGAATAGTTCTGCTCGCACCCGCCATAGATCGCGCCAAGCATTTCGGCGACACGCTGCTTGCACAGCCGACAGTGAGCGGAATGTGGGTTGTCGTTCAAAACGTTCAATTGCTATGTTCCGTTCAATCGCTGTGCTTGTTTCAGACCGCGGGCCTTTTTCGAAACGTTTTGAACCGTTTAAACGGTTTGAACAATTTGAACCTCACTGGAACAGGTTAATACAGAGTTAGACGAAGGAGAATGCTTAATGGCGAAACCATCATCGATCATCGGCGCTCCGGTGGGGCGCGTCGAGGGCGCCGAAAAAGTCAGCGGTCAGGCGATCTATGGCGCCGACGTTCACTTTCCGAATACTTTGTGGGGCAAGATTCTACGAAGCCCCTATCCTCATGCGCGGATTAAAAACATTGATACCTCGAAAGCGTGGCAGGTCGAGGGCGTTAAAGCGATCGTGACCGGGAAAGACGAGCCGAACCACTATCAGGGCAAAAGCATCCGCGACATTCCTGTTTTGTGCTGGGACAAGGTGCGCTACGTGGGCGACAAAGTGGCGGCGGTCGCCGCTGAGAGTCGCGAGGCTGCGGAGGAAGCGCTGCACTTGATCGAGGTCGAATACGAACAGTTGCCGGCGGTTTTCGATGCGCTCGAGGCCATGAAGGCCGGTGCGCCGATTTTGCACGACGATCCTTCAGTTTACGATGGAGCGCCGCAGGATATTCTCGTCAAAGACATTCCCAACGTACTTAATAGGCTCAGCTGGGAAAAGGGCGACATTGAACAAGGCTTTCGCGAAGCGGATCTGGTCCTGGAGCACACCTTTCGAATTCCCATTCATCATCAGGGTTATCTCGAACCGCAGTCGTTCCTGGTCAATATTGCAACCGATGGGGAGATCAACGCCTGGGCCTCGACGAAAAGCCCATTCGGTACGCGCGCGCAATTTGCGAAAGCGGCGGGTATTCCCGCGCATCAAATCCGTGTTCACGCCGTCCATGTGGGCGCCGATTTCGGCGGCAAGAGTGGCGCGGGTGAGTTGCCGATCTGTTATTTTCTCGCCAAGCAAGCCGGGCGGCCGGTAAAAATTCTCTTGACCCACAGCGAAGAGCTGACCGCGATGAATCCGGATCACGATACCATGGTCAGAATAAAAACCGGCGTCAAGCGCGGGGGACGAATGACCGCGCGCTATTTGCAAGCGATTCACGGCACCGGGGCTTACGCAGGAATGAAACCGGGACGGGCGAGCATCGGCGGCGCCGGGAGTGCAGGACCCTACAAGATCGACAATACCTATATGGAAGCATTGCAAGTGTACACGAATACTGTGCCGTGCGGCTTCTGGCGCGCGCCGGGAGCGATTCAAGCCGTGTTCGCGTCTGAATCGCACACGGATCTGATCGCGCGCGCTCTCAATATGGATCCGGCGAAATTTCGGCTGATGAATCTGGTGGGCGAAGGCGAAGAGAACGCTTTGGGCAAATCGTGGAAAGGGGTAAAAGCGAAGGAGACGTTAGAGGCCGCACTGAGCGCTGGCGGTTGGAACAATCCGAAACGCGTCAATGTTGGGCGCGGCCTGGCGATGTACGAGCGCGGCACGGGAGCGGGAAAAGTTTGGGTGAATCTCACGGCGGAGCTCGATGGCAGTTTGACCGTGTTCACCGTGGCAGGTGATCAGGGTACGGGATTGCAAACGGTATTGTGCCAAACGGTTGCCGCGGAAATGGCCGTGCCTTACGAGCAGGTGCGTTGCAAGATCGGCAACACATCGGATGTCTCGTACAGCGTCGATGTCGGTTTCGGCGGCAGTCGCTCGACGAACATCAATAGCGCGGCGGCGTACCAAGCGAGTGCGGAGCTCCGCACTAAGCTGACGGAGCAAGCCGCCAGGATCCTCGGCTGCGGTGCGGATCAAATCACTTACAAGAACGGCAGGTTTTCAATCACAACCGGAAAAGGCAAACCACTGAGCTTGAGCGATGTCGTCAAAGCTCATGGCGCGCCGGTGACCGTGAGCGTCGCGACGGAAGTGCCGCGCAAAGGATCGTCGACATCGTTCGTCGCACAGGTCGCCGAGGTCGAAGTCGATTCGGAGACCGGCAGAGTCAAATTGAAAAAATTCGTCACCGCTCACGATGTCGGGACGATCATCAATCCGCTCGGCCATCAGGGGCAAATCGACGGGGAGGCCGTCATGGCGATCGGCTCGAGCCTGATGGAGGAGTTGATCCAGGATCAGGGGAAAGTCACGACGACCAATCTAGGCGAGTACAAAATTCCGAATATTGCGGACGTTCCGCAGTTCAAGACTGTGCTCGTAAAAGGAAATAATGGCCCCGGACCGTACGAAGCGAAAGGAATCGGCGAACACGCCAATGTGGCACCGCCGGCGGCAATAGCCAATGCCGTGCAGGACGCTTGCGGCGTGCGTTTATTCGAGATTCCAGTGAGTGCGGAGCGGCTGTACCACGCACTGCGGGAAAGGCGTTAAGCGATACTCCCGCGCTACTGGGCGCGGCCGATAAAATCTAGGGCGCAGTGAAGAAGCAGGTAATTGGCAGGAGGCAATGTGTAGGGGCGCAGCATGCTGCGCCCTCTTTGAGGAATTTATGAAATATAAGCAAAGTAAATTTATTTGGCTGTTTTCGTTTCTGTTGCTTGTTGGTCCGGTTCGCGCAGACGCTCAGGATAAGATCAAAATCGCTTACAGCTCCACCGACACCTTGAACCAGATCTGGACGATCGCGCAGGATGCCGGGTTTTACAAGAAGAACGGCTTGGACGTGGAGTTGGTTTACATCGGCAGCACCACGGTCGGGATCGCCGCGATTGTCTCGCAGGATGTTCAGGTCGGGAATGCCGCGGGGAGCGGGGTCGCCAACGCTGCAGTGCGCGGAGCGGATGCGGTCTCCGTCGCCTGCACCATCAACGTGCTCGCCTATGAGCTTGTCGTGCTCGACACGATCAAGTCGGCCGAAGATCTCAAAGGAAAGGCGATCGGCATCAGCCGGTTCGGCAGTGTCTCCGATGTTGCCGCGCGCGAATTGCTTAAAGGACTGGGATTGCGGCCGGTGGAAGACGTCAAAATTCTCCAAGTCGGTGGCGCGGCAGAGCGTGCGGCTGGATTCAGCCGCGGCGTGATCGCCGGGTTTCCTTCGCCGCCGGGGAACGTCAATCTCATCCCAGGCGGACTGCCGCACCGGATCCTCGCGGATATGGGAGATCTCAAAAAGCCGTATCCGCTGCCGTTCATCTGCGCCGTGACGACCAAGAGTTATCTTGCCAAAAATCGTTCGATCGTGAAGCGAGTGGTCATGTCGTTGATCGAAGCGTCGCACTACTTCAAAACCAACAGAGAGGGAAGTCAGAAGATCATTGCGAAGTACTTACGTAGCGCCAACAAAGCCTATCTGGACAGTTCCTATGATTCGACGGTGAAAATTCTTGAGCGTGTTCCCTATACCAGCCGCGAAGGAATGAAAATTCAACTCGACGACGCGCTGAAACAATCGCCCAACAGCAAAGTCACCGTAGATACCTTGATCGATGATGGCATCGTCCGCGAATTGGAAAAGGAAGGCTTTATTGACCGGGTTTATGGCAAACAATAGGCACTGCCGTTGGAACAATGCGATCGCGAGGTCTAACAAACATAACAGCTCGCTAAAACTTAGTTAGAAGTTGTGGGAATGAAGCGTGGTGGTCGCAGTAGGAATCGAACCTACGACCTCGCGCATGTGAGGCGCGCTGACAGTGAATCTAAGTTGTTGGATTTTCTATCTGAAATTCTGTTGGAGGCAAATGATGGAGACAATCGCGACCCTTAAACAAGCTAATTAGAGTGAGACGGGAGCCGGCACAAAGCGATCGAGCCTGAATGGCCCAGCGCTCTCTCAGATAACGCTGATAAAGTTTTGATGCACGCTGTAGACAAATTAGTGCCCGCCGCCAAGCAGGAGATCGAGCACTCCGGCACGATCATTCATGAGATAAAAACCAACGTGGATTTCGCTAAGTAAAGAGGAATTGATTAGCCAAGCTACCGGAGTGACCAGACTGACAGATGCGACGCTCAACTCAACGGTTCGACGTCATACCGATGGAATCCAACGCGCAATCCATCTAAAATGAGAGGTGACGATTAAATGGCCCTTCCTTTTTCTCGACAAGATTGCTCCTTAGCTCTAAAACAGGCTCGACGCGTATGATCAAGAAACAAAAAGATAGACAATCCAATCCTCCATCAAAGCAAGACCCGAGAGCCCTTTGTATTTTGCAAAAGTCAACTGAATCTCCACCAGATGCTTTGGCGCACACGGTAATAAGGCCAACCGTCCAGGCTGCAACAACATTAATGAATTACAACAAGGATTTTGGCGAGATTGCTATCAATACCCTTGTCAATGACCTGGAGACCGAGTGTAAACTTGCCAACAATGGAGACCTAGCGCGAGCGGAAACGATACTGATGGCACAGGCTCAGACACTGGATTCTATATTCAACAACCTCGCGCGTCGCGCGTCATTGAATATCGGAGAGTATGTGAACGCTGCCGATATTTATTTGCGCTTGGCTCTTAGAGCCCAAGCGCAATGCCGGGCAAACATTGAAACATTGGCGATGATGAAGAATCCGCAGCCGATGGCGTTTGTGCGTCAGGCGAACATTGCTCATGGTCCGCAGCAAGTCAACAATGCAACGCTGCAGGCGGAAGAACACTCCCGGGCGGGGAGTATCGAAAATTCCCAGAACAACCTCTTGGAGTCGCTCAGTGATAAACGGCTGGACATCGCAGCGGAAAACGCGACAGGCGGGGCTCATCCACAATTGGAAACCCTGGCAACGATCGACAGGCCCGCGGACCCTAGCCGGTAAGGCGAGAGTCTCACAGAATGCATACAAGGGTGGCACCCGGCCCTTGCTTCGAAGGCTGGCTCGTTTGCTTCGCGAACAAAAACAAGCGCTATAGGCTCAGCCGGAAGTGGCCTTAGAGACACTCATCTGCTGATGGACAGTCGCTGACGGCAAGTTGCTGCTGGCCCATCCGAGTTCGGAGCACATGGGACCATTTGACTTCAACTCAAATGGTCCGCAGTAACGCATTACAATAACGAAACTATTTCCAAGTTGTCCGTGAATTGTCCGTCTGGTTGTGAATCCGTTGTGGCCCTGAAAGTTCTCGCAAATAAATTGCCGCTGTGCCCAAGTTGTGCCCATAACCCTAATAGTTTGTTTTGCTGATTTTCGATTTTCCCGCGCGAGGTCCTCGGGTGGAACGGCAAGTTGAAAGACGCGGAATGGAACTATGGGTGCCGGTCAACACGGATCCCTGATATTCAAACAATCACGGGATCACACGCCGGTTTTAACTGCGAATTGCGAGATTAGTCATCTGCGGGCGGGGGAAACTGTTCCGGTGGCTGGATCGAACACTCGCGAGGTGGGCGAATTAGACGTTTAGTTCAGCCGGCCCTTCGGGTTCTCTGGTCGGCCCGTTGAATCACGGCCGGTGCGAAGGACACAACGGCGCTTCTGTAGCGATGCGTGCAGCTAACGATTATCACGCCCTCAGGCGTATCAAGGCACTGCTGAAGAGAGTCGGCGTTAATGAGTTTCGGCGGTTTTTTTGATTTATCGTAGGAGCGCAACGAACAGCAAACCGACTTCCTACGCATTCAGTCCGCCCGGCGCGCCGCACAATTTTACAGTTAAGTAAGCGCGATAGCTTGACACTTTAACCAGTATCCATGACGCATGGACGAACGCCGTCTTTGGGCCGCCAGCGAGAGCCTTTGAGAGAGTCACTGAGAAGGGCGCGAAAGCGTGCCTCATCGATCGCATTACCGCTGAGAAAATAAACAATCTGGGCTGGTGTTCTCGCCCGTTGCGGCGCTTGTCGGTCATGCCCGCGTTGATATCTTCAGCGGTTTGGAATGGAGAGAGTTGCGAAAGTCGAGAGTTTTCAGGAAATGGCCGAGAGAGAACTCAGGGGGCATCGGTAAGCGGACTAACGGACAGGCACAAATTTTAGACTCAATTCACAATCGCTCAACAAGCCGCGCCGGATTGATCGTCCTGCGGTTTCACCTGAAGCGCCATTTAGTTGAATCAGCAAGACTCGGACAGCCCACTGAAACATGGTCCTCTTAAATAACGGTTTTCATTGCTTCTGTCCGCGTGATAAATAACGCCCAAAATGTGGCGACCATTGAGAAAAACCGCGCTGCGATCAATCCTATTTGCCGGAGCATTGCTCGCCCTTGCAGTCACCGTTGAGGCGCAGCAGCCGAAGAAAGTCCCGCGGATAGGATTCCTAAGTGCTGCCTCCTCTTCTGCTATCTCGGCCCGTGTCGAGGCATTCCGTCAGGGTCTGCGCGAGTTAGGGTACGCGGACGGGAAAAACATTTTGATCGAGTGGCGATTTGCGGAGGGAAAATCCGATCGTCTGCCTTCGCTCGCAGCCGAGCTAGTGCGTCTCAAGGTAGATGTAATCGTCGCCGAGGCTCCGACAAGCACCCGTTCTGCCAAGCAAGCGACTGTTACGATACCCATCGTCATGATGTTTGATGATGACCCCGTCGGCTCTGGGTTCGTCGCCAGCCTCGCGCGACCAGGCGGGAACATCACAGGGCTGAGCACTCTTTCCCCCGAGATAAGCGGAAAACAACTGGAGCTCCTGAAGGAGATCGTCCCCAAGCTCTCCCGTGTGGGCGTCCTCGGGGATGTCACCAGACCGGGCATCCCGCAAGCATTAAGAGAGATCAACATCGCCGCAGCTGCGTTCCGGGTGCAGGTTCAATACCTGGAAGTACGAGAATCTAACGATATCGAGATTGCATTTCGAGCCGCAAGCAAGGAGCGCGTTGACGCAGTCCTTGTGCTGGGAAGCCCCGTGCTAACCTCTCAGCGAAAACAGGTTATAGAACTCGCGGTAAAGAGTCGGCTCCCGGCGATATACGCCAGGCAAGAACCTGTCGAAGACGGAGGACTTATGAGTTATGGCGTGAGCATTGCCGACTTGTCCCGTCGCGCCGCCACCTACGTGGACGAGATCCTTAAAGGCGCGAAGCCCGCCGATCTCGCGGTGGAGCAGCCCAAGAACTTTGAGCTGATCATCAACCTTAAAGCGGCGAAGCAGATCGGTCTTACGATTCCGTCTAACGTACTGGCGCGGGCGGACCGAGTGATCAAGTGAAGAATTTTCGCTTATGTTACGAAGAAGGATGAAAAGAGGAATTTTCATTGCTGCTATGGCGATGCTCCTAGCCCCGGTTGTCGTCAAGGCGCAGCAACCCGGCACAATTCCGCGCATCGGTGTCATCTTTATGGGCGGCCGTGATCAACCGCACCTCGAATCGTTCAAGCAAGGCCTGCGCGAGCTCGGCTATGTCGAGGGCAAAAACATCCGTCTCGAATATCGGTACGCGGAAGGAAAGTACGACCGCCTGCCAGAGCTCGCCACAGATCTGGTGCGCGAAAGAGTTGATGTGATCGTTACCACCTCCTCGATCAGCGCCCGA
>Ga0207650_10002723_pt1 | contig 12200 bp, 11 predicted proteins | sample KBSS63metaG_FD_184325 | JGI IMG/M metagenome (GOLD analysis project Ga0207650, IMG submission 184325) | Switchgrass rhizosphere microbial communities from Kellogg Biological Station, Michigan, USA - KBS S6-3 metaG (SPAdes) (version 2) | ecosystem: Host-associated > Plants > Roots > Rhizosphere...
GAGCCTGCATCGAATGCGCGCCTTGCTGGTCAAGTTCCGAACCATGCAGGTGAATCAGCTGCGCGGACTGCTGTACGAATTCGGCGCTACGTTTACGCTGGACTGCTCATGGGCCGACTGCAGCCGCCAAGCAACGATGTTGAACTAAGCGGCCGTCCGCGCCGATATCGTCGTCGCCCCGACCTACTTGGTCTTGAGGTCTCGCGCCAGTACCTGATTAAGCATGGCGTACAGAGCGGCAATGAACGATGCACCCGGATCCAAGTTTATTTCGCGGCTCAATGGCTGGCCTACACGCTCCCCTACCGACGCTTCGCCGACACCCTCACGGATGCCTGCGCACGGCTCGGGGCCGATGCGGATCGCTACTCCTTCATCGCAGTGGACTTGCACCACCTACTCCTTGCCGACCTCCCGGCGCACCTGTTGAAAAACTCTGTTTTGAGGAACGACTTGCGCTAGCGACCCGCTAGAGCGTTCGCAGTCTTTTGCACACGGCGGGGTACCAGCCACTCACCATCTTTCGCCTACGAGTCGCTCCGGGGCTCGCAGAGTGACGCGGGACCCGACCTTGTCGACGGCTCAGCAATTGAGACGATTTCGTCGCCCGAGCGAAATCGAGTTTTCAACAGAATAGACCCTTAGCAGACCTACAAGCCGTGCGTTTCGATGTCAAAGAGCAGTCCTCCGCGGCAAGAACCTTGCACACGGGAGCCGGACGCGGCACGGCTGCCGCCGAACGATAGTCACTGGATGGACTCGAACCTTGCAACTTCACTCGAAGATCTGGTTGGCGTCGCGCTAACACAGGCCTACTGGATCACTTCGTCTGCGCGCAACAGAAGCTGCGGTGGAATCGTGAGCCCGAGGGCCTTCGCCGCCTTGAGGTTGATGACGAACTGAAACCTAGTTGGCTGCTCAATCGGCAGGTCAGCCGGTAGTGCGCCCTTGAGGATTCGATCGACATAGCCTGCCGCACGACGAAATATGTCCTCGAAGTCCGGCCCGTACGACATCAGTCCGCCGGCGACGGTGACTTCACGCACCAGATAGATGGCGGGGAGCCGCACGCGCGCCACGAGGTCAGGCAGGCGTGCCGGCGGGGTGTGATAAAGCGCATCGCCGTAGACCAATAGCCCTTGGGCCTGCTCGCGCACAGCAGCGTCGATCGCCCCCTCAAGCTGCGCCGGCGATGACGCTTCGACCACCTGTAGCTGGACACCCAGCCGGGCCGCCGCGGGTGGCACGTCCGGAGGGAAGATCTTCATGACGACATCGTTCTTCGGATTGACAAGTGCGGCGAAACGAGTGGCGCCCGGCAGCGCCTGTGCTAGAAGCTCGAGCTGCTTACTACCGAATCCGCCGGGAATTAGCGTGCTGAGTCCGGTAATGCTGCCACCCGGCCGCGCAAGGCTCTGGACGAAACCGACGCCGACCGGGTCGGCGACAGCCACCATCACGATTGGAATGGTTCCTGCGGCATCTTTGGCGGCACGAGTCGGCTGCACCCCCACGGCGACGACGAGATCGGGCTTCAACGCAACCAGCTCGGCTGCAAGAGTCGGGAGGCGCTCCTGCTCACCGCCTGCCCCACGCCTGTCAATGGTGATGTTTCGACCCTCGACCCAGCCAAGTCGCCTCAATTCGTCGTCGAGCGCGACGTAGGCAGCGCCCACGCACTGCGTGCCGCAGATGATGCCGAGCCGGATGATCTTGTCGACCCTCTGCGCCGGCGTAGGGAGCGGCAGCAGCACCGCGCCGACGATGGCCGAAAGGCAAATTCCGAGCGCGCCCTCTCGCAGCACATTTCGTCCTTCGAGTGAGGCCCCGGTGCGGGTGTCATGCACGCTACGCCGAGTGTGGGCGGCGGTCAAGCGAATGACAGCTGGCCTTTTCGACAAGATGCACGAAGCGCTGAGTGCGACAACTCTGAGTTGCTGCGAGTCACTCAAGAGCAGTCATTCGTCGATGTCTTCAAATGGCCGACTGCCGGTCTCCACAATCGGCAGCTAACTGGAAGTCTGATCGCCGCACCGATGCTGACGCAAAGCGGCTCGACGTCCCTCCATCTGCGTCAAGCTGCTCCGAAGCTGCCGCCCGGCGATGCCAGCGAACGTACCAGAAGCACCCGTCCGCACTGCCGCTTCCCGACAAACTGGCAAGGCTCGGGGTCGTGCTCGTGAAGGCATATTTCGCCTCGCGGCCACGACAGCTGGGACACCACTCCACGGGGGAGATGAACGGCAACGACGCTGGGCACAGACGTTGCCCGCGTCGCCCATGCTGCAACGGATCTCGGAAGGGGAGGCGCTGCGCGTGCTCCAGGCAGCTCGGGCCCGTCTAAGCAGCGTCGAGGACCAGCGACGGCGCGAAGGAACGTTCGTGACGGGTATTCGCCTAGCGCACGCCAAGGCGATCGTGCAGGCTGAGCGACTGACCACGGTAATGAGAGCATCGACGCTGCGCTTGAACGGCATCCGGTAGGCTTGTCCACTTACCAAGGTGGCGGCGCGCCGTACTCCCAACCCTTGCGCCTTTGCCTGGATTGGCGTCCGTTCCAGGACTATGAATTCCGAGGCATGCAGGACAGCAGGGACCTCCTTCAGGGTCGCCGCAGACACTGAACCCGTGCCGCCCGCCCAAGAATTGATTGACTACAGGAGACCACCATGTTCCGTGCCTTGCTCGTGATCGCCTTGCTCGCAGCGCTCCCGTTGCAAGCGCAGGACTGGCCGACCCGGCCCGTGCGCATGATCGTGCCGTTCCCGCCTGGCGGCGGCACAGACACGGTGGCGCGACCGCTGGCGGCCAAGCTGGCGCAGGTCCTCGGTCAGCAGGTCGTGATCGACAACCGCGGCGGCGCCGGCGGCACGATCGGCGCCGGGCTCGCGGCGAAGGCGCCGCCCGACGGCTACACAGTGCTGCTTTACTCCGTGCACGGCGCCGTCGCCGCCGCCGCGTACAAGTCGTTGCCCTACGATCTGCAGAAGGATCTCGTTCCGGTCACAACGGCGGCGATCTTTCCCGACGTGCTCGTCGCGGCGAGCCGCGTCCCGGCGAAGACCTTGTCCGAGCTCATCGCCTGGGCCAAGGCCAATCCGGGTAAGCTAAATTGCGGGTCGGCGGGGAACGGTACCTCGCGCCACCTCTCGTGCGAGCTCTTCAACGCCGCGGCCGGCGTCAACGCCACGCACGTACCGTACAAGGGCACCGGCCCGGCGACGCAGGCGCTCGTCGCCGGTGAGATCGACTGGATCTTCGAGGCGCTGGGCAGCGCCGCCGGTCAGATTCGGGCCGGCACGATTCGCCCCATCGTCGTCACGTCCGCGAAGCGCTCGCCAGCCTTTCCCGAGATCCCGACGGCGCTGGAGTCGGGCCTGAGCGGCTTCGAGGTCACGTCGTGGTACGGGCTCTGGGTACCGGCCGGCACGCCGGCTGCCGTGATGCAGAAGCTCCACGACGCGGTTGTCAAGGCGTTCGCCGATCCGGAGCTGAAGGACACGTGGGTCAAGCTCGGCGCCGAACCGGGCGGGTCGTCGCCTGAGGCATTTGGAGCGCTGATCGACAAGGACATCGCGAAGTGGGGCAAGGTCGTGCGCGAGGCGAAGATCACGCTCGAGTAGCCCGAGGCCATCGCGAGCCGCTTTTCGCCGCACTTGTTTGCAGATGCCCCGGACGGCGTCGATGCGATCTCCCACACCGAACCGCTGGCATATGAGCCAGTCGAAGTGCTGGACGATCTCGAGCGGCTCTCAAGGCGGCGAATCGGCATTCGTGCCACTTCTTCGATGGCGGGATGAGAGTTGATGCCATGAGAACGAGACGCCAGTTCCTCGCCATCGTCCTTGCGGTTTGTTCTGGAGCAACCATGGCCCAAACCGCCTCGAGCCGTTACGTACGCGTGGCCGAGCTGCAGATCGACCCGTGGCACAGCTCGAGGCGTTCGCAGCCGCCACCCGCGAGGTCGGGCAGGCCTCGGTGAACCTAGAAGAGGGCTGCCATTGCGCCGTATGGCATAGCCGAAAAGGACAACCCCGCTTTCGTGCGCGTGTTCAAGATCTATCGCGACCCGGCCGCCTACCAGGCGCGTGCACGCGTTCCAGGGCAAGTACGGCGACTACTTGATCGGCAAGGTCGGCAAGAGGTGTTCCGGAGCTGCGGCGGGGCTGCAGCTTCTAGGGCCGGTGCTGCGCCGGCAGCAGCGACATCGACGACGCGAACGGCGCACGCATCCGGCTCGAGCCCATCGTGCTCGAGACGATCAGCTTGTCCGGCGTGACGACGGCGCTGAGGCCGGTGTCTTCATGGAAGACGAGAAGCTCGACCCCGCCCTGGAGCTCGAACGCCTCCAGCGCCGTGCACTGGTCCATGCTCCATCGCACGGTGAACGCTCCGGCCGGTAGCTTGCTGCCGTGCACCAGCGGCAGCCCGTCCACTTCCACGTGCGTGGCCGGCCCGCAGATGTGATTCAGAGCGACGTCGCTCCAGCGCGGCGGCTCGTCGTCGTCGATCAACGTCACCAGCAAGGCGTTCAGGGCGAATCGGGAAAACTCCGCCGTGACGGCTCCGTCGACGGCAGGCGACGCGCCAGGCATGTGGGGCGTCGACCGTGCGGCGTTGACGCTGCTGTGACCACTCAGCGAAGCGAGCAGCGCCAGCGCGATTCCAGCCAGCGACGCTGCTGCCGCAGACCAGCGAAGCGTCGTCCTGCGCATGGCCGCCTCTTCAGCGCGGAGCAGGATTGAGGCAGTCACCTGCAACCGACGCTACGGCGGGCGCGGCGTGGGCCATCTCTCGCCCCTCGCGCGTCGATACCGAGTCGGCGAACGCAAAGAAGGCGAACATGAAGGCCCACGCGAAGGCGGGCACACCCCAGCGAAAGGCCCATTCGATGACCTGCTGTCCGTCGTTCCTCGCGTTGTTCATGACATCCCCTCCAGTCTTGCAAGAGCGCGCCGCTGCCGCGGCCAGGCCTGCAGCCACATAGCACGCAGGAGCACCGCTAGCACCGCGAGCCGACCCAGCAGATCAAGGCCCACCGCCAGGATGAACAACGGATCGCCGATCACCAGGCACCCATAGAGCAGCGCAACGAACCGGCAAGCCGCCCAGACGGTCCAGCTGGAGAGCGACTGGGCGATGACGGTCGCCCGCGGGTTCCGCCAACCGCGAACGAGCTGCGGCAGGTAGATGCCGGCCATGACGAAGCCCGAGACCAGATAGCCGGCGCTCAGGAAGGGGTGGGCGACAGAGTCCATCAGTGATCGGAATCCTCGAGTGCGCTGACCCTCGACAGCGGAGGATCCGCCGGCGGGGCCGCATCAGCGGCGAACGAGTTGCGCTGCCCGTCCGTCGCCGGCGCGCGCGACCACTTCGATGCGGCCGCGCGCCAGGGCTCGGCATGGGGCGACGCGCCTGCCTGGCCGCTGGGCATCTGGGAAAAGACATGCACGCTCCACGCGAGCACGGCGACGCCGGCGACGTAGAGCGCGAGGGCGACCGGGTGCGGACGCCAATCGGCGTCCTCGAAACGGAGACGGTGAACTGACATGGTGTTTCCCTCGAGCGAATCGTCGCGTGGCACGCTGCTCGCGACGGGAGCTCAATGTAGTGAGGCACGCCGGTCGATACGACCTTCAGATAGAGGAGAACGCCGTGCACTCACGGCATCTGTCGAAAGGCATAGTGCCGTGCAGCGGCCCCCGTGATCAGCCTCAGGACGGCGCGCAGATCCCGAGCTCGCGCGCACGTACGACCGCTTCAGTTCGGTTGCGCACCTGCAGCACGCGTAGGATGGCGGCGATGTGCACCTTCACCGTGCCTTCGGTGAGCCCAAGCTGGCGCGCGATGAGCTTGTTCGGCTCGCCCTTCAGCAACAGCCGAAGCACGTCGAGCTGGCGCGGCGTCAGGCCCGACGAGTCGATCGTCGGAGGTGGCTGGCCGTTCTGGAAGTCGCCTAGGGTTCGCGCCGGAATGTAGACACCGCCCGCACGCACCGTCCTTAGCGCCTGGAGCAGCAGCGCCGGCGAATCGCTCTTCGGCACGAAGCCGTTGATGCCGGTCGCGAGCGCGCCGCGGATCGTCGCGGGGTCGTCCTGACCCGAGGCGACGATCACCGCCAGCGACGGGAACTGCTGGCGCAAGCGACGTAGGCCGTCGAGCCCGTTCATCCCCGGCATGTTGAGATCGATAAGGAGCAGATCGGGAACCTCAGCGCTCAAGTGCTCGACGAGCGTCGGATAGTCGCCGACCTGAACCAGCCGCGCGTCCGCGTCGAGCTGACGAACGATCGTCGCCAGCGCATCGCGCACGAGCGGATGGTCGTCGGCAATCAGGACGTCCACTTGAGTTCCGTCTCAAGCGTCCCGTCGACAGGGGAAGTCGACGCGGGCTCCCTGGCGTCGTCGGCGACAGAGGCTCGGCGGCCGGCCTGGATGAGCCAGCTTCGCATGCGCGCGGCCGCTACCGGCTTGGTCAGCCAGTCGAAGCCGCTGGCCCGAAGCTGTGCCACGCGCTCCGGCGTCGCCGCGCCCGAAACGATCAGCGTCGGGCAGCGGGCGCCGCGGGCTTGCGTGACGGCCGCGATCGCGTCGATGCCGCTGCGCCCGCCGCGCAACTGGAGATCGACGACGAGCACCTGCAACCGTTCGCGCGGGTGTTCGCCGGCCTGTTCGATCAGTTCCTCTGCGCTTTCCGCGACCAGCACCTTGCAGCCCCAGCGTCCGAGCAGGGCCGCCATCGAGTCGCGTACCTCCGGGTCGTCGTCGATGATGCCGACGCCCAGACCCTGCAGCGACCCGACCTGGTTGACCGGGTCGGAACGGCGGGCCGCTTCGGGGGTCGCGGGTACGGTTAGCACGAAGCAGGAGCCGTGTCCCACGATCGATCGCAGCGTCAGCGGATGACCGAGCAGCTCGGAGAGCCTTCGCACGATCGACAAGCCGAGACCCAGCCCGCCGGCCTGCTCGCGCTCGGGCCCCTCGATTTGGAAGAACTCTTCGAAGATTCTTTTGTGAAGGTCCGTCCGGATTCCCGGGCCCGTGTCCCGAATCTCGACCCGCCACTCGTCGTTGCGCAGCCTGCAAGCCAGCAGCACCCCGCCGGTCTGCGTGTACCTGACGGCGTTGCCGAGCAGATTGCGGATGATGCGCTCCAAAAGCATCGGGTCGCTGCGGGCTCGCAGATTGCGGGCGGCCTTGCTCACCCGCGTCGAGAAGCGAAGCCGCTTGCCGGCCGCTTCTGCGGAGAAATCGCTGGCGACGCGGTGCAGCATAGATTCCAGGTCGAGCGAGCGCACCTCTGGCACGACGGCTCCAGCTTCCATCCTGGAGATGTCGAGCAACGCATTGAACATGGTGTCGAGCGCGATGACCGAATCGCTCATCCGCTGGGTGAGCTGGTACTGCTCGGCCGTCAGATCCTCGGTGCGCAGGGCAGCGACGTAGAGGCCGAGGGCATGCGCCGGCTGGCGGAGATCGTGGCTCGCGACGGCAAGGAAGCTGCTCTTGGCCCGGTCCGCGGCTTCCGCAGCATCTTTCGCCTGCCGCATGTCGTCGAGCGCCCGCTGCAACTCCGCACTCTTGTCGACGACGCGGCGCTCGAGCTCGACGTTGAGCTGGCTCAGCGCACGCGCAGTCGTCACGAAGTTGTCGATGAGGATCCACGCGACGAGAGGGAAGAAGACCAGGCCGCTGTAGCTCGTCAGGTACACCGGGTTGTTGTCGCTGTCGCTGCGGGCGACCAGCCAGTCACGCACGCCGAACGCGAACGCGATGCCGCCGGCCGCCAGCAGCAGCACCGCGCGCGTGTTGCGCTCTTCGAACGCGTAGCGCCCGACGGCGAGCACACCGACGGCGACGGCCCCGATCCAGAGGAGCCGCCAATACATTTCGGACGTGCCCGCGAAGCCGGCGAAGTAGCCGGCATAGAGAAGGAAAGGGCCGAGTGCCACCGCGACCCAGAGGGCCTTCTCGAAGCGGGGCAGGTGCCATTTCGAGAGGCGGACGCAGAAGATGATGAGCGGCGCACAGAAGAACGAGAAGCCGATCGTCCACCAGATGCTGAAGTGGGGAGGCTGCAGCAGCGGGTCGGGCAGCAAGGTCCATACGGTGTGGAGGGCCCACAGCAGCCCGCCGAACCCGAAGTAGCCGTACAGTGGATCGCGGTGCTGCCTCACCCAGAGGACGAGCATGCACAGCGACAGCGCCATGATCACGGCCGATGCCACGATCGGCCCTTCGACCATCAAGATGGTCTTGCGTTCGGACATCCGGCGCAACTCGCGCTCGCTGCCGAACCAGACCTTCGAGAGACTCGTCCATCGCAGGCTGGCGACCGTGATCTCGATCTCGTTCACGCCGGGTTGGACGAATTCCGCGGGAACGCTGGACAGTAAAAGGCGGTCCGCCCCGCGATGCCCTCGCGGGATCCGCTCGGTGACGTGGTCCGAGACGATGTGGCCATTGACCTTCACCCGGACGGAGGTGAGGACGCCCGGCAGATAGACGGCCATCGGTTCACGAGCCGCGCCCGTCTCCGCGCGCACGATGTAGGTGGCTTCGAAGATCGAGCCGTCCGAAGCGTCTGCTCCGGGGAGGTAGTCGGGCAGGGTGACGCGCTGCGGCGCGGCGCCGCGGACGACGCGCACGGCTTCGTCGATCAGCTGGGCCGGCGCCGGTGCCGGTCCGGCCGCGTGTGCCGCCATCGTGCCGAGCAGGAACCAGGGCAGCACCAGGAAAGCACCCACGCTACCGGGTGCCGTGATGCCGAAGCGTCGCATGCCGACCCCTTCATGCCGCTGCAGAGCGGCCATTGCACACCGCTTAGTCGACAGGTGCAAGGCCGCGCGGCACGGCGTGCCCCGCGTCATCCTCTCCTTTGCGGGCGAACGCGCTCCGATCGACGGGGCGCGCCTGGCGTGCTCAGCCCCCGTGTGAGTGATAGGCGAGCAACTCGGCGTCCTGTTCCGACGGCACGGGCGCTTCATCGCCCTTCGCAGCGGCGGCGGCCGCTTCCATCCCCGCTGCCGAAGGAGCGGCTCCCGAAAGCACCGGCTTCGCGATGACGTCCGCGTCAGTGTGCAGCCCAGTGAACGCGTATACCGCGAAAGCGAGCGCGGCGAGCGGTGCAGCGGCGAGCAGCGAAAGTCGACGCACGCGGCCGGCGTCGGAGGAGGGGTCGGGCGAAGGCTTCATGGCGAGGGCTCCTGGCAGTGGTGCGCGCACCGGATGCGAAAGGCCAACTCTAGGAAGGCGATCGATCCGGCGCGTCCGCAGAAGGAAGGAACCGGCATCCTCCATCCGGCATTGATCGAACGACGTAGTCCTAGAAAGGCGCCGTCGCCAGGGGGCCGGCGCCGCGCTGCATCAGGAAGGGTGGGACGTCGGTGCACTCCACTCCCTCCTGTCGAGCCGACAGTTGTGTGATTGACCGGCACTTTGACGTGGCGCTGGCTGCCCGCCGCAGTATTCGATCCAGCCGGGCTCGGCGCATACGCCGGGCTGGAACGGGCCTTATGGCACCGACCGCAAGTACATAGCCCCCGCATCGATGTCGCCTTGGCCGCCCTGGTGGCACACCATCGACTGCTTGCCGATGCGGCCTTTGGCCTGTTCGCCTCGGCGCGAAGCGTCGGACTACTGGCGCACAGCATCGAACAACTGGCCGAGCCACAGTTGATCCGCCCGCGGGAGGCGCTAGGTCGGCCCGATGCCGGACGTATCGCCGGCCGTGTGGGCGCGAGCGTCGTCTTCCCGGCGACCCATTCGCTGCATCGAAAGTACCGGGTTGTCTTCACCGATGTAATCGTCGAGACACTCGGGCAGCAAGGTGACCTGGCTTCGGTCCTGTCCCTCAATGAATCGCTTCATGTGGCAGCCCGCTCTGTCGCGCTGCCCTCAATTTTGCCAGCAGCCTTACGCGATCAAAGCGTTTTCACACGGCCTCGACCCGAAGCCGTCATCTGCGAAGCTGATTGGGCAGCTCGATAGCCGTCGCCCAGGACGCGGCCTGCCTGGGTCGCCCTAGGGGACGGCCAGGAGACGGGCGCCGAACCGAGCGAGTCATGCGGCGGCCACCTGCCACGCCGCCGACGCGCTGCGCAGGCGCTCCGAGAGGTGCACGGCGATGTTGGTTGTAAGCTGGCGAGCCAACTCCGGGTCCTCGCGCGCGATGCGCTCCAGCGCGTCCCTGCCAAGCACGTGCACGACGGAGGCGACGTCCGCCACCGCGTCGGCTGACCTGCCCCGCCCATCGAGAAGCGCAGTCTCGCCGAGCATCATCCCGGGCGACAGGCTGAGGTAGCGGTGCGCGCCATGGTCGCCCGGGCTGCAGGCGGTGATCGATCCCTCGGTCACGACGTACAGCGCGTCGCCGGGATCGCCTTGCCTGAAGAGCGCTTCGGCGGGCTGCAGACGTCGCGCCGGCATCGAAACCTTGAGCCGTTCGCGCCGTGCGTTGTCGAGACCGCGCAGCAGGGAGCAGTCGTCGAGCGGCACGAGCCCCGAGCCGCTGCTCAGGCCAGCGGCGGACAGCAGTGCCTGCTCGCCGAACTCCGTGGCCCGGTCCAGGTCGCGGAACCAATGCTGCTGCCCTTGCCTGTCGGAGCTGCCCAGCGCGCGAAGCGCCAGGCCGTGCCGGTTCCCGGCCGACACGCTGGCCAGCAGCAGCCTCCGGCCGGTCGAGGCGAGCCGCTTCTCGAGCTGCGCGAGAACGATCGCGCCCGACGGGTCGAGCGTGCTGACGCGGCGAAAGTCGAGCACCACGAAGGCGACGTCCGGCTCGAGCCGTTCCATCTGCGCCGCGAGCGTGTCGGCGTTGCCGAAGAAGAGCGCCCCCTCCAGCTCGAGTATCGCGATGCGTTGCCGCTCTGCGCGCAGCAGGTCTTCCTGCGCCGCAGGGTAGACCCGACGCGACGGATGCGCGGTCGCCCGGTAGCTGCTGCGGATCAGCGAGCGGTTCATCGACTGAACGAACAGGATCATCGCCAGCAGGACGCCCACCACGACGCCCGTGACGATGCCGAGCCACATCGTGATGCCGAAGACGATGACGACGATCGCGAGGTTGAGCCACATCTCGCGCGACAGCTCGCCGCTCGGCAGGCGTGCCACCGTGCGCCGGGACCATTGATCGACCAGGCTCCAGGCCAGGGTCACCATCAGGCCGGCGAGGACGGTCAGCGGGAGCATGCCGATTAGCGGGCCACCGACGACGAGGAGGCAGCCGGTGACGAGCGCGCAGACCGCCGCGGCGCGGTGCGACACGCCGCCGTTGGCGAGCAGCACGCCAGCGCGTGATCGGCTGTAGGTCAGGGGCAGGCCCCCGAAGAAGCCGCTGGCGACGTTGCCGGCACCGAACGCCATCAACTCCCGGTTGGGGTCGTGCCGCGCATTGACCCGCTGATCGGTCGCCAGCGCATTCAGCACGGTCTCGAGCGAGCCGACGATGGCGAGCGCGAGCGCCGTCACGAGCAGGTGCTCGGCATGGCGAAGCAAGAACTCCAGCGCCGTCGAGGTGACGAACAGGAGCACCAGCACATCGGGCAGCGGCAGCTGCTGTGGCAGCGGACCGACTTTCGGGCCGAGCGCGACCCCGGGCCAGGCGACGGCGAACATGGCGTAGAGCGTGCAACCGAAGGTCATGCCGAACAGCGCGGCAGGGGCGCGCGGCCATCGCCAACCGATGAGCCACACGCTCGCCGCGGTGGCCAACCCGACGAACAGCGTAGCGGGTTGCCACGACGACAGCAAGGGCGCGGTCCCTCCGGCGTTGGTTCCGGCACCGCCGAACAGCGCCGGCAGCTGCGCGATGACCATGAGCACGGCAACGCTGTTCATGAAGCCCGCCAGCACGGGCTGCGGCACGTACTTGGCGACCGCGCCCAGCCGCAGCCAGCCGAACAGTATCTGCAGCGCGCCCATCAGCACCACGCAGCAGGAGATCGTCGCCAGCAGGACGGCGATGTGCCCGGGCTGCGACAGCGGCTGCATCACCGGGTCGGTGCTCAAGGTTGCGACCGCCGCCGCGAAGAGCAGCGTGGTGGCCGAGCTCAGGCCGGCCGCCGGCATGGTGCCGCGGCCGATCACGGCGACGACGAAGCCGCCCACGAGCGAGGCCGCGCCGCCCGCAAGCATGCCGATGGGCGCCGCCGAAGGTCCCAGCGCGACAAACGCAAGCAAGGGCAGCGTGAGCCAGCTGGC
>Ga0207650_10002724_pt1 | contig 12198 bp, 14 predicted proteins | sample KBSS63metaG_FD_184325 | JGI IMG/M metagenome (GOLD analysis project Ga0207650, IMG submission 184325) | Switchgrass rhizosphere microbial communities from Kellogg Biological Station, Michigan, USA - KBS S6-3 metaG (SPAdes) (version 2) | ecosystem: Host-associated > Plants > Roots > Rhizosphere...
CGCAGGCGTTGGTTCCTTCGCGCCGGCGGGTTGCCGGCGATCAGCGCTGCAGTGATCGCGCCGATCGACACGCCGACGACCCAGGTCGGCTCACGACCCAGCTCGGCGAGCCCTTCGTGGACGCCCGAGTGGTAGGCGCCGAGCGCGCCGCCGCCTTGGAGCAGCAGGATCTCGTGGTCGTATGCCTTCTTGCCGGTCGCCATGTGGTTGTCCTGCGGATTGGTGGCCCGAGAGGGGCGCAGCGGATCAGGGCGCTTGCTCAGGCGAGGGGCGGTGGTTCGTCGACGGACCAGCGGATGGTCGGTTGGCCACCCAGGCCATGAAGATCTGGTAGCCGATCGCCAGCAGCGTCGCGCCGATGAACATGCCGAGGATTCCGGACGTCGCGAGGCCGCCCAGCGCGCCGAGGAGGATCACCGGCATCGGCGCGTCGACCCCTCGACCCAGCATCAGCGGCTTGAGGATGTTGTCCATCGTTCCCGCGACCAGGAGCAGCACGGAGTAGAAGACGGCCGGGCCGGTCGTGTAGGCGCCGCTCGACCAGATGTAGGCGATGACCGGGAGCGTGACGATCAGGGCCGGAACCTGCACGATGCCGAGCACCAGCGCGATCATGGCCAGCACGCCCGCGAAGGGCACACCGGCGAGGATCAGCACCAGGCCGATCAGGATCGCCTGGACGAAGGCGATGCCGACGACCCCGAGCGCGACCGCGCGAATCGTCGCGGTGGAAAGCTTCGCGAAGACTTCGCCGCGGTCCTCGCCGACGATGCGCCTGAAGATGTTGGTACTGGCCCGGGCGCCCGCTTGGCCGAACGCCATGATGATCCCGGCGATGATGAACGAGGCCAGGAAGGCGAGCAGCATGCCGCCGAGGCTGGCTACCATGGCGAGCGCTTTCTTCGACAGGTCGGCGATCTTGGGCTGCTGGCTCTGGATGAACCTCGGCAGATCCTCATGGGCCTGGGACCACAGGCCGAAGACCTTCTTGCCGACGACCGGCCATTCGGCGACGCCCGGCGAAGGCGGCGGAACGTGCAGCGTGTTGTCGCGCACGTGGGCGACGAAGTCGTGGACCGAGTCGCCCAGCGAGCCCACCACGAGGGTCGTCGGGCCGGCGATCAGCACGAGGCCGCCGAGCACCATCAGGGTCGCGGCCAGGCCTTGCCTGTCGCCCATGCGATGGGCCAGCTTGCGAAACGCCGGATAGAGCGTCACGGCCAGGATGACGGCCCACACCATCAGCGAGAGGAAGGGCGAGAAAACCTGATAGCACAGGAAAGCCAGGACGAGGGCCATCGTGAAGCGGATCAGGAGGTCGAACAGCGCGCGCGAAAGACGCGCTTCGAGCTCGGGATCGGGTCTGGGGGGTGCATTCATGGCTGAGCTCGGTTCCGGACACGAGGAGGTGCGCCGCGGCTCATGCCGGGACGGCGTTTGCTCCGCCCGTGCTGGCGCCGCCCAGCCTGCGGTAGAGCCGCACGATGACTTCCTCGGCGACGAGCATGACAACGAGCACGATGATGAGCGGGATGATCCCGTGATAGAGGCCCTCGAACTGGACCTTGTCGCCGAAGACGAAGGTGAGCGCTTCGAGGATCACGAACTTCGATCCGAACAGAACCAGCCATGCGAAGAAGAAGCGCAGGAAGGTGTTGAAGCCGCCGGGCTTGCCCTTGAAGCGGGCCGCGACGCGGTGCTCGACGGCGATCGTCAGCTTCAGCAGCACCTGCAGCAGGATCGCCGCGAGCAGCGATGTCGTGAACGTGTCGACGTGGACCTTCTTCCAGTACTCGGCGAAGAGGTTCAGCACCACCAGATCGATCAGGATGGCCGTGAAGTAGCGAACGAACGTTCGCTGGGCGTCCGAGGGCGGCTGCGCCGTGGCGGGCATGAGTGCTTCGCTGGTCATTATGGGTGGTCCCCTTGATGTCGCCGACGACCGGCTTGCGGCTCCGGCGTTACCGCCGCACTCTAGGATGCGGAAAACTCAGAGGCTACTGGACTTTGGGACAGTGGACTGCGCGCCGGACCATGCAGGCGGGCCAGCGCTTTCCGCAGGTTCGTCCAGGCGGGCCGCTTCAACGAGGCCAGCCCTGCCTCACGCCTCTTTCGCGATGCGCTCCAGTTCCTCGGCAAGGATCGGCACGCCGAGATTGCTCGCCTGCATACCCTGGGAGACACAGATCTTGAGTACTTCCATGATCTCCTCCATCGTCGCTCCGAGTTTCAGCGCGGCCTGGATATGGCGGCATGCCCCGGGCGCGTACATGTGCGTGATCGATGCATCGACGGCGATGCTCAGGAACTCCGCAAGTTGGGCGAGAGGATCCCGCTGGTGTAGACCGGGAGGCTCGCGGCGATGATGGCTTCCGTCCATGCCGGGTCGATCTCGAAGAAGCCGTCCCAACCCGTGTTCCATTGGCCCGCGGCCTTCATCTTGTCGCAGACCGGCGTCGCCGCCTTCTCTTTCGGCCCCGGCTTCATACCGGCTGCCTTCGCCTCTTCCAACAGAATGGGTGCGCCCAGGCTGCACGTATGGATCGCCAGCAGAGACGCGATCTTGAGGATCATCAGGATCTCTTCACGGGTCGCGCCGGCTTCGAGTGCGCCGCGAATGTGGCGGCGAGTTCCGCCTTCGCTCAGGTTCGTGCAGCCCGCATTCACCGCAACGCTGATCAGCTCGACTTCCTTGCGTGGCAAGATGTTGCTCGTCCACGGACTGTCGGACATCTTGAGGCACTGGTCGACCCAGACCGGGTCCCATTCGCGAACCTTGGCCAGCGCAGGGCCGTCCCACGGGCCGGCTTCACGGGCGGGTGTCGAACTTGTTTGCTTGGTCGGTTTCATGGCTTTCCTTTCGGCTCAACGGTTGCTGCTTTCGCGTGATCATCCCGATCTGCGTTCCGGAAAGAGTGAACCAGATCTTGAGGCGCGCCAGCGCTCGAGCGCCCACACCATCGCCCACGCATACAGCGAGGCGGCGATGAACAAGGAGACGCGGGTCGCGGAAGCGCTGCCGACGTCCTTGCCGACGGAGGCGTCCTCGATGGCGGGACCGAGCAGGATCCACATCGTCATGAGGGCGTTGACCCAGAACGAGGGCGGCCAGGGGTTGGCCTTGATCCCGACCAGCCTCACTCCCCCCCAGATCGTCGCCGCGACGACCCACAGCATCAGCATCCACAGCACCGGCCACAGCGACAGGCCGATCCAGACCGCCCCGGCGATCGCGGCGCCCATCAGCGTCGACCCCACGAGCTCGCGCCCGGCTGAACGCGCGTTGGTCACGCCGGCCTGCTGGCCGAGCCCCGCGGTCTTCATGATCGCGGCCAGGTACAAGGCAGGGTTGGTCAGTGCGAGCACGAATACGGGCATCACAACCAGCGTGGCCTGCAGGGCGGCCCAGCGCGCCGTCTCTCGGCTGACTGCGGCGCGAGCGGCCGCGGCGCCGGCGGGCGCGGGAGGGTCCGGAAACAAGGCATGCGAGATGCCGTTGACGAACATCCCGGTGGCGAGCCCCACCGCGAAGGCCTGGCTGAGCGCGGTGACGAGCGTCTGATCCGCGACGCCAGCGACCGGGATCGCGGTGAAGGCGACAACCAGGATGGTCGTCAACGGATTGGCGGCGAGCGCGCCCTTGAAGTACACGGCGTAGAGCGCGACCGCCGTCACCGCGACACCGGCCACCCGATAGTTTTCGAGCAGCGGCACCATCAGCACGCCGGCGAGCAGCAGGCTGCCGACCACGCCGGCGACCACGAGGCCCTTGACGAAGGGAAGCGGCGGCCCGGGCTTGCACAACAGCAGGAGGGTCACGACGCAGACCACGAACGGCAACGACAGCGCGAGCCCGTAGGCGATCAGCACCGAGATCGCCATGCCGACCGCCAGCCGCAGTACCGCCTTGTCCGCCCGATGCATGGCCGCGATCAGTACAGGTACGACAGGTAGCTCATCAGGCCGATGAAGACTCGGCCGAGCCAGTTCATCAGGCCGTGGTCGCCGGTGTAGATCAGCACGTCGGCCTGGCCGCCGATCCGCACCGCGCCGAGTCGCTCGCGCTCGGACGGATCGAACTCGACGGCGACCGGGAAGCGCTGTGCCTGACGCAGCCAGTCGCGGTTGTTCTCGATCTTGGGCAGTGCACCGGCCGTCGGCTGCTGACCCGTCCCGACACCTCCGCCTACGCTGCGCACGCGGCCTTTCAGCACTTCGCCCGGCATCACATCGAGCACGATGGCGACCGGATCGCCGGGCTTGATGTTGCCGAGGTTGTTCTCCGTCATCGCTGCATCGATCCAAAGGTCGTGGACGGCGATCAGGGTCATCGCCGCCGCGCCGGGCTGGGCGTACTGGCCGGCGTCGATGCGCAGGTCGGTGACCCGGCCGCGCGAGGGAGCAACGACTTTGGTGCGCTTGAAGTCGAGCTCGGCCTTCTCGACCGCCGAACGCGCGCTGACCAGCTGGGCGTTGTTCTCGCTGCGCTCACCGGCGCCCTCGCGGGCCTTTTTCAAATCGGCTTCGGCCGCCTTTACTTGGCTCCGGGCGGAGATGAGGCTGGCTTGCGAGTTCTGGACGCGGCGAAGCGAAATCGCCCCCGGGTCTTCGGCATAGATCTGCTCGAGGCGTTTCGCGTCCTGCTGCGCGTAGACGAGCTGGGCGTTCGCTGCCTGCAGTCCTGCCTTCGCTGCCTCCACCGTCGAGCCCGAGGCGTTGAACGACCGTCGCACCGTCTCGTAGTCGGAACGGCTGCGTTGCAGCGTGATCCGGTACGGCTCGGCGTCGATGTCGAACAGGGCTTGTCCGGCCTGCACTTCATCGTTGTTCTTGACGTGCACCTTGAGGACCTGGCCGGCCACTTCCGCGGCCACCGGCACGACGAAGGCCTGGACCCTGGCCTGGGACGTGTGCGGCGTCAGGCGATCGGAGACGAAATACCAGGTCAGGCTGAAGACGATCAGCACCAGCACGATGATGGCGCCCACGCGCGAGCCCCCGCCCGGCTTAGGAGGAGGCGGCGGGGGGGCGGCGGCGATCGGTTCGGCCGGCGCGGCCGGGGGCGCCGGTGGCGTGGCCTCGTTCGGCCCGGGCGCTTCGGATTCTTGGCTCATGGTTTTGCCGTTGCGGAAGAGGTGGGAAGGGCATCGGGCGGCGGCAGCGGCGCAGTCAGGATGCCTTTCCAGTCGCTGCGGCGCTCCATGGTTTCGCGCGTCGCGTCGTCGACGACGGGACGGCTACGCCCCTGCTCCCAGCCGCCGCCCATCGCCTTATAGATCGCCACCAGGCTCTGCATCACCCCGCCCTGGGTGGTGACCAGCGTGTCCTGCTGGAGGAACAACGATCGCTGCGAGTCGAGTACGCGCTGGAAGTCGGTCAGTCCTTCACGGTACTGCAAGGTGGCGATGTCGAGCGATCGCTGCGCCGCCTTGACGGAATCGACGAGCAGTTCGATCTGCTCGCGCGTCTTGGCGAAGCTGACGGCCGCATCGTCGACTTCGCGCGCTGCCCGCAGGACCGCGTCTTGGTACTGCTCGTAAAGCTGCTGGAATCGCGCGTCTTGCAGCAAGACCGTGTTCGTGAGCAGGCCCCGGTCGAACACGTTCCAAACCAGGCTCGGGCCGATGCCCCAGGTCAGCGAACGCGACGATGAGCTCAACGACGTGGCCGACAGGCCGATCGATCCGAGCAGCGAGATCGACGGATAGAGGTCGGCCGTGCTGACGCCGATGAGCGCGGATTGCGCGGCGAGCTGCATTTCCGCGGCTCTGACGTCGGGGCGGCGGCGCAGCAGGTCGGCCGGCATGTCGACGATCACCTCGAGGTCGGCCTGCGGAATCGTGTCCTTGGCCTCGACCATCTCGGGCAACGGACCCGGAGGGCGCGCCAGCAAGGTGCTCAACGCGTTCTGCGCCTGGCGCACGCCGATCTCGAGCGCGGGGATCGACGCCAGCGTCGCGAGGTACTGTGCCTTGGCCTGCTGCACGTCCAGCTCCGAGTCGTGGCCCGACTTGAACAACCGCTCCGAGATGTCGAGGTTGCGCTTCTGGAGCGCCGCATTCTCGGCGGCGATGCGAAGCCGCACCTTGACGGTCCGAATCGAGATATACAGCGAGGCCACCTGCGAGGCCATCAGCACCTGGACGTCGTCGTAGAGGGCGATGCTGGCCCAGTAGCCGGCATCGGCGGCCTCGATGCCGCGCTGGAACTTGCCCCAGAAATCCAGCTCCCAGCTGGCGCGCAGCCCGGCGTTGAACGACACCGCCGAGGTGTCCGATCCGCGCTCCCTGTGCTCTCCGGCCCAGAGCACTTCTCCCGTCGCCTGCTTCACCTGCGGATACAGCGTGCTGCCGGCGATGCCGAGCTGGGCCCGCGCCTCCATGATGCGAAGCCCTGCGGTGCGCACGTTCGGATTCACCCGCTGCGCATCGGCGATCAGCTGATCGAGCACGGGATCCTTGAAGCTGCGCCACCAGGTCTGGAGCTGGGTATTGCGAACGCGTCGTGGATCCGACGCCAACGTCTCCAGCGAGCCGCCCTTCCAGTCGTCGAGCCAGGGTACCTGCGGCCGATTGAAGTCGGGGCCGACCGTCGTGCACGCGCCGAGCAGCGCAGCGCCTGCCAGCGCGAGGGCGCGGACGCCGAGCCGTATCACCTCGTGGTGGCGAACGCGAGGTTCGCGCGCGGCGCGAAGGGCGCGCTCACCTTGTCGCGCAGAGCGCTCGCCATGAGGAACAGGGCCGGGCGCACTGCAATGTGTTCACTCATGGGCTTGCGCTCCTGTCGACTGCTTTGCGTGCTGCCGGCAGGCTATCGCCAAAGCGACCGGCGCCCACCTGCCTCTTAGGGCAATCGAGCGTCGCGAGCGCTTGCGATCGACGGCGATGCCGCTGCCCCCAAGCACGACCATGGCATCCGCTTGATGTTCGACTGGCGTCCCTACTTCTGATTGCCTCGGCGATGCCTTGCAACATAATCGCTCGCCGCATTGCGGGATCGACGTCACCCGACGACGCCTGTCGTCTCACGCGTCGACACCCTGCTCGTGCGCATCTCCATCAACTCACGAAGAAGGCTTGTCATTTCCCATGAATCGTAGAAACCTGTTGCTTTACGCAAGCGCCGCGGTTGTCGCGGGCTGTTCCACAACGACGGGGAGTACCGCCGATCCCGCCGCCAAGCGGCGCGAACTCGAAGCCTCGGTGGACGCCGCGTTGTCCGAGCTCTACGCCTCGGCGCCGGGGTCGCGCGAGCTCGCCTCCAAGGCCCGGGGCATCCTGGTCTTTCCGAAGGTCGTCTCGGCCGGTTTCGTGGTGGGTGGCTCCTATGGCGAAGGTGCGCTGCGCAAGGGCAGCTCGAGCGCCAGCTACTATCGCGTCGCCGCGGGATCGGTGGGCTTGCTCGCCGGCGCGCAGTCGAAGGCGATGTACCTGTTCTTCATGACGCAGGATGCCCTGGCGAAGTTCGAGGCGAGCGACGGCTGGACCGCCGGCGCCGACGCGTCGGTCGTGGTGGCGAACGTGGGTGCCAACGCGGCCATCGACACCGCGACAGCGCAGGCACCGATCGTCGGCTTCGTTCGATCGACTGCGGGCCTGATGGCCAACCTCAGCGTCGACGGCACGAAGTTCACCAAGATAGCGCTTTGAGCGAGCCGCAGCTCGACGCCTAGACGCAACACCGCGGGCACCGACCCGCGGCGGTTGGCGCTCGCGCTGCCTCCGCTTTCGCCTGCTCCACCGAACTCCTTCGCGCTTGGGGCGCGCGCCCGGTGGCCTGGCCGCCCGAAAGTCCAGTAGCGGCCGGTGCGCTACTTGCGATAAGTTCGTGGTCGGCGCGAAAGCATCCGCGCTGCCTTTGCGAGTTCCCATGCATACGACGACACTGCTTCACCCCCCGACGATGGCCATCGCCGCCCTTTGCGCGGGCCTGATCGGACTCGCGAACGCCGCGGGTCGCCAGGCGCTGACCGAAGGCATGCCGTTTGCGAAGTTCAGCGAGGAGGACCGCGCGCTGATGATGGCGCGGGTCAACCAGGCTCTGCGGGCCGAGAAGGAAGGCGATCCGCTGGGCTGGAAGAACGACAAATCGCCGGCCTCGGGCAGCGTGACTGCGCTCAACCGGCTCGAGTGGAATGGCTTGTCGTGCCGCAGGCTGCATATCTACAACGTCTACGGCGAGGTGAAAGCCCAAGGGGTCTACAAGTTCTGCGAGAAGCCCGCGGGGAAGTGGAAGCTCGTTGGGCCCGATTGATGCGGCGTGCTTCCTCGACGACCGCGCGAATCGCTCTGGCGCGGCAATGACAGGGGATCACCAGCGGAAGGTCGCGCCGACCAGAGGCCCACTGAAACTGATTTCCTCCAGGTTCTTGTCGGACTTGTTGTGGTACCCGAGGTAGCGCCACATGGCGCTGAGTTCGCCCCACTTGAACGCGTACGCCAGTCCGGCCGCGGTCTGCACCGTGCTCTTCGACTGGCCCGTGCCGACGTCGAGGTAGAAGGGAACAGCCCATTCGCGGTTCGCGCCGAACCCGTAGCGACCCTTGACGCCGATGATCGCGTCGAACGCGCTGTGACTCTCGTTCGATTCGCCGGACCGCGCGGCGGGATCCAGCGGGCCGATTGATCCTGCGATGTTCCACTTCAAGCTCTGACGAATGTCGAGAAGGCGGGTACCCGCCAGCACGTCGATCGTGAATGACCGGTCAGAGTGGACGCGATAGTCCCCGGCCAGTGTCCACACCCAGCCCTTCAGGTCCCAGTCGAAGGTCGCGCTGGCATCGGCGGGCAGGCCGACGTTGCCGATTGTGAAATCACGGCTGCCCGATCGCGAACCTTCGAACTCGAGGTAAACGACATCGGTGAACACGCCCCAGGTGCCGTTGTGCGCGCCGAAGGTTCCCATCGCGAAGAGCTTCAACCCGTCGAGGACACGACCGCTAAGGTTGAGCGAGGTGCCGCCAGAATCCGCCGGAAACGACGACGTGCCGCTGACACTCGGAAGGTAGGCGTAGATCGATGCGGAGTATTGCCATCTCGCTTCCGGCAGGGTCGCGAGATAAGTCGGCGCCACTTGCGCGAACCCCTCCTCGATCGGCGCCAGCGCCCCCAACGCGAGGGCGGCAGCGGCCCAATTTGGTCGGGCGGACGTGTACTTGTCGTTCTTGTGCGTTTTCTTCATGTGTGGCTCGCCTAGGCGATTAAGCGGCGGATCGCATCGAGCACGTCGGCACCCGACTCGTTCTTGCGAAAGTAGGCAGCGCAGCCGGTGGCTTCAGCGCTGGCGCGCGTCTCGGGATCGTCGTGCGCGGTGATGTAGATGACCGGCGCCCGCCGGACCGTCGATGAGGCGATGGCCCGGCCCAGCTCGATGCCCGACATGCCCCCCAGCTGGACGTCAAACACCATGCAATCGAACTGCGGACGCTTGTTGTCGGCCAGGAAGGCCTCGGCGGAGCTGTAGGTGACGGCCTGAATGCCGGACGCTCGCAGCAACCGTGCAAAGGAGCGGCATACGCTCTCGTCGTCGTCGACGACGGCGACATAGGTGGGGGAGGTGCTGCTCATGGAGGGACCGGCACGGCACTGTCGCCCAGCCGTCCCTCGCAGTCCATTGCCCCTAGGTGAAGGTAGAACCCGCTATCAAACCCCCGCCTCCTGGCTCAACAAGGCCAGGGCCGCCACCGACCGGACGTTCAGCTTGGTCATGATGGACTTGCGGTGAACCTTGACGGTCCGTTCGTGAATGCCGAGATCACCGGCAATCTGCTTGTTCAGGCGGCCGCGCAGGACGTGTCCGAGCACCTCGCGTTCGCGGGGGGAGATGGCATCGAACCGCATCTGCAGGGCTCGTTGTTGGTGCCGCTCCTCGCGCGCCTGCTGGTCGCGAGCCAGCGCCCGGCGCACTGCGTCCAAGAGGAGATTCTTCTCGGCGGTCTTTTCGAGAAAGTCTTCGGCGCCGCCGCGCATCGCTCGCACGGTGGACGCCGTGTCCGCCCGCCCGGTCAGGAACAGGAGGGGTAGCGGATTTTCGGTTTGCGCCAGGACAGACTGCAGATCGAGCCCATCGACCTCGGGCATGTGCAGATCGGCAATGACACATCCGGGTTCGTCGCCGCGACGCTGGTCGAGAAAAGCCGTCGCCGATGCATACGTCTCGACGCGAAACCCGCTGGCGCGCAGCAGCCGTGCGATGGCCAGCAGGAACGACGTGTCGTCGTCGACGACGTGGACGGTCGGTTCCGTTAATGGCTGACTCCTTTCTAAACGGATTTGGGCTCCCTTCTCGGTCAGGTCAGCTTCGAGCGGGCAACCCGATCGTCCGTCGTGCGGAGACTGTTGAAGCTCTGTGGATGTGCCGCTGAAGGTCGTCCACTTGCTTCTTTGCCCGGTTGCTGTCGTGCTTCGCTTGATGCAGCTTGACCCGCTCGGCGGCCCCAGACGCTCCCCTCGCGGCGTCCTTCTTGGCCTTGCGCGATTTCTCGCGGTCCCGGTTGACTTGGCGCTTTTCTATCTTTGATCTGGATTTCCCACGTTCTCCACTTGCGGTCTGCTCCCGAGCACAGCGTGTCCTGGCTGCCGGGTGCAGGACCAGGTCGCACGTCAGTCAGATTACCAATGTTCGGCGCACCCAAAGGAACACCGGCAAAGGCGGCGCAAATGTGGGTTGTCGTTCGCTTGATATCAGCAAGTGCTCGGGGGCCACGCCTCACTTGGGTATTACGACGCTGTCGATGACGTGGATCACCCCGTTGTCCGCCACGATGTCTGCCTTGACGACCTGTGCGTTATCGACCATGACCCCGCCCCCGCTGGCGGCCAAGGTCAGTTCGCTGCCTTGCACAGTTTTCACCTTGCCGGACTTGACGTCCTTGGCCATCACGGTGCCCGGCACCACGTGGTAGGTCAACACCGCAGTCAGCTTAGCCTTGTCAGCGAGCAGCGCATCGAGGTCCCCCTTCGGCACCTTGGCGAAAGCCGCGTCGTTAGGTGCGAACACGGTGAACGGGCCCTTGCCCTTCAAGGTGGGCACGAGTCCAGCCTTGTCCAGCGCGGCTGCGAGCGTCTTGAACTGGCCGGCGTCGACCGCGGTGTCGACCAAGTCCTTGGCTTGCGCGCTGAAGGCGGCCAGAGAGAGGGCCGTGACTGCCAAGTAACTCTTCATTAAAGACTCCATGAAGTGAATGTCAAGCTGGCTGACATCACGTGAAATACGCCGATGCCCTTCAGACGTTTGTCCTAGACAATTCGCTTGAGAGGGCTAGGATAGGGGGTCCCGTTGCGAGAAGTCAAACGTTTGTCCAGGACAAAAACAGGGAAATCGACTCTTCCCATTGCCGCAGTCGAACGTGACGTCGGCGTGTCGAAAGACGTGCTGCGGGTATGGGAGCGCCGCTACGGGTTCCCGCTGCCCACCCGCACTCCGACTGGCGAGCGCCTGTATCCGCTGGAACAAGTCGAGCGGCTGCGACTGGTCAAGCGCCTGATGGACCAAGGCCACCGCCCCGGAAGGCTGCTGACGAGTTCGGTTGCTGAGTTGGGCAGATTGGGAGCGCTGCGCTCTAAGGCGGAGTACGCCGCCGCTCACGACGTTGGCGACCTCGAAATGCTGGTCGGGCACGTCATGCAGCACGAGAATGACGCGTTCGTCCAAGCCTTGCAGCAACGGCTTGCACGCGATGGCTTGCAGCGCTTTGTCCAGGACACTGTTGCCCCGCTGACGTCGTTGATCGGGCTGGCCTGGCAGGACGGCCGGCTTCAGGTTTTCGAAGAGCACCGGTTCACCGAAGCGACGCAGCGCGTTTTGCGCCATGCGATCGCCGCCGTGCCGCCGGGTCGTGCACCACGTGTGCTGCTTACCAGCGTACCGGGCGAGTCGCACGCTCTGGGCCTTCTGATGGCCGAGGCCGTGCTGGCCCTGGAGGGTGCTAGCTGCATCTCGCTTGGCACCCAAACGCCGCTGGCAGAGATCGTGCGCGCCGCAACGGCGCTTAAGGCGGATGTCGTTGCCCTTTCATTCTCCACCGCGTTTCAGAGGCGTCGTGTCCAGGGCCTGCTGGCAGAACTTCGCACTGCTCTTCCTCCGAATGTCAGCTTGTGGGCGGGCGGCGGTGGCGTCAGCCGTGTCGCCCCACCAGCAGGCGTTGAGCTGACGGCCACTTGGCACGATGCAGTCGCAGCGCTCGGCCGTTGGCGCAGC
>Ga0207650_10002725_pt1 | contig 12197 bp, 12 predicted proteins | sample KBSS63metaG_FD_184325 | JGI IMG/M metagenome (GOLD analysis project Ga0207650, IMG submission 184325) | Switchgrass rhizosphere microbial communities from Kellogg Biological Station, Michigan, USA - KBS S6-3 metaG (SPAdes) (version 2) | ecosystem: Host-associated > Plants > Roots > Rhizosphere...
AGCCCGTGCGTCGCTTGGCCTCGATCGGCTTGTCGAGCAGGCTGTACCCGGCCACGATCGCCGTCCCCTCAGTGGGTGGCATGTAGCCGGTGAGCACGCGCATGGTAGTGGTTTTGCCCGCGCCGTTCGGGCCAAGGAACCCGAGGATCTCTCCCTTGTCTACTGTGAAGCTGATGTCATCGACGGCGGTAAAAGGCCCGTAGCGCTTGGTGAGGTGTTGGACCTCGATCACGATTGGTCTCCGAGCGGATGATTAATTCCGGTTAAGGTCTTTCTGGCCGGTTGTTTACGGGTGATGCAACCAGGGATCCTATCCGATGGCCCATTTGACGTCGAGCCCGCACCGGCGGCCGGACTAGTACTATGTATGAGCAGTTGTTCATATGTCAGTGCTCGCGAGCTCCGACGTCGAGGATCTGACCGAAATCTTTCGAGTGCTCGGCGACCCGACGCGCATCCGCATCCTGGACGTGCTGTCGCGCGCGGAGCTCTGCGTCCAGGACCTGGCCGGCACGCTGAAGCTGTCGGAATCGGCCGTATCACACCAGTTGCGGCTGCTCCGCAGCGCGCGGATCGTGCGCGCCCGGCGCGCCGGCCGCAACGTGTTCTACGCCCTCGGCGATCACCACGTGCTCGCGCTCTTCGAGCAAGGGCTCCGCCACGCCCGGGAAGGGCGCCGCGGGGGCGCCCGCTGATGACCGCACCGGTCACCTGCGCGGTCTGCGAGGTGCACGCCGAGGCGGTGTTCCGGTCGAAGGGCTCGGGCGACCCCTTACCCTTACTTACCCTTACGCTTTTCTATTCGAGAAGAAGTGCGACTGCACGAACGCGTGGATGGCGGCCTGCGATTCGTGTTCGAGACTGATGAACTCGACGCCCATGCCGAGGCGCGGTACCGACCACGCGACCCGCGCTTCGGACTCGAGATCAAAGCGGCTGGTGGACAGACGGAAGCGCACACGCAGCACGGCGCCGACCTCGAGCGGGCTGGTGGTGCGGATGGCCAGGCCGCCCTGGCTGATGTTGAGCGTGACCGCCGACGCGATCGTGTTGGCGACGCGATACGCCACGGGAATGCCGAGCGTCACGCGCGGGCTGCTGCGGCGGTTGTAGAGATCGGGATAGAGGTGCGGCGAGAGCGACGGCAGGATGTGCTGCACCGCCGTGTACTCGTTGACGTAGCCGGCGACGCCGAGCGTGGTGAGCTCGCGGACTTCGGTGGCATTGGCGATCGTGCCGCTGAAGACGACGATCGTGGGCTTATGCTTGCTGAGCTTCTGGAGTTCGCGCACCATCTGCACGCCCTGCCCTTGCGGGAGCCGCAGGTCGAGAGCGATGAGGTCGACGCGTTCGCCGTTGCGGCGCATCAGGCCGAGCAGTTCTGCACCAGTACGAACCGTCAGGGTTTCGTGGCCGGCCTGGGCCAACGCCGCGCGGAAACGGTCCCGGACGAAGGCCGTGTCGTCGGCCACGACAACGGTCTTCACCGCCTCCAGGGTTGCCGTGCTCGTCACGCTTCTTGTATCGGTGTGACACGGCGCGCACGTTAGGGTTCGTTGCCCGCGCCTCACCGATCTCGCTATAATCCTTCTTCTCCGGGAAGTGGCGGATTCTATTGAGGATGTGCCGATATGGCGACCTGCCCTGACTGCGACTACGAAGAGATCGATACGGACGACCTCGAGGAGGGCGACGCGCTGAGCTGCCCCGAGTGCGGCCGCAAGCTCGTCCTTGGCGAGGAGGGCGATCTGGCCTTCGCCGCCGGGGATGACGACCTCGACGAGGACGAAGACGACGAGGACGAAGACGACGACGAAGAGGACGACGATGACGACGACGATGACGACGTCGACGACCTCGACGACGACGTGGTCGACGAAGGCGAGGACGTCGACGAGTGAGCACGGCAGCTCGGATGCGGCCGACAAGGATCAACGCCTCCGCGAGCTGCTCTCAGGTTTTTCGTCGGCCATCGTCGCCTTCAGCGGAGGCGTCGACAGCGCCTACCTCTCGGTAGTCGCCTCACAGGTCCTGGGCTCCGGTGCGCTCTGCGTCACCGCCGACAGCCCCAGCTATCCCGAACATCACCGTTCGCTCGCACGCCAGGTGGCGCAGTCGTTCGCGCTGCGTCACGAGGTCGTCCACACCGCGGAGCTCGATCGTCCGGAGTATCGCGCCAACCCCGTCAATCGCTGCTACTACTGCAAGGACGAGCTCTACTCCACGCTGACCGCCATCGCGTCCGCCCGCGCGATCGACGTCGTGCTCGACGGCAACAACGCCGACGATCGCGGCGACTATCGGCCGGGTCGCCAGGCGGCGCGCGAGCACGGCGTGCGCAGCCCGCTCGACGAGGTCGGGCTCACGAAGGCGGAGATCCGCGAGCTGTCGCGCGCCGCCGGCATGGCCACCTGGGACGAGCCCGCATCGGCGTGCCTGTCGTCGCGCATTCCCTACGACCACGCGATCACCGACGAGAAGCTGCGGATGGTCGAGCAGGCCGAGGACGCGCTGCGCGCGCTTGGCTTCCGCGTGTGCCGGGTGCGGCATCACGACACGCTGGCCAGGCTCGAGCTCGGTCGCGACGAGATTGCACGCGCGCTCGACGAAGGCGTGCGCGACCAGATCCTCTCGGCGCTGCGCGCGGTCGGCTACCGTCAGGTGGCGGTCGACCTTCAGGGGTATCGTATGGGCAGCCTGAATGAGGGCATCCGGCTCAAGCCAGTCTGAAAATCCGCCCCCCGCGCGGCGCCGGGCGCCGCTGTGGCCCGCCGTCGCCGTCGCCGCGGCTTTCGTCGCCGCGCACCTGCCGTTCCTGCCGCAATCACTCGAAGACGTCGACTCGATCAACTTCGCGCTCGGTCTTCGCCACTTCGATCCGGCGCTCCATCAGCCGCATCCGCCCGGCTACCCGCTTTACATCGGTCTGGGCCACGTCTCGCTGGCCGCGCTGTCGTGGCTGATGCCGCCGCTGGCGGAGCTGCGGGTCGAGGCGGTTGCGCTCGCCTTGTGCTCGCTCGCCGGCGGCGCGCTCGCGATCGTGGCGGCGGCGATGTTGTACCGCGCGCTCGAGGACGTGTTTCCCGAGGACGCCGCGCGGGTGTCGCGGCTGCTGGTCCCCGGCGCCGCGGCGCTGCTGGCGGTGGCCCCGCTCTTCTCGATCTCCGGCCTGCGCCCGCTGAGCGACATGCCGGGGCTTGCGCTCGCCCTGCTGGCCCAGGCGCTCATCGTGCGCGGCATCGCCTCGCCGTGGTGGCTCGTCGCCGGCGCGATGATGGCCGGACTGTCCGGCGGCATCCGGATCCAGTCGGCCGTGCTCACGGTGCCGCTCTTCCTCGGCGTGCTGATCGGCGCCAGGCGTGGACACACACGAATGCATCGGGTCCTCGCGGTGGTAGCCGGCGTGGCCGGCGGCCTGGCATGGGGCATTCCGCTGCTGGTCCTGTCGGGCGGCCTGCAGGGCTACCAGCGCGCGCTCGGGTCACAGGCGGGCGAGGACTTCGCGTGGGTGGACATGCTGTGGTCGCACCCGACGCCGCGCCTGCTGGCGCTCGCGCTGTATCGCACGCTGGGTCAGTCGTGGGGCGACGCGCGTCTCGGGCTCGTCGTGGCGGGGCTCGCCGCGATCGGCGCGCTCGTGGGCCTGGTGAGGACCCGGCGCATGCTGGGTGTCATGTGCCTGGCGTTCGTCCCCTACGCCGTCTTCCACCTGCTGCTGCAGGAGACGGTGACGATCCGCTACGCGCTGCCGCTCGTGCCGCCGATCGTCTGGCTGGCGACGATGGCGCTGCAGTTCACTGGACGGGTGTCGGTGCTCGCGTGGGGCGCCGTGGCCGCGTCGGCAGTGATCGTGTCGGTGCCGACGGCGATCGACTACGGTGAACAGGCGCACCCGGCGTTCCGCGCCATCGTTGACATGATCTCCGAGGGCGAGGCCGTGCCGCCGGCCGGCACCTACTCGCACTACGCGCTGTATCGCTCCCTGCAGGCGGCCGCGCCCGAATGGCTGCACCCGGTGCCGCCGGTCCGCCAGAGGGAATGGCTCGGGCCCGTCGAGTTCTTTCGCCAGGGGGGCGAGCGGACCGTGTGGTTCCTTGGCGACCCGCTGCGCACCGACATGGCGCTGTTCGATCCGGCTAGTGTCCTCACCAACGAGGCGAACCCCTGGCGCGTGGCGGCGCATGCGGAAATGGGGGGCGTGCGCCCGGTGGGTGCGGTGTGGCACCGGATTCAGCCGCCCAGGTGGATGGTGGGGGAGGGCTGGTCGCTCACGCCCGAGGCCGGCGGTCGCGTGCGCGCGACGGCGACCGGTGTAGATCACGGCCCGATCGAGGCGTTCGTGCGGCGCCGATCGGAGCCGGCCACGTTCCTGATCGGAGGCATTCATCTGGGTACGGCCGCCGATGCGCCGGCCGAGCTGACGGTGACGATCGACGGCGCGGCGGTGGAGACGTGGATCGTGCCGCGCGAGGCCGCGGGACAGCCGTTCGTGCGGTTCGTGCGCCTGCCGCGCGGCGTCCCGGAGGGGCCGGGCTCCTACGCCACGCTGCGCGTGGCGGCCCGTTCGCTCGAGCCTGGGCGGCCGGTGCCCGAGATTGCCATCCGGCAGTTCGATCTGCAGTCCGACGGCGGCCGCCCGTTGATGGCGTTCGCCGACGGCTGGTACGAGGACGAGTATTCCCCCGAAACCGGGCAACGGTGGCGATGGACGGGCGCCGGCGCGCAACTGCGGCTCGTCTCGTCACGAACGGTCGTGCTGCAGATCCGGGGGGAGTCGCCGGTCAAGTATGTCGGCGTCGCCCCCACGGTGCGGATCGCCGCCGGCGGCCGCACGCTGGCCACGTATCACCCTGCGGCCGACTTCACGTGGCGCATCACGGTGCCCATCGATGCGCTGACCGAAGCGCACGGCGTGGTCACGGTCGAAACCGATCGCACGTATCTGCCCGGTCCTGCCGAAGGCACGGACGACACGCGGAAGCTTGGGCTCCGTGTGTTCGAATGTCGCGCTGATCTGCAGTAATTCCCCCCTTCAGCCGATTGACAGGTAGATCGTCGAACGTTAAGCTCGGCCACGGCTGGCGTGGCTGCCCCGTTCCGTGGGGTGATTGGTGGAGGATTCCGTAGATGAATGTGCGCGGTCGTTATTCGTGGTTGACCACTATGGTCCTGCTCGCCGTGTTCGTGACGGCGTGCGCCAAGAAGGTTCCGCCGCCACCGCCGCCGCCGCCACCGGAGCCGCCGGCTGCACCCGCACCGCCGCCGCCGCCACCGCCGCCGCCCGCGCCCAAACCGGCCCCGCCGCCGCCGCCGGCGCCGCTCAGCGAGGACGAGCTTTTCGCGCGCAAGTCGCTCGATCAGCTGAACGCGGAAATGCCGCTCGGCGACGTCAAGTTCGACTATGACAAATCCACGGTCAAGGACGATCAGCGCGCCATCCTGCAGAAGAACGCGGACTGGATGCGACGCTGGACGACCACGCGGGTGTCGATCGAAGGGCACGCGGACGCCCGCGGCACCAACGAATACAACCTCGCGCTGGGCGATCGGCGCGCCAGGGCGGTCATGGACTACATGGTGAGCCTCGGCATCGCGGCCAATCGGATGGCCGTGGTCAGCAAGGGCGAGGAGGCCCCGCTCTGCACCGAGATGACCGAGGCGTGCTACGACCGCAACCGTCGCGGGCACTTCGTCATCACGGCCAAGTAGCGGGACGTCGCTCTCCGCGTTACTCTTTCGGGCGGGCAGGCCATTGCGGCCTGCCCGCCTTTTTCGTTTTCCAGCCCCTTCGAGGGAGAGATCATGCGCTCTACGCGTGCGGGCCGTGTCGTCGTCGGCGCTCTGGTGCTGGTGTGCCTCGGTGCGGCCCGGCCGTCCGCGTCGCAGGCACTCCCGGGTGCCACGGCCGGCTTCGTCGATGCCGCCGTGCAGGCCGTGCTGACCAGCAGCGGAGCACCGAGCGCCTCGATTGCCGTCGTCCGGGACGGCCGGCTCGTCTACGAAAAGGCGTACGGCAGCGCGCGCGTCGGGACGCCGGCCGTGCCCGCCACGCCGGCAATGCGCTACAGCATCGGGTCGATCAGCAAGCAGTTCACGTCGACGGCGCTGCTGCTGCTGGCCGAGGAGGGGAAGCTCTCGCTCGACGATCGCGTGGCGAAGTGGTTTCCCGATCTCACACGCGCCAATGAGATCACCATCCGTCAGCTGCTGTCGATGACGTCTGGCTACCAGGACTACTGGCCGCAGGACTACGTCATGCCCGACATGCTCAAGGACACGACGCCGGCCGCGATCATGAAGGGATGGGCGCAGAAGCCGCTCGATTTCGAGCCGGGCACCCGCTGGCAGTACAGCAACACCAACTACGTCATCGCCGGTCAGATCGTGGAGCGCGTATCGGGCCAGCCGCTGTCGGCGTTCTTACGTGCCCGCGTGTTCGAGCCGCTGAAGATGACGTCGGTCGTGGACACCGATCAGGCGCCGCTCGGTGCGGCCGATCCGATGCGTTACCAGCGCTTCGCCCTGGGGCCGCCGCGGCAAGCGCCCAAGGAAGGCAAGGGATGGATGTCGGCGGCGGGTGAACTGGCCATGACGGCAGCCGACCTGGCGCGCTGGGACATCGCGGTGATGGACCGCACCGTGCTCAAACCGTCGTCGTACGGTGAGCTCGAGCGCGAAGTGCTCCTCGCCAGCGGCGCGCCGACCGGCTACGGCCTCGGCGTCAACGTGGCGGTGACGGGTGGCCGCCGCCAGATCTCGCACGGCGGAGAGGTGTCCGGATTCACCGCGCGCAACGAGATCTACCCCGATGAGAAGGTGGCGATCGTCGTGCTCGTGAATATCGACGCCAACAACGCCTCCGGCGAGATCGCCCGCCGCATCGCCAACCGGCTCTTCACCGAGAGCAGCGACTCCCGCGGCGCCGTGGATCAGGCCCGGCAGATCGTTGCCGGCCTGCAGCGCGGCGAGGTCGATCGGACGCTCTTCACGGCAAACATGAACGCGTACTTCACGCCGCAGGCGCTGCGCGACTTCGCCGACAGCCTGGCACCGCTCGGCGAACCGTCGTCGTTCTCGCAGTCGACACAAGGGCTGCGGGGCGGCATGGTGCTGCGCCGGTTCGCCATCACGGCCGGCGGCCGCAATCTGAGCGTCACCGCGTTTTACATGCCCGACGGGAAGATCGAGCAGTTCCTGATCGCGCCCGCCGACTAGGATGTGGCTGCGGCCTAGGACGCCCTGATCGCAATGGATGATCGCTGGCTCGCAGGAGACGCTTACGAGCGCTACATGGGCCGCTGGAGCCGTCCGCTCGCGCGGGCGTTTCTCGAGTGGCTGCGCCCGCCCTCGGACGCGCACTGGCTGGAAATCGGCTGCGGCACCGGCGCCCTCACCGCGGCCATCGTGGCCGGGTCCAATCCGGGCTCGGTCCTCGCCTGCGATCCCTCGGAGGCGTTCGTCGAACACGCGCGACAGCGGGTAACCGACCCGCGCGCATCGTTCGTGGTTGCTGCCGCCGACGCGCCGCCCGCACGCGACGGCGGGTTCGACCTGGTGGTGTCCGGATTGGTGCTCAATTTCCTCGCGCCGCCCGAGGCGGCGCTCGCCACGTTTGGCCAGCGGCTGCGGCGCGGCGGCACCGTGAGCGCCTACGTCTGGGACTATGCCGGAGGCATGGAGTTCCTGCGCGCGTTCTGGGACGAAGCCGTGGGGGTGGATGGCCGCGCCGCGGCGCTCGACGAGGGGCGGCGGTTCCCGCTCTGCTCGGCACCGGCCCTGCAGGCGCTGTTCGACTCCGCCGGCCTGACGCAGGTGATCACCGGCGCCATCGAGATCGAGACCCAGTTCGCGGACTTCGACGATTATTGGGCGCCGTTTCTCCGCGGTACCGGGCCCGCCCCCGCGTTCGTGGCGTCGCTCGAACCGCCGGCGCGCGACGAGCTCCGTGAGCGGCTGCGGCGGCGCCTGCGACCTGGCGCAGACGGAGGGATCCACCTTCGAGCGCGCGCGTGGAGCGTGCGCGGGGTCGGCGCCTGAAGTTCGAGTAAGCTACGCCAGCTTCGCACCGGTTACCGGGCCTGTGACGGGTCCGAATCCCCGAGACCACTTCATGAACAGCACCGTTGTCGTCCGCATCGCGAGGGTTCCGCGCTTCTCGCGGTCATTGCTCAGTTCGGGGCCATCGGCATTGCGATAGCCAACGGGATTCAGCCTGGTGCGCCGCTCGACTTCAGCGACGGCGCGCAGTTGCTGGCTGCAGGCGACGTGACGGCTGGCGTGGTCGGTCTCGCGCTGGCTACGATCTCTCCGCCGTTGGGGCTGCCTCTCGGCCTTGGCCTCTATGTCGTACTCGAGGACGCCAACGGGTACGCACTCTTCGGCGCCACGATGTTTTACCTCGGCATGACGCTCGCGTTGGTGCGCGAGGCGTCCCTGGCGCGTCGCTCGTGGTGCTGCCCGCGGTGATGGCGTTCTTTCTCTGGCTCATCGCAACCGGGTGACGCCGATTCGCTGGCGCCCGGCGCCGGGGGCCAATCCTTAGAGCGCCAGCGCCGTCCGGACTTCGGTGCCGATCGCCTCCGCCGCGGCGCGCGGGTCCGGCGCGGCGATGATCGGGCGCCCCACCACCAGATAGGTCGAGCCGGCCTTGATCGCGTCGCCAGGCCCCATCGTGCGCGACTGATCGTTCTTCTCGCTGCCGGCCGCCGCGCCGCGGATTCCGGGCGTGACCACGGCGAAGTCGTGGCCGCACGTGTCGCGGATCTCGCGCGTCTCGAGCGGCGACGCCACCACGCCGTCGAGACCGGCGCGCTGCGCCAGCTTCGCCAGCTCCACCACCTGCTCCATCAGCGGCCGCGACACGCCGACGTCGTGCAGCGTCGGCTCGTCCATGCTGGTCAGCACGGTGACGCCGATGACGAGCGGCTTCGGCTTGCGCGCCATGCGCGCGGTGTCCACCGCGGCCTTGGCCGCCGCCTGCATCATCGGCACGCCGCCCGAGGCGTGCACGTTGATCATCCACGCGCCGGTGAGCGTGGCGGCTTCCACCGCCTGGGCCACCGTGTTCGGGATGTCGTGGAACTTGAGGTCGAGGAAGACACGCATCCCCGACTCGGCGATGCGCTTCACGAGCCCGGGGCCTTCCAGCGTGAACAGGCGGCTGCCGATCTTCACGCCGCCGACGAGGCCGTTCAGTTGGTCGGCCAGCTGCAGCGCCCGTGCGCCGCTGTCCACGTCGAGGGCGACTAGGAGCTGATCCACTGCTTCTCCCGCGTGCTGGTGTCGACGGAGCCCACCAGGTCCGCGATACGCGCGACCGAGTGTCGCTGCATGTAGGCGCGCATGCCGTCGAGCAGCTTCGACCAGATGAACGGGTCCACGAAGTTGGCGGTGCCGACCTGCACGGCGGTGGCGCCCGCGATCATGAACTCGAGTGCGTCGGTCGCACAGGCGATCCCGCCCATGCCGATGATCGGAATCTTCACCGCGCGACGGCACTCGTAGACCATGCGAACGGCGATCGGCCGGATGGCCGGCCCGCTGAGCCCGCCGACGATGTTCGACAGCTTCGGCCGCCGTGTCTCGACGTCGATCGCCATCGCGAGAAAGGTGTTCACCAGCGACACCGCGTCGGCGCCCGCGTCCTCGGCCGACTTGGCAATCGAGGCGACGTCGGTGACGTTGGGGGTCAGCTTCGGGATCACCGGCAGGTGCGTCACCTTCTTGATCGCCGACACCACGTCGAACGTGCCGTGCAGGCTGCACCCGAAGGTGATGCCGCCTTCCTTGATGTTGGGGCAGGAGATGTTGATCTCGAGCGCGTGCACGCCCTCGGCGTCCGAGAGGATGCGCGCCAGCTCCACGTACTCGTCGAGCGTGCTGCCGCAGATGTTGATGACGTTCGTGGCGCCGAGCCGGCGCAGCTCGGGCAGCTTTTCCTCGATGTAGCGGTGGACGCCGATGCCCTGCAACCCGATGGCGTTGAGCATGCCCGACGGCGTCTCGACGATACGCTGCGGCGGATGCCCCGAGCGTTCCTTGAGGAACAGACCCTTCGACACGACGGCGCCCAGCGACGCGAGGTCTACGGCCCCGGCGTACTCGACGCCGTAGCCGAAGCAGCCGCTCGCCGCCATCAAGGGATTGCGGAGCTCGAGCGACCCGATTCGAACTGAGAGATCCATCAGTCCCATACCAATTCCGCGCCCTTGAACACCGGCCCGCCGATGCACGACCGCACGTAGTGCTGGCCGCCGTCCTCATCTTTCACCGGAATCACGCAGCTGTAGCAGCCGCCCATGCCGCAGCCCATCACGCGCTCCACCGACACTTGCGACGGCCGGCCGTATTTCTCCGCCACGTGGGCCACGGCTTCGAGCATCGGTTCGGGGCCGCAGCCATAGATCATCACGTCGGCGGACCCGGCCCGTTGCAGCTCGCGCTCGAGCGGCAGCGTGATCCGCCCCTTGTCGCCGTGGGTGCCGTCCTCGGTGGCGAGCATCAGCTCGATGCCGCGCGAGGCGAACCAGTCGAGATAGAACAGCTCCTTGCCGCTGCGCGCGCCGTAGAAGAGCGTGGTCTTGGTGCCGCGCGCCACCAGCGCTTCGCCGAGGGTGGCAAACGGTGCCAGGCCGACGCCGCCGGCGACCATCCACGCCTGCGCGGGCGGATCGACGAGCTCGAACGGTCGGCCGAGCGGGCCGAGGCACGAGACGGTGTCGCCCTCCACCGCATCGAAGAGCATGGTCGTGGTGATGCCGACACGCTTGCTGAGCAGCGTGAGGCCGGTGACGCGTCCGTGCTCGCGCAGCACTTCGAACACCGAAAAGGGGCGGCGCAGCAGCGGATCGCCGCCGCGGCCGGGCTTGACCATCACGAACTGTCCGGGCGCGGTCGCGTCCGCAATCTCGGGAGCCGCGAGCGTGATCACGTTGTAATCGGGGGAGAGGCGCGTGTTGCGGATGACCCGTGCCTCGACGTCAACGGGCATTGTCGCGAGTATATAATGTTCGTGCTCTTTAACTGCGGTCCTGCGAGGCCGCAAAGAGGTACACATGCCAGTAGTCATGGATGCGGACCGCATCGGCCGCACCCTCGCCCGCATCGCGCACGAAATCCTCGAACGCAACAAGGGTGTTGGTGAGCTCGCGCTCGTCGGCGTGCGCAGCCGCGGCGTGCCGCTCGCCAAGCGTCTCGCCCGGCAGATCAAGGAGATCACCGGCGACGAAGTGCCCACCGGCTCTCTCGATATCACCCTCTACCGCGATGATCTGATGCGCCACGCGGTCGGCCCGCAGCCGGTCGTGCGCCGCACGGAGATCCCCTTCTCGATCGACGGGCGGAAGATCCTGCTCGTGGACGACGTGCTCTACACCGGGCGGACGACGCGCGCGGCGCTCGACGCGCTGATCGATTTCGGGCGGCCGAAGGCGATTCAACTGATCGTCCTCGTGGACCGCGGCCATCGCGAGCTGCCGATCAAGGCCGACTACGTCGGCAAGAACCTGCCCACCGCGCTCGACGAGAGCGTGCAGGTGCGCCTGCAGGAGATCGACGACCGCGACGAGGTCGTGCTGGAACAGGGAGGTGCCGCATGAGCGTTCAGGAACTCGAGACCCGCCCCGCGGTCACGTCTCTCCGGCGCAAGGACCTGCTGGGCATCGCCGACCTCTCGCCGGAGGAGATCGCGCTCGTCCTCGACACCGCCGAGGCGATGAAGGAAGTGGGCTCGCGCCCCATCAAGAAGGTCCCGGCGCTGCGCGGCAAGACCGTCGTCAACCTGTTCTTCGAGCCCAGTACCCGCACGCGCACGTCGTTCGAGATTGCTGAAAAGCGCCTGAGCGCCGACACGCTCAGCGTCGCCATTGGGACCTCGAGCGTCGTGAAAGGCGAGACGCTGGCCGACACCGCGCTCAACCTCGAGGCAATGTCGCCCGACATGATCGTGCTGCGCCACTCCTCGTCGGGCGCCTGCCACCTGCTGTCGCGCATCTGCCGTTCGGCCATCGTCAACGCCGGCGACGGCACCAACGAGCACCCGACGCAGGCGCTGCTCGACGCGCTCACCATCCGCGAGCGCAAAGGGCGCCTGAAGGGGCTCAAGGTGGCCATCGTCGGCGACCTGCTGCACAGCCGGGTCCTCCGCTCGAATATTCACCTGCTCACCAAGATGGGCGCCGACGTGTGGGTGTGCGGGC
>Ga0207650_10002731_pt1 | contig 12190 bp, 12 predicted proteins | sample KBSS63metaG_FD_184325 | JGI IMG/M metagenome (GOLD analysis project Ga0207650, IMG submission 184325) | Switchgrass rhizosphere microbial communities from Kellogg Biological Station, Michigan, USA - KBS S6-3 metaG (SPAdes) (version 2) | ecosystem: Host-associated > Plants > Roots > Rhizosphere...
ATCCCGAATGAATCCAGGCCAGTTTTATGCATTGCCGCAATCACCGCAAACATTTAAACAATTGTTGATGGTAAGTGGTTATGACCGTTACTATCAAATTGTAAAATGTTTTCGCGACGAAGATTTGCGTGCCGACCGCCAGCCTGAATTCACGCAGATCGATTGTGAAATGGCTTTTGTAGAGCAGGAAGATATTTTGAACATGTTTGAAGGTTTGGTTAAATACATTTTCAAACAGGGAAAGGATATTAATTACACTGAAGCCGTTGAAAGAATGACCTGGGAAGACGCCATGTGGAATTATGGAAATGACAAGCCTGATATCCGTTTTGAAATGAAACTTGCTAATTTAAAATTCCCCTCACATACATTTTCTTCGAAAGAAAATTTCGGCCTGATTGACAATGTCGGCTTCAAAGTTTTTGAGGAAGCGGAAACGGTTGTGGCCATTGCTGTTCCGGGTTGCGCAGAGTATTCAAGAAAACAAACCGATGAATTAACGGAGTGGGTGAAACGTCCACAAATTGGAATGAAAGGTTTAGCATTTATTAAGTACAATGCAGACGGAACCTATAAAAGCAGCATTGACAAATTTTACAATGAAGACCGATTAAAAGCCATTGCAGATTTTGCAAATGCTAAACCAGGAGATTTAGTTTTAATTCTTGCAGGCGCAGAAGAAAGAACAAGAAAGGCTATTAGTGAATTGCGCCTGGAAATGGCCGAACGGCTAGGCTTGCGTAAAAAAGATGAATTCAAATTATTGTGGGTGCTCGACTTTCCATTGTTCGAATATGATGAAGAAGGCAATCGTTGGGTAGCAAGGCATCATCCTTTTACTTCACCGAAGCCCACGCAGATTGGTGAGATGATCAGCAACGATCCCATTATTAAAAATGCAACCGAATATTTGAAGCATCCTTATGCCAACATTAAAGCTAACGCATACGATATGGTATTGAATGGAAACGAAATCGGCGGAGGATCCATTCGTATTTATCAAAGAGAATTGCAGGAAAAAATGTTTGCTGCCCTTGGTATGAGCCCCGAAGAAGCCCTGCATAAGTTTGGATTCCTGTTGGGCGCATTTGAATTTGGCGCACCTCCGCATGGAGGAATTGCTTTCGGCTTTGATAGACTGTGTTCTATACTTGGTGGAAGTGAGAGCATTCGCGATTTTATTGCTTTCCCAAAAAATAATAGCGGTAGAGACGTGATGTTGGATGCACCTTCTACAATTGATGATAAGCAGTTGGAAGAGTTGAATATCCAATTGGATTTGAAATAATTAATTTCCTAAGCACGAAAAGTTAGGAAGAAAAGTTTTGGACCTACCATCTTATACTAAATGCTATCACTCTGTTTTGCAGAAGCATTACACTAAATAAAAATCTTCCACCGAAGATGTAGTTTTAAACAGGTCGTAAAACTTGAAGTGGTGCTTCTTATAAATTGCTTTGGGCAACAACAAAATATATCCTTCGTCCAAATAACACTTAAGTACAACGTGCGTCCGCTCAAAATAGCTATAAACGAAGGAAATATTCCTGTCCATTTTAGGTAGTGCATCCTCAGGCACATTCCCATTCTTATAGGGTCCATCTTCATAAATTCTGAGATCATCAACAACAATTACATCTTTGAATTTTTTTCTTGATTCGTAAATAGTTTGGAGTTCTTTAACCAAGGGCAAACGAACCTCTTCTGGGTTTTCTGAATCATACGCGGTAATGCCGGCGTCCGCCCCGGGAAAATGCGCATCAAGCCAAAATACACAGTTGGTTTTAATGGCAGGCAATTCATTTTTTAATGCACTGACGCTATCAGCAGTTATAATTTTGACATTGTCTTTATCTGAAAATCTTTCTTTTGCTTCGTTGGCAATTTCGGGAATGATTTCAACAGACGTAATCTGGAAAAAAGGGAATTGCAAAGCATAATCTACACCGTCACCACGAAAGGTTCCCGTTTCAAAAAAGTTAGGTGCCTTATATTCCGTAATAAGTCGTGCTAAATTAAATCGCCTGATGGTTCCCAAAATAAAGCTGTTTGTTGTTAACTATTTAAACTGACTTTTTTTGAAGAAATAAATCAATATGGTCTGACAAATTAACCAAATAATCGACATCAGTTTCTGAGAAAGGTTTCACAGTAGATTGGCCGGTAATTTCACCTACGGAAAAGCGTGAAAAAAGATATTTGGTAAAACTTCGGGCATCCTTATACATAAATGGGCTGTACTCCATAACCATTTTTAATTGAGGATTGTTTTTTAAAGTTTTCTCCATACCACAAAAAATTAAAGGTTCCACACCCTCACAATCCATCTTAATAAAATCTATTTTGGGCACTTGCAATTCTTCAAGCAAATTGTCAAGTGTATCAATCTGCACGGTTTGTGTGGTAACGTGATCATCCACCTTTTCTTTACGAATAGTTCCTCCTCCCCAAAAGTGCAGAGGCACCGTTAGCGTAACGTCGCCCTTTTCATCAGCCAACCCTTTCTGGATATTAATAAATCCGTAATCATTCAGAACATTTGTAAAAGAAAGAAGCTTATGTAAATGCGCATTCGGTTCAATTGCAATTGTTTTCCCTGATTTTCCACAAAGCTCAGCAAGCAACAACGAGTAATAGCCGAAGTGAGCTCCCGCGTCAATACATATATCGCCTGGTTTTACATTGTGAACAATAAATTTTGTTACCCAAGACTCCCAAAATCCATCCATAATTAAATTGGATGCAATGCCGATGTCCCTTGAATCAACATAAATTTTGTATCTGCCTAATATTTTGCACAATAATAAATGATCGCCCATATAAATACTTTTCAGGTGATCCGTACTTATCTTTTCCAGTTCCTGTCTGCTTAAAGTTTCTATCTGCCTGATCGAATCAAATGCTTTCTCCATTCTTATCTATTTAGATTAATGATTGATAAATTGCCACATACTCTTTTGCCTTTTGGTTCCAGTTAAAGTCTTTGCCCCTTTGAATAATTCTTTCCGCCATACCATTTTGCTGGTACGTTTCAAATCCTCTCGACACTACTTCTCTCATATTCTCGGGCTCAAAATCATGAAAATAAAAAGCAGTATCACCTGCAATTTCGGGCAAAGATGTTCTACTGGAAAGAAATAATGGCTTCCCAAACTGCATGGCCTCTACTACCGGCGCTCCAAAACCTTCAGCTAAAGAGGGTAAGACAAATGCTTTACAGTTTTTTAAGTACCAGGCTTTCTCTTCCTCGCTTACCGGACCCAAAATATGTAGCCGGGCAGCTACTCCCAACCGCTCTGCATGTTGCTTCATTTGCGTAATATAATCCGGTTCGTCCAACCGCCCGGCAATGACTAACTCCAAATCAGTGTTTACAAGTAAAGGAATGAGCACGTCAAAATTTTTTTTCCGGTTCACATATCCCATTCCAAATAAAAATGGCAGCTGTGGACGGTAAGATGAAGAGTTTAACACAGGTTCACCAACTGCATGAGTGCCATTATGAACTACGTAAACCGGCTTGTTTCCCACTTCACAGTTTTTAAGCACATCGCTTTTGGTGAACTCCGAAATACATACAATTGCATTACTTCTGTCAATTAAAGCTTGTGTACGGGATAAACTCTCTTTTTGTTCCTTTACTGGCTTGCCTTCATGCAGCGGATTTAAATCATGAATGGTCAATAAAACTTTTATAGAAGGATTCCTGGGTACTATGCGGCCGGACTGAAAAGGGGCATGCCACAACTTACAATTCCATAAAAATGGCTTAAAGAACCGATGAGTTGTGTCTTCTACAATAACATGTTGGCGGCTGCCGAATGCAGTCGCTTCTTGAGGAGGTACATAAAACCTTACAGGTTCCTGGCCCTCCCGTATTAAAATTTTATTGACATAACTGCCGAGATTCAGGCAGTAATGATACAATCCGGAATCACGAAAACGCATCAGATCACAATCAAGAATAATCTTGCTCATACTAAATTAATGGGTTTACCGTTTTTAGTATAGGCATCACTGTTAACAGAGCTGCCTCATCTATAAAACACTATGAGGTACGGAATTTGCAGCCAGTTGCATTTTATTGCTGACCCTTGTTGATAACGGAATATGAAGCGAATTATTTTTGACTGCGAACGAATGAAATACGCCAACACCGGACTTTACAGTTACTGTTTACAGTTAGGAATGCGTCTAAAGCAACAGTTCAATCTTAATGCTGAGGAGCTTAATTTTTTTACCCCACCATCAGTAAAAGGGATCTTTGGAGAAAACCAGCGCTACATTTCCCAGAATTCTCTCCAAAAATTTTGGTTGCCCTCTTTGAAAGATTATTATATCTGGCATTCTACTTATCAAGGCAGTCACTATTTGCCTGTTCTTAACAAAAAGATCAAAGTAGTGTTAACCATTCATGATCTGAACTTTTTGTACGACGAAAAAAAATCAACACAAAAAAAGGCGAAATACCTGCGGTTCGTTCAGAAAAATATTGACCGAAGCGCTGCAATTGTTACAGTTTCTGAATTTGCGAAAAATGATGTTTTAAAACACTGTAAGGTAGGCAATAAACCAGTAGTTGTAATTCATAATGGCACCAACAGCCTTGAGGCTCCTAATTTGCTCCGAAATTCTTATAAGCCAAGAACAAAATTTTTGTTCTCGATCGGCGTCATAAACCGTAAAAAAAATTTCCACGTTCTACTTCCATTACTTCAACATAACAAAGACATTGAGTTATTGATTGCAGGTCCGGCCGATGATCCGGACTACCTGCATTTTATGAGAGATTCAGCACGAAGATTAGGTGTAGAAGAAAAATTAAGAATGCTTGGCCCAATATCAGAAGCTGAGAAGTCGTGGTATTATCGTCATTGTTATGCATTCGCTTTCCCTTCTCTTTCCGAGGGATTTGGTTTGCCTGTTGCTGAGGCTATGTCGGTTGGCAAGCCTTTGTTTTTATCGGACCGGACGGCTTTGCCGGAAATAGGAAGAGACATTGCTTTTTATTTCAGGGATTTTAATGAGCACCGGATGCAGCGTGTTTTCACAAGAGGAATGGAAAAGTATTCTGATCATAAAATGGAAGACCGTATTAAGCAACGAAGCGCAGAGTTTTGCTGGCAAAAGGCGGCTTCACAATATTTAGATGTTTACAGGCTATTATAATTAGTATGAAAATTTATCGACGTTTACTTAGATATGCAAAGCCCTACAGCCGGTTTATTCTGCCGTTTTTTATATTTACCATCATTGCTGTATTTTTCAGCATTTTCCAATTTACGCTCATCATTCCGCTGCTAAATTTTTTGTTTGACAATCATCCTGCGGAAGAAATAAAAAAATACTCTGCTGCGCCGTCGTTTTCCATGTCTGCTGAATATTTCAAACATTTTTTTTACTATCAGGTCTACCGTTTTAAAACGCTCAATCCAAAATATGCGCTTTATTTAATCGCTTCCTTAATTGTTATTGCTGTGGTTTTTACCAATGTGTTTCGATTTTTGGCACAACGATGCCTTGTTAATGCAAGAACATTGTTGGTAAAAAGATTGCGTGAAGCATTATTTCATAAAATCAATCATCTCCATCTTGGCTATTTTACAAAGGAACACAAGGGTGATCTTCTTTCAAGGATGAATTCAGATGTGTTTGAGATTGAAGCAGTAGCCGCCAATTCGATTGAGGTCATCTTTAAGGAGCCCTATATCATGATTGGTTATTTCATAACTCTATTTGCCATCTCGATTAAGCTAACTTTATTTACACTGGTTATTATTCCCATCTCGGCAGTAGGTATAGCCTTTGTTACGAAAAAACTAAAGCGGGAAGCTGCAGCCGCCCAGGCGTCCATTGGCCGCTTATTAACTATTATAGATGAAACGTTAATGGGCATGCGCATCATCCGCTCTTTTAACGCAACCAAATTTGTGATTAAACGATTTAGCGAAGAAAATGATTTTTACCGAAAAGCCAGTTTGCAGGGGTTTAGTAAGAGAGAGTTGGCTCCTGCATTTTCCGAAGCATCAGGGGTTATAGTAGTAGCCTGCATTTTAATTTATGGAGGAAGCCTGGTATTGAAGGGACAAGCTACAGGTGTGGGTTTGCAGGCAAGTGCTTTTATTGCTTTCATTGCCATTTTTTCACAGGTAATAAGGCCAGCCAAAGCAATTGTAATTGCTTTATCAAATATTCAGCGTGGCGAAGCAGCAGGCCACAGAATTATTGAGGTGTTAGACAAGCCTATCGAAGTTGACGATCTACCCAATGCTGTACCGCTTACCGATTTTAAGGAGAGCATCGAGTTCGATGATGTTTGCTTTTCCTATGGCGAAAAACCGGTTCTTCAAAATGTAAGTTTTACCATTCAAAAAGGAAAAACAGTTGCATTGGTTGGTCCCTCAGGTGTAGGTAAGTCAACAATTGCCGATCTGATTCCCCGGTTTTATGATGTAAGCTCCGGCCAGGTTTTAATAGATGGTAAAGACGTACGGGCTTTTACAATGGAATCATTGCGAAGCCACATGAGTTTTGTAACGCAGGAGATCATTTTATTTAATGATACCGTTTTTAATAACATTGCTTTAGGAAAACCAGATGCCTCGGAGGAAGATGTTATTAATGCTGCGAAGATTGCAAACGCCCACGAGTTTATCATGCATACCGAGCAAGGCTATCAAACTGTCATTGGTGATCGTGGCATTCGGTTATCGGGCGGACAACGCCAGCGATTGAGTATAGCTAGGGCTGTCTTTAAAAATCCTTCTATTCTAATATTGGATGAAGCAACATCTGCTCTTGACACCGAATCTGAGAAATTGGTACAGGATGCATTGAATAATTTAATGAAAGGCAGAACAACTTTGGTGATTGCACATCGACTTAGTACAATAAAGGAAGCCGACGAAATTGTAGTTTTGCAGGACGGACAAATTATCGAGCGTGGAAGCCACTATGAATTACTGAATTTAACAGGGAGCGTGTATAAAAGGCTTACCAATCTCCAGAAAATAGCCTGATCTAATATTGATTTAAGAAATAGCTTTAAAGATGTTTCCAATAGAGACAACGGTGCTTCGATCAAGGCCATGGCCTGCCTTCCTTATAATGGCTGTTGGCATAGGAATCTTTTTTATACCTGGAACTCAGAAACAAAATGTGCCTGTGTATATGGGGGTAGGCTTATTTGTTTTAGCAGTTGTAGTATACTTTCTAATATCCAAATCCCAGGTTATTGTTGATGATGTGGGTATTCAACATAAAACTGCATTTAAAACGACAGAAATACCATGGGCCAATATTGGAAGAACCTATCTCAAAAGCGAGCACCATGGAAAATCAAGAAGCCTGTACTGGTATTTTGAAGATCTGCAGAGTAAAAAATCAAAGTTCCGGGTCGATTTGCTGTCTCGTAAAAACCTAAGAGTACTAGCCGAAGCGATTACCTTGAAATGTAAGTCATCTGACATCGAAAAAAGAATTTACGATATGGCTGAAGGCCAATTTCCATGGTACATCTGGTAATAACTTCCCCGTTCCTCTTACGGGTATTCTATAACGGTTTTTTAATAAACTTCTTAACGAATCCTTCATCTTAAAAGGCATAGGAATTGACATTTATTATTGTCTCATGAAAACAATTTTAACCCTACTTATTTCCATGTCTATACTTACAAGTTGTCACCCGAACGAACAGGTAGTCGTTCAGGATAAAAATTTACCAGCAAAAACCATTTATGATATATCCTATGGAAATGATACAGCACAGATGATGGATATTTATTTGCCGGCTAATCGCTCCGTTAGTTCCACCAAATCGATTGTTTTAATTCATGGGGGCGGATGGAACAGTGGAAGTAAAAAAGATTTTGTTGCTTACATCGATTCATTCAAAAACCGGATGCCCGACTACGCCATTTTCAACGTCAACTATCGGCTGGTGAATGGTGGCAATTTATTTCCCACACAAGAGCAGGATATAAAAGCTGCTATTGATTTTATAGTTACCAATTCGACAGGATACCACGTTAATAAAAATAAATTGGTGTTACTGGGTGTTTCAGCAGGCGGACATTTAGCTTTGTTACAGGGTTATAAGTACAATTCTCCAAAAGTTGCTGCCATCGTCGATTTTTTTGGTCCTACAGATCTTATGACCATGTTTCAGAAACCGTGGAATCCATATGTTCCGTTTGTTCTGCAAATGATTACCGGTACAACACCTAAACAGAATTCGGCACTTTATAAACAATCCAGTCCAATCAACTATATAAATCCGCGGTCGGCGCCCACTTTGATTTTGCATGGAAGCAATGATAAAATTGTGAATGTTTCCCAGTCCAAATCTTTAAAAGATAAGCTTGACCGTGCAGGGGTAAAAAACGAATTAATTATTTATCCAGGTAAATCGCATGGATGGTACGGCGAAACATTAAGTAATTCATTTGACCGGATAGCTTCGTTTCTGCAATCGAACGTTCCTTAATATTTCTTCATCGATTTTTTAACCATTGCATTGTTGGTTAGTTTATTTTGCCGGTAGCTATGAACAAACTCGTTTTTATTTTACTTACTATTTGCCTGGTATCCTGCAAAAAAACGAATCCGGTTGAACAACCGTGGCCGTCCGAAACCCTGGCTGATATTTCGTACGGGAGTGATGCTGCTCAAAAAATGGATATTTATTTACCCGCCGGAAGAAGTGTTGACAGCACCAGGTTGATGATATTAGTACACGGTGGAGGATGGAATAGCGGGGACAAATCGGATTTCACTTCCAATTTACCTTCACTTCGTTTGAAGTTTCCGAATTATGCCATAGCGAATATTAATTATCGTTTGGCTACTATTACTGCTAATCATTTTCCAGCACAGGAAAATGACATGAAATCTGCAGTTGATTATTTGGTTCAGAAGGCTCCCAATTACCGCATTTCACAAAAAATTGTTCTGGTTGGAGCCAGCGCAGGTGCACATTTGGCATTGTTGCAGGCTTACAAATATTCATATCCAAAAATAGAGGCAGTAGTTGATTTTTTTGGACCGACCGATATAGCTGACCTGCATAATTTTTATCGTTCGGGCTCCGAGTATCAAAATGGTTTACAGATTTTAATGAATGGTAGTCCAACCACAAATTCATTTCTTTATGAGCAATCAAGCCCCATCAAATACATTACTTCACAATCCTCTCCTACAATTATTTTTCATGGTAGTATGGATAATGTAGTTCCTGTTGCAGAATCTATGACATTGAGCAACAAGCTGAGCAGTTTTGGAGTTGCAAACGAGATGATACGCTATCCAAATGTGGGTCACGAAGTTTGGTCACTACAGATAATGAACGAAGCTTTTTCTAAAATTGAGTCATTTTTAAAGGCAAATGTGAATTAGAAAAGGGTGCGTCTATACCCAAAATTAATTACCTTGATTTAGGCAAATCACTTCCGGCGCAATTTCACGACAGGCTTTATCTACTGCAACCAACTAAATGCTTGTTATGCAAATCCATCTGTTCGAAAATTTCGATCTGAATTCAAAGGCATGTATTACATGGAAGAAAGGTGTTCATATCGGTTACAGAACAAAAGGTAAGTATTACATGTCTCTCTATCGACTTGGGAATTTTTATGTTGAGATTCAATACAACACCTGTCACGATGGAATTGCTTCTATTCAAACCTTTAATTACGAGGACGAGTTAGAACCCTATCTCAATCAGGTTGACCTGGATAAATTATTTGGATAGTGTGTTTCTATTTCCGGGGTAATTTCCAATTTTTTATTGTCATAAATTTGATCTCCTTTTTGACTCCGTAGCTCAGTTGGTAGAGCAGCTGACTCTTAATCAGCGGGCCGAGAGTTCGAGTCTCTCCGGGGTCACATCAAGTGAATCTGTTTCGTTTCAAAACAAAAGAGACCTCTTCAAGGCTCTTCTTATGACCTTCGTGATTTGGAAAAGACTTTTAATAATAAGTGAGCAATATTTTTCGGCGGCAATAGAACTATAAATTACAAAACAAGAATAAGTTCATTTTCAGCCTACAACAAATTATAAAACTACCTTCACTGGCTATTTAGCAGTTTATTAAGATTTTAAAAGCAGCTATGAACGTTAAACAGGCAACCTTCACACACATGCCTAAAACCAACCTGCAACAACACATTATTATTGATGCATTGCCAAGCAAAGTTTGGAAAGTTCTTACCAACCCCGACTACATTGATCAATATTTAGTTGAAGGAACTGTAGAGTCGAAATGGACGGAGGGAAGTGCGATAACATTAGTTAATAACACTGAAGGCAAAAAAGAACCTGAGCTTAAGGGGAGTATTTTGCAGGTAGTTCCCGGCGTTTTGTTAAAATACAATCTTCTGGAAGAAAGCAGCAGAAACTTCGTCAATATGACTTACCAGTTAATACCGGCAGAGGAAGGTATTGAACTAAAGTTCAAATGCGAAGGCTTCGCTGATAATGAAGAGAATTATGTTTTTAGGGTACAACAAACCAAACTGCTCCTCCAAAAAATTAAATGGCTTGCCGAATACTCTTGAGCACCCGCATGACCCAGGTCAGCAAGAAATTCTAAGCCCTTATCGACATTTGCTATAACAATCCTAACCAATAAAACAATTGTTATGGCTCATATTATCGAATCCCAATGGATGGGAAAAATGCAGTTCAATGCTCTTGTAAATGGACATACAATAACGATGGATGCACCTGAAAGAGTGGGCGGAGAAGATAACGGTCCTATTCCAAAACCATTTATACTAACGGCCTTATCTGGTTGCACTGGCATGGACGTGGTATCAATTCTTCGCAAACAGAACATTGAAGTAAATGATCTGAACATTGTTGTTACTGGCGAAATCAGCAAGCAACAACCTATTATTTACACTTCTATTCATGTTGAATACGAGTTTAAAGGACATGACAATTTTAGACAAATTGTGCTGGCAGCTGTAACCGAATCACAAGATAGAATTTGCGGTGTTATCAATATGATGAAAAGAATTATGCCCGTAACATGGACTGTAACTTATAATGGAGCTTGCATTTTTTCTAATAGAAATCAACCAGTGCAATTTGCGAATTAACGCTTCTTTTTCCCGTTCTATTCATGTCTAATTATCTGATATCATTACTTCATTGACGTTATAGATAATTTGGCCGATCTCCCAATTAATTTGATCTGCCTTAAAACAATATTTAGGTATTATCCAAATGCAGTGAAAAAATGTTTGGAAACAAATGGTCTCAAAATTTTGCTATAGCTTTCAATAACTCGTCCTCTGTAAAAGGTTTTTTTAGAAAACCATCCGCAGCCTTCGAAAGACGTCCTTGGACTTCAGGTATAGCAGTACCGGCAGAGAAAAAGATTAGAGGAATATCACGTATGTCACGATGGTTTCGAGCCAGTTTCAGAAACCGGGCACCATCAGTTTGTGGCATCATAATATCACATAAAATGATATCGGGCCCATGTTTTTTTGCAAGTTCAAAACCTTCACCGCCCTCTTCTGCTGTAAAAACATTGTAGTTGTGAAGACCCAGCAATTCGGCTGTGTTCTCCCTTATTTCATCATTGTCTTCTATAATGAGAATTTTCTTCACGTACCAAAACTAAAATCCTGTCCACAGAAGAAATATGAGTTTTATCAATTTTTAAAGTAATCCTCGACAGTAAGTGCCATGCCCGCTGATAGTTTTCGGCGCCCAATGATCATTTTTAATAGAGGCTAATCCTTTTTATCTTTTGGGATCTCAATAATGAAAGTAGTGCCTGCGTTTTCTACACTGTTGAAGCTGATTACTCCATCCAGCAATTCCACATAGCGCTTAACAATATTTAATCCGAGGCCCGTTCCCTGGATATTTACTGCGTTCCTGGCCCTGAAAAATTTATCAAACAGGTGTTTTTGGGCTTCAAAAGGGATACCGATGCCTTCATCCTTCACTATTATGATGGCCTGTTGCCCTTTTATTTTGGAAGAAACGTAAATACTCTTCCCTTCCGTTGAATATTTTATAGCATTGGAAAGCAGGTTAAGTAAAACATTTCGTAAAATCTTTTTATCCTGGTAAACCTCTTCAGGGCCTTCATACCGGAACTTAATTTCCTGTTGTTTCTTTTTTGACATTCCTTCCATTTCTTCGATAGCGTCTTCAATAAATTCTTTGAGATTG
>Ga0207650_10002734_pt1 | contig 12176 bp, 9 predicted proteins | sample KBSS63metaG_FD_184325 | JGI IMG/M metagenome (GOLD analysis project Ga0207650, IMG submission 184325) | Switchgrass rhizosphere microbial communities from Kellogg Biological Station, Michigan, USA - KBS S6-3 metaG (SPAdes) (version 2) | ecosystem: Host-associated > Plants > Roots > Rhizosphere >...
CGCTGAGCGCGTAGGCCAGGCTGTTGCTCTGGGCGGCCAGGTAGTCCATGCGCTCGACGAGCGGGATTACCTGCTGCCACTTCTTCTGCTCGGCGGTCTTCTCGATGCCGGTGTGCAGGTAGCCGATGGTCGGGATGACCGACTGGATGATCTCGCCGTCGAGCTCGAGCACGAGCCGCAGCACGCCGTGCGTGCTGGGGTGCTGGGGCCCCATGTTGACGGTCATCGTTTCGGTGCGGATGTCGCTCATTTCAGTGAGTGCGCTTCACGCGGTCGCGCTCGAGATTGGCCTGGAACTGTTCCTGGCTGACTTCGAGCGGCGCGTAGGTCTGCGCCGCCTTCTGAATCTGCACCGGGTAGTCCTTCCGCTGCGGGTGTCCCTCCCAGTCTTCGGGCATCAGCAGCCGCCGCAGGTCGGGGTGGCCGTCGAACACGATGCCGAACATGTCCCACACTTCGCGTTCCAGCCAGCCGGCGCCCGGATACACGCCCTGCACCGTCGGCACGGTCCCATCGGCCGTCACGCGCACCTTCAGGCGCAGCCGCAGCCGCTTCGACACCGAGAGCAGGTGGTAGACCACTTCGTAGCGGGGCGTGCGCGGCAGGTAGTCGGCGCAGGTGATTTCGGCGAGCACTTCGAAGTGCAGCGAGTCGCGCAACGCCTGGCAGGTGGCCACCACGTGCTCGACCGGCACGTAGACGGTGGCGAAGTCGACACTGGGGGCCGCCTCGAAGGAGGCACCCGGCACGAGCGGCGAAAGGCTGTCGATGATGGCCTGTGCGTCCATGCGTCGGCTACATCCGGGAACGCGCGATCTTCTGCTGTAACTGCACGATCCCGTAGATCAGCGACTCGGGGCGCGGCGGGCATCCGGGCACGAACACGTCCACGGGGACCACCTGGTCCACACCCTGGACGATCGCGTAGTTGTCGAAGACGCCGCCCACCGACGCGCAGGCGCCCATCGAGATCACCCACTTCGGTTCCGGCATCTGGTCGTAGACGCGGCGCATGGCCGGCGCCATCTTCCGCGACAGCCGGCCGGCCACGATCATCAGATCGCTCTGCCGCGGGGAGCCGCGGAACACTTCGGCGCCGAACCGCGCCACGTCGTAGCGGCTGGCCACCATGGCCATCATCTCGATGGCGCAGCAGGCGAGGCCGAACTGTGCCGGCCAGATCGCCGACTGCCGTGCCCATTGCACGACCTTTTCGACCGTGCTCGTGAGGATGGGCAGCTCGTGATCGAGCCCGTGGGTGTGGTCTGCCTGTGCCATTTACGCCGCCCGCTGAGTCTTCGCCGCCGGACGCTGCCTCGCCACCGGCCCCCAGTCGAGCACGCCCTTCCGCCACACGTAGACGAAGCCGACGAGCAGCACCAGGAAGAAGGTGAGGAGCTGGATGTAGCCGCTCCATCCGAGATCACGCATGGCCATCGCGTACGGATAGAGGAACGCGACCTCGATGTCGAAGAGCAGAAAGATCATCGCCACCAGGTAGAACTTCACCGAGTGGCGTTCCCGCGCGTTCCCCACGGCCGGCATGCCGCACTCGTAGGGCGCCAGCTTCTCCGGCGTCGGGTTCTTGGGGCCGAGCAGGAGGGACAGGCCGATCATCAGTCCGGCGAATCCCACGCCGAACACCGTCATGATGACGACGCCGAGCCAGCCGTCCATAGTCATCGTTGTGAAAACTTTCCCAAACCTGCTCATGCTATAGAACGGCACTCTAAACGTCAATGCGCGGCGCCCGCCGAAGGCGGGCAATTTAGGTGCTGCAACGCGAGGGGAAGCAGAGCGGAGCCTCGCCCTTTAGAATCACTGGATGACGCGCGCGGCAGCGGCGCTCGCCCTGTTTCATCCGGCCGTTCGCGAGTGGTTTTCCGCCGCGTTCGCGGCGCCCACTCGTCCGCAGCGCCTCGGCTGGCCGGCGATTGCGCGCGGCGAGTCCACGCTCATCCTGGCACCGACCGGCAGCGGCAAGACGCTCACTGCATTTTTGTGGTGCCTGAACCGGCTCCTCTTCGAGCCGGTGCCCGAGGCACCGGCGCGCTGCCGTGTGCTCTACGTGTCGCCGCTCAAGGCGCTGGCCGTGGATGTCGAGCGCAACCTCCGGGCGCCGCTGGTCGGCATCTCCAACCTGGCCGCGGCCGCCGCCACCCCGTTCAGTACGCCGGCCATCGCCATCCGCACCGGCGACACGCCCGCCAACGAGCGCGCCCGCTTTCAGCGCGCGCCGGCCGACATCCTGATCACGACGCCCGAGTCGCTCTTCCTGCTGCTCACGTCGCGGGCGCGCGAGCGGCTGGTGAGCGTGGATACCGTGATCATCGACGAGATCCACGCGCTGGTCCCCGGCAAGCGGGGCGCGCACCTGGCGTTGTCACTCGAGCGGCTCGAGTCGTTGCGTGCCACGCGCGATCCGAATCGCCCGCTGCTGCAGCGCATCGGCCTCTCGGCCACCCAGCGTCCGCTCGACGAGGTAGCCAGATACCTGGGTGGCGCGATCGACCAGGCGGGCCCCGTACGTAGAGGGCGGACTTCAGCCCGCCCTGAGGCGGGTCTGAAGACCCGCGACCACGTACGAAACGAGGCCGCCGAGGCGAACCTGCACGACGAGTTCACCGACGCGCAGGCGCTCCGCGAGTACCGCCCCGTCACCATCATCGACGCCTCGGATCGCAAGCCGCTGCAGATCCGGGTCGAGGTCCCCGTGGAAGACATGGGAAGCCTGGGACGGCCGGTCGGCGTGCCGAGCGGGAACGCGGCGCAGCGGCCGGCGCGCGTCTCGATCTGGGCCTCGATCTATCCGCGCCTGCTGGAGCTGATTCGCTCGCACCGCTCGACGCTGCTCTTCGTCAACAGCCGGCGGCTCGCCGAGCGGCTTGCCGGCGCGCTCAACGACCTTGCCGAGGAGCCGCTCGTCCGCTCTCACCACGGCTCGCTGGCGCGCGAGGCGCGCAGCGAGGTGGAGGACCTGCTCAAGGCCGGGCGCATCCGCGCGCTCGTCGCGACCTCCTCGCTCGAGCTCGGCATCGACATGGGCGCCATCGATCTGGTGGTGCAGATCGAGTCGCCGCCGTCGGTGGCGAGCGGGCTGCAGCGCATCGGCCGCGCCGGCCATCAGGTGGGCGCGGCCAGCGAAGGCGTGATCTTTCCCAAGTTCCGCGGCGACCTGGTGGCCTGCGCCGCCGTGGCGCGGGCGATGCACGAGGGGAAGGTCGAGTCCACGCGGTATCCGCGCAACCCGCTCGACGTGCTGGCGCAGCAGCTCGTCGCCATCGCCGGCCTGGACCCGTGGAACGTCGACGACCTCTTCCGGCTGGTCCGGCGCGCCGCGCCGTTTGCCGATCTGAGCCGCCGCGCGTTCGACGGCGTTCTCGACATGCTGTCCGGGCGCTACCCCTCCGACGAGTTCGCCGAGCTGCGGCCCCGCGTCACCTGGGACCGGGTGAAGAACACCGTGGTCGGGCGCGAGGGCGCGGTGCGCGTGGCCATCGCCAATGCCGGCACCATCCCCGACCGCGGCCTCTACGGCGTGTTCCTGGCCGGCGCGGAGAAGCCGACGCGCGTCGGCGAGCTCGATGAAGAAATGGTCTTCGAGACCGAGGTCGGCGACACCTTCACGCTGGGCGCCTCGACCTGGCGGGTCGAGGACATCACGCACGACCGCGTGCTGGTGTCCCCCGCGCCGGGCGAGCCGGGCAAGATGCCGTTCTGGCACGGCGACCAGGCGGGGCGGCCGGTGGAGCTCGGGCTCGCCATCGGCAGGCTGGTTCGCGAGCTCGGCGACACGCCGAAGCCGGCCGCGGTGACCCGCCTCACCGAGCATCACGGTCTCGATCGTCTGGCCGCGGAAAACCTGCTGCAGTATCTCGACGAACAGACCGCGGCCGGCGGCGTGCCCGACGACCGGACGCTGGTCATCGAGCGCTGCCTCGACGAGCTCGGCGACTGGCGCGTGTGCGTGCTGTCGCCGCTCGGCAGCCGCATTCATGCGCCGTGGGCGATGGCGGTAACGGCGCTGGTCCGCAGCCGCATGGGCGTCGACGTGGAGGTGATGTGGGGCGACGAAGGCTTCGTCGTCCGCTTTCCCGAAACCGGCCAGGCGCCCGATCCGCAGCTGATGCTCCCCGACCCCGACGAGGTGGAAGGTCTGGTGGTGCGGCAGCTCGGCTCGACCTCGCTCTTCGCGGCGCGCTTTCGCGAAACTGCGGGCCGGGCGCTGCTGCTCCCTCGCCGCCGCGCCGGCCAGCGTACGCCGCTCTTCCTGCAGCGCAAGCGCGCCTCCGATCTGCTCGCGGTGGCGGCGCGGTTCGGATCGTTCCCCATCGTGCTCGAGACCTACCGCGAAGTGCTGCGCGATCACTTCGACATGCCGGGGCTGGTGGACGTGCTGCGCCAGGTCGGCACGCGCGCGCGGCGCGTCACCACGATCGACTCCACGCAGCCGTCGCCGTTCGCCGCGTCGCTCCTCTTCAGCTACGTCGCCAACTACATCTACGACGGCGACGCGCCGCTGGCGGAGCGGCGCGCGCAGGCGCTCTCGGTGGACCAGGCGCAGCTGCGCGAGCTGCTGGGCGACGCCGAACTGCGCGAGCTGCTCGACCCCGATGCGCTCGCCGAGACCGAACGGCGGCTCCAGCGGCTCGAACCGGGCTACAAGGCCCGCGGCGCCGACGGCATCCACGACCTGCTCCTGCGCATCGGCGACCTCACGATCGACGAGATCCTCGAGCGCACGGAGTTCGCCGGCGCCGCCGACGCGGTGGCCGCGCTCGTCCGCGACCGGCGACTGGTCCTGCTGCCCGTGGGCGGCCAGCAGCGCTACGTTGCCGTCGAGGACGTGGCGCGCTACCGGGATGCGCTGGGCGCCCCCGTCCCGCTCGGGCTGCCCGAATCGCTCCTCGAGCCGGTGCGCGACGCGGCGGGCGACCTGGTGATGCGCTTCGCCCGATGCCACGGCCCCTTCACGGCCGCACAGGTCGCGGCGCGCTACGGTCTGGGTGTCGCCGTGGTCGCGAGCGTCCTGCTGCGGCTCACCGAAGCCGAGCGCCTCATCGAAGGGGAATTCCGCCCGGGTGGCACCGAGCGCGAATGGGTGGACGCCAACGTGCTCCGCAGCCTCCGCAGCCGCTCGCTCGCGAAGCTGCGCCAGGAAGTGGAAGCCGTCGAGGGCGACGCCCTCGGCCGGTTCATGATGGCGTGGCACGGCATCGGCTCGAGGCGGCGCGGCCTCGAGGCACTGCTCGACGCCATCGAGCAGCTGCAGGGCGCCGCCGTTCCGGCCTCGGTGCTCGAACGCGACGTCCTGCCAGTGCGCGTGGACGACTATTCGCCGGCGATGCTCGACACGCTGATCGCCGCGGGCGAAGTGGTGTGGGTGGGCGTGGAGCGGCTGGGCGAGAAGGACGGGCGCATCGCGCTCTTCCTCACCGATCACGTGACGCGTCTGCGCCCTCCGGTCGCCGCGCCCCCGAAGCTCGACGGGCGCGTGAAGGCGGTGCGCGACTACCTCGCGACGCACGGCGCTTCCTTCTTTGCCGCCATCCGCGAGGGCACCGGCGCCGGCTTCCCCACCGACACGGTGGAGGCGCTGTGGGAGCTCGTGTGGATGGGGCTCGTCACCAACGACACGCTCCACCCGCTGCGCACCTACACCGGCGCCGGTGAAAGCCGCCGTACGCGCCGGCCGTCGCCGGCGCGCTTCCGCTCGCGACGCAGCGCGCCCCGCGCGTCGGAGGGGCGGTGGTCGCTGGTGGACACGGTGACGGCGACGCCGACCACGGCCACCGAATGGGGTGCCGCCACTGCGCATCAGCTGCTGACCCGCTACGGCGTGGTGACGCGCGAGACGGTCTCGTCGGAAGCGATCGCCGGCGGGTTCAGCGCGGTCTACCAGGTGCTGCGCGCGATGGAAGATGCCGGCCGCATCCGCCGCGGCTACTTCGTCGCCGGCCTGGGAGGCGCGCAGTTCGCCATGCCGGCGGCACTCGATCTCCTGCGCTCGCATCGCGAGCCGCCGGAGGCGCCCCAGACCGCCGTGCTGGCGGCGACCGATCCCGCCAATCCGTACGGGACGCTGCTCAAGTGGCCCGATGCTGCCGCCGGCGCAGACACCACACCCGCCGACGTCGGCCGCGGTGCCACGCGCACCGTGGGCGCACTGGTCGTGGTCGTGGACGGGCTGGCCGCCGGTTACCTGCGTCGCGGCGAGCGCGACCTGCTCATCGCGTTGCCCGAAGAGGAGCCCGCGCGCACGCGCGTCGCGCAGGGTCTGGCGCGGGCGCTGATTCAGCTGGCTTTCTCCCGCGTGGAAGGCCAGCGCGGGCTGTTCCTCGAGACGATCAACGGCGTCCGCGCCAGCCTGCACCCGGCAGCGCGCTGGTTCGTGGCCGAAGGGTTCGTGGTCGGCGCCGACGGCCTGCAATATCGCGCCCCGCGACAGGCCGCCCCGGCAAGCGGCGGCGACGCCCCGCCGTTACGTGAACACGGCTGATGCCCGAGGGCGACACCATCCACCGCGCCGCGCGCACGCTGGACACCGCGCTGCGGGGGCAGCGCGTCGAGCGTTTCGAGTCGGTGCTCGCGCAGCTGAATCGCGTGAACGCCGACGCGCCCATCGCCGGACGTGTCGTAGAACGGGTCGAAGCCCGCGGCAAGCACCTGCTGATGTGGCTCAGCGCGCCGGTTCAAAGCGGAGCGTCGCTGGTGCTACGGACGCACATGCGCATGCACGGCTCCTGGCACATTTACCGGCCCGGCGAGCGCTGGCAGCGGCCGCGTCACGAGATGCGCATCGTCCTCGCCACGGCGCCTTACGTGGCGGTGGCGTTCGCGGTGCCGGTCGCGGAGTTCGTGGATGCGGCTGCGCTCGAACGCGAGGGGCCGGTAGCGGAGCTCGGTCCCGACCTGCTGTCCGACACATTCGACGCTGCGCAGGCGGTGGCGCGGCTGCAGGCACGCGGTGATCTCGAGATCGCGGACGCGCTGCTCGATCAGCGCGCCCTCGCCGGGATCGGCAACGTGTTCAAGTCGGAAGTCCTGTTTGCCGCCCGCGTCAGCCCGTTTACGCGGGTGCGGGCGCTCGACGCCGCGACGCTCGCCCGCATCGTGACGATCGCGGAGCGGCAGATGCGGGCCAACGTGGACGACGTGGGCGCCGCCGCGACACGCGGCCGCACGACGACCAACCGGCTCGATCCGTCGGCGCGCCTCTGGGTCTATTCGCGGCGCGGGCTGCCGTGCCGCCGGTGCGGTACGCCGATCCAGCGCGCCACGCAGGGGCCGGACGCGCGCGCCACCTACTGGTGCGAGCGCTGCCAGCCACCGCCCTCTACGTCCGGCATAATCCAGTGACATGCGACTCGCGTGGTTTCGGCCGGACACCGCCCCAGCCAGCACCGACGATCTCGCGCCCGTCATCGAGGGGCTGCGGGAGACACACGACGTCCGCCTGGTGGACGCGCGCGCGGCGCACGACTTCGTATGGCAGGCGGCGCAGCGCGCGTTCGACCTCTGTGTCTACGAGCTCGACGACTCGTTGGCGCACCAGTACATCTGGCCGTATCTGCTTCACTATCCCGGCGTCGTCGTGCTGCGAACCTCGTCGCTGCACAAGGGGCGCGCGATCTCACTCGTCCACCAGCATCGCGACGCGGATCGCGACGCCGAGATGGTGTTCGCCGACGGCGTCGGGCGGACGGACCCGCCGTGGCCGCTGCTGCGGGGCGCGTGGTCCACGTGGCGAGTGCCCGTGCTCGCCTCGCGGCTCACCGTCGTGGCCGACGAGGCGCTCGCCGCCTCCATCCGCGAAGCCTGTCCGGCGGCACCGGTCGTGGTGACGCCGACTGGCATGCCCGATCCGAATGCGGGGCCGCCGCCGTCATGGCACCAGACGGGAATCGGCGTGCGACTGTCCGCACGCGTGTCACCGCGGACCTTCAGGGCGGCGCTGGACCGCGCCCGGCAGGCGGGCGCCGCGCCCATCAGCGTCGTATCGGGCGAGCTCGAGGCGGCAGACGTCGTGGTCGCGATGCAGTGGCCCACCTTCGGCCGGCCGCTCACCGAGGCGCTGGCCGGCTTCGCGGCCGGTCGTGCGGTGATCGTCGCGGAGACCGCCAGCACGGCGCGCTGGCCCTGCGTCGACCCGCAAACATGGCAGCCGCGATCGCCCTCCATCGGCCTCGGCGGCGCGGAGGCGCCGATTGCGATCTCGGTCGATCCGCGCGATGAAGAGCACTCGCTGATGCTCGCGCTGACGCGGCTGGCCAACGACCCGGCGCTCCGCGCCGCGCTCGGCGGTGCCGCGCGGGCCTGGTGGGAGCAGCACGCGACGGTCGCGCGTGCCGTCGAGGCGTGGACGGCGCTGCTCGACGACGCGCGCACGCTTCCGGCCCCGCCACGCCCCGCCGGCTGGCCGGCGCACCTGGCCGCCGATGGCAGCGGGCTCACGACCTCGATACTTGACCAGTTTGGCTTAGGGCGCGAGGCGGGTCTGAAGACCCGCAACTACGTCGGAGGCTCCCAGTCGTAGCCCGGGGCGGTTTCGAGGCGAGTGTCCTCGACCGGTTCGCCGACGCAGAAGTGGTAGAGGCTCTGCCAGGCATGGCCGGTGAGGCCGAGGGTGTCGTGCACGGCGTCGTCGTAGAAGCAGCCGATGCCAGTGCCGCGTACGCCGGCGGCCTCGGCCTCCAGGTAGAGCACCTGGCCGATCAGGCCGCACTCCCAGAACAGCCGGCGGTACGCCCAGTCGCCGTGCTCGGCGAGCGTGGCCTCGAAGCGCGCCAGCATGCCGAGGCTGAAGAACCCTTCGCCGGCGATGTCTTGATCGCACGACAGCCGATTGGCCACCCACGTGACGTCGGTCGGCACCAGGAGCCTCAATTCCTGCACCGGCTCCCACAGGAATTCCGGACGCATCGCGGCGCGTAGTTCGGGTTCCACCGCCGGGTCACGCAGGAAGGCGTAAATGCCCGGCACCAGCCCCTCCACCCGATGGACGAAGAGGATCAAATGAACGGCGGGACGCCACTGCATCGCGTCCCAGGGCGGCGCCCCGGGACGAACGCGACGGAGCATGTCGAGGAAGGTGTCGAGGCGCAGCCCCACGCGGGGGTCGAACGCCACCGCGCTGCGCCGGCGCAAGATGACCTCGCGAGCGCCGGGAAGCTCGCCGGCGGCGGATGCGGAGCGAGGCGGCGCGGCTGGGGCGAGCTCCACCTCGGCCGCCTGAAAGCGCGGCAGACCGGGGTATGCGGCGGCGCGCGTCACCGCGTCGATGACGTCCCAATCCACATGACCGCCGCTCAGCGTGTTGGCTGTTCCTCGCCAGCCGCGCTGAACTACCGCTCGCAACAAGCTCGAAGGCATCTGCCCCACCACCGACGTGGGGTCGCCTGGCGTTACTACGGCGAGACACCCGGGCACTTCCGGCTCGGCGCCGGCAACGTCCTCGGCGCGATCGAGCCCGAGGAGCGCTGCCACGTCGCCGTCCGACCATTGAGGAAGCAGCGCCACGCGCCACCCCAGGAGCGAGGCCGCGAACCGCACCGCGGCAATGGCGTGACCGAGGTCGTGCTGGCAATAGCGATACGCGCGCTCGCCGTACTTCCAGGCCTCGCGCCAGTGAATGGACGACAACCCCACCAGGATGGCGCCGCTGGACCATTCGTCCCAGCCCTGCCGCTCGAATACCCCTCGCTGTTCCAGACCGTGGGTCTCGGGCGCGTAGTGATACACGCTCGCGTTCCACACCACGTAGCCCTCGGTGGGATGCAGGTTGCCGCTCGACGGGTTGACGCGCAGCGCCCACCGCGACCCGCGGATGGACTTCCAGGCCGAAAGCCCGAGGGAACAGCGCAGCAGCTCGCCGATCGAGTCGAGGTTCACCTCGACCGGATCGCGCGACGGCTCGTACAGCGCGCGGTAGGGCACGGCGCGCACCATCGCCGTCCGCGGCAGCTCCAGCAGCGGAGCCCCCGCGTAGCGGCGGAACGGATTGGGCTGAGTCTTCCAGTCGAGATGACCCGCCGAGCGGGCAAATCTCTGGAAGTGGTGTTTGGTGGCCTCGTGGTACTGCAGCGCGGACGTGGACAGCCTACTTTGTCGCCGTCAACGCTTTGAGCCGCTTGTCGATTTCGCTGAGGGCCTGGGCCAGCTGCGCCCGGCGCACTTCGTGCGTGGTCAGATCGAGCTGGCGCTGCATCTCCGTCTTGGCAAGCCGCAGCGATTCGGTCTCACGCGCGCGTTCGGGATCAGCAGTGCTCGGCCCCAGACGGGCCTGCCGCTTCTCCTGTTCCCGTTCTTCCATTCGCTCGGCGAGGCGCGATTCCGCGTCGACGAGCCCTTCTCCAGCATCACCCATGCGTTGTTCCTTCGATCCTCATTCGTTCCCCATCATACGAACGGAACCCGGCAATCGTTTCAGCCGGCGCGGCGAAAGTCTCTACCCTATACAGGTTAGCCTGTGACAGCATAGGGTGCGGTATGTCCACGCAGTGCTCGTTCGACATCACCTCCAACGTGGATCTGCAGGAGGTGGATAACGCGCTGAACCAGGCGCGAAAGGAAGTGGCCCAGCGCTACGACTTCAAGGGTTCCAAGGCCGCCATCGACTTCAACGCGCAGCAGTCGCTTTTGACACTCATCGCCGACGACGAGTTCAAGCTGAACGCCTTGTGGGACATCATCCAGACGCGGCTCGTCCGCCGCAACGTGCCCGTTCGTAATTTGACGCGGGGCACCGTCACTCCGGCCGGCAACTCCACGGTTCGTCAGGACATCACGCTGCAGCAGGGTATCCCCTCCGAGAAGGCCCGCGACATCATCAAGTTCCTCAAGGACTCCAAACTCAAGAAGGTCCAGGCCAGCATTCAGAGCGACCAGCTCCGCGTCACATCCCCGTCTCGCGATGAGCTCCAGGAAGTGATGCGCCTGCTCCGCGAAGCCGACTTCGGCGTAGCGCTCCAGTTCGGCAACTACCGGGGCTGACGAGCCGCGGTGGGGGGCTGGACCTTTGTTTCGCTCGTCGGACTGGGTTTCCTGATCTGGTTCGTCCTCGTCCTTCTGTTCACTCCCCGCATCGACTACCACTTCACCAGCCCGGCCTGTGACGAACCGCACCTGATCCGGGTGCTGGGCGAGGAGTGCCAGACCCGCCTCCACACCGGCCAGAAAGTGGAGGTGCTGACCAACGGCATCCGGTTCTATCCCGCCATGCTGGCCGCCATCCGCGAGGCGCGCCACTCTATAAACGTCGAAGCCTACATTTTCCAACCGGGCCGTATCGCCGATCAGATCGTCGATGCGCTGGCCGAGCGAGCCCGGGCGGGGGTGGAGGTGCGGGTGGTGCTGGATGCCATCGGCAGCTCCACCATGAAGTGGTCCGCCGCCGCGGGACGCTTGACCGACGCCGGGTGCCGCCTGGACTACTACCAGCGGCTGAAATGGTACCGGCTGCACCGGGCCAACAACCGGACGCACCGCGAGCTGCTGATCGTGGACGGGCGGGTCGCCTTCGTTGGCGGCGCCGGGGTGGCCGACTGGTGGCACGAAGCGTCTGGCCCCGACGATCCCGCCTGGCGCGACACGATGGTGCGGGTGGAAGGCCCCGTGGTGGCATCGCTCCAGGGCACGTTCGCGGAAAACTGGCTCGAGTGCGGGGGCGAGATCCTGACGTCGCCCGCCAGCTGGCCCCCGCCCGTCAGCGCCGGGCCGGTGGAGGCGCTGCTGATCCGCAGCTCACCTTCGGATCGCGCCACCACTTCGCGTGTGGCCTTTCAGCTGCTGATGGCATGCGCACAGGAGTCGATCGACATCCACACCCCGTACTTCCTGCCCGATCACACCCTCCGCCGCATGTTCATCGAGACGGTGGCACGCGGCGTGCGCGTGCGCGTGCTCGTGCCCGGACCGCGCACCGATCAGCGCCTGGTGCGGCTGGCGAGCCGGCGCCTGTACGGCCAGCTGCTCGAGAAGGGTGTGCGGATCTTCGAGTACCAGCCGGGCATGACCCACGCGAAGGTGCTGATGATCGATGACCGCTGGGCGATTGTGGGGACGACCAACTGGGACAACCGGTCGTTCGAGCACAACGACGAGGTCAACGTCGCGTTCCGGGATCGCGACGTGGCGGCGCGCCTGCGGCAGGACTTCGAGGCCGATCTCGCGCAGAG
>Ga0207650_10002736_pt1 | contig 12176 bp, 10 predicted proteins | sample KBSS63metaG_FD_184325 | JGI IMG/M metagenome (GOLD analysis project Ga0207650, IMG submission 184325) | Switchgrass rhizosphere microbial communities from Kellogg Biological Station, Michigan, USA - KBS S6-3 metaG (SPAdes) (version 2) | ecosystem: Host-associated > Plants > Roots > Rhizosphere...
CGGCTGCGGATCCCAGCTCCTTCTCGATCAGCAGCAGCCGGTTGTATTTCGCGACGCGATCGGATCGGCACAACGACCCGGTCTTGATCTGCGCCGCGGCTGTGCAAACCGCGAGATCGGCGATCGTCGTGTCCTCGGTCTCGCCGGATCGATGGGATATTACCGACGTGTAGCCGGCGGCATCCGCCATGGCGATGGCCGCCAGCGTCTCGGTGAGCGTTCCGATCTGGTTCAACTTGATGAGGATCGAATTCGCGACACCCTTGGCGATTCCTTGTTCGAGGATGGCCGTGTTGGTCACGAACAGGTCGTCGCCAACGAGTTGAACCCGCTTGCCAAGCTTGTCGGTCAGCAGCTTCCAGCCGTCCCAGTCGTCTTCCGCCATCCCGTCCTCGACGCTGAGGATCGGGTACCGATCGACCCACGCCGCGAGATAGTCGACGAACGCCGCCGACGCGAGACGCTTGCCTTCGGAGGCGAGCTCGTAGTGGCCGTCCTTGTGGAACTCCGAGCTGGCTGCGTCGAGGCCCAGAAAGATGTCGCGTCCCGGCCGAAAGCCCGCCTTCTCGATCGACTGCATGATGAGTTCGAGCGCGGCTTCGTTCGATGGCAGGTTCGGCGCAAAACCACCCTCATCACCCACCGACGTCGACATGCCGCGACTCTTCAGCACGCCCTTGAGCGTATGAAACACTTCCACACCCCAGCGAAGCGCTTCGGAAAACGTCGGCGCGCCGACGGGCAGGATCATGAACTCCTGCATATCGACGTTGTTGTCGGCATGCGCGCCGCCGTTGACGATGTTCATCATCGGTACCGGCATGCGAGCAGAACGTGTTCCGCCAATCCGTCGGTACAATGGAACACCGGCTGAGTGCGCCGCGGCCTTCGCTGCGGCGATCGACACGGCGAGAATTGCGTTGGCACCCAGTCGTGCCTTGGTGGGCGTGCCGTCGAGTTCGATCATCCGCCGATCGAGTGCGGCCTGGTCGTCCGCGTCGCGTCCGACCAGCGCGCCCGCAATTTCGCGGTCAATGTTGCCGACGGCCTTCGTCACGCCTTTTCCGAAGTAGCGCTTCGGGTCGCCGTCGCGGAGCTCCAACGCTTCGCGCGAGCCCGTCGATGCGCCGGAAGGAGAGGCGGCGAATCCGCGCGCCCCATCCGCCAGCACCACTTCGGCGGCCACCGTCGGGTTGCCGCGCGAATCGAGAATCTCGAATCCGGTGATTTTCGAAATCGCTGCCATGGATTGCCTCTAGACTTTCGCGATGCGCAGCAGGTTGGTTGCGCCCGGCGTACCGAAAGGCATGCCGGCGCTGATGAGAATGTTGTCGCCAGGGTTTGCGAAGCCTTCGTCGCATGCGGCGCGACAGGCGTGCTCGACCATCTCCGTGACGTGGGAAACGTCTTGCGTCTGCACCGAGTGTACCCCCCACACGAGTGCGAGACGACGCGCGGTGGCGAGGCTCGGGGTCATGCTGAGGATCGGCGGGCGGGGTCGCTCGCGCGCAGCGCGCAGGCTGGTCGAGCCGGACGTCGTGTACGTAACGATCGCCGCGACGGGCAGCAATCCCGCAATGACGTCCATCGCAGCGCAGATGGCGTCGGCACTGGTCGCCTGCGCGCGCGTAAGCAGGGACTCCAGCAGTTCCCGATGATACGGGTCGGCTTCCACCTCCCCGATGATCCGTTCCATGAACTTCACGGCGTCGAGAGGATACTTGCCGCTGGCCGACTCGGCGGAGAGCATCACGGCGTCCGCGCCGTGATAGATCGCGGTTGCCACATCAGAAGCTTCGGCGCGCGTCGGCACGGGCGAGGAGATCATCGATTCGAGCATCTGCGTCGCGACGATCACGGGCTTGCCGGCGCGCCGGCACGCGCGGACGACGCGCCGCTGAATGCCCGGAACCTTTTCAGCGGGCAACTCGACGCCCAGGTCTCCGCGCGCCACCATGACGGCATCGGACTTGTCCACGATCGCGTCGAGCGCCTCGACGGCGGACGGCTTTTCGAGTTTCGTCATGATCCCGGCGCGACCGCGCGTGAGTTCGCGAGCTTCGTCCAGGTCTTCGGGGCGCTGCACGAAGGACAGCGCGAGCCACTCGACGCCGAGATTGAGCGCGAACTCGAGGTCGCGTCGATCCTTCGCGGTCAGCGCCGATAGTGGAAGGACGACGTCCGGGACATTGACACCCTTGCGCTCCGACAGCGTACCTCCGACGATCACCTCGGTCTCGGCGAAATCGGCACCACATTGCTTCACGCGCAGACGGATCTTGCCGTCGTCCAGCAAGAGATTGGCGTCCGGCTGCAGCGCCGCGAATATCTCCGGATGCGGCAGATGCGCGCGCGTCGCGTCGCCCGGTGCGTCGGTGAGGTCCAGGCGAAACGCCGAACCCGCCTGCAACATGACCGGACCTGCCGCAAACGTTCCGACTCGAAGCTTGGGTCCCTGCATGTCCGCCAGTACACCGATTGGACGACCCACTTCCTGCTCCACCTGGCGAATCTGCCCGAGTCGCTCGCGGTGCTGCTCGTGCGTACCGTGGCTGAAGTTGAGACGAAATACATCGGCTCCGGCATGGAAGAGTGCACGGATCATCTCCACGCTCGCGCTCGCGGGCCCGAGGGTAGCCACGATCTTCGCGTGACGCTGGCGTCGCATGGTCATTTCCGACTCGCTTGCGGCCCAATGAGCACCGCTCTGAAATCGTTCACGTTGGTCAATGTCGGACCGGTGATCACCGAATCCCCCAGCGCACCAAACAGACCGTGGCCATCGTTGTCCGCGAGGCGCTCTTTCGGCTTGATGCCCATCGCCCAGGCGCGTTCGAGCGTGTCGGGCGCGAGATAGGCGCCGGCGATCTCCTCAAGACCATCGACGCCATCCGTATCGCCCGCCATTGCATGAATGCCCGGATGTCCGTCGAGCGCGACGGCCAGCGACAGCAGGAACTCGACATTGCGCCCTCCCCGTCCGCCGCCGCGAACGGTAACGGTCGTCTCGCCGCCTGAAAGCAAGATGCACGGGGGCTCGAACGGCTGGCCATGCCGCGCGACGTGAACCGCAATGCCCGCAATCACCTTGCCGACGTCGCGCGCCTCGCCTTCGATGCTGTCGCCGAGGATGTGTACGCGAATACCGGCGTTGCGCACAGCGGACGCCGCCGCTTCGAGCGCCATCTGCGGCGTGGCGATGAACCGCGTCTCGCTCCGGGCCAGGCGGGAATCGCCGGGCTTGACGCTCTCGCCGCGTCCGCTTTCGAGAATTTCGGTCGCGGTGCGCGGCAGTTCGACCCCGTAGCGCTTGATGATCGCGAGCGCGTCGGCACACGTCGTCGGATCGGGCACCGTCGGCCCCGACGCGATGTCCGTCGGACGGTCGCCAGGCACGTCGGAAATCAGCAGCGTCACGACCTTGGCTGGATGACATGCGGCCGCGAGCCGTCCGCCCTTGATCGCCGAAAGATGCCGCCGCACGCAATTCATCTCGCTGATCGTCGCGCCGGACCGGAGAAGCGACTGATTGATCGACTGCTTGTCTTCGAGCGTCAACCCTTCGAGCGGCGCGACGAGCAGCGACGAGCCACCGCCGGAGATCAGGCACAGCACGACATCGTCTTCGCGGAGGTTCCCGACCGTGTCCAGGATTCGTCGTGCCGCATCCACGCTCGCGGTATCCGGCACGGGATGCGCCGCCTCGATGATTTCGATTCGTGAGCACGGCACGCCGTAACCGTATCGCGTCACCACGAGGCCTGTCAGATCGCCCTTCCAGTTGTCCTCGACGGCCTTCGCCATTGCCGCGGACGCCTTGCCGGCGCCGATGACGATCATGCGGCCGGCCGGCGGCGCCGGCAGATGCGGCGGTATGCACAGCGACGGCTGCGCAGCCGCGATCGCGGCGTTGAACATGCGCAACAGCAGCTCGCGCGAGGCGTGCCCGCTGACATCGTCGATACCCGACTGCAAGTGGGACTTCAGCGGCACCTGCTCCCCTTGGAACGCATCAGAATGAACGCCTTCAGGCAACGGCCGTCAAGCGGCCGTTGGCCTGTCACTTGCCTAGCGCGATGGGCGCTCCAGCTCTGACACGTTTTGCCCGATTTCAAAGTTGGCCATCAGTTCGAGGGCACGCACCATGGCCGAGTGATCCCATGCGGAACCACCGTGCGCCGCACAGGAATTGAACAGCTCCTGCGCGGTTGCGGTGTTGGGCAGTGAAACCTTGAGTTGGCGTGCACTCGACAGCGCAAGATTCAGGTCCTTCTGGTGCAATTCGATCCGGAATCCCGGGTCGAACGTCCGCTTCACCATTCGCTCGCCGTGGACCTCCAGGATCTTCGACGAGGCAAACCCACCCATCAGGGCCTGGCGGACGCGCGCCGGATCTGCGCCTGCCTTCGCGGCGAAAAGCAATGCCTCAGCGACGGCCTCGATGTTGAGTGCGACGATGATCTGGTTCGCGACCTTCGCGGTCTGGCCGTCGCCATTGCCGCCGACCAGCGTGATGTTCTTGCCCATCAACTCGAACAGCGGCTTGACCCGCATGAAGGCGGCTTCGGGCCCTCCGATCATGATGGACAGCGTCGCGTTCTTGGCACCCACCTCGCCGCCAGACACCGGCGCATCGAGGTAGTCGCAACCGAGCGCATTGATCTTCTTCGCGAAGTCCTTCGTGGCAAGAGGCGAGATGGAGCTCATGTCGACGACGGTCTTCCCCTTGCTCAACCCCTGCGCCACACCGTTGTCGGAGAACAGCGCGGCCTCGACGTGCGGCGTGTCCGGCACCATCGTGATGATGATTTCCGACTTTTGCGCGACTTCCTTGCCGCTCGCGCATGCGACTCCGCCCGCGTCGACCAACGTTGGTGGCACGCTGGGAATGCTGTAGAGGAACAGCTGGTGCCCACCCTTGAGCAGGTTGGCTGCCATCGGCGATCCCATGATCCCGAGTCCGATGAATCCGATCTTCATTGATGTACTCCTGCTGAGTTCTTTCAGTATTGAGCCGCAATCGGGACCGCATCCGGCCCTCGGAACTTGTCGTTGAGCGCCTGCGTGGCCATTCGCAGAACACCCAGGTCGCTTCCCACGGCGACGAAAGTCGCGCCCATTTGCAGGTAGCGTCTCGCATCGGCCTCGACGGGTGCGAGCGTGCCGATCGCCTTGCCCGCTGCTTTGGCCGCGGCGTACACGCTGGCCATCGCGTCCTGGACCTCCGGATGGCCCGCATTGCCAAGATGGCCAAAAGCAGCCGCCAGATCTGACGGCCCGATGAACAATCCGTCCACGCCGTCGACAGCCGCGATCTCGCCCGCAGCCTTCGCACCCGCGCTGCTTTCGATCTGCACCATCACCGCGATGTTGTCGTTGACGATCTTGAAATAGTCGGCGACGGTGCCGTAGCGATTGCTGCGCTGAGACACGGACACCCCGCGGACGCCGGCGGGTGGGTACCGCGTCGCAGCCACCGCACGCCGCGCTTCGTCCGCACTCTCGACGAAGGGGATCAGGAAGTTGTGGAAGCCGGCATCGAGCAAACGCTTGATCACCACGGTGTCGTTCCACGGCGGCCGCACAACCGGTGCGCTGACGCTGTCTTTCAATGCCATCAACTGCGGCACCAACGTGAGGACGTCGTTGGGTGCGTGCTCAGCATCGAGCAGCAGCCAATCGAAGCCGGCCACACCGAGCACTTCGGTCGAGATCGGGCTGCCGAGCGAGCACCAGCAGCCGAGGAGGCGCTTGCGTGCGATGAGGTCCTGTCTGAAGCGGTTGGGGAAGGCGGTGTAAGGAGCTGCAGTCGTCATCGGTTCCTCTTCATTGCGGGTCCGTGGGATCGTCAGCGCACGAGACACGGGCGTTTCGGATCGAAGCTCCAGTTCGGGATCAGGTGTTGCATGGCCATTGCATCATCGCGCGCGCCCAGGCCGAACTGGTTGTACAGCTCGTGCGCCTTCGAAACTGCAGTCATGTCGAGCTCGACGCCGAGGCCCGGCTGCTTCGGCACCTCGATGAAGCCCCCCGTTATCTGCAGCGGCTCTTTCGTGAGCCGCTGCCCATCCTGCCAGATCCAGTGCGTGTCGATCGCCGTCACGCGCCCGGGCGCCGCCGCGCCGACATGGGTGAACATCGCGAGCGAGACATCGAAATGATTGTTGGAATGCGACCCCCACGTCAGGCCCCAGTCGCGGCAGGTCTGCGCCACGCGCACCGAGCCGGCCATCGTCCAGAAATGCGGATCTGCAAGCGGGATGTCGACCGACTGCAGTGACAACGCGTGAACCAGCTGTCGCCAGTCGGTGGCGATCATGTTGGTGGCGGTGGGCAAGCCCGTGGCGCGGCGAAACTCCGCCATCACCTCGCGGCCCGAGAAGCCGTCCTCGGCACCGCACGGGTCTTCCGCATAAGCCACCACATCGCGCGCGTCTCGCATCAGGCGAATTGCGTCTTTCAGCAGCCAGCCACCGTTCGGGTCGAGCGTTACCCGTGCCTGCGGAAACCGCTCGTGCAGGGCGGTGACGGCAGCTACTTCGTCCTCGCCGCGCAGCACGCCTCCCTTGAGCTTGAAGTCGTTGAAGCCGTAGCGCGCGTAAGCCGCCTCGGCCAGCTGCACGATCGCTGCCGGTGTGAGCGCAGCCTCGTGCCGGAGGCGAAGCCATGGGTCTTCAGCATCCGGATCGCTGACATAGGGCAGATCGGTCTTCTGGCGGTCGCCGATGTAGAAGAGGTATCCGAGCATCTCCACCTTGTCGCGCTGCTGGCCTTCGCCAAGCAGCGCGGCTACCGGCAGTTCGAGGTGTTGGCCAAGCAGATCGAGTAGCGCGGATTCCAATGCAGTAACCGCATGTATCGCGACGCGCAAGTCGAATGTCTGCAGGCCGCGTCCCCCGACGTCGCGGTCAGCGAACGCATCCCGGGCCCGCTGCAACAGCCGTAGATGATCGCCGACGGGCTGGCCGATCAGCAAACCGCGGGCGTCCTCGAGCGCCTGACGGATCTTTTCCCCGCCAGGAACCTCACCAACGCCGGTATGTCCGGCGTTGTCCTTGAGAATCACGAGATTGCGCGTGAAGAACGGCCCGTGCGCCCCGCTGAGATTGAGCAGCATGCTGTCGCGACCGGCGACGGGGACGACCTGCATTTCAGTGATAGACGGGACGGACACGGGTGTTCTCCGCTTTTACGACTGCCTGACTCGATCAACTTCCGCTGGCCCTCACCGTCAGTGCGAGCGTCCCGGCGGCGTACGCACCGTGACCGAATCATAGAGCACGATGCGGTTGCCGAACTGCCGATGCGACTCCAAACCTACCGATGCGATCACCCAAATGCGCCGCTTTCTCATGTCCCAGGGAGCCTCGTTCGTTCAGTCGATTGAAGCCTGGATCTTCCGCTTCTCCCGCGGGTTGAGCCAGACCTTTTCGAGCCTACGAGACGCCCCGGCGGTTTCGGCGCCGCCGAGGCGATGAGATGATAAGTCCAGCCGCCTGTAATGCGGGAAGTCGCCGCAGCCTGTGTGCCCAAAGAGTAACTTCCGGGCAAACTGAAGCCGGGGCGCTCAGGACCTCGGTCGATGGAGGACAATCGCAATGCACGCGTCATTGTCAGCGTCGCGGTCACAAAAGCGCACTCGAGCGATCAGGTCTCGGTGCACGAGCTCGAGGCGTTGGATACTTGCATTTACGCCGACGTTTGCATTTATAGTTGGGCCACCAAAAAATAGCTGAGACGACGACTCGACCGCGGCAGACCAGCATTTTTTGTCGAGGCGCTCGTCTCTCCCGCCGACCTACCCTCCATCATCATCAGCAACTCAACATGTCCGATGCCAATCGCCAATCCCCGCTGACCATCCGGATGCACGACCGAGACAACGTCGCCATCGTCGCGAACGATGGCGGCCTGCCCGCCGGCACCACGTTCCCTTCCGGGTTGACGCTGCGCGAGCACGTGCCGCAGGGCCACAAAGTAGCGTTGGTCGACCTGCCTGCCGACGGCGCAGTCCTGCGCTACAACGTCCCGATCGGTTTCGCGATCCGCGACATTCCGGCGGGAAGCTGGGTGCACGAGCGCTTGCTGAAGATGCCGGCCGCGCGCGAGCTCGACAATCTGCCGATCGCCACGGTCAGGCCCGCGCCGCTCCCCTCGCTCGACGGCTACAGCTTCGACGGCTATCGCAATGCCGACGGGTCGGTCGGCACCCGCAACATCCTGGCGATTACAACGACGGTGCAATGCGTAGCCGGCGTCGTCGACTTCGCGGTGAAGCGCATCAAGGAAGAGTTGCTGCCGCGCTTTCCCAACGTCGATGACGTGGTCGGCCTCGAGCACACCTACGGCTGTGGCGTGGCCATCGACGCCCCCGATGCGATTATTCCAATCCGCACGTTGCGCAATATCAGCTTGAATCCCAACTTCGGCGGCGAAGTGATGGTCGTGAGCCTCGGCTGCGAGAAGCTGCAGCCCGAGCGACTGCTTCCGCCGGGAACGATCCCGATCGTCGACGAGCGAAGTGTCGCGGACGTCGGCGTCAATGCCGAGCCCGATCTCGACGTCGTCGTTCTGCAGGCGGAGAAACACGTCGGCTACATGTCGATGATCGAGTCGATCATGGCCAGCGCAATGATCCACCTCGAACGGCTCAACGACCGCCGCCGCGAAACCGTGCCGGCGAGCGAGCTCGTTGTCGGCGTTCAGTGCGGTGGCAGCGATGCGTTCTCCGGCGTGACGGCGAATCCTGCAGTCGGGTTCTGCACCGACCTGCTGGTGCGGGCCGGCGCGACGGTCATGTTTTCGGAAGTCACCGAAGTTCGGGACGGCATCGACCAGTTGACGTCACGCGCCATCAACGCCGACGTGGCCGAAGCGATGATTCGACAGATGGCGTGGTACGACGCGTATCTCGAAAAGGGCCGCGTGGATCGCAGCGCCAATACGACGCCCGGCAACAAAAAGGGCGGGCTCTCCAACATCGTCGAGAAAGCCATGGGCTCGATCGTCAAATCGGGCTCGGCACCTATCGTCGGCGTCCTGTCGCCCGGCGAGAAGCTCAACGGCAAAAAAGGCCTGATCTTCGCCGCCACGCCCGCGAGCGACTTCATCTGCGGCACGCTTCAGCTCGCCGCAGGCATGAACCTGCACGTTTTCACCACCGGTCGCGGCACGCCTTACGGATTGGCGCAATGCCCGGTGATCAAGGTCGCGACGCGCAACGATCTGGCGCGACGATGGCACGATCTCATGGATATCAACGCCGGCACGATCGCCGACGGCAGCGCGACGATCGAAGAGGTGGGTTGGCAACTGTTCCAACTGATGCTCGACGTGGCCAGTGGTCGGAAGAAGACATGGGCCGAACAACACCGGCTTCACAACGCACTGGTGCTGTTCAATCCGGCGCCGGTCACCTGATCGCTTCGCGCGCGCTCTGATCGCTTGAGCGCGCTACCGTGCTCTGCGACAGTGCTCGACCTGGGAAATCCAGAGAAGGTGCCGTTCTTCGGACTGGACAGCGTGCATCTGCGGGCACCCGATGGCGCCACCGCCATCGTGACCTGGCATGGCGCACACGTCGTGTCATGGATATCCGCAGGCGACGAGCGACTCTTCCTGAGTCGGCAAAGCGTATTCGACGGACGTTCGCCGATCCGGGGCGGGGTGCCGGTCGTGTTCCCCCAATTCGCGACGTACGGTCCCCTGCCCCACCACGGCTTGGTCCGCACTTGCGCTTGGCGTATCGTCAGCAACGACATTTGCGAACGTGACGCTCGCGCGACGTTTCGCGTCGAAGACTCCCACGAGACGCGCAGACTTTGGCCCTACGCGTTCGCCTGCGAGCTGCGAGTATTGGTAAGCAGCGCTACGCTTGAACTGCAGTTGCGCATCGAGAATCCCGGGCCCCGTCCGTTCGAGTTCCATGCGGCGCTGCATACGTACATTCGAGTGCTAGACATCGGTGCAGTCCGTCTCGAGGGACTTCGCGACACGCGATATCGAGACAGGACCGATCATGACCGTGAAATCGTGGACCGCGCCGATGCAGTGACGATCGACAGGGAAGTCGACCGCCTATACATGGATGCGCCGCATCAGCTCGTCGTTCGCGAGGGCATTCGCTCGACGAACGTCCATGCGATCGGCTTTCCGGATGTCGTCGTCTGGAACCCATGGCAGGACAAGTGTGCGCTGCTCGACGACCTGCCGAACGACGCCTACCAGCAAATGCTGTGTGTCGAAGCTGCGGCGATCGGCGCGCCCATCGTCCTTGCCAGCGGGGAGAGCTGGACGGGCGCGCAAATCCTCAGCGCGTCTGGCTGACTTATCGCGATCCGCCCGGGGCGGAATCGGAAACGACGATGCCTTGCATCCAAAGAAACGAATGGAGGTAACGCGCAAGTCTCCCTATATTGCAATGGTGCAGTGCCGACAGTCGTTGTCGCTGCCCTGATATTCAAGGAGACGCTATGGAACCGCTTAACCTGGACTACGGCCCGCTGAGGGCCGCGATCACTCGAGGCGACGTAGCCTCCATAGAAGCACATGCACGAAAGCTGCGCGATAGACAAATCGCAGATCTCGTGTGCAATGCCGCCATCGGTTGCAGGACAGCCATCGCAGCAATCGGACGCGGAGTCTTGCCAGGGCGCGAGCATCGCTACGAAGGTCCTTGAGCCACGTGTAGCCGCGATTCCGCAAATCGGACACAGTTTGTATGGTGCTCGATCAAGGGTGGCCGTCGCTATTCACGGACATGCCCAGACCGAGTCGGTCCACGTTCCTGCCTATCGTGGCTCCCGCGGCTACTAATGCGCCCTCGCCGGACTTGCGGTGGCCGCTGGTTGCGCGACCAGCGTCGCCCCGATGTCCTTCAGCAGGCGCTTGAACTCCGGCGACTCCAGGATGATCGTTCCCCCAGCCGCGCGTAGCCGGTCGACGGCCTCGGGCTCGAGCACGAACGCGGTTGGCTGCAGGTTCAGGTATTCGAGTTCCTTCTTGTCCTTCAGGGCTGCGAACGACACGTCGACCGCGTAGATTTCCGCGGTCGGGACCCGCAAGGCTTTGGCAACGGCAGCGTCCGTGTTCGCGGCAAATGCGGCTGAATTGCGCAGCAGGCGCTTGATCTGCCACTGCGCCGCCATGTCCCGCAGAAGTTCGATCGTCTCGTACGAAAATGCGTCGATCGGAGTGCCGGCTGACTTGAGCAGAATGTCGACCGTGCCCGGCGGGCTGTACGATTGGTCCCAGGTGGTTGGCGGTGACGACAGCGAGTTCACGACGAATACGATGATCCTTTTCGCGTCGTCGAGGGGCGTTGGCTGGCCGGCTTCATTCAGCGCTTCCAGGACTTCTAGTGTATCGAGCACGCCGCGCATGCCCACGTTGTCCGACACGCCGCCGTCGACAAGATGAAGGTAGGGTCGCTTGATGCCGTCGCCGTAGGCTTGTAGGTTGTAGATCGACCTTATCGCCCGCGCAGCGGGGCGCGGCGGGTTGTCGCCGAGGAACAGCTTCGACCATGGAGGGGGACTCCAATTGCAGGTGCCACCGTAGTTCTTAATCGTGATCGATGAAAGCACGACAGGAACCGCCGACGAAGCCGCGGCCGCGCGCGACAGCGTTACTGCATTGAGGTCCGAGCAGATGACGTCGAACGTGCCCTGGTTGAAGACGAAACGTGAGCCCGTCGAGATATCGGTGGCCGACGCCACGATCATCGGGCCATTCCCGCGGTTGAGATCGCCGAAGGTGGCTCCGTTGAACAGGATTTCGTCGTACAGCTGCGCCGCCAGCTCGGAGCGGCCCCAGCCCTCTGACAATAGATCACCCCAGTAGCGCGGACTCAAGGCGCGGGAGATGAGGTCGCCTTGGACGTTGCGTTTCAGGAATCGCTGCTCGTAGTCGTCGAACAGCTTTTCGCCATACAGCCCGTAGGCCAGCGCCGTGAAACTGCCGCCGGATACGCCGGTGATGACATCGATGGAATCGAGCAGGCGAAACTTTTGCCCGTTCGGCGCCATGATCTCGGTACGCTTGAGGAACTCCAGCACGCCATAGGAAAACGCCGCCGCTCGCGTGCCGCCACCGGAAAAGGCAAGGATGACCAGGTTCTCCTTGCTGTTCGTGCTCTGTGCCTGCCGCGTCTCGAGGCGATAGCCGGTCCGAAGGTC
>Ga0207650_10002745_pt1 | contig 12140 bp, 11 predicted proteins | sample KBSS63metaG_FD_184325 | JGI IMG/M metagenome (GOLD analysis project Ga0207650, IMG submission 184325) | Switchgrass rhizosphere microbial communities from Kellogg Biological Station, Michigan, USA - KBS S6-3 metaG (SPAdes) (version 2) | ecosystem: Host-associated > Plants > Roots > Rhizosphere...
CGGGAACCTCTGGCCGACCCCGGCGACCTGCGCGGTGGGCAGCCTGCCGGTCGTCGCGGTGTCGCTGACCGTGAACGTGGATCCGGTCACGCACCCCGAGCGCGCGTACAACCTGGGCGACTCGATCGCCCTTCGCAACGCGCTCCGCTGCACCTGATCACCCGCCGCTCAAGCGTCGCACGGCCGGTGCCGATGCTCGCGTGGCGATGGATCTCGACGCGATCCTCCTTCGCGCCGTCGGGCTCGGCGCCAGTGACGTCCACCTGAAGGTGGGGCAGCCGCCTGTCGTCCGCAAGGACGGCGAGCTCGTGCACGTGACGGAGGTCGATGCTCTCGGCGACGCTGATTTGGAGGCGGTGCTCGGCCACGTGACGTCGAAGCATCCCGCCCGACGCGAGCAGTTCGAGGCGACCGGTGAGCTCGACCTCGCCTACTCCTCGCCCGAGCTTCCGCGCTTCCGTGTCAACGGCTTTCGCCAGCGCGGGGCGATCTCGTTCGCCTTCCGCGTGATCCCGGACCGGATCCCGGGATATGCCGAGCTGCACCTGCCTCCCGGAGTCGGAAGGCTCGCGACCGAGCAGCGCGGCCTCGTGCTCGTCACGGGTGCGACCGGATCCGGGAAGACGACGACGCTCGCGGCGATGCTCGACGAGATCAACCGGACTCGCAGCCAGCACATAGTGACGATCGAGGACCCGATCGAGGTCCTCCATCGCGACCAGAAGTGCATCGTCAGCCAGCGCGAGGTCGGGCTCGACACGGAGAGCTTCGGCCAGGCTCTTCGCCGTGTACTGCGGCAGGACCCCGACGTCATCCTCATCGGCGAGTTGCGCGACGCCGAGACCGCCCAGGTCGCGTTGCAGGCGGCGGAGTCGGGGCATCTCGTGTTCTCGACGTTGCACACGCTGGACGCTCCGGAAACTGTCGGCCGTCTCGTCGAGTTCTTCCCGCCCGAGAAGCAGGCCCAGGTCGTGTCCATCCTCGCGGGTGTCCTTCGCGGTGTCGTCAGCCAGCGCCTGTTGCCGCGTCTCGGCGGCGGGCGCATCCCGGCGGTCGAGGTGATGGTGTCGAACGCCCGGATCGCCGAGCTCATCCGCGAGCGACGCACCGAGGAGATCGGCGACGCGATCGCGGACGGCGAGTTCTTCGAGATGCAGACCTTCGCGATGGCGCTGCTCGAGCTCGTCCTCTCGGGCCTCGTCGATCGCGAGACCGCGGCGAACGCCGCGACGAACCGCCACGACTTCGAGATCGCGCTCGACCATGCCGAGAAGGCTGCGCGCGTCACCATCGAGGACGCCGCCCCGCCGCCACCCGTACAGTCGCTGCCACCCGACGACGGGCCGCCCGCGCTCCGCGTGGCGTCGGCGTCGTGACTCGCGGGACGGACGCGTGAACGCGGCGGCACTGGCGATGGTCTTCGCCCCTGCGCTTGCGCTCGGGAGCTTCCTCAACGTCGTGGTCGCCCGCGTGCCCGAGCGGCGATCCCTCGTGCGGCCACCGTCGTCCTGCGGGAGTTGCGGCACGGAGATCCTGTGGCGCGACAACGTCCCGGTGCTCTCGTATGCGCTGCTTCGCGGGCATTGCCGGCATTGCGACGCCCGCATCTCGCCGATGTACCCGCTCGTGGAGGCGATCACCGCGCTCCTCATCGTCGTGTGCGTCGCGGCCTGGGGGCTCACCGCGGAGGCAGCGCTCGCAGCGGCGTTCTGCTGCGTCCTCGTCGTCCTCTCCGTCATCGATGCGAACCACCGCATCGTCCCGAATCGGATCGTGCTCCCGGCGGCCGCGGCCGCTCTCGTCGCGCACACGGCGATCGACCCGACGCTCGCGTGGCTCGCCTGGGCGCTCATCGCGTCGGGCGCCCTCTTCCTGATCGTGCTCGCCTATCCGAAGGGGCTCGGCATGGGCGACGTCAAGCTCGCGCTCCTGCTCGGTGCGATGCTCGGTGCCTCCGTCACCGTCGCACTCATGATCGGTCTCTTCGCTGCGCTCGTGCCTGCGGCAGTTCTCGTGAGCCGCCATGGATCGTCGGCGCGGAGGATGGGCGTTCCGCTCGTCCCGTTCCTCGCGTTCGGCTCGGTCGTCGCGCTGTTCTTCGGCGACGCCATCCTCGACGCGTACCTCGGGCTCTTCTGAGCCGGTTCGCGTCAAGGGGGGAGGGGCGCGTGCCGATAACCCCTTCGAGGGAGCCGCGATGAAGCTCACACGCGTACCGGACGCCGACGAGGCGACGCCGGCCGAGGCCGCACCGGCTCCGGCCCCAGCTCGCACGCTCGCGACGCCGTTCGGTGTCGACGAGACCTCCGAGCTCCTCCTCGACCTGCTCGAGGCGACGACACTCATCGAGGTCGGGGCGATGCCGGAGGTCCGGGCGCGTACCGCGAGCGGCACCCCGGTGACGCAGGCCCTGATCGACGAAGGCGCCGCGACCTCCGACGGGGTCGCCCGGATGCTCGCAGTGCGCCATCACCTTCCCGTGATCGACCTGCCCGCCGTCGGCGTCGCGGTCGATGCCGCACAGCTCATACCCATCCAGACGCTGGAGAGGTCCGTGGCGATCCCGTATGCCGTCGAGGACGACGTGCTCAGAGTCGCCGTGGCCGATCCCGGCAACCTGCACGCGATCGACGAGCTGCGGCTCGCCACGAAGCACTCACTCGACCTCGGAGTCGCCTCGCGCGACGACATCCTCGCCGAGTTGCAGCGGCTGCTACGTACGGCCGAGGCGATCGGCTCCGTCGTCGCGGTCGAGGAAGAGGTCGCCGACGAGCCCGACGAGGCTGACGATCTCGAAGCGGAGGACGGAATCTCCGACGGGCCGTTGGTCAGGCTCGTGAACGCCATCATCTTCCAGGCCGCCGAGGAGAACGCCTCCGACGTCCATTTCGAGGCGCAGGAGGAGGCTCTCGTCATCCGCTTCCGTGTCGACGGCGTGCTCCGGGAGGTTCAGCGCGTCCCGAAGAAGATGGCCGCCGGCGTCACGACACGACTCAAGGTTCTCGCGAAGCTCGACATCGCGGAGCGGCGCAAGCCGCAGGACGGCCGCATAACGCTCTCCACCTCCGCAGTCGGTCGGATGCTCGACATTCGCGTCGCGACGCTTCCGACCGTCGAGGGCGAGAAGGTCGTCATGCGTCTCCTCGACAAGTCGCGTAAGCCGCCGACGATGCCCGAGCTCGGTCTCTCGGAAGCAATGCGCACCGAGCTCGAGTCGGTCGTCCAGCTCCCGACCGGCGCGCTCATCGTGACGGGCCCGACGGGGTCGGGCAAGTCCACGACGCTCTATGGCTGCCTGGCCCTCATCAACCGGCCGGAGATCAACGTCATCACGGTCGAGGATCCGGTCGAGTACCGCCTGGCGGGTGTGAACCAGGTGCAGATCAACGTGCGGGCGGGCCTCACCTTCGCGTCCGCGCTCCGCTCGATCCTCCGCTCGGACCCCGACGTCGTCATGGTCGGCGAGATCCGCGACGTCGAGACCGCCAAGATCTCGATCGAGGCGGCACTCACGGGTCACTTCGTGCTGTCGACGCTCCACACGAACGACGCACCGTCGACGATCACGCGTCTCGGCGAGATGGGCGTCGAGCCGTTCCTCACCGGCGCCGCGATCTCGGCCGTGCTCGCACAGCGCCTCGCGCGCAAGCTCTGCACGCATTGCTGCGAGGCGTACCAGCCCACCGAGGCCGAGCTCACGGAGCTCCGCGTCGCACCCGAGCTCCTCGGCGCGCTCGACGGAACGGTCTTCTACCGCAAGAAGGGCTGCCCGCGGTGCAACCACACGGGCTACAAGGGGCGCGTCGGCATCTTCCAGTTCCTCCGCATGTCGGAGGAAATCGCCTCGCTGGCAGTCCAGCACGCCAGCCGCGACGAGATCGGCCGCGCGGCTGCCGCCGGCGGGATGCGCTCGCTCTGGGACGACGGCCTCGAGAAGGTCGCGTCCGGGCTGACCTCGATCGAAGAGCTGGCGAGGGTGCTTTCATAGATCGAATCACCGCGGCGTGGAGTCGACACGACGACGCACCCCCGTAGCGGACGCCTTCAGGCGTGTCGCGCCAGCTAATTCAGGAAGCGGCGACGTCGCAGCCGAGGGCGATGAACGCCTCGACGGCGTGCGTCACGAAGCGCGTCGCCTCGACCGGGCTCGGGAAGGCGTAGGGGCCTGCAGGCGACGACGTGGTCGCCCCGTTCGGCCAGACCTCGGCCTCGACCAGACAGCGGTCGCCGTGGTCGACCGCACGAAGCAGTGCGACCGATCGACCGTCGAGCCGGGCATGGCGGACGTACAGCTCGCGTCCGGGTGCCGTCCGGAGAGCAGCGGCCTCGCTCATCTGCGGGCCTCGGCGACGGCCTGCGCGATCGTGCCGGCATCCGTCACCGAGAACGTCGCGACTGCGACACCCGGCCGCTTGACGACGACGACTGCGGGATCCGGAAGCACGCCTGTCTTCGCGACGAGCGCGGAGACCGCCCGGTCGTTGGACGCGCTCAGCGGCACGAATGCGGCGTGAGCGGTCTTCGCGGCGGCCCGCGCCTCCTTCCGGACGATGGCGTCGACCGCGGCGCCCGGGATACCGATGCTCACGACCACGACGCGGCTGTACCGAAGCGCGTGGTCGACCGACATGGGAAAGCCGGTCGCGACCCGGGGCGTGGGCGTTGCGGGCTTGGCGCCGGGCTTCTGGGTCGTTGCCGGAGTGTGGACGATCGGCGCCGAGCTCGTGGCGGCCGAATCGTCTCCAGCCAGGGGCCCGCGGCCGACGACGAAGACGACCGCCGCAAGGCCGGTCAGGACGAGCGCGCCGACGAGCGCGGTCAGTCGATTCGGAGGGGTGAGAGTCATGCTCACGGGGTGGGTATCGGCACTGGAGGCAGACGCCTGAAACGAGAAGAGGCGCGGATTTCCGCGCCTCTTCTCGACGTTTCCGACCCGAACGCTACGTGCAGGTCAGGTTGTTCTTGTACGAGGTGCTCGACGCGCCCGGACCGGCGACGCTCCACGGATGGGAGCCGTCGGTGTCCGCCAGGCAGTACGAGGATGCGCCTGCCGAGACGACGGTAAGCGTTGCCGAGACGCCGGTGTCGATGGCCGTGAGGGAAGCCTTCGTCATGCCGGTGTACGTGCCGTTGTCGGCGTAGTAGGCCTCTGCCGACGGCAGCGCCGCGCGGAGGTTGGCCTTCATCGCGTTGTTGGCCGCGCGATCACGGAACCCGAGGTACGAGGGGACGGCGATCGCGAGCAGGATGCCGATGATGATGATCACGACGAGGAGCTCGATCAGGGTGAAGCCCTGCTCGGTGTTCCCGTCGAGGCGGGTGCGAATCCGCTTGAACATTGCCGCATCTCCTTCCGCAGTCCGCAGTCGATTTGGGGGTAGGGCGGATGCGGAGGAACCATCGGCGTGACCCCTGGGGGCAGATACCCCAAATTGGGTGATTCGTGGGTGAGTGGGGGTGAGCGGACCGCGCCGGCGGCGAGTGGCGCGGATACGGCTCAAGCCCGTTTCGGGCGCTGCCGATAGGCGCTATGTCCATGGACGCTGCGCCGATCTCCATCGACGACCTCCTCACCCGCGCCGTGGAGGCCGAAGCCTCGGATCTCCATGTCGTTCCGGGGGCGTCACCCAGCATTCGCGTGCACGGCGACCTCGCGCCTCTGCCCGACGTCGAGCGCGTGATGCCCGACCAGACGCGTGCGCTGCTCTACCGGATCATGTCCACGGAGCAGCAGAAGCAGCTCGAGATCGGCCGTCAGCTCGACTTCTCCTACGGCGTCCCCGGCCTCGGGCGCTTCCGCGTGAACGTCCATTTCCAGCGGGACTCGCTCGCCGCTGCGTTCCGGCACATCCCCGAGGAACTGCGCACCCTCGAGGAGCTCGGCCTGCCCGGCTCACTGCGAGAGCTTGCAATGAGGCCGCGAGGTCTCGTGCTCGTCACGGGTCCGACCGGATCGGGCAAGTCGACGACGCTCGCGTCGATGATCGACGAGGTCAACCGGACGAAGCCGCACCACATCCTCACGATCGAGGACCCGATCGAGTTCGTGCACCGCCACAAGCGGTGTGTGGTGACGCAGCGCGAGATCGGCGCCGACGCGCCGAGCTTCGCGGACGCGCTCCGCGCGGCGCTGCGTCAGGACCCCGACGTGATCCTCCTCGGCGAGATGCGAGACCTCGAGACGATCGCGACCGCACTGACCGCCGCCGAGACAGGCCACCTCGTGCTCGCGACGCTCCACACGCAGAGCGCACCGAGCACGATCGACCGCGTCATCGACGTCTTCCCCTCGGGCCAGCAGGATCAGGTCCGTCAGCAGCTCGCGAACACGCTTCAGGGCATCGTCACCCAGACGCTCCTGCCAACAGCCGACGGTACCGGCCGCGTCGCCTGCCTCGAGATCCTCTTCCCGGACGACGCGGTGCGGAACCTCGTCCGGCAGGGGAAGGTCGAGCAGATCTACTCGGTCATGCAGACCTCGACGCTTCGCGGCATGCAGACGATGGAGCACGGACTCGCCGAGCTCATTCGCAAGCACGTGGTCACCGCCGACGCCGCGCTGGCCGTCTCCAGTCGGAAGGACCAGCTCATCGGCATGCTCGAGCGGAGTGGCGTCCCGATTTCGGTGTCGAATGACACCGCCGCCGCCTCGAGCCTGCGCCTCGCCGGGAGCGGCTGATGGACGACCTGCGGCCACACGACGAGCAGGACGAGCACGACGAGCACGAAGAGCCGGCGCACGACATCGTCGACGAGCCGGTCGACGCGGTCGTCGACCGGCTCGCGGCGTACACGCACTCCGCCGAGGACGAGCATCCGGCGGAGTTGCCGCAGTTCGATCCGGGCCTCGAGGTGGAGATGCTCGAGCTCGCGGACGAGCCGCGACGGTTCGGGCGCCTCCGCAACCGTCCGCCGAAGGGCGAAAGACCAGAAAAGGCGGAGAAGCCGGAGAAGCAGCGCAAGGACAAGCGCGCGAAGAAGCTCGTCGGCCTCAAGATCGGCGCCTCGCAGATCGCCGCGGCGCATGTCGTGAACAACGGCTCGCCGGAGCTCGTCGAGGTCGTCCGCGAGCCGCTCGAGCAGGGAGTCGTCGTCGCCGGAGAGATCCGCGACCCCGAGGCTCTCGGCGATGCGCTCAAGCGCTTCTTCGACCTGCACAAGCTCCCGAAGAACGCCGTGCGGCTCGGTGTCGCGAACAACCGCATCGGAGTACGGATCTTCGAGATCGAGGGCATCTCGGACCCGCAGATGCTCGAGAACGCGATCCGGTTCAGGGCCGAAGAGGTTCTCCCGATTCCTCTCGACCAGGCGGTGCTCGACTACGTCGTCCTCGACGGCCGGACGGAGGGCGACGGCACCGAGTGGCTCCGCATCCTCATGGTCGTCGCCTATCGGGACGTCGTCGACCGGTACCTCCAGGCCTGCCGGCGCGCGGGGCTGCAGGTCGTCGGCATCGACCACGAGGCGTTCGCCCTGCTTCGTGCTCTCCGTGCGCCCCTCGAGCGCGACCCGTCGTCGGGAGCGCTCGTGGGTATCGCGATCGGCCACGACCGCACGACCATCGCCGTTTCGAACGGCGTCAACTGCGAGTTCGCGCGAGTGCTCGACTGGGGCGGCTGGTCGCTGAACGTCGCGATCGCACGGGAGCTCGACCGAGCACCGACGGAAGTCGAGTCGATCAAGCGGCACCTGTCGCTCGACGGGCCGGTGGAGATCGAGGGGCTCACCGACGAGCAGGTGGCGAAGGTCAAGAGCGGCGTCCAGCGGGCGCTCGACGGCTTCGCCCGCGAGATCGTCTCGTCGCTCCAGTTCTACCAGGCGCAACCCGGATCTCACGGGATCGGCGAGATCGTGATCACCGGAGGCGCCGCGCAGCTCGAGGGCCTGCCTGCGGCGGTCGCAGAACGCGTCGGCGTCCCGATCCGGATCGGCGATCCGGCGCAGCGCGTCAACGTCGGGCCGAAGGTCGACTTTCGCGACCAGCCGGGATCCTTCTCGGTCGCGATCGGGCTCGGAATCGAGGACTGATGCGCGCCGTCAACCTCCTGCCCCGCGACGTCGAGGCCGCGAGCTCCGGCGGTACGAGACGGCTCGTGCTCGCCGCCGTCGGCGGCGTGGCTGCCGTCACGTTGTTGGCGGGGATCCTCGGCATGAATGCGTCGGCCAGCGCAGACGAGCAGCGCGGCTCGCTCGAGCTCACCGAGGCCGCGATCGCACGGACTCCGGCCAAGGAGCGACAGCCGGTTGCGCCGGACATGACCGCCGAGCGGAGCAGTCGGATTGCAGCACTGCAGAGCGCCCTCTCCACCCGAACGCCCGTGGACAGGGTGATGGCGCAGCTTTCGTTCGTCGTTCCGGAGGACGTCTGGCTCAGCGGGCTCACCATGACGATCCCGAGCGACGTCGCTTCGACTCCGTCGACTCCGGGTCAGGCACCCGGCCCCAGCTCGACGGGCGCGACCGTCGTGCTCACGGGCGCGACCTACTCGCAGGCGGCGATCGCACGCTTCCTCGCACGGCTCTCCACGCTCTCCGCGCTCGACAACGTGCGGCTGACCGAGAGCAACCGCGTCGATCCGCAGGCGAATCCCGCGGTGTCTCCGGCCGACGCCGGCAAGACGCCGACGGCCACGAAGCAGAAGGTCGTCGTGACATTCACCGTGACCGCGGACCTGCACCAGGGGGCGACGTCGTGACGGTCGGTGCGCTCATGAGCACCCGTCGAGCGCAGGTGGCCGCCGTCCTGGCGTTCGTGCTCGTGTACCTCCTGGCGGCCTGGTTTCTGTTCGTCGGCCCGAAGCGCGCCGAGGCCGCGCGTCTCCAGGCCGAGGTCGCGGCGGCAGAGGCGCAGCTGGCCTCGGCGCGGGCCGATTCCGGCCAGCCGAACGGATCGCAGAGCCGCGTGTCCGACCTCTTCAGTCTCGCGAAGGCGATGCCTGCGAGCAGCGACCAGGCCAGCCTTCTCCTCGAGCTCGACGTCCTGGCGAAGAGGACCGGCGTCTCGATCTCCGGGATCTCGATGCAGGACGCGGGGGCGCTCGCCGGCGGCTCGACCGCTGTCCCCGTCGGTGTGACCGTCGGCGGCACCTACCGTCAGATCACGCGCTTCATCCGTGCCATGCGCGGGCTCGTCGCGCTCCGCGGTGGCAACCCGTACGCAAAGGGGCGCCTGTTCACGGTGCAGGGCGTCGATCTCACCGAATCGAAGTCGAAGGGATTCCCGAACCTCGACGCGGTGCTCCTCCTGAACGCCCACGTCTACGACGGCCCGATCGTGCCGCCGACGCCGGTGACACCGCCCACGACCTCGGGCGGCGAGACCGAGTCGACCGCGACGGCTGCTGGAGCGACGCCATGACGCCCGAGGAACGCGCGGCGCGAGAACGCAAGCAGAAGATCTTCGTCGTCGTCGGCGGGATCTTCCTCGTGGCGATGCTCGCCTTCCAACTGCCGAAGCTCCTCGGTGGCTCGTCGTCCCCCGAGGCGGCGGCGACCACGACTGCGACGGAACCGGGCCAGGTGTCGCCGATCTCGTCCGCACAGGCGGTCGCGAACCAGGCGAACGGTGTGATCACGCCGGCCGGAGGCGGGTCGGCGCCCGTCGCGCAGACGACCAAGCTCACCTCGTTCGGGATCTTCCGGCCGAAGGATCCGTTCGTCCAGCAGGTCAAGACCGAGATGCCGACGTCGTCCGCTCCGGCGCAGGCTCCGAAGAAGGGCGCCGATGCCGAAACCAAGAGCGAGAAGCCGACGAAGTTCTCGACCGGCGGCGCGAAGACCCAGTCGGCGACGATCGTCGTCGTCAACGGCGTCCGCCAGATGCTCGAGCCGGGCATGAAGTTCCCCACGTCCGACCCGCTCTTCGTACTGGTCGCCGAGAAGCCGGGCTCGAAGTCCGTCGTCGTCGGGATCGCGGGCGGCGCGTATTCGGGTGGAGGCAAGACGACGACGCTCCGGGTCGGCAGGCCGCTCACGCTGGTGAACACGGCAACGGGCGCTCGGTACCGGATCTCGCTCGTCTCCGTCGGTAACGGCGAGCGATCCGATTCGACCAAGGTGCCCGAGGCAGGTAAGTAGGACATGGCCGCATTCGCGTACAGCGCCATCAACTCGCTCGGCGCCGAGTCGACGGGGCAGATCAGCGCTGCGGACGTGAACGCGGCGCGTGAGGCACTCCGCCAGAAGGGTCTCCGGGCGGTGTCCCTCTCCGAGGTCGGAGCGGCGGGCGTCCGGGCGGAAAAGAAGAAGAAGCGGGTCAAGCTCCGCTCGCTTCAGGTCTTCTCGCGCCAGTTCGCGACGATGATCGACGCCGGACTCAACGTCGTCGCGTCGCTCGTCATCCTCGAGCAGCAGACCGACGACAAGAACCTCGCCGTCGTCATCCGCGAGGTGCGCTCCGACGTCGAGGGCGGCATGCTCCTGTCGCAGGCGATGGCGCGCCATCCCAATGCCTTCGACCGCCTCTACATCTCGATGATCGAGGCAGGCGAGGCGGCCGGCATCCTCGACACGGTCCTCGACCGCGTCGCGATCCAGATCGAGAAGGAGATGAAGATCCGCCGGCGCGTCAAGGGGGCGATGATCTATCCGCTCGTCGTCATGACGTTCGCGATCCTGACGCTGATCGGGATGCTGCTGTTCCTCGTCCCCGTCTTTCAGAAGATCTTCTCCGACCTCGGAGGCGACCTTCCGACGCTGACCAAGGTCGTGGTCGCAGCGTCCGACCTCGTCCGCGGCTACTGGTTCATCCTCTTCCCGGCGATGGGCCTCTCCGTGTGGGGGTTCATGAGGTGGAAGAGGACCGCGTCCGGGCGCCAGGTCTGGGACCGTTTCAAGCTCCGCGTCCCGGGCGGTATCGGAAAGGTCGTCCTGAAGGTCACGGTCGCCCGCTTCACGCGCACCCTCGCGACGCTCGTCGCCGCGGGCGTGGACATCATCAAGGCGCTCGAGATCTCGGGGACGACGGCGGGCAACTGGGTCATCGAGTCGGCACTTGCCGACGTTCGCGCGCAGGTGCACCAGGGAGTTCCGATCGCCGAGCCGCTCCTCGGCAACCCGGTGTTCCCGCCACTCGTCTCGCAGATGGTCAAGATCGGCGAGGAGACCGGCGAGCTCGAGAAGATGCTCGACAAGATCGCGGACTTCTACGAGGACGAGGTCGACACGTCGATCGCCTCGCTCACGTCGATCATCGAGCCGCTCATGATGATCGGCGTCGGTGCGATCGTCGGGATCATCGTCATCGCGATGTACCTGCCGATGTTCAAGCTGCTCCAGCTCGTGCAGTAGCCGCGCTTTAGGCGATCCGGAACCGCTCGAGCGCGTCGAAGTCGGGAACGACGCCGAGGCCCGGCCCGGGGGGCGGTGAGATCGTCCCGTCGGCGGAGACCTCGAGCACCATCGGGAGGAGCCAGTCCCGGCGCTCGGCCGACCAGGCGGGCGGATCGAGTGGCACCTCCAGATACGGGCACGTCGAGAAGGCGAGGGCAGCGTGCAGGTTCGCCAGCAACCCGTATCCGTTCGACCACGTGTGCGGGCTCCACATGCGCCCGAGCTCCTCGGCCACTCCCGCGATGCGGCGCGCACGCCCGAAGCCGCCCGAGAGGACGACGTCGGGCTGGACGACGTCGACCCCGCCACGCGTGAGCAGCGCGACGGCCTCGGCCTCCGTGCGCACCAGCTCGCCCGCCGTGATGCGGAGATCGGTGCGGCCGGTCAGCGTGGCGTAGTCGTCGACGTGGTCGGTCGCCAGCGGCTCCTCGAGCCAGAACACGCCGAGCGACTCGAGCTCGCGGGCGAACTCTTCGGCCGTTCCGAGATCCCACCGCGGGGTGAGGTCGCCGGGCATGCGCCAGCCCTGGTTCGCATCGACCATCACCTCGAGCTCCGGAACACGCTCACGGACGGCCGCAATGACCGGGAGATCGACGCGCCAGTCCTGCGAGTGCAGCCGCAGCTTCACTGCTCGGACCCCTGCATCGCGGAGAGCCGCGCACCGGCGGACGCGCTCGTCCACGTCGACGAGCTCGCCGCTCGACGCGTACGCCTGGATCCGGTCGCGCTTCCCGCCGAGGAGGCGCCAGACGGGCTCGTCCCGCGCGCGGCCGAGGAGATCCCACGTCGCGACCTCGACGATCCAG
>Ga0207650_10002746_pt1 | contig 12140 bp, 12 predicted proteins | sample KBSS63metaG_FD_184325 | JGI IMG/M metagenome (GOLD analysis project Ga0207650, IMG submission 184325) | Switchgrass rhizosphere microbial communities from Kellogg Biological Station, Michigan, USA - KBS S6-3 metaG (SPAdes) (version 2) | ecosystem: Host-associated > Plants > Roots > Rhizosphere...
AACTCTTTGCCGGGCTTGAAGTACGGAACCTTCTTCGGCGGAACGTCCACCTTGTCGCCCGTCTTCGGATTGCGCCCCTTGCGCGGTTCGCGCCGGCGCAGCCGGAAGCTCCCGAAGCCACGCAGCTCGATCTTCTCCCCGCGGTGCAGGGCATCGATGATGCTCTTGAAGACCGTGTCGACGATGACCTCCGAGTGTTTCTTCGTGAGATCCGAAACGCGCGAGACTTCCTCGACGAGCTCCGCTTTCGTCATGCTGCCATTTGTCATGTGCTCGCTCCCTTGTGGGCCGCGCGCGACAGCTCCCAGCTCTCAGCTGCCAGCTCCCAGCGGGTGCTGGCAGCTGGCAGCCGGAAGCTGGGGGCTTTCCGGCCTCAGTTCTGATGCTTGAAGTGATCGCCGAGCGTCACTTCGGGCCGTCCGGTCGTCTCCGTGTACGCTTCCCAGTCCGCGCGGAACTCGTCGTTCTTCAGCGCGCGGATGCTCAGACCGATCTTTCGCTCCGCAGGGATCAGCTTGATGATCTTCATCTGGTAGGTCTCACCGACCTTCAGATCCAGCTTCTCGTCCTTGCCGGCGTGCTGCGAGTCGTCGAACTCCGACACATGAATCAGCCCTTCGATGCCCTCCGCCAGCTCGACGAACGCGCCGAAGTTGGTCAGTCGGACAACCTTCCCTTCGACGACGTCGCCGACGTGGTGCTGCTGGAAGAACTCGTCCCACACGTCCGTCTGGAGCTGCTTCAAGCCCAGCGACAGCCGCTGGTTCTCGGCGTCGATGTTGAGCACCATCGCCTCGACGGTGTCACCCTTCTTCAGCACTTCTGACGGGTGCTTGAGGCGCTTGCTCCACGACATGTCGGAGATGTGAATCAGGCCGTCGATGCCCTCCTCGACTTCGACGAACGCGCCGAACTCCGTCAGGTTGCGGACCTTGCCGGTGATCGTCGTGTTGATCGGATACTTCTCCGTCAGCTCGTGCCAGGGGTTGCTCTCGACCTGCTTCAGGCCGAGCGAAATGCGCCGCGCGCCGGGATCGACGCCGAGCACCATCGCTTCGACGCTGTCGCCGACGTTCAGGATCTTCGACGGGTGCTTGACCCGCTTGCTCCACGACATTTCGCTGACATGGATCAGCCCTTCGACTCCGGGCTCGAGCTCCACGAACGCGCCGTAGTCGGTCAGGCTGACGACCTTGCCGCTCATCCGCGCGCCGACGGGATACCGCTCGATCACGTTCGACCACGGATCGTTCATCAGCTGCTTGTGCCCGAGCGACACGCGCTCGGTCGCCGGGTCGTACTTGAGCACGATGACGTCGATTTCATCGTTGACCTTGAACAGCTCGGACGGATGCGACACACGGCCCCACGACATATCGGTGATGTGGAGGAGGCCGTCGATGCCGCCCAGGTCGATGAACGCGCCGTAGTCGGTAATGTTCTTGACGACGCCGCGGAGGACCTTCCCCTCGGCGAGCGTGTCGAGCGTATGCTTCTTCTTCTCGGCGTTCTCTTCTTCGAGGAGCACCTTGCGCGACAGGACGATGTTGCCGCGCTTCTTGTTGACCTTGATGACGCGCATCCGCAGCTCTTGGCCGCGCAGCGCATCCAGATTGCGCACGGGACGCACGTCGATCTGCGAGCCGGGGAGAAACGCGCGCACGCCGATGTCAACCGCCAGCCCGCCCTTGATCCGTTCGATCACGCGGCCGATGACGACCTTCTTCTCGGCGTAGGCCTTCTCGACCTCGTCCCAGATCTTCATCTTCTCGGCTTTTTCGCGCGAGAGGACGACGTAGCCTTCCCGGTCTTCGGTGCGTTCGAGCAGCACGTCGACGGTGTCGCCCGGCTGCACGGAAATTTGTCCGTTCTCGTCGATGAACTCGTCGACGGGAATGATCCCTTCCGACTTGTAGCCGACGTCGACGATGACTTCTGAAGGGGTGACTTTCAGAACGGTGCCCTTCACGACCTCGCCTTCCGCGATGTTGCGGAAGCTGTTATCGTAAAGGTCGAGGAGGCGAGCGTATTCCTGCGGATCGACCTGATCGTCCATCTGGGAGAAGCCTGATGTCTTCAGATCAGCGGTTCCGGTGCCACCTCCTTTGGGATTGTTGTGCGCTTGGTTGTCGGTTGCCATGCTAAACGGGTCCTCCTCGGTCGTGCTTGGGCCGGGATCTCAGCTCCGGCGGGCTGTAGGATTGCTTCGCTTTGATTTGCGATAAGCAATAGAAGATACATCACTTACAGGCCTCCAGTCAACGTGGTCAGGGCGGCGGGGCGCCCTGCTTTCCAGAGGTTGAAACCATGGCCAAGAAAGCGGCGAAGCGGCGGGCCGGCGGCTCCGCTCGGACAGGGAGAAAGCGACAGAAGGCGGCGCCGCGGAAGAAGCGCGCCGGCTCAGGTGCGCGGGCGTCTGCCCGCAGCCGCGCCGCGGCGAATCGCAGGAAAAAAGCCTCACGCACCAGCGGGCGCCAGACAGCCGCGGCAAAGACCGCCAAGGGAAAGAAGGCAACCGCGCGCGTCAAGAAGAGCCCCGTGTCCAAACGGCGCGGCGCCTCGACGAAGCCGAGGAGAGGCGGAACCGGCCGCGAGGAAGAGCTCGATCAGACCCCGCAGACCGGTCGCACCGTGCAGGGCCCCACGAATCCGATGCCCACGCGGCGATCGACCGGCACGGCGTCGGGCGCCGGCAGCACGCGCCGCGCACCCGGATTGGAACGCGCGCGCAAGCAGCTTCGGGAGATCGAAGAGACGATTCCTGGTCCTCCCTCGAGCCTCGACCTGGATCGCCGTCCCTCCGCGGCGCGCAGCGGCCGCCACGAGCTCGCCGAAACACGCCGCGAGCACAACGAGGCGAGTCCGGATCTCACCGCGGGCGACGTCGACGCGGACTGGGAGGATGCATATTCGGTCGGCGACGAGGCGCCCGGCGGCGACAATCCGACGCCGGATCAGGATCGCGTCGACGACATCGGCAAGGCGCTCGGTGTGCAGTACGAGGACAACGAAGAGCTGAAGGCCGCCGACAAGATTTCCGAACGCGACAAGCACCGCTGGGAGCTGGATCCCGCGTCGTCGGATGACTATAAGGACCGGGACTGAGAATTCACGATCTCCATCACCTTCTCCACGGCGTCGTCGATCGATAGTCGCGTCGTATCGATCTTCACCGCATCATCGGCCATCTTCAGAGGCGAGGTGGTCCGGGTGCTGTCGATCCGATCGCGCTCGGCGAGCGCGGTAGCGACTTCCTGGATGGTCCCAACCCCCTTGCCGGAGGCATGCGCGGGATCGGTTGCCCGTCGCCGCGCGCGTTCCTCGGGTGAAGCGTCGAGAAAGACTTTGACGTCCGCGCGCGGAAACACGACCGTCCCGATGTCGCGGCCTTCCATGACCACTCCACCGCTGGCGCCATCGGTGCGCTGACGCGTGATGAGCGCTTCACGGACGCGCGGCTGACGCGCGACGATCGCGGCCGCCTTGTCGATGTCCGGGGTACGGATCGCTTTGGCGACGTCGTGGCCGTCAATCCTGACGCGACCGTCGCCGACGTCGAGCTGCGCGCGCTGAGCGAGGTCCGCCACCAGCGGCTCGTTCTCCAGATCCAACCCCTCGTGCAGCACCTTCCACGCGACCGCGCGGTACATGGCGCCGGTGTCGATGTGGTGGTAGCCCAGGCGCGCAGCGACCGCGCGGGCGATCGTCCCCTTGCCTGCTCCCGAAGGTCCGTCGATGGCGATGATGAGGCGCTTCTGCATGGCGGAACCGAACCGCGAACCGCGAATCGCGAATCGCGATATTGAGTATTATCCCCCGCAATGCCCGTGAGAAGGAGCGCGGTGATCGCGGGGATTCCGGTGGCCGTCCTGGCCCTCGCGCTCGTCCTGTCCAACTCGTATTTTCGCGCGGCTGCCTTCGTGATCCAGGCGGCGGGAATGCAGGGACTCGCGCGGACCGCGGCGTCGCTCGAGACGGGCACGTTTACCGAGCGAGCGCTGGTGATTCCGTGGCGCGGCGGACAGCTGCGCGCGCGGCTGTATCGCCCCGTCGGCGCGTCAGACCGCGCCATGCTGCTGGTGCCGGGCGTGCACGCGTCAGGTGTCGACGAGCCGCGGCTGGTGCAGTTCGCCAAAGATCTCGCATCGGTGCGGCATACGGTGTTGACGGCGGAACTCACCGATCTGACTCAATACCGCATCACGCCGAGAACGACGGACATGATCGAGGACGCGGCGTCGTGGCTGAGCGCCCAGCACGACCTCGCGCCGGACGGACGGATCGGGATGATGGGAATCAGCTTCGCCGGAGGCCTTTCGATCATCGCGGCCTCGCGGTCGCCGCTTCGCGATCGCGTAGCGTTCGTGATGTCCTTTGGCGGGCACGGCGACTTGCCGCGGACTCTGCGGTATCTCTGCACCGGCATTCAGCCCGACGGCTCCAAGTTTCCGCCCCACGACTACGGCGTCGTGGTCATCCTGCTGAGCGTCGCCGATCAGGTCGTGCCCGCCGATCAGGTCGAACCGCTCAGGAGGGTGATCCTGACTTACCTCGACGCGTCCCGGCTCGATCTGATCGACAAGAACGAATCGTGGAATACGTATCAGCGCGCGCGCGCGATGACCGAGACGCTGCCGCAGCCGGCGAAAACGCTGATGGGCTACGTGAACGATCGGGACGTCACCCACCTTGGCGCGATCCTGCTGCCCCACGTGACGAAGCTCGGCGACGATCGCGCCTTGTCGCCGGCGAGCGAAGCGACGCCCGCTGCCACGGTGTACCTGCTGCATGGAACCGGCGATAACGTGATTCCCGCGGTCGAGTCCACGCTGTTGGCGCAGACGCTCAGGACGCGAGGCGTCACCGTGCACCAGCTCGCGACGCCGCTCATCACGCACGCCGAGGTCGATCGGTCCGCGACCGCCGCCGCGATGTGGAATCTGGTGTCGTTCTGGGAAAAGCTTTTGACGGAATGAAGACAGGACAGGACATAGGGCGTAGGACATAGGACATAGGACAAAGCGCCTGCGGCCCGAGCGAGGCGCGAAGCCGAGCGAGAGCGCGTGGGGCCCCACGCGCAGTAATAAATGCTGCCGGAACATTACAATCAGCTCGATGCCAGAGCGCCTGCAGAAGATACTCTCGGCCGCCGGAATTGCGTCGCGGAGGGCCGCCGAGACGTACATCACGGAGGGACGTGTGTCCGTCAATGGGCACACCGTGACGGAGCTCGGAACCAAGGCCGATCCTGACGTCGACGACATCCGAGTCGACGGGCGCCGCGTCAGGCCTGCGACGCGGCGGCTGTATATCCTGATGTACAAGCCGCGCGGGTACATCACCAGCCGGTCGGATCCCCAGAAGCGTCCAACCGTGATCGACCTCCTCACGAAAGGCGGCGTTCGCGAGTACGTGTATCCCGTCGGACGTCTCGATTACGAGTCAGAGGGATTGCTCCTGCTGACGAGCGACGGCGATCTCGCCGCGCGCCTGACGCATCCAAGTCACGAGGTGGAACGCGAGTATCACGCGCGGGTGCGCGGGGTGCCCGATCGCTCCACCATCGAGCGGCTCGCAAAAGGGATTGTCCTTGACGGACGGAAGACGGCGCCAGCGCAAGTGACGCTGCTGAAAGTCCTCGAAGGGGAACACGGCTCCGATGCCGTGATGTCGATCGTCGTACACGAAGGACGCAATCGCCAGGTCCGCAATATGTGCGACGCGATCGGCCATCCAGTGGTGCGCCTGCGGCGCGTCCGGATCGGACCGATTACGGACGAACGCATTCGACCCGGCGAATTCAGAGAGCTCGAAGCCAAAGAGATTGCAGCGCTGCGTAGAGCGGCGCGGTAACCAGCTCTCCTACCTCCTGTCTCCTGTCTCCTGTCTCCTGTCTTCTGTCTCCGGTCTTCTGTCTCCTCTTTAATGCACCGTCTCCGGCTCCTCGTCCGCCGACTGCGGCGGCTCCGCGGGCGGCGCCTCCGCGTCAGCGTCGAACGGCAGCGGGTTCGTCGTCTGCGGCGAGTCGCCGAGCACGCCCGGCAGCTCGAAGCCGAGCGCGTCGGACATCTCTTCGACTTTCGGCAGATCGCCGATGTCGTTCAGGCCGAAGCGCTGGAGGAACTCGCGCGTCGTCGCGTACATGAATGGACGGCCGATGACCTGCTTACGGCCAACGGTCTTGATCAGATGACGCTCGACGAGCGTGGCGAGGACCCCTCCGCTGCTGGTCACGCCGCGGATCTCCGCGATTTCCGGCGCGGTGATCGGCTGTTTGTAGGCAATGACGGCGAGCGTTTCGAGCGCCGGCACCGACAGCTTCTGCGTCGTCCGCTCGTGAAACAGCTTGCGCACCCAGTCGTGCAGCTCGGGACGGGTAACGATCTGAAAGCCCCCCGCGACCTCGACGATCTGCAGACCACCCGGTCGATCGTAGTCCGCTCGCAACGCGCCCAGCGCGGCGTCGACGTCCTCGCGCGGCTCCCCTTCGAGCAGTTTGTATAGCGTCTTCGGCGTGAGCGGCTCCGGCGACGCGAAGATGAGCGCCTCGACAATCGGTTTCAGTTGGTCACTCATAGCAAATCATTCTTCGGTGTTCAGCTTTTCGACTTCCGCGGCGTGGCGCGTCTCCGGATCGAGAAGCGGCTTCGGCGCATCCGCCGGCCGCGCGCGCTTGTAAACGCGGATTGGGCCCATGGCGCCGGACTGGAAGACGCGAATCAGCTTCAGCCGGATCATCTCCAGCATCGCCAGAAACGTCACGACGATGCCCGAGCGGGACTGGACGTCGGCAAACAGGTCCTCGAAGCCGCAGGCTTCGGTTTCCGAGAGCTTCGCCATCAACTGCTCGATGCGATCCTCGATCGGAATCTGCTCACCGGGCAGATAGATCTGCGGTCTCTGCCGGGCGCGTTCCACGACCGTGCGAAACGCCGCGATGAGGCTGAAGAGATCGACCTCGACTTCCGGTTCCGGCGCCTCGCCGGCGATCTCCGCGATCGGACCGTCGGGACGCGTCCATTGCGCGCTGCGCAGCGTCTCCCGCTCGTGCAGGAGCTCGGCCGCCGCCTTGAACTTCTGGTGCTCGAGCAGCCGTCTGACCAGCGCCTCGCGTGGATCCTCCTCGGGATCTTCCTGCGTCGGGTCCGCCCGCGGCAGCAGCATGCGCGACTTGATGTGGATCAGCGTGGCCGCCATCACCAGGAATTCTCCGGCGACATCGAGATTGAGCTCCTGCATCAGGTCGATATACGCGAGGTACTGCTCGGTGATGCGCGCGATCGGAATGTCGTAGATATCGACCTCGTGCTTTTTGATGAGGTGCAGCAGCAGATCGAGTGGCCCCTCGAACGCGTCGAGGCGGACCGGGTAGGCTTCGAGGATCGATTCGAATTCCTGTGGTTCCATCAGTGAATTGCCATCATTGCCAGAATCGCCGACATCTTCTCAGTATTTGAGTTTCACCGCCGCCCGCACGCGCTCCATCGTCTGCTCTGCGATCCCACGGGCCTTCCTCGATCCTTCGTGCAGAATCTCGCGAATGCGCTCCGGAGCGGCCACGATCTCGGCGCGGCGCGCGCGCATCGGATCGAGGTGGGCGTTCAACGCCTTCGCGAGCTTCGTCTTCACTTCCACGTCGCCGACCTTGCCGGCGCGATACCGGGTCTTCAACTCCTCGACTTCGGCCGTATCCGGATTGAACGCGTCGTGATACATGAAGACGGGATTGCCCTCGACCGTGCCGGGAATATCCGCGCGGACGCGCTTCGGGTCCGTGTACATCTGCATCACCTTCTTCCGAACCGTCTCCGCGTCGTCCGAAAGGTTGATGGTGTTGCCGTAGCTCTTGGACATCTTGCGGTTGTCGAGGCCGGGCAACCGCGGGAATGTCGTCAGCAGCGGCTTCGGCTCGACAAACAGCTCACCATAGAAGTTGTGAAACCGCCGGACGATTTCCCGGCTCAATTCCAGGTGCGGTACTTGATCCTCCCCGACCGGCACGTAGTGCGCGTTGTAGATGATGATGTCGGCGGTCTGGAGGAGAGGGTAACCGAGGAAGCCGAGCGTCGACAGATCTTTCTCTGACAACTGCTCGATTTGCTCCTTGTAGGTCGGGACCCGTTCCAGCCACGGAATCGGGATGGTCATCGAGAGAAGCAAGAACAGCTCGGCGTGTTCGGGCACCAGCGATTGGATGAAGAGCGTGCTGCGCTCGGGGTCGAGCCCGGCCGCGACCCAGTCGGCCGCGTTGTCGTACGCATTGGCGACGACTTCGGACGGGTCCGCATAGTCACTCGTCAGCGCGTGCCAGTCCGCGACGAAATAAAAGCAGTCGTATTGCTCCTGCAGCGTGGCCCAATTGTTAAGAGCTCCGACAAGGTGGCCGAGGTGGAGCTTTCCAGTCGGGCGCATGCCCGAAACAACTCGCGGCTTCATTGAGAAATAAGAGTGCTCAGAGTAAGCGAAAAGTGCCGCACTATCAAGGAGTTAGATCAGCGTCCGCTCGCCGCGAAGTGCGCGAGCACCGCGTCGGCGCACTTCGCACCGACTACCTTCATCAACTCCTCGCGCGTTGCCCGGCGCACGCCGGCAAGGCTGCCGAAGGCCGTCAGCAGCGCCTTGCGACGACGCGGGCCGATGCCTTCAATGACATCCAGCTCGGATCGCAGATCGCGCTTCGTGCGCGACAGGCGATGAAACGTGACGGCGAATCGGTGCGCTTCGTCGCGAATGCGCCGAATCAGCAGCAGCGCAGGACTGTCTTCCGCAAGCGCGATGGCATCGTCGCGATCGCGGGTGTAGAGCAGTTCCTCTTTTTTTGCGATGCCCACGCCGACGAGGCTGCCCAACCCCAGCTCTTCGAGTGCCTGATAGGCGGAGGTGAGTTGTCCTTTACCGCCGTCGATCAGGATGAGATCCGGGAAGGGCCCGCCGCTTTCGAGCAGCTTGCGATAACGGCGAAGGACGACTTCGTGCATCGCCGCGAAGTCGTTGAGAAAGCGCGATCCGGGATCCGGGGTCCGGGATCCGTCGGATCCCGCATCCCGCATCCCGGGTCCCGGCACGATCGCATTCCCTGTGATCCGAAACTTCCGGTACTCAGACCGCTTCATCCGCCCGTCTTCGCACACGACCATCGACGCCACGGTTTCCGCCCCCTGAATCGTGGAGATGTCGAAGCACTCGATCCGCCGCGGGGCCGCCGGCAGCGCGAGCACCGCCCTCAGCGTTTCGAGCGCGTCGTAGTTCGCCGCGACGTTCTCGTTGAAGCGCGCCTGGTAGGCGACCTCCGCGTTGCGCGCGGCGAGGTCGAGCAGCCCGCGCTTCTCTCCACGCTTCGGGACGATCAGCCGAACGCGGCGCCCTGCCTCGCTCGAGAGCCATCCTTCCAGCAGCTCGGCGTCGGCAGCGGGAAACGGGACGGGGATGTGGATTTCCGGCGCGGCAATGCGCTCGGCATAGAACTGCTGCAGCGCCGCCTGCAGCACATCGCACTCGTCGAGCACGTCGGCGGTGGCGCCCCTGGGGCCAGCCTCGGTGACCAGCTCGGTCCGCTCAACCACCTTCCCACTTCGCATCTGGAACACCTGGACGACGGCGCCGGCGGGACCGATCTTCAGGCCAAAGGCGTCGCGGTCGCCAAACTGCGGCGACGCCATCTTCTGCTGTCGAGTCCGCAGCGTCTCGACCGTGCGGATGGCGTCGCGAATCTGCGCTGCCTGCTCGTATCGTTCCTCAGCCGCCGCGTCCGCCATCCGTTCCCGCAACGTGTACAGCAGCTCGTCGTTGCGCCCTTCCAGGAACAGCTTGGTATGCTCGACAGCCACGCGGTATTCCCCCTCCGAACAGAGCGTATGAACGCACGGCGCGACACAGCGCTTGATGTCGAATTCGAGGCACGCCCGCGGCCGCTCGCCCGTGATCACCTCGTTGCAGGATCGGATGCCGAACAGCTTGTGCGTCAGCGACATCGCGCGGCGCGCGAGCGACGCCGGCATGAACGGTCCCGCATAGAAGTGGTCGTCGCGCTCGACGCGTCGCGCCACCAGCACGCGCGGGTACGCTTCGCCCGTAGTCAGCTGCAGATACGGGTAGGTTTTGTCGTCGCGGAGCAGGATGTTGTATTTCGGCGCACGCTGCTTGATCAGGTTGTTCTCGAGCGCGAGCGCCTCGACGACCGAGTCGGTCACGATCACTTCGAGATGCTCGGCCTCGTCCAGTAGCGCGTCGATGCGCGGGCTGGTGCCATAGGCGCCCAGATAGCTGCGGACGCGGTCCCGCAGCACCCGAGCCTTGCCGACGTAGAGCGTCTCCCCCTGCCCGTTCGCGTACAGGTAGACTCCCGGCTGCTCCGGCAGCCGCGCTATCTGGGTCTTGAGATCACGGATCGGCATGCGGTACACTGCGCGTTTTGGCGCACTTCTGAACCTTTTATTATAGCGCGCGGCATCAGCACCTATGACGTTTACGGGGCTCGTCGGGCGGATCTTCATGTTTCCGCTCCGGCTCATCATCAATTTCTGTGTCGCGCTCAAGATTCATCCCAACACGCTGACCTTCATCGGTGTGCTGGTCAATATCGCCGCCGCGTTCGAGCTGGCCGCTGGAACCGACCACTTCATCCACGCCGGCGTCATCATGGTGATTGCCAACATCTTCGACTTCATCGACGGCAAAGTCGCGCACGAATCGAACGCGGTCAGCGCGTTCGGCGGTTTCTGGGACTCCGTGGTCGACCGCTTCTCCGATATCGCGCTGTTCCTCGGCCTGATCTACCTGTACTCGCACCTGGGTCGCACGGATTACGCGATGGTGGCCGCGATCGCGATGATGTTCGTGATCATGACGAGCTACACGCGCGCCCGTGCCGAATCGCTGATCAAGAAATGCAAGGTCGGATTCATGGAACGGCCCGAGCGGATTGTGCTGTTCATGATCGGTGCGTTCACCAACCGCATGGCCGCCGTGCTGTGGGTGATAGGCGTGCTGTCGGTGTTCACCGTCGCCGACCGGATCATCTACACCTATCGCGAGCTGCGCGAGACCGAGCAGGCGATCGCATGAAGAACCCCGCCACGCTTCCGGGACGTATCCTCTGGAACGCGTTCTTCTGGACTTACGAGCGGGCCACGTGGCAGTACGACGTCATGGTGATCGCCATCCTGGCATTCGTCTGGCTCACGCCGCCCGACTGGCTGCACGATCCGACGGCGTCAGGCGCAGGACCCATCGGGTGGCTGCTCGAGCAGCTGCGCTGAGGGGTCAGATCTCGATTTTCCATTTCTTGCTCAACCGGATTACGAAGCTGTCATCGCAAGAAATGGAAAATCGAGATCTGACCCCTACACGTCGTCTCGTTCATCGTGCATGCCTAAATCGAGCGGCTTTCCGGCAAAGTGGATGTCGAAGGTCGCGATCTTGTCGCGCAGCAGGCGCCGCACCGCGCCGTAGTACACCTCAGGCACGACCAGGCTGCGCGCGAACGCGCGCATGCGATAAATGAGCACCAGCGTCGGCTTCTCTCCCTGCCGCCACGACAGTCCGCCGATCTTCCAGTACGGAACGAATCCCGCATCGGCCCAGATTCCGTCCTTGTAGAACCCCCGACCGATCTTCGCGCTGAGCGGCATCGCGTAGACGTAATAGACGAGCATCGTCGTCTCGCCGAACACGTTGACGATGCTCATGCGCAGGAATGCGAGCTTGTACACGATGAGCAGGCTCAGCACGGCGCCGAGCACGACGACGAGGCCCGAGAACGGCTGGGTGCTGGCCGGCCAGGTGAGCAGCGCGGAATTACGGAGGCGGCGGAATCGAAGAAATTGATAGAACAGCCGCAGGTCGGCGAAAAAGAAGCCGACGCCAAGCAAGACCAACAGGTTCGCGGGGTTCGCGAGGAATTCGTTGTGCAACGCCGGGCCTCACGGCCAGCATTTTATTACTGACCGAGCCGCGGATCGAAACAGTGCCGGCAACGCGCCTCGTAGGTCCCTTGTGCGCCGACGAGCACGCGCTCGCTGCTCGCGACGAGGCGCTGCGTGTGGTTCGCCGGGGCGCCGCAGACCATGCAGATGGCGAGCGTCTTGGTGATGTATTCGGCGATCGACAGCAGCTGGGGCATCGGCTCGAAGGAGATCGGA
>Ga0207650_10002754_pt1 | contig 12131 bp, 10 predicted proteins | sample KBSS63metaG_FD_184325 | JGI IMG/M metagenome (GOLD analysis project Ga0207650, IMG submission 184325) | Switchgrass rhizosphere microbial communities from Kellogg Biological Station, Michigan, USA - KBS S6-3 metaG (SPAdes) (version 2) | ecosystem: Host-associated > Plants > Roots > Rhizosphere...
ATTCCACATCCCACGCATGACACGGGTCGCCAGATCGGACTGAGTGGCTTCCTCTTCGCTGGCGAACGACGGCTGGATCAATGGGTAGATGTCGCCGGTCGAGAGATTGCGCATCTGGGTCTCGATCGTGATCCCGCCTCCGTTGCGGCGCAGAACCCGGCCTCCGAGCACGTATTTCGCACCTTGCTCGGGCGTGAGGATGCGAGTCTTCCAGCGAAGTAGTTGGCTCGAGATGTCGCCGGCGATCCTGCGTCCGAACTGCGAAGGTTCCCCGTTGCGGTCGTCTTCGACCAAGGGCACGACGAACATCGAGAAGCGGTTCGCCAGCGCTTCATCGATGCTGTAAGGTGGCTGACGCTGGACGATCCAGAGACACAGTCCGCCGATCGCGCAGACGAGGGCTGCTGCACCGGTCAGGATCGCGCAGCGCCGCCCGGGCCAGGTGTCGAGAGGGGCCTCGCTCGGGGCAGGCAGCGGTGTCACCGGCGCGTCGAACAAGTAGCCGCGGCGGGGCACGGTCTTCACGATGTGCTGTTCGCGATCGCCCAGGGCGTTCCGCAGTTCGAGAACGAGTTGGACGAGCGAGTCATCGGTCACGACGGTCGACGCCCAGACAGCGGTGATCAACTCCCGCTTATCTATTACCCGTTCTGGATTGCTGAGGAAATACCGTAGGAGCGCGCGTGGCTTCGGCGCAAGCACCACGGCCACGCCGTCTTTTGTGAGCCGATCGCGGCGCATGTCGAAGACATAGCCCGCGAAGGCGAAGCCCGAGCGCCCGCCGGCAAACGCAGTGTCGGCGACCGGCAAGGCAAGAGGGTTCGGCCCGAGAGGATGCATGGACATGTTCCGCCACTAAAGCAACATCTTCTCGCCAGACGGTCGAGAACTCAAGCGTCCGCGTCTTCGTTGGAATGTCGGCGAACGATCGTCGAACGATCGTGGTCCGGTGATGGCATTCCTAGGCACCGACCGTTAAGTTGATGACCTCTCGCAGGGCGCCGACCGGCTCGACCTCCGAGGATCTTTCTGCCCGTTCGGTCCGCAGTCGCGGCCGAGCGGCCAGCCGGCAGCCCCGCCGGGGCCTTCATCCACGAAAGGGACAGACATGAACCACACGAATCAACGACCCCGCCTCAATCTCCTCGCCGTCGGCCTGGGCCTGCTCGGCATGCTGCCTCTGCAAGCGTACGCCGATGACAACAAGATTGAAGGAACTTGGATCAACGACGTGAAAATCGTCTCCTGCATCTCCCCGCAGACGGTGCTCGCGGCCTTCTCGTCGATGACCACCTACCTGCGCGGGGGGGTGCTGATCGAAGGTGGCGGCCCTGGCGGCCCCTCGCCGGCGGTATGGCGCAGCGCCGGGCACGGTGTCTGGGCAAGCACCGGCCGGCACACCTTCCAGGGGAGCTTCCGCTCCCATTTCTTCGACAGCCTCGGCCGCCTGGTGCGCATCACCGAAGTGAACTCGAATGTGACATTGACGCAGGGCGACGACCCGAACACCGCGGCTGTCGAGCCTTACTATCTGGCCGGCTGGGGTACCAACAAGATCACCAACCTTGACCCCGCGAGCGGCGCGGTGCTCAGCATAGTGCCAGGCTGCAACTACGCGACCTCGCGGCCGATGCTGCTCGACTGAAGAGTGCGAAGGCGGTGGCCCGGCCGGCGGCTGTCCGATAGCAGCCGCGGGCTCGGTCGGTTCGGAATGGGCGCGTCGTCACGAAAGCCAGCCTTGCCGCAACTCACGCGCGCCGACCTCGCCCGCCACGACTACGACGATCCCTCGCCGCCAAACCGATGCGGTCGACCTGCCCGACCGCCCTCAGCGAAACCCGAGTGGGGGTGGTTATGGCAGCTCGATCCGCCAGCGGAGGCACCGCCGGATGACCTCGTAGTGCGCGAGCAGCTGAGCGACGGACGCAGCGGTCCACTTCCTGCATGTCGAACTGGAAGGTCAACTCACCGCTACGCGATCGACAACGTGATGGATTCGATGCACCGCGCCTAACTGCACGGCGTCGCATTCGATGGCCGACGACAGGCACGGCAGTCGGCACGTTCTTGGTGAACCACGGCAATGCAATGCCGGTGCAACCAGCGTCGTTGTCCGCGGTCTCGACCGGCCGCTCTCGGGCGACGAGATCAAGACAGCGAGTGTCGCTGATGGGTCGGACTGCGTCGTTGGATGAAGTTTTCGTTCGGCCACTCCCAGACAGTCGAGAGCGTCCGCTTCACTGGCTGTGCTGGGCGACGATCACTCGAAACAATTCGACCAAGATCAACCGCTAACCGGCAGTGAGGACTTTGAGTTACGCGCGCCGGGCTAGGCCCCCGAGCCTTGCGCAGCCCACACTCTCGTCGATGTGCCCGCTTCGAGTCGTGAGTGCAGCTCGCCGATCGAAAATCAACGGATCATTGAGTGACTTCGTCCGCGCGCAATAGCAACGACCGCGGGACGGTCAGACCCAGCGCATTTGCCGTTTTCATATTGATGACGAACTCGAACTTTGTCGGCTGCTGGATCGGCATGTCAAGGAGTTGGCGCAGTTGCTTCTCAATCATCGCCAGCCTCCCTCGTTTTCACCATGGTCTGGCTCTTGGCGTGGTTGGAGGCTGCCAAGGCTCAAAGTGCTTTGAGAGTGGATGCCTGTTCTGGCCCGGGGTCAAGGAGTTGGGGAACCCTGGCCTCAGTGCATGTGTGCGGCGAAGACCAAGATGCCGTCAGTTCGCAACGCCTTATGTCGACTCTTGGCCGAGTCGCAGCAATACTGAGGGTCAGCTTCGATGCTGCTCGAGCGGGCGACTGCTCGCGGCAGCCGCAGTCGGCCAGCCGGCCGGCTCTGGTCGGACTCGAAGCCGTCGTGGGTGCCGCAGATATAGACGCCCGCGCCAGCGACTGCTTCGCGGCGACCAATTTGATGCCGCGAACGCCCCTTAAGGGTCGTTCAGCGCCGGCCAGTTGTTTGCGACCAAGGGCAGCGGTGCGTCGTAGAGCGATCGTTCGAGTCAGCGCCGACCGCTATGGATCGCATGGCCGCCGTTGGTCGTCACCCCTCGGCGGTCAAGGACGGCCAAAAGCAGCCGGCGGCGAACGGCTGCTTTTGCTGCAATTGCGCGCCACGTGCTCGGCGAGGCCAATCAGCCAGCGCGAGCTGCATCGAGGACCACCTCGATCAAGGTGCATTCATGTCAGCCGGTACGCAGACTCGGTCGAGCAGCCGGACGCCTCCCGACTGCACATACCGTCCGACTTCAGGTCGGTCGTGAGACGGGAGCGGACGCTCGAGAACGGCCAGCTCGGGTGACAGTTTCGTATGCGCTACTTGCCGTTCAGTTTGCGCAGCAATTGAGTCTTGCGCTTCTGTAGACGAGCGCCGATGCCCGCCATATCCATCTCTGACTTACGGCAGGCCGGGAAGAGCTCGTTCTCCTCTTCCTTGACGTGATGGCGAATGTATTCGCCGAGCACCTTGACTCGGGCGTCGTACAGCGGCTCCGAGGCCCTAGCTGCACCGACCTGGGCGATCAGCTCCTTGGCAGAGCCGTGCTCGATGACTGCTTCATCGAGCAGATCCGCATCGACGCCGGCCTCGCGTGCTGCCGGGTAGAAGATCTCTTCTTCGATCATGGCGTGCACCGCCAGCATGCCGCAGATCCGAGTGGAAAGCTCGCGTTTGTCGCCAGCGTCTCCGTCGCCTTCCGCGAGCAAGTCGTAGTCCTTGAACAGCGCATCAACCTCGTCGTGATCTGTCTTCAGGAGATCGATGGCGTTGGTTTCCACTGCGCTGCTTGAGGGGGTGACTGCCGCTACGACTTTGTCGAGGATTGACATGGATGACTCCTAGTTGAAATGTGTGACCGAAACGACAAGGCGGACCTGAGTCCGCCGTGTCTGACGCGCGAAATGGATCGTCAGGCGCGCGACTTGTCCCCTGGCTTCGGGTTCACCACCTCGCCCGTGCCCTTGCCCGCGGCGCTGCCCGCCGCGGCACCGATCGCAGCGCCCGCGGCCATGCCGACCGGACCACCAGCGGCCCCGAGAGCTGCCCCTGCGACGGCACCACTGCCTGCACCGACGCCAGTCGCCAGGTGATGGTCTGCAAGATCGTCGCCTCGCTTCGGATTCGCGACCTCGGCGGCACCTTTGCCAGCGAGACCACCAACCACGGCGCCAACCGCCGCGCCGGCCGCCATCCCGACAGGCCCACCGACGGCCCCGAGCGCTGCGCCGGTTGCAGCGCCGCCGCCTGCGCCCACGCCCTTGGCGAGGTTGTGATCGGCGAGATCGTCCCCGCGTTTGGGGTTCACCACTTCAGCTGCGCCTTTGCCTGCCAGACCACCCGCGACGCCGCCGATGGCGGCACCTGTGGCCATGCCCACGGGACCGGCAACAGCGCCGATGCCGGCGCCGGTGACGGCGCCCGCTGCGGCGCCAGCGCCGGTGCCGAGCACGTGCTGCCCTTGATGCTCTTGCCAGCGCGATTCGAAGTGACGAGCATCTTCCTCCGAGCGCGGCGTGACGCCCATCAGGATGCCGCCCTCCTTGAGGCCTTCCTCGTAGTGCTTCACCCGTTCTTCGGGGATGCCGGCGCCGATCAGCGCGCCGATCAGGCCACCGGTCACGCCGCCCGCGCCGGCACCCGCGAGACCTGCGGCGAGCGGGCCTGCGATGACCAGCCCAAGACCCGAGAGGACGAGTGAGGTACCGATCGCCGCGATGGCGGCGAGCGTTCCACCGAGTGCAGCGCCGATTCCGCCTCCGATGCCCGCACCTTCGGCGGCTTTGCTGCCGAGTTCTGTCGTCGGCGCGCCTTCAGCGAGAAAGTGACGCTTACGCGTCTCGTCGCTCATGACAAGGTTCACGTCATCCTTGCCATAGCCACGGGCAGAGATGTCGCTGTACGCACGCTCCGCGCTGTCGCGGTCCCGAAAAAGACCGGTGACCATCCTGGAACTCGACGATTGATTCATTGCCATGGTGATGTCCTCGTGTGCTTCTCGACGAACGAGATGTTGTGAAGAGCGGGGACCTGCTGGGTCCGAGCCAGCGCTGAGGTTAGTCACTGAAAACCCGGCCGTTGTCAGCAAATCGGCCGGCCCGAGGTAAGTAGCCGCGCTGTGCGGTGCGAACGGTCGGCGTTGTTGCGTTGAACGGCGGGCGTCGGCCGCCCAGCACTGAAATGGCGCTCGGCCGACGATCGTCATCGAGACGCCGTCGGCGGCCCTGGAGGAACTGGCCGACATTCAGATCGTGGACTGTGCGGGCACGGAGGCGGAAGCGCTGTCGTGGCTCGGATCCAGAACCAACGGATGCGATGTCGCCATCATCGACATCTTCTTGCAGTCGGGTTCCGGGCTGAGGGGATGAGAGCGTTCGCACCCCCACCGCAACGCGTCGTGCTTACAAACTACTCCACGCGCTACATGCGTGTCCGCTGCAAGGCGCTCGGCGCCGAGGAAGTGTTCGACAAGTCCACGAGGTGGATGAACTGATGTTGTGGTTCCACGAACGGCAATCATGTTGAGCTCGCCGACCTCGCCGGTGCTGCAACCGCGCGAACAAGGGTCCGACAGACGGTCGGCCTTCGTTCCATCTCCGGTCTCGCCTGACCTCAGCCCAGATAGCGCCCCCAATCTGGTCGGCACTCGGCGGCTCGTCCTACGACGATCGATGCGACAGAAGTCTATATTGCACTGCAACAAATGAACGCTTAGTAGTGCCATGATCCGATCAAATCTCGAATCCCTGCCGACCTCGCGCGCAGCCTTTTGGGCCGGCGCGTCGCTGCTCAGTGCAGCCCTCACCGCCGCCTGGGTCGAACGCCGCGCCCGCCGAGCCGAACGCAACCAGCCGCCCGCCGGACGCCTGCTCGAGATCGACGGCGTGCGCCTGCATGTTGTCGAGAAGGGCGAAGGGCCTGCGGTCGTATTGATACACGGCAACATGGTCTCGGAGCGCGACTACGAGGCGAGCGGCCTGCTTGACCGCTTGGCGCGCAATCACCGCGTCATCGCGTTCGATCGTCCCGGCTTTGGCCACAGCACTCGGCCGCGCGATCGCCTCTGGACGCCGGCGGCCCAGGCGAAATTGCTCCACGCGGCGATGGTCCAACTCGGCGTCAGAGAGGCAGTAGTCGTCGGCCATTCGATGGGCGCGATGGTCGCACTGGCCCTTGCGCTCGATTACCCCGAAGACGTGCGACGTCTGGTGCTCCTGGGCGGCTACTACTACCCGAGCGCGCGCATCGACGCACTGCTCACCGCGCCGGTGGCATTGCCCGTGCTGGGGGACGTCATGCGGTACACGGTCACCGCGATCTCCGCGCGTCTGATGCTGAATCGGCTCGTGGAGGCGATGTTCGCGCCGCGGGAGGTGCCAGGGCATTTCATTCCTGCGTTGTCGCGGGAGATGATGGTTCGCCCGATCCAGCTGCGCGCGAATGCGGAGGACGCTGCGTTCATGGTTCCGCAGGCAAAGGCGAGCAGCGAGCGTCACCAGGAACTGCGCATGCCGGTCGCGATCGTCGCTGGCGCAGACGACAAGGTGATCGACGTGGAAGCGCATTCGGCGCGGTTGCATCGAGAGCTTCCCGGCAGCACGCTCGCGGTTGTGGCCGGGGCGGGGCATATGGTGCATTACGCGGCGCCGGACGACATCGTTGCGGCCGTGGAGGGTGTCGAGATGCCTCATCTCGAGCCCGCCAAGCAGGCGGCCTAGCGCCAACACACCTCGCGGTGGCGAACATGACGAATCCCTGGCTCAAGAAGAACCCGTTTCTCAGCATGTGGCTCAGCGGCGCGAACGCGGTGGCCAGTAGCGCCCGCGGCCGAATCGCTTCCGAAGCGAAGCGGCAGTCGACGATTGCTGTCAACAAGGCCGCAAGCGACATGTTCACCCTTTGGACCGACGCAATGACGGGCGCCCGTGCCCCGAAAAGAAGGAAACGGTAGTGGTCGCGCCCGTCTGCGTCGCACATGCACAGCAGCAAAAGTGAGGCGCTCGTCTTCCTGGACCAATCTCCTCGCACGCAATCTTTTGACGCTGAACCGGGTGTCGACGCGCATCGGGACGCGTTTCATGAAGAGCGCGATGAAAGTCGCGGTCGCCAAACGGAAGCCTCGAATTGGTACCGGAGACTGGCTTGCGGGCGTGGCCGTCGGCCCGACCGGGGTGCGGCGGTTCAGGATCTTTCGTCCGCCCGGCATCGGCTTTGGCGAACGCCTGCCACTCATGGTGATGCTCCACGGCTGCCATCAGGATGGCCAGACCTTTGCAGCCAGCACGCGCATGAACGTCGTGGCAGCGCGCGAACGCTTCCTCGTTCTGTACCCGGAGCAGGATCGCCGGATCGCCTGTCGAATCCGCAAGGATGCTGGAGCTGGTTTGACACCAAGTCAGGCCGCGCCTATGGAGAGGCGGCTTTGATCATGGCGGCGATCGATCAGGTGTGCCTGCTCTACCGCGCTGACAGGGAGCGGGTCGGGATGGCGGGTCTCTCAGCTGGGGCGAGCATGGCGGCGTTGCTCGCCACGCGCTACCCGGAGCGGTTCAAGGCGGTGACCATGCATTCTGGAGTTCCGTCCGGCACGGCGCATTCTTCCCTCTCGGCAGTCGGTGCGATGTACGGTCGGCGATCTACGAAGCCGCTGGCTTCGAGTCTGGGCATGATGGACGTCTCGTTACCGCCTCTCTTGGTGATTCACGGCGACTCGGATGCCGTCGTGGCGAACAGCAACGGCCGTGCTGCAGCGCAGGCCTGGGCTAAATCCGCAGGGCCGCGCCGGTGGCCGAAAGGGTCGTTCAGCGCGGTCAGCGGTACCCCGCGCACGTCGTCGACTTCAAGCGCGGAGGCGTCACGATGGCCACGCTGGTCGAAGTGAAGCGCCTTGCGCACGCGTGGAGCGGTGGCGCTCCCAGCGAGCGTTTCAGCGACGAGAAGGGCCCGGATGCCGCTCGCATGGCATGGGCGTTCACGGCAAAGGAGTTCACTCGGCGGTAGCCGCCCGCAACAACTCCCGCGACCCCTATCTAGAGCATGGGGAAGAAGGCGCAGCGATGCCATCGCAGAGCCGATGCAGTTTGACTGTCGGCTTGTCCCAGTCCGCTTGACGGCCAGTAGCTGTCGTCCCTGACCGACCGCTTTGGACGCTCCGGTGCTCGGGGACCCGAGGCGAGGCTGACGAGTGTGGCTCTAGATGGGCGCACGCTTCCGCAACTCGGCCACATGGTGCAACCCGGTGGTCACGTCGGTTCGGCGGCCGCTCAAAATCGGTACTGCACGTTCCATTTGTCGTCGATCGCGATCTTGCCCTCGTCCTCCAGGCGCTCGAGCATCGCTTGCGCGTCGACGTCAGCGTCGGCGCCGACGCGCGAGCGCACGAAAGCGAGCAGACGCGCGCGCTTGCTGGGCAGCGTCGCGGCGGGAGTCTTCCGCAGGATTGCCAGCACCTGCTCGAAAGACTTCTTGGTCGCGGCGCCCGCCGCCTTCGCCGGCGGAGTCGTCTTCTCCGGCGGTGCGACGCGGGTCTTCGCGGGCGCCCCGGTCTTCTTCGAGGCTGCCTGCTTGTGCGCCGGTCCCGCCTTCTTCGCCGCCGTTCGTTTCGGTGCGGTTACGCTCTTCTTGGCCGCCTCTTTTCGCGCGGCGGGCACCGGAGTCGCGGCCTTTCTGGTCGGGACCTTCTTGGCGGCGGTCTTCTTCGCGGCGGCCTTGCGGGGTGTCGGTGCCGGCTTGAGCTTGCCAAAGCCGCTCTGGCTGGCGACGAAGCCGAGCTCCTTTGCGTGGTCGAGCATCGGTCCGTAGCCCTTGTCGTTCGAGAGCACGACCAGGCGCGAGCCCGGATGCTTCGCCGCGATGTATCCCATGTAGAAGGCGAGATGAAAGTCGAGCGCGTTCTTGCCGGTGCGCGCGATCCGGACCGGCGTCGCCCGCTCGCCGAACGTCTCGTAGCCGCGGCCGATGTTCTTCTGGTTCGGCCCGTGAAAGAGCCACACGTCGGTCGCGTCGGGAACGAGCGCGCGGCAATCGGCCTCATCGGGCTGCACATTCTCCCAGTCGACCAGCACGTGCGTCTTCTCGCCCGCGCCGGCATGCAGCGGGATGGACGCGTGCTCGGCAAGCCGCAGCAACTCGGCCGCGAAGTTGCGCAACGTTCCTTGCAGTGCGGTGATGTCCATCGGGCAAAGGTTGTACCACCGCGGATCCCTGATTCGTTCCTCGCGATCCACTCGCGCCACGGGCGCGCGCTTCCCCGCGTGCAAAGACGGAAGCCCGCTACGAGCTAACAGCCGCGGTTGGGGCCTGCTCAACGTGCTCGCTTCTGCGAGTCGATAGCACGAATCTCGGGTCATCGTCGCCGATGCGTTCCTACTTCTGCTGATGCCAATCGTCTTTGCGTCGCGGCACGACCGGCGCTTGTAGGTGGTTGAGCGGCGGAGATGGAGGACCTCAAGGGGATGCGGTCGTGGAATCACCGGATGCCAACTGCGCTGGCGAGTTACCCTAGGCGCGCGGGGATCTCCGAGAACACACGGCGTGAGCAAGTCGCTCGAAGGAGTAGCGTCAAGGACTTTGAAAGGCCAGCACCTATGAAGACCGGTCCCTCCCTCCCGTCGATTGCATTGTTGTTGGCGCTGGCCGCCTGCTCCAAGCAGCCGCAGGACGCTGCTCCGTCCTCGACCCCGACGCCTGCCAGCGCCTTGGGGACACCGGCATCGGATTCCTCGCTGCCCTCGGCGTCAGCTTCGTGAATGCGCCTGGGACGCCACTCGACCCACCGGCATCCGCTCCGGCGGGGATGCTGTCACCCTCGTCGGCCCAGGCGCCGCGTCTGCCCCTAAAGCACCCTGAAACGGGCGCATTGCTCGCTGCCGTTGTGCCGTGGCGCCCCTCGGCGACTCTTTCCGGTACTGAGCAGGGAAAGTCGCCCAAGACCCCCCAACAAGAGGGGGCGCGAGTAGGAGCGCATGGCTAAAGTGATCCGGCGTCGCGCGACGCGTGTTCATCGAGCTGCCTGCACGGACTGGGTCCCTCGGAGGCGACTTCGCCTAGGCCGTGGGACCTCTAAGAATGTGTCTGCAGCTCACCAGAAGCTTCCCTGTGGAAGTCGACAAACAAATGGACTCGCAACCTGCGCTCTCGTCGTCGCCTTCTGCCGGTCAGGAGCATCTGCTTCGGCTGCTCTTCGAGCAAGCGCCAGGATTCATCGCCGTCTTGCAAGGACCTCGGCATGTCTTCACGCTCGCCAACCCGGCTTACTACCACCTGGTCGGTCGGCGGGACCTCATCGGCCTGCCCGCGAGCGACGCGGTGCCTGAATCGGTGGAGGCCGGCTTCATCGACATCCTCGACGAGGTGTATCGCTCGGGCAAGCCGTTCGCGGGACGCCGGCTGTCCCTTCCTCTCTATCGATCCGAAGGCGGCGGCGCCGAGCGGCGTTTCTTCAATCTCGTGTATCAGCCGTTGGTGGATGCCCAAGGCAGAGTGGCCGGCATCTTCTGCGAGGGCCACGATGTGACCGAGGAAGTTCGAGCGGAAGAGAGTCTTCGAACGGAGGCAGAGCAGCGTGCGGCCCAGGCGAAGCTGTTCGACACGGCGCTCTCGGCGATCGACGACTTCGCATACACCTTCGACCGGACAGGACGCTTCACGTACGCAAACAAACCGCTCGTCGACCTTCTCGGGCTCGAACCGCACGAAGTCGTCGGCAAGACCTTTCCGGAGCTTCCGTATCCGCCGGAGTTGGGTGCGCGGCTGCAATCGGAGCTCGAAGAAGTCGTCGCCACCGGACACCAGGTCAAGGGCGAAACTTACTATCGGAGCCCGACTGGCATCGAGGGCTGGTACGAGTACATCTTCAATCCTGTCCTTGCCGCCGACGGCGCCGTGGCGTCGATCGCCGGTTCTACGCGTAACGTGACGGTTCGCCAGCAGCAGGAACGTCGGCTCACCGCGCTTCACGAGTCGGAGCGCCAAGCCCGGGAAGATGCCGAGCTGGCGGGGAAGATCAAGGACGAATTCCTTGCCACGCTGTCGCACGAGTTGCGGACGCCGCTTCAGGCCATTCAAGGATGGGCTGACTTGCTGAGGAGCGGACGCTTACCTGCTGAGCAGATGCAGAAGGTCGGCGATCGCATCGCGCGAAACGCCCGCAGTCAAGGCCAGCTCATCGCCGATCTGCTCGACATGAACCGCATCGTCTCCGGCAAGGTTCGGCTTGGCATCCAGCGGGTGCCGGTGGGCAAGCCCATCGCCGCGGCAATCGAAGCGGTGCGGATGGAAGCGGCCAGAAATGCCATCGTTATTCAAGGCTCCGGCTCCTCACGTGAACTGGACTGCGATCCCGACCGCGTCCAACAAGTCGTGTGGAACCTGCTGGCGAACGCGATCAAGTTCACGCCGACTGGAGGCAAGATCAGCGTCGCCGTACAGGAGGGTGAGAGCGACGTCGACATTCAAGTGTCGGATACCGGTGCTGGCATTGCCCGCGAGTTTCTGCCTCGACTGTTCGAGCGGTTCTCGCAGGCAGACAGTTCATCGACGCGCAGGTTCGGTGGCCTCGGGCTGGGCCTTTCCATCTGCAAGAGCCTGGTGGAAATGCACGGGGGCGCCATATGGGCGCAGAGCGACGGGGAAGGAAAGGGCGCTACCTTCACGGTCAAGCTGCCTCTCGTCCAAACCGGTTCGACCGAACATCGCTTGTCGACGTGGGGAGACCTGGCGGATGCCGACCTGCCGCCCGCTGATGCAGTGCCTTCCTTGCAAGGTTCAACCATTCTTGTCCTCGACGATGACGACGAGGGCCGACAGATGCTGGTTGCGGCGTTGCAGCAGTACGGCGCGGTGGTCCTCTCGGCAAGCAATGCGGACGATGCGTTCGACCAGTCCCAAGCGTCTCGGCCCGACCTCTTGATCTGCGACATCGGCATGCCCGTCATCGATGGCTACCAGTTTCTGTGGCGAATGAGGAAGCACAGCAACGTGCCGGCGATCGCGCTGACCGCGCTTGCCCAGCCCAGCGATCGTCAAAAGGCGCTCGAGAGCGGCTTCGCCGCGCACATCGCCAAGCCGGCACCTCCGGCCGTCATCGTCCGCGCGTGTGCCGAAATTCTGTCGCGTTCGTAGCAC
>Ga0207650_10002760_pt1 | contig 12121 bp, 11 predicted proteins | sample KBSS63metaG_FD_184325 | JGI IMG/M metagenome (GOLD analysis project Ga0207650, IMG submission 184325) | Switchgrass rhizosphere microbial communities from Kellogg Biological Station, Michigan, USA - KBS S6-3 metaG (SPAdes) (version 2) | ecosystem: Host-associated > Plants > Roots > Rhizosphere...
GCGTGACGTCGGCGAGCGGGTGGAGACGCGTTTCGCGCTCGCGCCACACGAGCTCTCCGGCCGAGAGCGCGACGAGCAGCGTGAGCAGCAGCGAGACGTCGTCGTTCAGAAATCCGAGCAGGCGCGCAGTCGTCAGCGGACCCGGGACTCCCATCTCCAGCTCCGCCAGCGACGGCGCCTGCAGGAGGAACAGGACGGCCAGCAGCGGCACGATCCACCAGACGCGGCTCGCGTGCAGATCGCGAAACGAACGCATCGCGATCGCGAGCAGTTGCCGCATCCGCGTCGACGCAGCGAATGTACGCCGCGCTGCCGGGATCGCGACCGTCACGCGATGCTCGCCGTCCTCGAATTTCGGCAGCGATCGTTCGCGCGCGGTTTCGTGCGCGAATCGGAAGCGGCTGAACGCCGCGACCGACAGCAGCAGCGCGGCGCCGAGCCAGAGCAGGCGATTCGCGAGCAGCGGTCCGTCGAGAGCGAGCTCGTACGCGTTCTTCTGCAGCGAGTTCGTCGACTGCCACAGCTCCTGCATCATCGTGAAGCCCAGCGGATCGAGCAGCTTCGCCGCGCTCCAGCCGACGCGCGTCGGGAGCAGCTTTCCGCAGACGATCGAGAAGAAGAAGAGGAACGCCACGCCCGCGTAGCTCGCCATCGCGCGGCGAGTGAGCGTGGCCAGCGCGAAGGCCATCGCCGTCGCGATGAACGCCGTCGGCAGCGCGAACAACAGGTACGGCGCGAGATAGGCGATCGGGCGAAAGGCTCCGACTCGCTCCGGATCGATCCACGGTATCGCGGTCGCGATCGCGGCACCGAGCGGCAGCGCCAACAGCAGCAGCGCGCTGAGCGCGAACGCGCCGAGAGACCGGCCGAGGAGGTAGGCGCGCTTGCCCACGGGCGAGGTGTAGAAGAGCGCGTGCATCCGCGCCTCGCGGTCGCGCGTGGCCGCGTCGGCGGCGATCGCGGCGACGATCAGCAGCGCAAGCATGCTGCCGAACACCACCGTCACCATCACGGGGAAAGGACCGTTCAGGATCGTGCCGGCGAGCGCCGAGCCGACGGCCAGCATCCGCACGAACGGCGTGCCGATGGCGAGCATGAGAAAAAAGTAGGCGAGCGTCGAAGGGCGGCGAAGCTGATGGGCGAGCTCGAAGCGAAAGACTTCCAGCGTCTTCCTCAGCATCTTCGTCATCGGGGGCCCTGCATCGCGCGAAAGTAGACGTCGTGCAACTGCGGCTCGACAGGGTGAAACGCGGGAGACGGCTGCGATGCGCTATGCACGCGTACGGCCGTGCGGCCGGACAGCAGTTTCGTCGACAGCACGCGGTGCTCGCGCTCGATCGCCGGCAGCTCCTCTTTCGAAACGACGCGCTCCCACACCGTCCCCTCCATCTCGGCGACGGCGCGCAGCGGCTCCGCTTCGAGCAGGATTCGGCCTTTGTCGATGATGGCCATGCGGGTGCAGAGCTCCGACACGTCCTCCACGATGTGCGTCGAGAGAATGACCACGCTGTTCTCGCCGAGCTCGCTGAGGAGGTTGAGGAAGCGGACGCGCTCGGCCGGGTCGAGCCCCGCCGTCGGCTCGTCGACGATGAGCAGCTTCGGATTGCCGAGAAGCGCGAGGGCGATGCCGAAGCGCTGGCGCATGCCGCCGGAATAGCCGCCGAGCTTCTGCCGCCGCACGTCCCAGAGGTTCGTTTGTCGCAGCAGTGCCTCGACCGTCGCGCGGCGCTCCGCGCGATCGACGATGCCTTCGAGGGTCGCGAAGTGATCGAGCAGCTTCTCAGCCGTCATGTCGCGATGGAGGCCGAAATCCTGCGGCAGGTAACCGAGCGTCTCACGCACGGCGTCCTTTTGCCGGACCACGTCGATCTCGCCGAAGCGGACGTCGCCCGCGTCGGGCTCCTGCAGCGTCGCCAGGATCCGCATGAGCGTCGACTTGCCGGCGCCATTCGGGCCGAGGAGCCCAAACATCCCGGCGCCGATCGTGAGAGTGACGTCCTGCAGTGCGCGGACGCCGTTTGGATAGACCTTTGACAGGCCGCTGATGCGCAGCTCGACTGGCATATGGGTCCTCGGAGGAGTTGCCGGTGTTAGTAGCGGTAGTAGATCAGCGTCGCGCCGACCGCCGCTACGACCGCGCCGATGGCGGCGAGCACCGCGAAATGTTTGCGGCGCAGGCCGTCGAGCAGCGGCGCGAAGACGAAGCGGATGGGCCGCAGGAACGCCGCGCAGAACGCGGCCGCGAGAATCCACCACGATCCGAACAGCACGGCGCCGAATCCGGCTGTGAACCGCATCCGGCCGAGCTCTGAGGACGGCACGTCGAAGATGTGATCGAAGCGGTGGTCGAACAGCATCGCCATGAAACCCAGCGGCGGTCCGATGATCAGCACGCCCGTTGCGATGGCGAGGACGACGGCGATCGACGGATAGACCAGCCACCGGCGCGCGCCGAGCGGTTCGCCGCGGTCGCGCGCGAGCTCAACATATGCGCGGCTGACGATCATGGCCGGGATGATCAGCATCGGGCCCACCGCTGGGAACAGCAGCATCGACAGCAGGAACGTCCCGAAGGCGAGATACGCGAGGCGCCAGTCGTCCGGCGCGGTGCGGATGCGATCCATCAACTGGCGCCACGCCGGACGCTCTTCGTCGGCGAGCCAGCGCTCGGGCGGGCCGAGGCGATCGAGGACGCCGATGACTTCCGTCGCGCCGATGGGACCCTGCGCCTCGGCGAGCGCGATCTCGATGTGCTCGCGCACGCTCTGCTCGACTTCGTCGGCAACGACGGATCGCGTTCCACGCAGTTCCGTGCGCATCCGCTGCAGGTAGTTGTCCAGTCGCTCCCGTGCTGCTGGCGTCATCTCGGTCATCGCTTCCGTTCCTTTCGCAGACTGCCGATGGCGTGGTGCAGGCTCTCCCAGTGCTGATTCATCCGATGCAGGTCGTCGCGGCCGCGCGGGGTGAGCCGGTAATACTTGCGCGGCGGCCCTTCCTGCGACTCTTCGAGATACGTGTCGACGAGCCCACTGTTTTTCAACCGGCTCAAAATCGGATAGACCGTCCCCTCAGTGATCACCAGGTGGTCGACATCGCTGAGGCGCCGCACGATCTCGTAGCCATACAGCGGCGCATCCGCAATCGTGTTCAGCACCGCCAGCTCGAGCAGCCCCTTGCGAAGTTGCGTCGTCCAGTTGTCGAAGGAGAGATCGTTCACGGGCTACACAATAGTGCCTTGCAAGGTACTTGTCAATACGGTATAGCGTTATAAACGGGTGTAGAGCGAGGTGAACGCGCATCCGGCCCGCGCAGCCGAACAACGAAGGCACCTGCGCAGGCGACTCATCGCCTTCGACGGTATTCGTAAAGCTTTACGGCTTGCCTTAACTACTGCTTACTGTTATTCTCCCTCGCGGTCCCTTTCAATCCATTTGCAATTGCGTGGCGGAGCGTCTGAGGAGGCGTGTATGGCGAATATTGTCGACATCGAGGTGGCCGGGGCTCGCGGGTTGGCAATCAATCTCAATCAGTGGAAGATCGTTCCCCATTGGTGCACCGTTAGTGACGGAGACGGATCCCGTGGTTGGGACGATCCGACCGCCTCGCTGAATGGCTCGAAGATCGTGTTGACGGCCGCAGAGCTCCGCCGTCATGGAAATGAGGACGTCGCGCAGCTTTACGCGAGCAGAGGTCACGATATGGATCTGGATTTTTCCAGGGGCTGGCCGGATTCGGACGCGAACGGGATTGAGGTCAACAAAGTAGCGGACGAGTCCCAGTCGGAGCAAATGTGCGTCAACGGTGAGACGCACTGGCCGCACAAGATGAACTTTTTTTTCCATGTCGACATCACCACGGCCGAAGGCTTCACCATGAAACTGATCCTTGGACAAAGCCACGTCGGAGCCGGCATCTGGAGCACGGTCAAGAACCTGTACGACGCCGGGAAGAGCGCGGCGAAGGCCTGCGACGCCTTTGAGGACGGAGATGACTACGCGCTCATGAAGCAGTCCTACAAGTTCGGAAAAGCCGTCGACAATTTGTTCGATAGCAGCAAGAACTTATGGCATCTGACGGCCGTCGGTACGCTGAAACACCCGTCGTCCCTCTTCGACTATCGTCCCGCCGACCTGTTCCACAAAAAGAACCCCAAGGCGAGCCACACACGCCTCCTGTGCACGGGGGAAACGACGGCAAAAGGCTACGAGGGATACATCCAAGCGGCTGCTTTTCACGTCCTGTCCGGCGATCACACCTTCGGTCTGAAGGTCTATCCGCCGCGCAAACGCGAGGCGGCGGCCTAATTCCGCGGCAGTAGCTGTGTGGTTCGTAGTTAGTTGTTTGGTGGTTGATAGTTGGTGGTTCGCGAATCAGTACTCAGCCGCACTACGTTCGGCAGAGTTTCGCGCCATATTCTGCAAAGCGAATCGTTCGAGCTGGGCGCCGATCCAGCAAAACCGGGCGCCCTTCGGAAGTCGTGCAGCTTTCGTTGAAACTGCGCGGCGGGCGAGATGGCGATTCAATCGTCACGGGGCTGCTAGTCTGCAGCATCTGCTGCGTGCTGCCGACAGCTGAACTTGGCTGGGAGACAGGGAGTCGAACCCCGATTGAGCGGTTCAGAGCCGCTTGTCCTACCATTGAACGATCTCCCAGAACTGGCAGGGCCGTGGATGCTACATGGCGCTAAACCACTCGGTCAACATCCTCATTCCGCGCGCTTGCGTACGGAGCGCATCCACGTTTCGTGCGACAATCGCCGGGCGAGGATGAAGACGTGTTACCCGAGGTTTTCGAGTGTCCGCAGTGCCAGCGGCAGTTTGTTTTTGAGCTCGTCGAGAACGCTGACGACCGCTCCATCTACTGCCCGCAGTGCAAGCGCTACCTCGGCGAGAAGGACCTCAATTTCATCCTCATCTCCGAAATCGAGGAGCTGACCGAGCGCCTCCGCTTCGAGCGCGAACGCCTGGAAAAGGACGAAGCGCTCTACTCGATGTCCGACTGCGATGCGGAGCTGAAGCTGTACGGCAGTGAGGTCCACAAGGTCGTCAGCGTCCTCCGCAAAGCCGTGGCCGAGCTGGAAGCGCTGAAAGAACACTACCGGTAGGCAGGGAGGTGAGGCAGGGACGAGGGAGATGAAGCAGGGACGAACGACGATCCCTGACTGAGCTCCTCGATCTTCCGTGCTTTACCTCCCTGCCTCATCTCCCTCGTCCCTGCTTCACCCCCTGCTTCACCACGCCAGCACCACGTGCTTGGCGAGGTAGTACCAGAGGTCGGCGGAAATCAGGAGCGTGAACCAGCGCGCGGGGGCGTTTGACGGGATGATCAGGGCGGCGCTGACGAGGAAAAGGTCGGCGAAGATGCGCAGGAAGCCGTAGTCCTCGATCCAGATCGTGTGCGGCATGATCGAGAAGATGGCCAGGTAGCCGAGCCAGGCCAGCCGCCACTCCAGCGGCGCGCGCGAACGGCGCCAGATCAGAACGATGACGATGACGATGGCGGCGAGGAAGAGGCTTTCCAGAAAGTAGAGGCGTTCCTGGTGATCGCGTCGAAAGGACGCGGCGGCCAGGAAGCGTGCGAACTCGACGAATGGCAGCGCCCGAGCCGGCGCGCCTGCGCGCAGCGGTGACACGCCCCAGCGCATGGCGAGGAAGAACTGCCACACGGTGTAGACGGCGATGGGAAGCGAGAACGTGGTCGCGCTGATGCGCCGCTCGCGGTGCAACAGACGTTCGATCAGCCAGGCCGCGGCGAGTGCGAACGCGAGCAGCAGCGTCGGTTCGCGCGTCAGCACCGCGGCCGTCAGGAGTAGTGCCGCGGCGAGGTTTCGGCGCGAGGCGACGGCCCAGATTGCGCCCATCGCGAATGCCGCGGTGACGATTTCGGCGAGGTCGCGCGAGAACGTCAGCACGAAGCCGGGATAGAGCGGCACGATCACGCCCCACAGCGCGTTCAATCCGAATCGTTTCGCGAACGCTCCGGCGAATCCGGCCATCACCGCAGAAGCGATGATGTTGACGATAACCAGCAGCCATGGAATCCAGGCGACGTGTCCCAACGACAGCAGCCAGACGATGAGCGGATACATGACACGCTGCTGCCGGTACGGCGGGTTGTCGATCCGGATTCCGTGCGCGGCCTGAACGCTCGTAAACGGATTGATGGCCAGACGGTAGAACCAGATCCCGTCGTAACCACCGATGTTGGGAATCACCGTCAGTCCGGCAGGCACTTTCGCGGCATCGACATTCACGCCGCCGGCGATGACGAAGAGCGAAACGTCGCCTCCTCGGGCACGCAGCAGCAGGACGAAAAACGTGATGTAGCAGATGGCGATGATGATCGCGGGCACTACCGGCGAGTTGAGCCACGTCCGCGATTTCATCGGCGCCGATTATCCACCGTAACTTTTCTGCGGCCCGGCGGTTTAATGAGCGATTCATGGATCGCGCGGACGAAGATCGCGAGCGGCAGCTCATCGAGGCGGCGCAGAAAGACCCGAGCCGGTTCGCGGCGCTGTACGAGGAGAACTTCGGACGTGTCTGGGCGTTCGTGATTCGCCGGGTTCAACATCGAGCGACGGCTCAGGACATCACGTCCGAGGTGTTTCATCAGGCGCTGGCGAACGTCGGAAAGTTCGAGTGGCGCGGCGTGCCGTTCGCGGCGTGGCTGTATCGGATTGCGGCGAATGCGATCGCCGATCACTTCGCGAAGTCCACACGTGAGCAGACGCGGCAAGCCGAGGAGGCAGTACCGCCGCACGAGATAGAGAACATCGAACGCCGCGCGTCGCTGTATCGCTTCGTCGATCGGCTTCCGCCGGATCAACGGCAGGTGATCGTGATGCGGTTCGCCGAGGAGCGGAGCATTCGCGAGATCGCCTCGGCGATCGGGCGGAGCGAGGGAGCGGTCAAACAACTTCAATGGAGAGGCCTGCAGACGCTGCGGGCGCGAATGGGTACGAATCATGGCTGAGCGCGATCTGATCGAACGGCTCGACGATGCGGTCGAAGCGATCCTCAGCGATCGCCGGCAAGGCCTCGCGCTGGCCGAGCCGGAGTTGGCCACGCTGCTGATGGTCGCGGGCGATCTGCGCACTCTGCCCGATCCAGCATTCAAATCGCAATTGCTGGCGGAGCTGGTTCCGCCGATGGAGGATGAGATGACGACGATGACTGCTGAAGAAGTGACGACCGGGTTCCCTTCGATCCGGCCGTATCTGCTCGTTCCCGATGCCGATGGGATGATCGCGTTCCTGCAGCAAACGCTCGGCGCCGAACTGCTCGGGCGCTATCCCGATGCCGAGGGACGCGTGATGCACGCGGCGATGCGCGTGGGCGATTCGCTCATCGAGATGGGCGAGACGGAGTCTGGATTCAAGCCGATGGCGCTGCACATCTATCTCGACGACGTCGAAGGCGCCTACAACCGCGCGCTCGCCGCGGGCGCGACTTCCACGCTTCCGATTACCGACCAGGCGTATGGCGATCGCGAAGGAGGAGTGAAGGATCGCTGGGGCAATGCCTGGTACCTGGCCACGCATCAGGAGGAAGTCACCGAGGAGGAGTTGATGCAGCGCTTCGGCGGCGGCGGGAGCAAACCGCGCAAACAGCCGGGCGTCGGTCCGCGTCCCGAGGGGTATCACACGGTCACGCCGTTCTTCCACGTGCGTGGCGCGCGAGAGTTCATCGCGTTCCTCGGCGATGCCTTCGGCGGGACTACGGCGCACATTACCGACATGCCGGGCCGCGAAGTCGCGCATGCCGCGGTGCGCATCGGCGATTCACTCATCGAGCTCGGCGAGGCGCATGGTGAGTCGCAGCCGATGCCGGCGGCGATTCATCTGTTCGTTGCCGACGTCGACTCCGTCTACGAGCGCGCGCTCCGCGCCGGCGCGACGTCGGTCGAGCCGCCGGCCGATAAGCCGTATGGCGAACGCGGAGCGTTCGTGATCGATCCGTTCGAGAACCAGTGGTTCCTCGCGACGGCGAAGTGAGAAACCCGGGCACGAATCCTCCGTAGCACACCCCGACAAATCACGATCGAGGTGTGTTCATGCGGATGATGAGAGTGGCAGTGGCGGTGGTCGCCGTATCGCTTGCGGCGGCCGCCGGCTTCGCGCAGTCGAAGGAGCGGGCGGACATTCCGGAGTCGGCCAAGTGGCGGCTCACGGATCTGTATCCGAGCGACGAAGCGTGGCGCGCGGCCAAGGACAAGCTCGTGGCGCGCATCCCCGAGGTGCAAAAGTACAAGGGGACGCTGGGGCAGTCGCCGCAGCAGCTCGCGGCGGCGCTCGTGCTGCTCAGCGATCTGAATAAAGAGTTTTCGCGCGTCTACATTTACACGGGACTCATCGCCGATCAGGACACGCGCGTGGCGAAGTATCGCGCCATGAAGCAGGAGATGGATCAGCTCGGGGCTTCGTTCGGCGCCGACACGGCGTTCGTCGAGCCGGAGATTCTGAAGATCGATCGCGCCACGATCGATTCGTTCATTGCGAAAGAGCCGAAGCTCGCTCCGTACACGTTCTACCTGCACGATCTTCTTCGCCGTCAGGCGCACACGCTGTCGGAGCCGGAGGAGAAGATCATCGCCGACGCCGGCTTGATGTCGTCCGCGCCGAGCGATGTGTACGGCGTTTTCACCAACGCCGACTTCCCCTTCCCGACCATCACGCTGGCCGACGGCACGTCGCGCAAACTCGATCAGGCGACGTTCTCCGTTTCGCGCTCGCTGCCGAATCGCGAGGATCGCAAGAAAGTGTTCGAGGCCTTCTTCGGCGCGCTTGGCGATTACCGCGGCACGATCGGCACCGCACTGAACGCAGAGGTTCAGAAGGATCTCTTCTACATGCGGGCGCGGAAGTATCCGACCACGCTCGACTCCGCGCTCGAACCCGACGCGATCCCGACCTCGGTCTACACGAAGCTGATCGAGGGCGTGAACGCGAACCTGCCGACGTTCCACCGCTACCTGAATCTTCGCAAGCGGATGCTCGGCATCAACGATCTGCACTACTACGATCTCTACGCGCCGCTCGTCGCGAACGCGAAGCTCGAGTACTCGCTCGACGAGGCGAAGAAGAACATCCTCGGCGCAGTCGCGCCCCTCGGCACCGGCTACACGAGCGTAATCGAGCGCGCGTTCAACGACCGCTGGATCGATCTTTATCCGAATGCCGGCAAGCGCACCGGCGCGTATTCGAACGGCGGCGCGTACGACGTGCATCCATTCATGCTCATCAACTACAACGGCCGCTACGACGACATGAGCACCGTCGCGCACGAGCTCGGCCACACGATGCAGAGCTATTTCTCCAACAAGAACCAGCCGTATCCGACGGCGGGCTATCCGATTTTTGTGGCCGAGGTGGCGTCGACGTTCAACGAGGCGCTGCTGAACGACTACATGCTCAAGCAGATCAAAGATCCGGCCACGCGCCTGTCGCTGCTCGGCAACTATCTCGAAGGGATGAAGGGGACGGTCTTCCGCCAGACGCAGTTCGCGGAGTTCGAGTTGCGCATTCACCAGGCGGCGGAGAAGGGCGAGCCGCTGACCGGCGACACGTTCGACACGATCTACCTCGACATCGTGAAGCGCTACTACGGCGACGATAAAGGCGTGTGCAAGGTCGACGACGTGGTGAAGCACGAGTGGGCGTACATCCCGCACTTCTACCGGACGTACTACGTCTATCAGTACGCGACCTCAGCGACGGCCTCGGCGGCGTTGTCGGAGAAGGTGATGTCCGGCGACGCGAACGCGACAAAGCGATATTTGGCGTTCCTCTCCGCAGGCGGATCGAAGTATCCGATCGATCTGCTGAAGGACGCCGGCGTGGACATGACCACGTCCGAGCCGCTCGATCTGACGATGAAGAAGATGAATCGCGTGATGGACGAGATGGACGCGATCCTGAAGCAGATGGGGAAGTAGGCGTCAAAAAGGTGAAACGCCTTCTACCCCGGGAACCGGCCCCGCCCGCCCATGCCGCCCCGTCCGCCGCGGCCTCCGTAGCCGCCGCGGTTGGGGCGGTTGGTGTCGCGGGTGCGCGAGGCGGCGATGGCGTCTTGCAACGCGGTCCACTGCTGCTGCGTGAGGATCGTCCGTTCCGAGGCCAGGAGTTGGACGCGGCGATCGAAGAGCGCGTCGCGGATGCCGCGCAGACGTCCTCCGGCTGCGGTGATGTCGGCGGCGGAAGGCTGATTCGACTCCACCATCTGTCGCAGATCGCGCGCGGCCACCATGCTGTCGCGTTCGAGCTTCGCGATCTCAGCGTTTTGTTCGCTACTCATCCGATCGAGCGATGAGGCCTGATCGGGCGTGAGATTGACGGCCACGCTGATCCGCGGATCGTGCCACCAGTCGGACGGCGGCATGAACTCCAATCCGTCGCCCGCTCCCTCGGCGCGTGCGCGCGCGAAACCGCCGCGGTCACCACCGCCTGGATAGCCCTGCGGCGGACGGCGATCGCGATCGTCCATATCGGAAGTACAAGCGACAAAGGCGAGAGCGAGGAGCGAGAGCGCGACGACAAATGTGCGTTTCATGCGTCCGAGGCTACGACCTCGATCGCGCGTCGTTGAAGCGGATGTGTGACGTTTGCCGTAAAATCCCTCGGGTCCACAAATCCGGCAGAAACGAGGTGTGTATGCGATCGACGATCGTCGCGGTTCTCGGCCTCTTCATGAGCGTGGCGGTGCTCGCGCAGCAGCCTGTAGCTACGGGAACGCCTGCGCCACCGGTCAAAGCGGCCCCGCCGCCGAAGCCACCGTGGGAACCCGAAGGTACGCCGATCGTTCCGGATGACGGAGGTCCTCCGCGGGTCTACTTCGCGCACGGCTACGACAAGGAGACCCCGAACCTTGTCGGCCTCGACGACCGGCTCTCGATTCACGTTCAGAACTTCGGCACGCTTTTGAAGCAGGCCAACGGCAACTGCAAGGCCATCGTCCTTTTCATCGAAGGCATGCCGCTCAAGGGTGACAAGGCTGAGTCGTGCGACACGGTCAATGGTCATGTTCGCTACCGCCTTCTTCGGGACAAGGCGGACGACGACGCCTGGCACCTGCTTCTCGGCAGCCCGCACGGCTACGCGCATTCGGTCGATGTGAGCGTCGGTTCCGATACCCAGTTCGCGATTCCGAGCAGCGCCACGTTCAACTTCGAGGTCATTCCGGCGCTCCAGTTCCGGATTTTTATCGGGCTCATCGCCCTGGCACTCGCGGTGCTGATCTACCTCTGCCGGAACACGAGCCTCGTCCGCAGCGGGACGCATCCGGTGCCGAGCGAGCGCCCGTATTCGTTGTCGCTGTTTCAGATGACGTTCTGGTTTTTCCTGGTCATCGCCGCGTACGTTTTCATGTGGCTGATCAACGACGAGCTGGACACGATCACGGACTCCATTCTCGGACTGATCGGCATTGGCGCGGCAACCGCGCTCGGCGCCGCGCTGATCGACCAAAACAAAACGGCTCCGATGCCGGACGAACCGGGAGGCAAGTCCAAAGGCTTTATCAACGACGTTTTGAGCGATCCGACCGGCATCAGTCTGCACCGTTTCCAGATGTTCGTCTGGACGCTGGTGCTCGGCGTGATCTTCATCGGATCGGTCTACAAGAACCTGGAGATGCCCGAGTTCAGCGCGACGCTGCTCGGCCTGATGGGCATCAGCTCCGGCACGTACCTCGGCTTCAAAGTCCCGGAAAAGCAAGGCAGCGATACACCGCCCGGCGCGACAAATCCTTCGCCGGAGCCGCCACCAGTTGCGGAGCCACCAGCGACCTAAGAATCCGCTACGTTAATCTGCAGGCTTCGCCGCGCGATCAGGAATGACGCGAGGTAGGCGATCAGCGCAACGAGCGTCAGCGCCCGGATGCCGACGGCCATCGACATCGACTCGATCAGGCCGCCGAAAACCGCTCCGGCCAGATTCCAGCCGAAGGCGGCGTTCGATTCACTCCGTATGCGGAAGCGGCTGGCGAAACAGATCGAGGCGAAGAAGATCGGCGCGCCGGCGAATACGAGCGACAGCAGCAGCCGCTGCGGGACGCTCTCGATCAGCAGCCACTCCTGCGGCATCAGATACGTCGCAAGAAGGGCGATCACGAGACAGATCGGA
>Ga0207650_10002764_pt1 | contig 12118 bp, 7 predicted proteins | sample KBSS63metaG_FD_184325 | JGI IMG/M metagenome (GOLD analysis project Ga0207650, IMG submission 184325) | Switchgrass rhizosphere microbial communities from Kellogg Biological Station, Michigan, USA - KBS S6-3 metaG (SPAdes) (version 2) | ecosystem: Host-associated > Plants > Roots > Rhizosphere >...
TCAATCTGCGTTGGAACAATCCGGTTTGGATTTACCAGCTCGGCCAATTTATTTAATCGTGGATCCGGTACATCAACTAATCCAATGTTTGGATCGATGGTACAGAAACGATAATTGCTAGCCTGTGCTTTTGCACTGCTGCTTACTGCATTAAAAAGAGTTGATTTTCCAACATTGGGTAATCCCACGATACCTGCCTGGAGTGCCATAATTTTTGAAAGTTTGCAGTTGGCAATTAGCAGTTGGTTAAGTACTGCTGACTAAAAACTGCCAACTGTGTTTTCGGGGCGCAAAGATAAGGCAAAGCAGCGGGCTAATTCGTTAAGAAAATCTATTGATTTTCGGCAGGAACATTTACAACCCAGTCGTTGAGATGCTGCTTATTTTTCAGGTTATGCGAGGCCCAGCGCAGGTTCCAGATTCCCCCTTGCAAAACGTATACATTTTTATACCCCTGTCCGCTGAACCATTTTGCAGCATTGAAAATATCATCCTGGCTGTTAAACCCATAAACGACGACCGGATTAGATTTGGATGGCAGATTCGTAGAAGATAGAAGTTGCGAATAAGGAATATTGATCGCATTCTGTATTTGCCCAATATTTTCAAAATAATTTTTTGACTGGTTATTGAATTGATTACTCGGCCGAACATCGATTAAGGCAAAATTCTTGTTCTCTTTCATCCATTTGTCGAATTCATCTGGTGAAAGCATTTTGAAATTGCTGTAGGTATTCCATTGAATTGTGGGTTTCTGGTTTGCATTTGTGATGTGATTCATCCATTCATCCATTCCGTTGAATAAAATAGAAACATCTTTAATGCCTTTATCCAACAACATCTTTGCTGCCACAGGGCTTTGCGCTCCAGCATCATCTACCAATAAAACGGGTTTTGAAGGAATGCCGGAAATATTCGTTTGAAGCTTTTCAAAAGGAATATTAACTGCATTGTTAAAACGACCTTGCATTTTAACTCTTTCATCAATCGTTTTTCCGGTGAAAGAAGAGTCGCTCCTGAGATCAATAATATAGTAAGATGTTTTGCTGTTTGCCAATTGTTTTGGAGAAACAATTTTGTATGGAATAGTAGATACAATTGAATAGTTGCCACAATCAGCAGATTGAATTCCCTGGCTATAAAAATCTGTCAATCCCCCGTTGACATTATAAATATTAGTGAACCCGCTGTCCACCAACATACGTGAGGCCCGTCTGCTCCTTTGGCTATGTGAGCAGTAAATAAAAACAGGTTTGTCCTTATAATCGGATAATTCTTTCCAACGTTGCGACAATTGAGTAATATTAATATGCATTGCATTTTTCAGATGCCCGATATTTAGTGCGGGTGAACTTGACATGGTATCATTAAATTCTCCGTCACTTCGTACGTCAAGTAAAACGTAACCTGGATTCTCCTGAAGTGTTTTGCAAAGATCTTCAGGAAATACTGTTTTGTATCTCACGTTATCTGCTTTGAATTGAGAATAGCTTACAAAAAAGCAAATAGAAAAAATAGCAGCAAGCAACTGTTTCATCTTAAAATTTTTATTGTGTTTTGGACAAGAGCGTTAACATCATAAATTCCAATACCCACAGAATTCGATTTAATTTTCATCACCGGGCTTTCATATAAAACGGTTGTACTTAAATTTAGTCAATAATTGCAATGTGAAGTTTTAATTTGACAAGCGGATACATTCAAAGTTTTCAAGGTCTGAGGTTTACATGATCTAAATTTTTAATTATGGCATTAAGCAGAATCTGGTCGGCATTCATTATTGTAGCAATTTTAGTTGCGTTGATTAGAATCATAGGAACAGATCATAAAACAATTTTTAGCACGATGGTAACAGGCAAGGCAGGTGATACCATCAAACTAAAAAAGGCTGATACCACCATATTGTCTGCAGCACAATTGCATAAGCTGGATTCCACAAAAACATTGGACGCGGGAAAGCAATCAATTGTAAGGACGCCAGACAATAAGCTACAGTATTATGAAATTCAAAGTGCTGATGGCATCATTGAAACCTGTAAAAGTGCTGTAAACATTGCAATAGGCTTAATTGGCATTATGGCTCTTTTCATGGGATTTATGAGCATTGCTGAAAAGGCAGGCGGCATCAGAGTTTTATCGAGAATTATTGGGCCTTTTTTTTCCCGTTTATTTCCTGAATTGCCAAAAGATCATCCTGCTATGGGGCACATGGTCTTAAATTTCTCTGCTAACCTGTTGGGATTGGATAATGCAGCAACTCCTTTTGGAATAAAAGCAATGCAAAGTTTACAGGAACTCAATCCGTCAAAGGAAAGAGCGTCCAATGCACAAGTGATGTTTTTGTGTTTGCATGCTGCCGGACTAACACTGATACCCGTTACCATCATTGCTGCAAGAGCCGCCGTTAAACCGCCTGCTGCCAATCCAACTGATATTTTCATTCCATGCATGATTGCCACATTCGTAGCAACGGTTGCTGCTATGCTCATTGTATCCTTCAAACAAAAGATCAATATTTTTCAGCCGGTAATATTAGGGTGGATAGGAGGCATTTCAGTCATCATTGCATTGCTTGTAGTTTATTTGAATAAGCTAAGAACCGAAGAAGTACAAAACTTTTCTGCTTTGTGGAGTAACGCTATCATCCTGTTTATTTTTCTAGCCATCATTGTTGGCGCTTTATATAAACGAATCAACATCTTTGATGCATTTATCGAGGGAGCCATTGGCGGATTTGAAGTGGCAGTGAAAATTATTCCTTACCTGGTTGGAATGTTAGTAGCAATAAGTTTATTACGTACGAGTGGAACGTTTGATTCCATTATTGATGGAATGAAAAATTTATTTGCAGCATTAGGAACAGATACCAGGTTTGTTGATGGTTTACCCACAGCTCTGATAAAACCGTTAAGTGGCGGAGGTGCAAGAGGAATGATGATTGATACGATGAAAGCCCACGGTGCTGATTCATTTGCCGGAAGGTTGGCCTGCATTTTACAGGGTTCTTCTGATACCACTTTTTATGTAATCGCAGTTTATTTCGGGGCAGTTAATATAAAGGATACCAGGTATTCGGTTGGAGCGATGTTGTTGGCTGATTTGGTTGGAATAATTACTTCTATATTGCTTGCCTATATGTTTTTTGGAACAAGTGCATAAAAAAGGTTGCTCTCAAAATTTAGAGCAACCTTTGTGTTTGAAAATAAGGTTGATGTTTTACTTGTCAGAATGTTGCGACATCCTCTTTAAATCCTGAATATAACAGAGAGACACCTGGATTATTATTTTAGATAGTTATAGTATTCGGCATCCGTGGCAACATCCCACCAAACTGGCATACTCCAAATATTCGGATCGGTGGCATGTGCATTCAGGGCAAGTGTATGTATCGAGTTGTATTGTATCTCATAAACAGGGGGTAAAGCCCAGCGACGCATCCAATACCTGGGATCTGTTGGTGAAGATCCTGAAAGCTGAGCCTGGCCTGTAAATAATGGGCCTCGCTGATAGCCAGGGTAAACAACGCCAAAACTTCCAACATTACCTGCGCTGAAATTAAAGCGACGCATATCATTATAGTTCTCAATGCTACAACCCATGGCGATATATTTCTGTAACATGATATCGGACATGGTCAAAGCACCTGCACCCTGAGCCACTGCACCGCTGGCAAGGTAAGTAGTGATTGCTGCCTGATCCATTGGTTCCATGTCAGGAATCGTAACATTAGCTGCGTTTTTATTGTAACCGCCAGTTTTCCATTGCGTGAGCTTAGCCTGCATCATATCGAGGTGTGCCTGTATAGCTGACCTATATGCTGTATAAGCACTGGCAACATCGCCTTTTCTCATGTACACTTCAGCCTTTATAAAAAGCATCTCATGATACGTTAGGATTTCCTGGTCGGAGACAGGACGAACCTGGAAAGAACCCGTGGAACCAATAACACCGGCATTATAAGAGTCAGCTGAAGGATACCAGTTAACATCGTTTGCGGGCTGGGCTGGTATGCCCGAGGTGGCCAGCGCATTGCTACGCAGGTTTACATAAATTGTATCGCCAGCGTATATATAGTTGGTGCTGTTTATATAGATTGAACCTGCCTTATACGTTACGGTTACAGTGTCGTTACTAAGGCTATAAGTCTTACCTGTGGCTACCAAATCTGCTATAAAATTTGTACGATCCGTAGCATTGGCAATTTTATATTTTAAACTGGTATTTGATTTGGTATAAGTTGCAGTTTGAACAGAAGTAGCTCCGCCTTTTACCAAACGGGTAGACGGACCATAGGAGTCAACTCCTGTGGAACGCAGCCAGGCGAAAGATGCCACCTTACCGTTTGCATCCAATTGAACACTAGCCATAGATGCGGGTACAATTTTAGGCATCCGCGGGTCAACCACTCCGGCATTACGCATGTTTGTCAGCAGGTCGTAATGAAATTTAGAAACACGCTGAGCATTGCCATAGGCCGCGTAATCGAAGTTGCCATTGGTTACAACAGGATCTCCATACAAATAATCAGTTACAGTGCTGTTGTTAAAGCCTGGTCCCACTGTATTATCAGCGTTAGATTGTGGGGCCTTGGAAAGGCAATACAAGATAGAATCCGCATTGTACAAGTCCGTTTTCTTTGACAATTTCAGCATGTAACGGGCTTTTAATCCCCAGCATAACTTTAGCCACTTGTTTACGTCGCCGTTATTCCACAAGTCTCCACTGCTAAGTGCGGGAGCACCCGCATCCTGTGTTTTACTGAATAGAGTGATGGCTTCGTTCAATTTTGCCATACAACCATTAAAGATGGTTTTACCGTCATCAGGTTCCGGGCTCGGATTTCCTGTACCCGCTTGTGTGTACGGCATTTCGCCATACAAATCGAGCATTTCCATATAACCCAGAGCATGAAAAACATCAGCCACAGCCATATAATGATAAGCGCCTTGTTTTTGGGCAACATTGTATAAATCAACTACGTTTGAGGACACTTCGATAAACCAGGATTGATAGGGTGTTGTAACATTGCCGGGAGCACATTGCCATGTTGTGCTAAACGTGTTAGGGTTAGCACCGTTACTATAATAAACTCCCGACTGGCAAGCGGTACGAAAATTTGCAATACCAGAGGTGTACTGGTAAAAGTGTTCGATCCAGGGCACCCGGTTTTGAATTAACACGTCCTGATTGTTCGGATTATCGGGGTCGGTATTCACATCCAACCACTTTTTGCACGAAGCTGAAACCACAACAAGGAGGCAGCCCAGTATGATATATTTTATACTTCTCATAATGTATTTTTTCTCTGGTTAAAACGTAATATTTATCCCAAACGTGAAGCTTGAAACTGCAGGCACTCCGAGGTAATCGATACCTTGGGAGCCAGAACCACCTGTACCTCCTGCGGCACTCACCTCAGGATCCATTCCCTTGTAATTAGTCCATGTGAACAAATTAGTACCTACTGCGGTTGCTGAGATTCCTCTAATAACTTTTTGACTCTTCAACATGGTAGTGAAGTCATAAGTTAACGAGAGCGAGCGCAGTTTCAGCCAGTTTACTGAAGTAATAAAATTATAGGAGTTAGCTGCATAGTTTTGCCAATACTGCTGGATCATATAGTCACCGGTTCGCGTTGTTGTTCCAATTGTATAACTCTGACCCGAAGTGTAAGTTTGGTCGAATGCAGCTCCTGTCGAGCTATTCACCCCAGTTACGGTTACTGATTTGCGATCGTTCTGCAAAGTATTTTTGCTTAAACCATTTAGCACCATAAAATATTCGGTGCCGTTAAACACATCACCACCCTTGCGAAGGTCGAGAAGGAATGACAAGCTAAGTCTTTTATATCGAAGCGTGTTATTAAAGCCGCCGATGAAATCCGGTTCACGGTTACCTACAACCGGATTATTCATATTAGGTTTATATAATCCTGTACTTGGATCTACCTGGTAGCGTCCATTTGCAATTTCCTGACCCTTTGAGTCAACTTCGCGCAGATAAGGCTGGCCAGTCATTCCCAAAAAATAACTGTTCGGAATTGAGGCTGCTTTTACTGTTCCGAATTGAGCATCGGTTGGGTAAAAATAGGCTACACCCGGAATGAAAGCGCCTAACCTGCCCTGGTTATAGGAGAAGTTCAGCATCGCATCCCAACTGAAGTCCTTTTGTACAATTGGTTTTCCTGTCACCTGTATCTCCATACCCTTATTTAACACAGATCCGGAATTGAGCGTACTAAAAATGAAACCACCCGATTGAGCTAGCCGTGGTTGCCCGATCTGATTTTGTGTTTCGCTATTATAATAAGTATAATCTAAACCAATACGACCGTTCAGGAACCTGAACTCTCCACCAACTTCCCATGAACTTTGAATTTCAGGTATTAAATCAGGATTGCCTGAATAGTATTGATTACCCAGACCGGTATAATTGCCAATGGTGATTGGTGGATTTACTGCAGTTTTCGTAGCATAGGGATTGGCGTCTTTCCCGACCCTGGCCCAGCTTGCCCGGAGTTTGCCGTAGGAGAGAATAGTATTAGTCGGTAACAAGTTTGTGAAAACGAAAGAACCGCTCACAGATGGATAGAAATAGGATTGGTTTTCTATCGGTAGCGTAGAAGACCAGTCATTGCGGCCTGTTGCGGTTAAGTAAACAAGATCTTTCCATGATACACCCACTTCCCCATAGGCTCCAACCAGACGCTTTTTTGTTGTGGCATCTGTAAAGAATTTATTTGTCGTTGCCATAGTATTAAAGCTATACGTACCGGGGGTATTGAAGTTATAACCCCAATGGTTTTGATTTAGAGTGCTAAAACTTTCTTGTGTGGTTCCCAACATAAGGTGCGTATCAAAATCCCCGAAGCGTTTATGAAAGTTACTCATCACCGTAGTAGTGATATAAGTATAGTCAACCATGTCTTTGCTCAAGCGACCATTCTGATACAGAGGTGCCACGGCGGAACCTGGAGCAATGAACGTGTAGTCATTCGTACTGTATTGATCGTAACCTAAACGACCGGTAACATCCCACCAGGTGGTCATTTTAAAATTGCCACTTACACCGCCAGTGAAACGCCTGGTTTGTGATGTTAATTCATCCTGGTTGATGATCCAGTAGGGATTGTCTATATCGTTTTCCAAAGCAAGGGTTCCGGCATAAATCCTGTGCTGTGTGCCATTGGGGTTAATATAGTTCTTGATATCGTATGTCTGCGGCCAGTTATACAATGATTGCATACTTCCAACTCCACTTCCATATAAGCCAGCCGTGGTCAAGGTTCTGTCGGTGTTGGCATTAGAATAAGCAGCATTTGCGTTTAGGGTCAAACGTCCGTATTTCTGTTCGCCATTAAAACGGAACGTTGTTTTTTCATAAGCGGTACCAGGTACAATACCTGTTTGCCTGAAGTTCGATCCGGACAAATAAAAAGAGCCGTTTTTTGTACCACCTGAGACGTTTACATTATTGTCATATATAATTCCCTTTTGAAAGAAATTACCAATGTTGTCATAGACAGAACTGTCTGCTGGTGTCTTCAATCCCCAGGAACTATATGTATTAGTGGTGCTTAAAACGCCGTTGCTGGAATAAATGCCGGCACCAAAAACTGTTTGAGCCTCAGGCAGCTTATTAGCCCAGGATGTACTTATTTTACTGTTGACACTAACGGTTACCCTGCCTTCTGCTCCTTTCTTTGTTGTTATAATAACAACACCGTCAGCCGCTCTTGATCCATACAATGCGGCGGCGGCAGCCCCCTTCAAGATCGACAAGCTTTCGATATCCTCGGGGTTGATATCCATGACACGATTTGAGAAGGTGGTATTACTACGAGACAGACCATCGGTACCTGTGTTACCTGTAACTGTAGTAGAGTTGTCATAGATGATACCATCAACAACAAATAAGGGCTGATTTTGTCTGCCTTCAGATGTGGAAGTACCACCGCGAATCGTTATGGATGCTCCTGCACCTGCTGAACCACCAAATTGCGTGATGTTTACGCCAGGTACTTTGCCTGCCAATGAATTAACGATGTTTGTGTTTTTGTTTTTCATTAATTCCTGCGCACTCAGGTTAGAAACCGAATAGCCTAGTGCCTTCTGTTCCTTTCTAATACCCAAAGCAGTTACCACCACCTCGCTCATGTTGTTGCCAGAGGCCCTTAATACAACCGGGAAAATAGAACTATTAGCGATTTTCAATTCCTGCGCAGTATACCCTACATAAGTGATTACTAAGGTTTCGCCAGTGGCGGCCTGGATGCTGAAATCACCATTCGCATCCGTTTGTGTAATGCGGTTCGTGTTCTTAACACTTATGGTCACTCCTGGTAATGGAGTTTGATCTTCCGCTTTTACTGTACCGCTAATATTTCTTTGCTGTGCCATTCCCTTCGAGGGCAGTACAACTATCAGCAGAAATAAGACGGTCAGTAGCTGTAGCATTTTTCTCATAATAAGCGTTTTTAAAATTTAAGACGTGTCAATAAAAAGTTTATTCGAATATTTTTTTCCTAATGGATTTTACAGCATCTGAATTGCAGCTAAATTAAGTTGATGCTTCAACTCGTCAGGTGATGATTCACTAGTTAATGTATTGATCTCTGAAAAATCGCAAACCTGTACCGGTTGCTGTGAATAGAATTTTTTAGAATTAATTAAACAATCAACTCTTTGTGAAGCCGCTACTAAGGCATTTCGTATGTGTAACACATTGTGGTTTGATTCCCGGCTTTCGGCGTTCACATCATTTTTGCTTATAAAACATTTACCTGCATTCGTATTGTGCTGGGTCAAATCAGTAGTCCATCCACTATAGTACAAATTTACCCGGAAAGGGAAGTGAGCCTGTCTTTCTCTCTTAAGCATGTCGTTAGCGAAATTGCGGCAAAAAATGGAAAGTTGTCTCGCAAATCTGTAATTTTTTTATTTAACCCTATAAAAGTCAATTATTAGGAAGTCCTGTAGTTAACCATTGGCCTTGTCAAATCGATTAAAATTTAAGCAGGCTGACCTTGCCATCCATTGTTGCCACCAATATTTCTTTGCCATCTAAGGGCTGCAGGTTGGTAATTAACCCGTTTGATACTTTATGCTTCCATAGGACATCACCGGATAGTCTATCCAACGCTACCGTTGTCCCCGATTGCGTTGGTACAAAAACGATATTATTTTTTTCAACGATTGTGGTGGGGCAGATTTCGTAACCCAATGAAACTTCACTCTTCCAGACAGGTTGCAAGGTGTCTACTGATGTAGAGATACCATAAACATTTCCTTCCATTGTCTTTACAAAAACAACAGCGCTATCTGCTGAAAGCCCCATAGACTCACGTACTCTTAAATCCGGCACCTAACCTCCAACATCCTGTTTTGCACGAAGGTTTGAACGGCCCATCACTGCTGGAATGTCTTCAAAATTCAATTTTTTATTTGAATGACCATGCCCACAAAGAATCAGTTGAATATTTTTCTGTTTCAGCCTGTCAATTACTTCGTACCAGTTATTCGATGATGAATCCTGTGGATAATGATTGACAAAAATTATTGGTTTGAATCAGCAACAGTTTTAAGTGCAGAGTCCAACAAAAAAATATTTTCACGATGGATCTGGCCTGGATCCCATCCTCATAATAGGACCACAATGTATTCCCAAAAAAACGTACTGATCTGCTTTGAAAAAAATGTTTCACTTCCAAAAACTTGTTTGAATGTATTGGCACCACTTTCCGACCAGTTGCCATCATGGTTGCCAGGTATGATGTGCCAGGGTTTATTCAAACTGTCCAGGATTTGTTTAGCTGGTTGTATTTCGTTGTCGGCACCGAATTCTGTGATCTCGCCCGAAATAACAAGGTATTGAATAAGAAGAATACTGGTTTATATCATTTACAGTTTTTCTTAAATCATCGGCACCCGTTGAACTACCAATGTGCGTATCTGACAGATGTGCGCAAATACTAGGTCTTGTTGTGCGTAGCAAAACTAGAGAGACACTGAAATTAGCAACCAGAGCAGGCTGAACTTTTTTTTCATGTCATCAATAGATTGCTATCAGGTCTAAACTAGCTCTCTACAACTAAGATACCTTGTCGCACAAAAAGAAGCTGCCTTTAACAGGCAGCTCCAGGTTGTATTATAGTGTCGGTAATGAGTTCATAAACTAATTACCAACAGGTGGTAGCTTTTATGCTGTTTTATTTCGCTGTAAATACTCTCACGGCAACAGTCGATGCTTTATCGGCACGCCAGCCGGATAAAACATGATGATAAACGCGCCCAATCGCTTCAGTCCAAAAATCAGAATAGTCCACAAACTTACCGCTTGAGTTTATAATCTGTAAACTGCCCTGGTCTGAACCATCGTTGCCAATCATTCTTATTCTGTAGAAAACACTTGCGCTACCCTGCGAAATTTCTGTCGTTTTAATTACGGGAATACGTTCCCACCCTGTCGATTGTCCAAATGCCAAAGGAGAACCTAAATTGATCCAACCGCTTGTATCTTTCGTGGCAACATTTCTTACATACCTATATTGATACTGCAACTTTAGCGTAGTGGGTGTGGTACCAGTTTCAAACATAAAGTTGTAAAACCTAACCCAGGCAGAAGAATCTGTGTACTCTGTTGTCTCCGTTGGATAAGGAGCATTGTTATTGAATACAATAGGAGGTTTAGAAAAATCGTAAACAAAAACATTCTGTTTGCCTTCTTGAAGCGTTACATTCTGGCTATATAATGGCTTGAAGTTTTTGCTTACATACATTTTTAAGTTATGGGCTCCTACCGTAGTAGTGTAAAATCTACCTGTACTCCCACCCGGTACTGCATTGTAGGTAGGGATCATTGATGACGGGCTATATACCCCGGCTGTATTCGTTGCGCCATTTTCATATACGTTAGCGTCCAGTTCTATCTTGTAAACATAATTTGTATCATTCACTACCAAAGGCACAAAATAATGCAATTGAAATTCGGCCAATCCATTTGCCGGTGCGGCGTCGTATGTTACCACATTCTTCTCGCAGGAAATGGCAGCGAATACTACAAAAGTTCCTAAAATATATCTTATTATTTTCATAATCAGTAAATTAAAAGCTTGAATTAATTACTTGGGGAATCCATTCGGATACGCAAACCATGGTATTGAAGTGTGATAAATAGGAGAAAGCCCGGAAATTGGCAACAGCCCATCCAATGACTTCTTATTCCACATATATTCAGAGTTATACCGCGGACGAATACGATATTCCGGTGAGCCCTGGTTGTCCGTCAAAGAATACGCAACTTTTCTGTTTTGTACTTGTGCCGGACTTAAATAAAAGCCTTTGTACACCTTTTTAGGGTCGGTATCCCATTTCTGGTCCAAAGTGGTAGTACTCCATCCATTACCAGCTTTCGGATAGTCTCCCGTATATTTAATATCGTAATTGTATTTTCTTTCATCCACCCAAACTTCCGGAGCACCCCAGGGATAAAGTGCAATAAACTTTTGCATCATAATGTGAGATAAAGAAAAATTGGCCATTGATAATCCACCCACAAAAGGTCCTGCCAAATACTGCTGGGCATAAGTCGTGAAAAGGTTTTTTGTTATTTTATCCCCACCTGTAGGTGAGCCTTTGGTTCCTGGATAAATGTATTTCGCTGTAAAATCCATATCGGCGCTCACGCCTTCCTTGAATGCCTGGAATGCTTCTGCCGTTCTACCTGTTTTAAATAAAGCCTCTGCCAAACAGAATTTTATTTCCGCACAGTTCATCAAAATATAAGGAGCATTATCTCTGTATAGCCAGCGACCTATACCATCATGCGTAGTGCCGGAAAAAGTAGAAGAAACGTTTCTTCCGTAGAACGATGGAGCCGTACCAAGTGGACCGGTTGCAGAAGTAAAGCTGCCGCCGATATATTTGTAAGCCTTTATGCTGTCAATGTTATCTATACCCGTATAATTAGGATAAGAAGTGGTTGCCAGTTTTACTGCCATACGCGGATCCCAGTGGCCGGTAACATTAAGGAGCGTATCCGTAATAATCTGGTTGGGGGCAAGTTCGTAAGTAGAAAATGCACTTCCCGTAACAGCAATTTTATTGCCGGTACCTTCGTC
>Ga0207650_10002765_pt1 | contig 12113 bp, 9 predicted proteins | sample KBSS63metaG_FD_184325 | JGI IMG/M metagenome (GOLD analysis project Ga0207650, IMG submission 184325) | Switchgrass rhizosphere microbial communities from Kellogg Biological Station, Michigan, USA - KBS S6-3 metaG (SPAdes) (version 2) | ecosystem: Host-associated > Plants > Roots > Rhizosphere >...
CCGGGGGTCGCGCGGAGTAGTTGGTGAAATGGCGATTTTTCACCAATCGGCCCCGCAAAGCGAGCGCCATCTTCGTCACGGTAACAATCCTGCCCTGCGAGCATAGAAGCGTTACCTCGGTCATGTTCCCCGGTCATGTTCCACATCCTTTGAAAATCCGGTCTAATTTCAGGATCGTCTCCGAGTTTTTGGTGAAGGGGGATATATGAAGGCAACGATCTTGGTCTTTGCTCTCTTGTTTGGATCATTGGCCCATGCCAAGGAACAGAGAGCTCACGAGTCCGGAACGCTCTTGCAAATGGAATCAGTCGCGTGTGGCGCGGAACAGAAGGGCGGCAAGACCATTACGGGAGAGATGTTAGGTACCGATGCTGCTCATCAGAAAACCCGGGTCTTGCTCTGCCAGGAGTACGTTCTGCAGACGGATCGCATCATTTACAGGATTCGGCCAAAGGATGATAAGCATCCAGTCCTTTTGCCTGTGGGCACAAGAGCGCAGTTCCGTTTGGATAAAGACAAGATGAAGCTTCGCGTCGAAGACCTCGATGACAAAGAACGCGACTACATTGTCGTTTCGATGACACCACGCGAGGTTGGCGCTCAAACGGCCTCGGCACACTAAGGATTCAAAGACCTGTGCGACGTGGGCTGAAGGTCGGCAGCCGTAAGTACTGCGGCAAATAGGCGATTACACCAAATACGATCACCTGCCTCCAGGTCGCGGTTCTGAGTGTAATGGCGATATTACGTCAAAAACCAGCGGTTGCATTTGAAGGCGGGCGCTGCGTACAACTGTAAAATGCTTTCGAGATGAGAAAGGTTATAGGCATCGGCGTTGCCGTTGTTCGGCATGGCTCATTATTCCAAGGTCACTCAAGCCCGACGGGAGACTGTTTACCGAGCAGCAATAGCACCATATCAGCGAGACCTCCATGCGGGTATTCCGAGATCAGACGTTGAAAAATACATTCATTCACGGAACGTGCAGTACCATGCGATCAACCTTGGGAAACGTACCTCATACAGATTGCCGAGGAACCACCCGGCAACCTCTGGTGCGAGCCTTGGAGGGTCTACATCGCGCTGGAATTTGGCTCTTCCGATAAGCTGAATGACGTACACATTAGGAAAATCGGAACATGCCTTTAATTCAGCCCGCAAGCTCTGCCCATCAGCGGCTTGGACGCGTACCTGTTGTTAACAGGCGATTACACCAACTACTTGGCGGTGATGGTCTGGGCGTAGTTGGTGGAATGGCGATGTTACTTGACCTGAGCACCATTGGCGCAACAAAAGCAGATTTATGATTTACGCAACGTCAGGCTTCGGAGATTCCTTCTCCCCTTTCTTGTTCTGTGCTGAGATAGGCAGTTTGTGTGGCGGTGAGCGAAACTTTTTTCTTAGCGCGTTAACAATCCGTTCCTTAAACTTTTGCGCGGGTGGCGTATGCGCATTCTCCATGAGCGATCTAAGGCGCTGTAACTCATCGTGATCGTCCATAGTCAAGACTCCTCCCACGAGTTTGGAAATGAGATGCTGCGTCAGGAGCCGAGTGTCTATGGTGAAAGGCCCGGGTATGGCCTCAAAAGCTCTGTAGTTGGCGAGGGCATTGTGAAAGATTTTGCATTATGGTTGTAAATTGCATACCTGTCGCGTCCAGCGGGCTGGATCACATACGAGACGATTTCCGTAACGTTTCAAGCAACGGCAATCGACCTCAGAAGCTTCGAGTCGTTCGTGAGCGCAACACGTTCGATAAAAGCGGACCGCGTGCAAGATGGCCGCAATTACGTCGATAGCGATTCAATAACAGCCTGCCAAAATCAAGGGAATCATTCGATACTTCTTACCTGACTGGGGCTAAATACTATCAACACAAAAACACACTCTCAACCCCTAGGTTAAGGATGAGGAGAGGAGTGAAGAGTGAGGGTAAACTGAACAGTTGCGTGTGAAGTGAAAAGGGAAAAGAGAGAGAGAGAGATTGAAGAGTGGAAGTGAGTCGCGCAGTACGCCATTTGCCGAAATCGGCATTCGGCGATTTGCGCGCAGAAGAATCACTTTAGAATGGACTCCCGTTCAGAGCTGGATGCTGCATGGTGGCGCTAGAGAGGAATCAACCCAGAAAAGCGCGAATTAGGTTTTTCAGTTTTGATAGTTTTGATGGTGTGACCCGTCCCTTACCACTGACCAATTCACACTTATGTTTAGTTAACCAGTTATCCTTGTATGACTTACAGAAAATGCCCATTGCATTTGGTTCTAACGGAGACTTTTCCGGTCAACGGACCAACCTACCATGCACTTCATTGCGGAGCTGCCTGAGGGAGCCTAGCGGTTGCAAGCCGTGTTTTAGGGAACCGTGAGCCCCCAAAAAGCTATCAAAACTGTCTGAGCCAAAACGGTTTGGCTATTGAAGCTGCAGGCAATAAACTTGAGTGTCGGCAGGATATGAAGATCGTGCAGCGGCTTGTTCCAGCCCAGTGTTTGTCGCCGGCAGTCAAAAGTTCATCTGGCAAGGAAGAAAATAGCTTTGGCAAGTTGCTACTCCGGTCGCGCGAAAAATCTCGCTGGACTGAGAATTCGCAGAGTAGAAAAGCACCAGCACCTGTGCTACGCTCCGCGAGGCGGTTACGTCGAGGAATCTAGGAAGTTTATATGGAGTTCCCTCGATCGCATCAGGTTACCGGCCTGCTCCAAGCGTGGGGCGCTGGAAACGAAGAGGCGCTTCAAAAACTGACCCTCTGGTTTACCGGGTTGCATCGGGCAGCGCGCCGTTACGTGGCTGAGGAACGCGCTGGTCACACTCTCCAGGCAACAGCACTCATTAACGAGGTTTATTTGCGGCTCGTTGATGTCCGCCGGATGGATTGGCAGAACCGAGCGCACTTTTTCGCTGTTTGCGGTCAAAGTCGCGTAGTGGAGCTTCGATTCTTTGGTGGCCTGGAGGTAAAACAAACTGCGCGGGTACTGAAAGTATCTTCAAGAGACGGTAATCCGGGATTGGAGACTAGCGAAGGTTTGGCTCTTGTGGGAACGCAGTGGGGGGAATCGCCATGGAACTTGAACGCTGGCACCGAATTGAAGACTTGTATCACGCCTCGTTGAAAGTCTCCGCTAACCAGCGTCCTACGTTTCTGAAAGAGGCTTGTGGCGACGATGAGGAACTTCGCCACGAAGTGGAATCACTCCTAACGCATGAAGAGTCCGCGGAGGAGTTCATTAAAGACCCCGCCTTCGAAGTGGCAGCCCGGCTAATAGCCCACGATAAATCCGCTCGGTCTTCAGCTGATCCGTTGCTGGTCGGTAAGACGATCTCGCATTTTCGAGTGCTGGAACAGTTGGGCCGGGGAGGCATGGGTGTTGTTTACCGAGCTGAGGATACCTTGCTGGGACGCTTTGTCGCCCTCAAGTTTCTTCCAGCGGATGTTGCCCAGGATCCACAGTCGTTGGAGCGTCTTCGCCGCGAAGCCCGGGCTGCTTCATCACTCAACCATCCGAATATTTGTTCGATCTATGAAATCGGCGAGCACGATGGCGAGTATTTCATTGCTATGGAATTGCTCGAAGGCCAGACGCTGCAGAGCCGAATCGGCGGGAAGCCGTTGCCAACAGACTTTCTGCTAGACCTCGCCATCCAGCTCGCCGATGCTCTCGACGCAGCTCATGGCAAAGGCATCATCCATCGCGACATCAAACCGGGAAATATCTTTGTCACTACTCGCGGCCTGGCCAAGATTCTCGACTTTGGATTGGCGAAGAAAACGCCTAATAGTAAGAAGATCGCCGAAGGCAGGACAGATATACCCACGGCCAGCCTGACTGAGGAACAGCTTACAAGTCCAGGTGTGACTGTGGGCACGATCGCCTATATGTCGCCGGAACAAGCCCAAGGGAAAGAGGTTGACCATCGTACGGACCTGTGGTCGCTGGGTGTAGTCCTGTATGAGATGTTGACCGGCAAGTTGCCATTCAAAGGGGAGCACGACATTTCCCTGCTCCACTCCATCATTCATGAGAAGCCACAACGGCTTAGGTCTGTGAACCCGGAAGTCCCGCCGGAGTTGGAACGGATCGTCCATCGCGCTCTGGAGAAGAAGCCGGAATCTCGCTACTCGGCCGCGAAGGCGATGCTGGAAGATCTTAAGAAATATCGAGACGCTCTGCGAAGTGCTGAATCCAAGCCGTTCAATCTCGGAGTCATTCTGCAGCGGGCCCGAACTCCCCGGATTGCCATTCCGGCTTTGGTCTTGCTTCTTGTTGCCGGCTTCCTCGGCTACTGGTTTCTGCGCCGCCAGGCCAACATCCACTGGGCGAGGGAAAAGGCCCTGCCCGAGATTGCGCGGCTTATCGCGGAAAACGATGATGTGAATGATGCCTATAAGCTTGCGGTACAGGCGGAAGCATTCATCCCGCAGGACACCACACTGACGGCACTTTTTTCAAAATGCTCTTTGCGCATCAACATCAGCACCGAGCCGCCAGGCAGCAGCATTTATTTCAAGGAGTACAAGCACCCAGATGGTGAATGGAAATACCTTGGTATCTCACCCCTCGAAAACATCAGAGTGCCGATTGGCATCTTCCGATGGAAAATGGAAAAAGAGGGCTACGACACTGTGCTGGCAGCTTCTACCACCTATGATGTCGATCGTTCCGCAAGAAATCCGCGAATTCCTTACAACATTTTCAGAGTGCTGCACAAGAAGGGAGCCATCTCCCCGGACATGGTGCGTGTGCTGGGAGCGAAAACAGACATCGGGGAATTGAGTGACTTTTTTATAGACAAGTACGAGGTCACGAACAAGCAATACAAGAAATTCATCGACAGTAGCGGATATCGAGATAGGAAATACTGGAAGCACCAGTTTCTCGATGACGGCAAAGGACTGACCTGGGAGAAAGCCATGGCCAGGTTTGTCGATCAGACGGGCAGGCCTGGCCCGGCTACTTGGCAGGCCGGAGACTATCCAGAGCAACAGGGTGATTTTCCCGTATCAGGGATCAGTTGGTATGAAGCGGCCGCCTATGCGGAGTTTGTCGGAAAGAGCCTGCCCACAGGAGTTCACTGGGGTACTGCATGGGGCGAAGAGACTCCAATCCCGTGGGCTGGGATCGAGCAGTTTGCTCCCTTCAGCAATTTCAGTGGCAAGGGACCGGTCGCGGCGGGCAGCCTCCCGGGCATTACGTCATACGGCGCCTTTGACATGGCGGGGAACGTAAGAGAGTGGTGCTGGAACAAGACACCGAAGGGAAGATTGCTTCGGGGCGGCGCCTGGGGCGATCCCCCTTACATATTCAACACTGTAAGCCAGGCTCCTCCCATGGACCGGTCACCGAAGAACGGGTTTCGATGCGCTCTTTATCCCTCTCCGGAAAAGATACCGAAGAACGCATTCCAGGAAGAAGGCCTTCCCGACGACGAACTCCCAGACCTATACAAGCAAAGGCCCGTGGCGGATTCGGTCTTTCAGGCTTACCGGGAGCAATTCTCCTATGACAAAAGTGACCTTCAGGCGCGCGTCGAGTGGAGGAAGGAAAACTCTGAAGGCTGGATTCAAGAGAAGTTAACCTTTGACGCTGCTTATGGCGGCGAGCGAGTCATCGCCTACCTGTTTCTTCCCCGCAACACGCCCCCCCCGTACCAAACTGTCATTTTCTTTTCCGGCGCCGCGTCGTTGTACCGCGGATCGAGCCAGTACGTTGAAACTCAGTACTCGGATGCCCTTTCCTTCATCATCAAGGGTGGCCGTGCGGTTCTCTTTCCCGTTTATAAGGGAACCTTCGAACGCGGAAACGACAGCCTGGCTGCCCTCGCTCGAGGGTGGGGAGAGACTCATCAGTCCGCGGAATTGAGGATTCAGCAGATCAAGGATTTCCGAAGGTGCGTCGACTATCTGCAGACACGGCAGGATATTGACGACAAGAAGTTTGCATTTTACGGAATGAGTTGGGGCGGGGGCTTCGGGGCCATCATTCCTGCGGTGGAGCCACGTCTCAAAGCCAGCGTTTTAGCCGGAGCTAGCATGTACCTTACCCGACTTCCCGAAGTGAGTGCAATCAACTACGTAACCCGGGTGAAAATACCGACCCTGATGCTAAACGGGAAGTTCGCTTTTAGTCCCGAGAAAACCATTCAGCCGATGTACGACCTCTTGGGAACGCCCGCCCCGGACAAACAATTGAAATTCTATGAAACCGACCACCTCCCACCGAGAAATGAACTCATCAAGGAGACTCTGGCCTGGCTCGATCGCTACCTGGGCCCGGTCCGGTGAACCCAAGCCCGTGCGGCATGGCTTCGGCAGTAAGTTGCCGGCATGTCTCGCGGAGATCAGAAGCTCAGTTTCAGTCCGAACTGAAGCTGGCGTGGGTTGAACGTGCCTCCAGCCTGGCCGAAGTTTGAACGGTTCCATTGATTGTTGTCTACTGGCCCTAACGCGCTGCCCAGTTGGAAGTTGGTGTGATTGAAAACATTGAACGCTTCTGCCCGGAATTGCAGTCGGAACCGGTCGGAGAGCTGGAAGCTCTTGAAGATTGAAGTGTCCACCGCCCAGTAACCAGGCCCGACAAAAGTGTTGCGACCCAGATTACCCACGCAGCCCAAGCAGGGCGCAGTGAAAAATCCTTCAGGAAGATTAAACCCGTCGGCCCATTGGGCTTGCGTCGCGTCTACGTGGTTCGCCACTGCATTCGGACGGTCATTGGCCACTCCATCCAGGTTGTAGTCCGAGCCCACATTCAAACAATGGGTCGGATCGAAGGTAGCCGGTTCACAGGCGCCTGTTCCCTTGTCATCAAATCTGGGGCTGGCGGTGGTGCCTCCCCGATACGGGGACCAGTGGGCGCCGCTCTGAAACGACCAGATTCCGTTCCATTGCCATCCGCCCAGAAGGGTACCGAGCGCTCCGTGAGTTTTTTGGAAGAACGGCAACTCCCACACGTAATTGAAAGTAAGCCGTTGACGGATGTCGAAGGCGGCGTTTCCACGGTCCAACCCCGGTAACGTCAAGTCCGTAGTGAATGCGTCACCGGCCGCAAAGCCGTTTGCCGTGGTGAAACGGTTGTGCCAAGTCGATCCCGAATCGATCCCGTGGCTCCAGGTATAGTTCCCTCCAATTTGTAATCCATGGCTCATGCGCTTCTGCGTAGACAACTGTAAGCCGTGATAGATGGAGTTGCCCACGTTCTCCCAAACCCGAAGGCCTCCCTGATTAGGGTTGAGTCGCCCAACGGGATTGATTACGAATCCGTTCGCGTCCTCGTTGGTATTTACCTGGCTGCATAGCCTGCGGCCAAAGTTGTCGGTGACGCAGGTTCCTTCCGGCAGCCGCGCTCCTGGGACGCGATTTACCGCTTCTGCTCGAAACAGTTTGTGGCCGGCCGTACCCACATAGTTGAGTTGAACGACGATTCCAGCGCGGATTTGATGCTGCACTCCAAAAAACCAGTTCTCGACATAAGGGTCCCGAATCCCTTCGGGAAAAACGATGGCCGTATTGGCTGCAATATGAGGATTCGAGGGATCCCAACCAGATATGTTCCCCGTAGCCTGCACGCCCGTTCCGGAGTTCTGCTCCGGAGGAGCAGGCCCCACGAAATCTGCGGGCCCACCTCCAACCGGCCCGTACACAATGTGGCTGATGTTACCACCCAGAAAATTAACAGCGCCTTCCACGGAGTAGTACGGCGGGTTCCAGCGCGTGTTGGAAAGCGGGTTGTAGAGCGTCCCCTCGTAGGAGAGGCCAAAGCCACCGCGCAATGAGGTCCGGCCGTCTCCGAGGACATCCCAGGCAAAGCCGATTCTGGGCCCAAAATTATTGTGGTCGCCAGCCCCCAGTGTGGACGCAGGCGCGAAACCGCCAGGACCGCATTCCCCGGCCAGGGGCGCACGCGGATTTCCGGGACACGGTGTGCTGGCATCCTTGATCTGGCCGGCTCCGGTGGTGATGTTGTCGATCAAGTTCTTCCCCGGCCCTTTTAAAAAGGTCGTCGTCAGATCGTTCAGCTCGGTGTGGCGCGTGAAAAGGTCATAACGCAGGCCGAGATTCAGTGTCAGTCGCCGGCTGACCTTCCAATCATCCTGAACGTAAGCGCCTACCTCCCAGTTTCGCCAGTGCCGGACACTGGTCTCCAACTGGGCGGCTGTGTTTTCGGTAAATCCTGGATCGATTCCGGCAAATTCGAGGTAGGGCGCGTCCGTCGCGAAGAACAGCGAGTCGAAGAAGTAGTACGAAGGTCGCCCCACATTGAAGTTGCTGTTCTCGATGTTGCGACGCACATCCACGCCTGCCTTAAGGCTGTGCTTGCCATAGTTCACCGAAACCATGTCGGCATATGTATAGATGTTCTCGTGAAATGTTTGCGGATAGCCATTGTAAGAACCGAACCCCTGAGTGCCATCGTCAAAACCGATCCGAGGTACACCCGGGAGATCCACGCTGATATCGTCTCCATTCCCTGCGTACCCTGCGCGGAACTCATTGAGCACGGTTGGACTGAAGGTATGGATGTAACTGAACTGGAAATTGGGCGTTGTCACCTTAGATGGATTAAGGAAGCCACGAAAGCTATTGATGCCACCGATGTATTGATCGGTCGACCGTGCCCAGTTGAACTGGCTAAACAGGCGATCTTTAGGACCCGCATTGAAATCAAGACGCACCGAGGCTTCGTTACCATTGAACAGGTTTCCCTCCACCTGTAACTTATTGACGCTGATCGCCTCCTCCATAAACGTGTCATCACGGTTGAATGCGCCGGCCTGCGGCGACCCGAAAGGTGAGCCCCCACTACAACCGTCCTTGTTCGGTGCAAGATTCATTTGGTCGATGTCAGTCTGCTCCACCCCAAACAAGTGCGCAAATCGTTTCGACAGAGCCGCCGCGTGGGTCGGATCGAATCCCTCTGGATCGAGGGTTCCCGGGCACAAATAATCCGCGAAGCGAGAAAAGCCAGACTCCGAGAACCCACCGGTCACATAATCACGAAGCGTCATTAGTGGCGTTCCATGATTCGCTGGCGGAAAGCTGTTGTACAGAAGCGCGGCTACTGAATCGGGGAACGCAGCAATAGCGGCACTGCGGAATTGCAGCGACTCCACTTGGACTGGACCAGGGCTTGACGTCAAAAACCTGTCTCCTTGGTAAGCCCCAAAGAGAAAGAGCTTGTTCTTCATGATTGGCCCGCCGACAGTTCCACCGAACTGGTTCAGGCGCAAAGGAGTTTTTGGGCGATTGGCTGGATCCGGATCATGATTCGCAAAGAAGGGGTTCGCATCAAGTGCATCGTTACGGAAATACTCCCATGCACTGCCGTGCAACTGATTAGTGCCGGACTTTGTAACCAGGCTAGTGATGGCTCCGGCGCTATTACTGAACTCAGCCGAGTTGTTCAGAGTCACGAGTTGAAACTCCTGCACCGTGTCCTGAATAGGTTGGTTTATAGGACCGCCGCTTAGGCTTTTGTTCGACACACCGTTGATAAGGAATCCATTGAAGCTTTCCCTGACACCATTGACCACCGTGTTGGCACCGTTCTCGAACATCACGCCGCGCACGTTAGTCGCCCCAGGGGCATACTGGATCAGGTCATACACATTCCTTCCGTTTAGCGGCAGGTTGGCAATCATGGTGGAATCCACAGTCTCTGAAAGCCGGGCGTTCTCCGTGTTCACTTCCAAGGCTGCATCGCTGACTTCGACGATCTGATCTCGTGCTCCAATCTGCAGCGTGAAGTCGGCTCGCACGACCGTGCCTGCATTTAGTATCAAGGTGCCGCTGGTCGCAGTTCGGAAGCCTGGCATTTCGACTGAGATCTGGTAATGCCCAACAATGAGCTCTCGGCCCTTGTACACTCCATCCTCGTTGCTGCGCACTTCCACTGTTAAGCCGTTCCACAGATTGTGAATCATCACTCGCGCTTGGTTGACGACAGCGCCGGAAGGGTCCGTGATCAGTCCAGTGAATTCGCCGTTTTGTACTTGAGAGGAAGCGGGCAGGGCGAAAACGATTAATGCCAGAATACAAGTGCAGCGGAGCACCAGCTTACTCATGGCCCCTCCCGCCCACGAAAACTTCAGGCACGGCGGCGCCAAGGGAAGGACGCAGCGTGAGGCCAAGTGGCGGGCCCAATAATCGAAAGCACTCTACCATGAATCTACTCCCGTTACTATGAAAGGGAACTGGTTTGCCTTAGCGGATTGGATGTGAACCTACCCTTGCAGATCGCATGCTGAAGATCCTTGTCAGATCAGGAAAGAAATAGAACTGTCACGACCGGAACCGAGGCCTGGCTCCTTTGGCCCGGTCGTGGACTAAACACATGTGACATAGGGCAAGCAGTTAAGACTCCCCACGCGCTGGAACCATCTTCAGCGATGTGCGACAACGCGGAGAGCAATCTGCTGCCCAGGCGAATACTTTCTGGCCATTTCGACTTCGGTAGGCGACTTGATCACTTCCCGTCCGGTGCTATCCCCCGCCTTCCAAATCTGCGTCAGGAAATACTGCCCCGCGTATCCGTTGAAGACCAACTTCACAGTGCGCGGTGCTTGTAGAGATTCAATCGAATTGGTCCCGATACTGGTAAGAACCTGACCTGCCTGGTCTCGAAGCAACACTGTGCCCGGGAGCAGCGGCTTAAGGCTGTATTCGCCGGCTGAAAACGTCTTCGCCCCGACGCTGAACTGGAATGGAATCTCCACCTTGATCACATCTCCGCCAATTTGTGCTTGCCCCATACCGATCGCCAACAGTACGAACAAGCCAAGTATCATCTTGCGCTGAATGCAGCTGTGTATTTTCATACGATCTCCTCGTATGCGAATCGGCATCAATCCCGCTCGCGTGTTGAATTGAAAAAACTCGGACATCTAGAGGAGCGGGAATCGCGGTCGAAAACTGCCAAGAAAAATTTGTTTCGACAAGAATTCGCGGGGTGGAAAAGCACAAGGAGCTGTGATACGCTCCGCGCCTATCGGGTAACTCGAAGAATCCTAAGAGGTTTGTATGGAGGAACCCCGCACCCACGAGGTGACTGGCCTGCTCCAAGCTTGGAGCGCCGGGAACGAGGACGCCCTAGGGAAACTAGTACCGCTGGTGTATCGACAGTTGCACCGGGCGGCAAGACGGTACATGGCAGGCGAGCGATCTGGGCATACTCTGCAGGCAACCGCACTTATTAATGAGGTTTATCTACGACTAGTTGATGTTCGTCCTACTGATTGGCAGGGCCGCGCTCATTTCTTTGGGCTTTGTGCCCAACTGATGCGGCGAATTCTGACGGATTTCGCCCGCACTCGCCACTATCAGAAGCGAGGGGGTGCAGCCCCGCACATACCATTTGACGAGGCACTGTTGGTATCGTCGCAATCGGACACCGATCTGGTTGCGCTCGATGTTGCTTTGAAAAGACTCGCGCTCGTTGACCAGCGAAAAAGCCGGGTTGTGGAGCTGCGATTTTTTGGTGGTCTCGGCGTCAAGGAAACTGCGGAGGTGCTGAAGGTCTCCAACGAAACGGTAATGCGGGACTGGAAGATGGCCAAGGTCTGGCTATTGCGGGAACTCCGTGGAGGCAAGCGCCGTGGAGCGTGAGCGCTGGCGTCGCGTGGAGGAGTTGTACCACGCCGCATTGGAGGTGGCGACTGAGGAGCGCGCCAGGTTTCTGAAAGACACCTGTGGGGATGACGAAAAACTTCACCACGAAGTTGAATCGCTGCTGACGCACGAAGGGTCAGCGGAGGGCTTTATTGCGGCTCCGGCTTTTGAAGTTGCAGCCCGCATGATGGCGCAGGATAAGTCGAATCGATCTGAAACTGTTCAGGTGCCCGTCGGTACAGTCATCTCTCACTTCAGGGTGCTGGAAAAACTAGGCCAGGGAGGCATGGGAGTCGTCTACCGAGCAGAGGACATTCACCTGGGTTGTGAAGTAGCACTCAAGTTCCTGCCGGAGGATAGCCGCGACCGGCAGTCCATTGAGCGGTTCAAACGTGAGGCGCGAGCGGAACCAAGAGACGCCAATTCCCTAATTTGGAATGTCTGCCAACATGCTTTTGTGATCAAGCCCAACCGCCAAGATTTACGGAAAATACCCGTTGCACTTTCGTTTTAACG